>Ga0181536_10002632_pt1 | contig 20034 bp, 21 predicted proteins | sample PEATcosm2014_Bin_41_FD_121105 | JGI IMG/M metagenome (GOLD analysis project Ga0181536, IMG submission 121105) | Peatland microbial communities from MTU Mesocosm Facility, Houghton, MI, USA - PEATcosm2014_Bin17_60_metaG | ecosystem: Environmental > Terrestrial > Soil > Wetlands > Peat | place...
CTACGTCCGAGTGACTTTGTGAGGTTTGAACACGGTGGCTACGATTCAAATGTAGTCAGTGCCGTTGGCTATACATACGGTAGCCAGACGGAATGGCTTCCGGGGGTGTGGACCGCGAAGGAAGCTGGAGAGATTGTCCTTGCGCTCAATCTTCATATGCGCGCATTCTTTCAGGCACAGCAGGGGTCTTCCGAGGCCGACGATTTGCGCAACAGGCGGCAAACTGATTTTTAGGACTGCATGCCACGGCAAGTTTCAAGGGTCGAACTTTCTGGAAAAAAAGGGCTCGTCATAATACTCAACCCTATCAATCGCGATCGGGTCGGAGCCGGGCCACAGCAAAAGCTGAGTTTTTTTCTGCCGTGAGAAGAAGCGGCCGATCTCGTCGGCAGTCATCAGCTCTACTGTGTGCATCTGAATTGTTTCTCCCGTAAGACCACGGGCCAGTTGCTCCGGTGTAATTTCAGCCTTCGATACCTGCTCGATAGTGCTCTTGCCGAGGCGATGTGAGATGTAGTCCAGCGTCGTGGCATCATTGTTCCCGAAAAATTGCAAGAGGCCGGCATTGCCCATGAAAGTTTCCCATCGCTCTTTGTAGATCGATTTAAGCTGCGACAAATCCTGCAGGATGGGCCACAGCTTCACCCCGAAACCGGCGATCTGCCCAGCCGCCTTTTCGATGCTCGACAAATGATCGAGCACCGCGAATTCGTCCATCAAAAACAACACAGGAAAGGGTGGCTTGGCCGATTCTCGCTCCATAGCCTCGACTGCCAGATTGACGATGACACGCAACCATCGGCTATGGGTCGCCATGCGGCCAGCCGGCAAACATAAATAGACCGTCGTCGGCTTGCGCTTAAGGTCTGCCAGGCTGAATTGTGATCGGCCAAGGCAGCGCGCCAGCGCCGGACTATCGAGAAAATCTGTTTGCTCCACCGCCGTCGAAACGACCCCCGAACGCTCGTTCTCCGATTTCGCCGCCAGGCTGTTCGCGGCTCGGCGGATGACTCCGCTGCAATTGTCATTTCCTTGCATCGCTGCGAGGAGCAGCTCGAATCCCTTTGGGTCGAGCGTCAAGAGCTGACGAACCCGGAGAAGGTTACGGCGCGCCGGATTATCGTCGGTGCATACTTCCAGGATTAGCCCACGCAGAAAATTGCGCGCCGATGCTGAAAAGTGGCGGCCTGGTCCCTCTTCCTGGATGACTAGAGCCTCGGCGACAAGAGCAGCATCGTCGACGGCGGTGTCGGCCTTGGGATCAATCATCGAGAGCGGATTGAAGCTGCTCGTCGGATGCCCGGACACCCCGAACGGATCAAGCACAAAGACATCCTGGCCGAGGCCACTTTTGAGCAACGATGCTCCTTTGGCGCGACGGTTTGCAGTATGGCGCGCGTTCTCTCCCTTCGGATCGATCACTAGCACGGACCCCGGATACTCGCACAGATTTGGAATGATGGTTGAAACTCCTTTTCCTGCCCTACTGCCGGCAATCGTCATCATGTGGCGATCATCGCTAACGCCGATAAGCTGCTTGCCGAGCGCGCCCAGGAACACCTTGCCGGGTTCGTATTTCCAATGCGCGTGAGTGCCGATGAAATTGGGGTCCGCCCAGAGCGCGTGAGGCGCGATGTTGTTGCGCAAGTCGCGGCCTGGCACACCGCGCGGGAAGCTCTTGATATCGGGCATCTGGGAGATTTAGAAATTGCCGCGATCGACGTCCGTTTTCCGTTGAAGGTTCGGGGTTTGCTCCGGGGCCTGGCCGCGCTCCGCGTCAGTGATATGCTTCTGCAGCTCGTCCCGCGCCGCATCCGCGGTCGTGCGAGCTGCACCGGTAGCCTCGGCTGTGTTCATGTACCTGTCGAATTCCGCCCGGACCGTGGTTCTCTCTGCTTCGGGTGGATTGCCGTTTTCGTAACGCTCAAGTTGCTTGCGCGCTTCGGAGCGATCGTTCGCGCGGTCAGTATCTTTCTGCAAGTCCTGTTGAGGCCCCGGCGCGGATTGTTCGATGTGCTGTTCAAGGTCCTTCTGCACGTTACGTTCGTGCTCATGGTATTCGCGATTGATCATCGCATCATTTTTAAGGGCTGCTGTGGTTTCCGTAACGTAGTCACCTACGCCCTGAGCGTAGCGCGCTCCGCGGTCTTCGGGCCTGGTCGGCTCCTGTTCGGCGACGTGACGTTCAAGAAGTTCGCGGGCGGTCGCCGGAAACTGATCCCGATCCATCGCTGCACCTCGGGGAAATTATCCCACGGAGTTGAGGAGCAGGTTCGTTTAGCTGGATTTCTTGTCGTCCCAGGATCGACCGCCGTTCCGCATGACGGCGGCGATCTGCTGCTGTGTCTTGGCGGCTCCCGGAAAGACTTTATGGACCAATGGCCATAGCTGGTCGTGGATGTTTTTCAGGTTATTGGCGGTATTGGTGACGTGGGACTTAAACGCCCCTCCGAGGTCAGCGATTGTCGCTTTCAAGGAGTTCATCTCTGCTTGCTGTTTCTTCACGAGCGCGGACATGCCTTCGAGCTGAACAATTCTCTTCAGCAGCTCGTCCGTTGTCGGGCTATCGGGGCGCTCGGTCATCTCGCAGACCTTATACGAATCCGACCTCCAAAGCCACGAAAAACCGTGGTCAACGCTGCCTGGACGCACCTCCCAGTGCCGAAATTCCATAGCGGATCACGCCGCCGGCCGGAGGTAGCGCGTCACACCGGTGAGACGCCGCCGGGCGTGGTCGCAGTATTTCTGCTCCAGCTCGATGCCGATGTATTCGCGTCGCAGGAGAGCGGCGGCGACCAGGCTGCTGCCCGATCCCGCGAACGGGTCTAGGACGACGTCACCCGCCTTCGTGAAAACCTCGATGATCGGCTTGAGCGTGTCGACGGCCTTCTCGGTTGGATGGCTGTGGTTGCCGGAGTAGTGCCACGGCAGCACGTCGCTGATCGGCGCGGCCGGCATCTCCGGTCGGCCCTTCGCCAGCACATAGGCAGACTCGTGTTGGTAGCGCACGAAGCGCTGCGCGGAGGCGTAAGACTTGCTGAAGACGATGTGGCCCACTGGTGTAAAGCCCGCGCCTTTCCACGCGGTGAAGAAAGAGTCCACGCGGTTCCAGCCGTAGAACGAGACGCACAGGCTGTTGTCCTTCAGCACGCGGTACACATCCTTGAAAGCGTCGAGGACTTGGCCGGGGTAGCGGTCGTTTCGGATGGTGCGGCCGGCGCGGTCCTTGTATCGCACGAAGTACGGCGGGTCCGTCAGCACGAAATCCACGCTGCCGGCGTCGAGCTGCGGCAGGATGCGGAGGCAATCGCCATTGACGATGGTGTTGCGCTGGATAGTCATGGCGCGCTCTCCGTGGCTTTGGTGATCGCCGCTTTCAGTTCCAGAATGGCCTGCGAATCAGAATCGATATGGAACTCCCTCAATTCGCGCAGTGCAAGTTGGGCGGCGTTGAGCAAGTCAGCCGCGGCCTCACGGAGCAGCAGATCTTTACTTTGCCACAGGGCCACCGAGTCGCCGGCAGAGTTGGAAACCTCGATCTCGTCGACGGCCCCGAAGGATGCGTCGTAGGGCTGAAAATCGAGGTCGCGCCAGCGTTGCTTGTAGAACCGGCGCGCGGAGGCAAGCGCCTTTTGCGGCCTCGCGGCCTTGAAATCTCGGCAAGCCCATTGGGTGTCGCTGCGAAAGCAGGCTGTGTAAGTCGGCATGAGATCGTTCCTTTCCTGTTTCTCTGGTCCGACACCATTGCCGGCCTTGTGAAACCGCCCGGCCGCGGAACGGGCCGACTTCACAGGGGCTACACGGTCCCTTGGTGCGGGCCGCCCCTTGAAGTCATTCAGGCCCGGCTCCGTGGCAGGATTTCACGCAAGGCTAGCTGTGGTGGGTGGCGGATCGGAGAATTGGAAGGGAGAATAGAACGATGACCGACAAAGAGCCGGAAAGCCCGAACCCGCCGCAAATCATCGGAAAACCCGAGCGCCAGTCAAGCAAGATGGAGCTTTACGAGTACCACAAAAAAAACGGGAGCCTGGGAGCGTTTTACGACCTATACCCGGAGTCCCGGCCGCGTGAGGCCGAGCGCGATCGCGGTGGGCGTGAGCGATAGGAGGGAGTAGACGTAACACCGGATTATCGGAAGACGAGATCGATTTTTCCGCTGAACGTTCTTTGCATTCGCTCAGCCTGGGAAGGCGCTAAAAGCTATAGCAGATCGAGACAGGACCAAAATTGGCACATATGCTCCACGTCCCGCGTGACTGAGTGAAGGTCACCTTCATATCGTCGTCCAAAGCGACGCTGTGGTGGCTGGTCAAGAAGTCCCGAACGTCGGTGGCGGCCAAGCTCTGAGATGCAGAGTTTCCGGCAATATCCACAAGCGCTTCGATGAACTCAGCGGATTCGACAGTCGAGACTAAACGAGTCTGGTACCGGGTAATGTCATGAGCTTTCACTTTTGTATTTCCTTTCCTTGGTCTAACAGTGTACCCCTCAGATTCCACTGAAGGCGGCCCGGCAAAAAAAACATAGTCGGACCCATTCTGCTTTATTAGACGATAAAGTATGTTATCGTCTAATATACGGCGGTAGGGAAGAGGGCGGCACTTGAGCACTGAACTGGTACGAATTCCAGCGGGACCCGCGGCGCTCCCCATGCCGTCCTCGGCGATTGCCGTCCTGCAGCTCACCCCGAACGCCGCCTTCGCCGCCGATGAATTCTTCAAGGCCAGCATCGGCAACGAACACACACGGCGCGCTTATGGTCGGATCGTCGGCCGCTTCCTGACCTGGTGCGGCGATCGCAAACTGGAGCTCCGCAACATCACGCCTGGCCTGGCCGGCGAATATGTCGGCCAGCTCGAAGGGTCCGCTCCCACCAAGAACCAGGCGCTCGCGGCTCTCCGGCATTTTTTCGACGCCCTGGTGCAACGTCACGCCGTCGCCCTCAACCCTTTTGCCTCCGTCCGCGGCGTTAAATACAGCGCCCACGAAGGCAAGACGGCCGAGCTCGGCATCGAACAGGCCCGGAAACTATTTCAGTCGATCGACGCCGGCAACGTCGTCGGCCTCCGCGATCGCGCCGTGCTTGGCGTTCTCGCCTACACCGGCGCTCGCGTTGGTGCGGTCGCAAAGCTGCGTCTGGCCGACTATCGGAACCTCGGCGAGGGTCGCGTGCTGCGTTTCCGGGAAAAGGGCGGCAAGGAAAGAGAGATTCCGGTGCGTCATGATCTGGCGGCCTGGCTGAACGAATACATCCAAGCTGCAGGCATCGAAGAGGATTCCAAAAGCAGGGCCCCGCTGTTCCGCGCGGCCTACTACAAAAGCAAAACCCTGACCCTCGCTCCCTACGGCCCTCACTTGATGCGCCAGATGATGAAACGGCGGTTGGAAGATGCCGGGCTGTCGGATTTGTTCTCCCCGCACAGCTTCCGCGTCACCGTCGTCACCGATCTGCTCAATCAGAACGTGCCGCTCGAAGACGTGCAGTACCTCGCCGGGCATTCCAGCCCCACCACGACGCGCATGTACGATCGACGCCGGCGTAAGGTCACCAGGAATATCGTGGAGAGGATTTCAATTTGAGCATGCGGGAGAAGCGAAAAGATGGACTGCTGTCTTACGGCTTCCTACTCGACCGGGACGTTTCAAAAGTTGCGGCCCTCTTCCCTAGAAAACGAACGAGGACGCTTTCCGACGTTGGGCTTTCAGAAAAAGCTAAGGATTCCGAAATCGTCAGGGAGGCATGGGAGCGCCAGCTTACGATCGTAACGGGCAACGGTGACGACTTCGTGCGGGAGATCAATGCATTCCAAGGCCGGACAAAACGAGCAGACTGTCATGAGTTGTACGGGGTTATCGTCCTGCCGAACGGATATGAACATCAAAGGCGGCTGTTGCAGGGGCTGGAGGACAAACTCCGGCTCGGAAGCGAAAAACTGAAGTGGACCGACGTTGCGCAGAAAAACTGCTTCGTGAGAGTGAAGAAGAGCGGGAAGCCGGAGGTGAAGCGGTTTAAGCGGTGCTTCTATTGTCAGAAACAAGAACTGGAGGGAGTGGGAGTTTAAGGGCGAAATCTATGGATCAATCGAATAGTGGCGAGCGTTTCAGAGAACTCCCCAAAGCACAGCAAGATCAATACCGAAGCATCCTCCACGAGCTGATGACGTTCGCGCAGGGGCACACTATACCCCTTTGTTTCGCCCCTCCACTTGTTGCGACAATGGTTCCGCTGCCAGGGGGTGGGGCTCTCCCGGTTAAACTGCCGATGACGCTCGGTAAGATCGACGGCGCAAGCGGGTGCGTATTGCGGCTTCAATCCGGGTTTTTTCTCGTGACGGCCGAACACGTTTTGCGAGCCTATGAAGAGCGCATCGGAAACGGTGAGCGTCTGAACTGGCAGATTGGCAAACTACCTCCGGTCGATCCACTTTCCCGAATAGCGTGGCGGGACAAAACGGCGGCGGCTGATCGCTCCCTCATGCCCTACAGGCCAACAGATATTGTCTTGCTGAGGCTGAGCGAACAAGAAGCGCAAGAAGCGTGTGGCGAGGCGCGCATTGTACCGGCACCGATTGAATGGCCGCCCGTGCCGTTGACTGTTGGGCAGTTAGTTGTTCTGGCAGGCTATCCAAACCAGCTAAGAAGAGAAGACCTAGAAGGAACGATGAACAGAGAGGCCTGCGGCCTGGCATTTGAGGTGACGACCGTTGGCGATGGCTACTGCAAATGCCAATTTGCCTACACCGATTTCATTGAGTTCGGGAGCGGAGCTCAACCGCCAGATTTAAACAGCGTCAATTTGGGAGGGATGAGCGGTTGCCCCGCATTCGTTCTTGTCTCATCCAAAGTTTGCGCGGAACTTCAGTACCCGCGCCTGACAGGTGTTTTCACGCATCGGTGGGGCATCGATCCCACTGGCGACATTATCGAGATCGCGACTTTCGACAAGGTTCATGAAGGTGGCTTTCGCGCGACGGCGTAACTCGTTTTGAAACTGAATTCTGAACACGTCAAGGCCGCGAGGCCGCGATTGACAAGCCTTGCGGCGATGTTTCAGAACCTTTTCTGAGACTTCACCGGTTGCGGTCTTTCCTCGGCTGCCTTACATCAGTTCTTCGTCCTCGTCCTCGTCGGGAGGTGCGTTTCGAGGCGATATATCCGTGGCACTGAAGCCCGGCTCACGTTCGAGAAGCTCCCGGACGGATAGAAGGTCTGGAATGCCGAGTACATGGCTGATCGAGCCATCAATTTTGCAGCGCACGGTATCCCCCTTTAGATGCGAGAGAGATTCTAATCCCTCGCCAGACAGCTCGTCATAACAGGCCGCCAGCGCGTTTATCTGCTTTGATGAAAGGGTCCTTACGTCAAGCACAGGCATGGACTGCCATGCGGGTTGTTTCATCTGCATCCACGCTCCCTGTGTAATGACGCGTCGCCCAAACACCAACAGAATCGACAGAGAGCTGTTGAGCCAGAGAAGAAGTGCCTTTTGCTGGGGCTGGTTGAGGTCAGCGGGTTTCAGTGCCCACCATGTATTGCCCAAAACTTCATTGTCGAAACCGACCGCAATTACGCGGTGTGTATTTGACCGTAACCGTTCGACTAGAAGAATGTTTCCCGCTCGTTCCCACAAGTGCGGGCCGTAGTTCGGCCCGCGTGGTGATTCCAACCAGACAGACAAATGTGCATTCGGCTGTTGCCGGATCGTCCTAACATTCGCGGACTCGTGGCCCCAAAACGCCGGATAAGGCGTCCAATCTTCAGTAGTGACTTTGAATCCTTCGTGGATGCGCTTTCGGTCAGGGCCGAGCGCGCCCAAGGTTTCTAGCCGGCAGACAGGAACGGTTGTTGCTGACTCGCCAGGCAAACGAAGCTCCCCTCTTTCAAGGGCCCAGCACACCCGGAGTAGTTCCGTTTGAGCGAAAAGAGCGCCAGTCCAGTTTTGCTCTCCTGTGGCGGCGGGCATTGTGGTGATCTCACCTAATTTGCCACTGGACCCGCTGATGGTGGTGATCCCGGAGGCTTCAATGCTCACGAGCTTATCGATGTGAAGAATCCTGTACGCCAGATCAATTGCTTCGTGAATGGAACGCGGATTCCGCCAAAGGTTGATGTAGTTGGTTCGCCCGGGCGTTTCTTTGCCCTCCAGCTTGCGAGCGATGAATAGGATCTCTGAGAGGTCGGTGTTCTCCGAAAAGTTCGGGCGCTCCGCGTCGTGACTTGCCACAACGGTTTCAAGATGGTAGCGGCTGGCGATCAGGCCTCGCGTATCGGCCCATGCCTCACCAGAAAGGAGAGCAGCCGGAAGCACGAACGCGAGGCGACCTTCCGGCTTTAACCAGCGGTCCGCGAGAGCGACAAAAACACTGCCGAGACCAGCGGTCGCACTGGCTCCTATTTGCTTCACTCTTCGTTTGAGCTCGGTTTGGAGCCTACCTCGTTCATCGGGAAGGGAGCCGAATAAGAGATTGCCCCCAACGCTACGGACAAACGGAGGATTCATTACGCAGAGGTCCAGTCGTGGCAAGTCGGCCGCGGTTTCCTGGGAGAACGCGGCACCGGTGCGGATGCTCTCGGTGTGCGAATAATCTAGAGCCATCTGCGTTTTGACACGGTCCGACGTTAGAAAATCTAGACTCCCGAGCTTTGGGATTCCGTGATCCATCCCAAGGGGCATGACGAACAGCCCCATTCGGACGAAAGCCACTTCTGGGGCCAGCATCGCTAGCGTTGAAGCCGTCAAATGGACGGCAGAGGGAAGGACGTCGTACCCATGAAGCACGTTTTCCATGAGCGTTCGGTGCAGCGTGGTCATGTCCTTCGGTTCGAGCGGCAAATCGTGATCGGCCCGCTGTCTGATGTACGCATCAGATAGGGCCTGAGCGCTTGCCATCAAAAGCGTGCCCGTGCCGCAGGCCAAGTCAGCAACTTTAAACGATGCTAGTTCTACGGGGTCGCTGAAGTCCTGTTTCCACTTCGCGGCGATGGTTAGCTTTAGAAGGAGCGTAGCGGCGGAAACCGAGGTGTAGTAGGTGCCAAGATATTTGGCGTGATGCAGGAGCCAGTGATAAATGCGGCCCATGAGATCGTGCCGAAGGGCAGCCTGTTTAGAGCAGATTTGAACGGCCTCAGTCAATAAAGCTCGTGTTGCAAGTTCGGAATTTGCATTGACCGGAAGTTCGTTCAGCACGCGCTCGCCAAGCTGGAAGATGGGAACGTAGTTGATGTTTTCCCAAACCCACCTCCAGTGCTTCGCTGTCTCCCCTACGAGATCCTTCTGCCTTTCCAGTTTGCGGAGAGGTGTGACCCGGCCATCTGTCCCCGCTAGCTGTTCCTGAAAAATAAACGCATTAGCGAGAACGAGAGCTGACACTTTCGCGGCGGTCTCGCGCCGCGCTGTAGCGTTTTCCTCAGTTTCACCTTTAGGCGGGGAAAGCCCCAGAATCTTCGAGAGTCGATCACATGCGCCTTTTTGACCCATCCAGAGCTTTGCAACGCCGTCCAACCGCACAGACAGTGATTTAGCCGTTTCCTCTACAATGTCGTCTCTGGTGAGGGCTTCTTGCGCATGCCGGAGAGCATCCATCAGAGATGCGGGATCTCCTTCAAACCAGTCCTGCGTCTCGTAGGTCTCCGCTACGATGCGGTACTTAATCTGAGCCTTGCCAAGCACCTGAAGAATTTTTGTGGTCGGGGTGTTACGAAGAGCAAGGGGGTAGACAGCGGCAGCGGCTATATGGGCGATACCGCTCCGGACGCGCTTTCGCGCATCTTCAAGCACGATTTCACCGGCGTTAGGATGGTCGGCAAACTTTCCTTCGATGACAACGCGCAGTCCGCGAAGCTCAAAGAGCACGTCGGGACGATGCCGTCCGTGAACGTGGATGGTCTCTGCATCGGCGGTCACGCCCAGCCGTGATATGAGAATTGCGAGTTGGGTGTTTACAACCTCTTCGCGGTTTCGTTGCTTTTCCATGGGACGTAGGTCACCAGACGGTTTGCAGGCTGGAAGCGCGGATACGGCCATCCCGACTGATGACTGGCGAAAGGCGATACGGCCCGTTGGCTTTAGTTGCCTTACACAATCTCGATGCCCTCCGCGCGTGCGGCCCGTTCCAAGGCATCGTCTGCCGTAGCGAGTGCAATCCGGTGACGCATCGCCAATTCCAAATAGGCCGCGTCATACGCCGTCAGCCCATGTTTCCGGCAAAGATCTTGCGTCGAGTGAAACACGGTGCCCGCGGCGGGCGTATCGATTTCAGCCGGCAACCGTTCCAGGTCTTTAATGAACGCCTGGATCAATTCATTTGTCAGCCGCTTTCGCTTCTCGCCCACCAAAAGCGCGTTAAGCACTTCGTGACGCCAGAAAGCCGGAACGGCCGGTTGGTCGCCCAGGGCAATCCTCTCGGAAATCTTCTCGGCTTTCTGAGCCTCTTCGTCGGGAAAACACCAGGTCAAAACAATCGAGGCGTCCAAGACGAATTGCGTCACGGTCTGCTCTCGTTGAGCAGCTCCCGTATCGTCATGCCACCCAGCGACAAACCATGACGTTTGCCGAAGGTCCCGAGGCGACGCGCGGCGTCAGCAACGGACGAATCCGGCGCTTGGGGGCCTTCCTCGTGAATCCGCTCCAACAACACCTGTTCGGCGAAGGTCTCTAGCGGGAGACCACTGGCTTTGGCCTTCAGCGCGGGGACGGCATCGTCGGGAATGTGCACAGTTAGATTCATGGCGGTCTCTCTTCAGGTTAACTCCGGCCGCCAGTGTACGCGAAGCGGGCCGGGGCTGTCCATCATTGCGGCGACGCTGGCTACCTCTTCCCTTCTCCGCGCAGCGAGGGCTAAAGTGAAGACCGGGCCGTAGGAAAAGGAAACTGCATGGTCGAACCCGAGCTGGAAACCTTCAAAACCTCTATCGACCTGCGGGCCTATGCCGCGGGACTGGGCTATACCTGGGACCGCAAGGAAAGTTGGCGCGGCTCGACGGTGATGCGCTCTCCAGACGGCGACAAAATCATCATCAAGCGCGATGCTGACGGTCACTACGTATATTTCTCGGTGCATCGGGAGAGCGATAGCGGATCGATCGTCGATTTCATACAGCACCGTCGGCGGCTGAGCCTGGGCGCGGTGAGGAAGGAACTGCGCGCCTGGTCGGGGACGCAGGTCTCTTCCCGGCCCGCGTTCCCTGCCCTTCCTAAAACCGGCAAGGACCGGATGGGTGTCGAGAGCCAATTCGTCCGAATGCTCGAGGCCAGGCGCCATCCCTATCTCGAGAACGATCGCAGCCTCCCTGCCCCGTTACTGGAGGATCCCCGCTTTGCCGGCAGAATTCGGACCGACAGCAAAGGCAACGCGGTGTTCCCGCATTTCAACCGAGAAGGGCTGTGCGGCTACGAAATCAAGAACCGCGGCTTCACTGGTTTCGCAAGCGGTGGGACGAAAGGTCTCTGGTCGAGCCATGAAGAGGACGGCGATACTCGCCTGGTCGTCTGTGAGAGCGCGATCGATGCCCTAAGCCACGCTGCCCTCTTCCCTGCCCCAGGAACGCGCTACGCCTCAATCGGGGGTCAGATGAACCCTCTGCAGCCGGAGCTCGTCCGGGCGGCCGCTGCGCGGATGCCGGTGGGCTCTGAAATCGTGGCGGCTATGGATGCGGATACCGAGGGCCGGAAGCTGGCCGATGTTGTGCGCCAGGCTGTCGAATTGTCGGGGCGGAGCGATCTTCGTTTCAGTGTTCACGAGCCTGTCGGTTTTAAGGATTGGAATGACCAGCTCCGTGGAAAGCCGATTGCCTCTCTTCCCTACCGCCCTATCGAAGGCCTTGGGCCTTCGATCAAGTGATGGTTGCGCGCCCTTGGCGCGCTCCGCTTTTAGCCGCGAAGCGTAGCGTAGCGGCTTGGTGTTTCTGGGTTATCCACAGTTGAGGGCAGACAACTACCGGAAGGCTATAGGTTCTTACTATCGGATTCTCCACCAAAGTGGCCGTGGCTCATCACACCAAAGTGGCCGTGATGTCTCCACCAAAGTGGCCGTGGATAAGTAGCTGGTTCAACAGGGTTTTCAACAGACGACGTGAAGTCGGCGGGGTACGGGTGGCGCGCTGTTGTAGAGGGTCAGGCCCTGCGCTGGGCGCTCTCTCCAGACCTGTTGGCCGCCCTGCAAGACGCGCCGCGGCGGCCGCCTCTCGTCCTGGGTAATCCGCGCCGCTTTGTAGACCTGGAGAACCTCCGTCAAAGCCACTCTGAAAACCGCCCTGAACTTGTCCATGCGGGCCGGGTTGTACCCCTGCCCGAATTGACCGTGCAACGCTGCCCACGAAATGAACGCGGGCTTGTCTGCCGGAACGCGGTGGAGCCGTTGGGCCAGCCACGCGTAAATGTCGAGAGCGAGCCCGCTATGAGAGAGCGCCGCTATGTGTAGTTCATTGAGCGGCACGGCGTGAGCCAGAAGGCTCTGGAAGTAGTCGAGGGAAAGGTCGATCACCGAGGGCCACAAAACGCGCTGGCGCTCGTCCTTCGGAAACCACACGTTGAAATCCTTCACAACGCGAAGATAGCCGGTGCCAGCGTCGGTGCCTGCCTCATCGCCGCTGACTAGGCCGAAGGTGATATTTGCGGCAGCAAGGCGCGCGAGCTGCGCCTTCACGTCCGTGATGTTCCGCCCCTTGGGGTCGAGTTTCAGTACACGGCGGACGAAAGCAGTGAGGCTGTCTTCAACCTCGATGTGCGGCGACTGCGTCACGATCGCGAGCTGATTGATATGCATCAGAACCAGGCGACACTTGGGACCAAACGGCAGGCCTATTTGAACCAGGCGGCGTTCGTCTGGGTGCATGGCTTTCCCGGCCGTGATTTCGAGATGAACGTCGCCGTTTAGGCGCTCCCAGCTATGGGTCTGGTCGCCGGGATCACGGTAGGGAAAATACGTCTGACACAAGACGCTGTGCTGGTAGAGCCGCGAGATGGAGTCGGGGCTTTCAAAATGGGCGGTGTCGGCGGCCTCGATCAAGCGTTGCTGAATTTTGCTTGGCCCCTTGATTTCCTTGAAGAGTTGAGGGGTAAGAATACTGCCAATCTGCGTCAGGTCGCCCTTCTTCTTCCTGCTCATGTGGTCCCCACCAATCGCGCGTGAGCGTTTGTTTTACCGTCACGACGCGCCGCTGACAAGCCGGAGCGGTTGATCATAGGGCAGACGGCCGCGCGAATTGAGTGCACTTCCCTGCCCTTCTCCGGCTTCACGCTTCAGGCCTCTCCAGCGGTGCCGTTTCCGGGACGTTGTACTTAGCGAAGAGAAGATTGAGGGCCTCGGCCAGCAAGTCTTGGACTTTGCCGCCGCGCTTGGCCTGGACCAGGCGAAGCGAGGATTTCACTTCGCGTGGGAAATAGGCGCTGACATTGATCTTCCCTTCCCTGCTGACGGTCGCCGACGCGGGTGCCTTTCGCGCTGTATGCCGGGGGGTGCTGGCTGGCGGCTTTTCAGCGGGCTGATGCTTCCGCTCGACGGCTTCGAGGATGCTCGGTCTGGACATGATGTTTCTCACTCCTGAGTTTTCTCACAATATCATAAACGAACTTGTGAACTTTCTCAATTTCTTCCGCTGCCCTGCCCTTGGGCTCGTATTCCTGGGGTGTTTGGCCCAAAATCGACGAATCACCGAACGCCGCGCGGTGGCCTATGGTGTGCGCGCAGACCGAAAGCGGCGCGGTCGGATGCCCTGAAATCTTGGCCGCGGCCTCTTCGCAACGTGCCGCATTCGGGGGTACGCCGTTCAAAAGCACGAACGTCGGCCTCGTGCCGGTCACGTCCAGAATTTGCTTGGTTGCCGGCAAGGTCTCGATATCGTCGATCTGCGCCCGGCAGGGAATGATGATGAGGTCGGAGACCTTGGCGGCCTCGATCGCAACGTCGGCGTTCTTGGGCGGCGTATCGATAATAACGACTTCAACGGACTTTTCCGCGGCTTTGAGGGCTTCACGAAGCAAGGGGAGCACGGTTGGAATGACTTCCGGGTGGGGTGCCTCTCGCCGCCGCGCCCAGAGTGTTGCCGAGGCCTGTGGGTCCATATCGAGAATAGCGGCGGCCATGCCGGCGCGCTCAAACGCTACGGCAAGACAACGGGCCACGGTTGTTTTGCCGGTGCCACCTTTCTGGGCAATTAGTGAAATTGTGAGCATGTGAGATTTCTTTCTTTCGCGCTTTCCTTGTGTTGAGCAATCTCAGAATCCAGGATACTCGCTTGTGAGCAATGAAACAAGTAAGCGGTACAATGTTTCGGAGGGAAGGGGCGTTCACCCCTTACTGTCGCGCGCGGCACACAGGGCCTCTATTGATCGGCACACCGGAGGGGTCCGGGAATTGAAAGCGCAATGGTTCTGGGGTAATCTTCGACTTCCGAGGGGCGTGGAGGGCGATTTGTATGGACGGACATTATACAATTGGGTGAAATATCATGGCTGCAAACAAAAGGCCTGGCAAGGCGGCGGCGGCCAAGGACGCTACGCTAAGACGCCGCAAACCGCGAACGGAACGCAAGTTTCCCGCGCTTATCTTTGAAGAGGCACTGGAAATTCCAGAGGGAATTCAGAAATATGCTTCTGGTCAAAAGGTGCGCAGACTCACTCTGTTCGAGAAACTCAATAAGGAGCCCGACAAGAAAGAGTCGCGGCAGCTCGTAACGGCATCTGGCCAATACGGTTTGACGAGGGGCGGATATCAAGCCGACTTCCTGGAGTTGACGCCCGAAGGCGATGAAGCCACCAGCGACGTGGTTGCTCCAACCAAAAAGCTGCAGGCTCGCTTCGATCTGGCCATCAAGAAGCATGCGCCATTCGCTTTCCTATACGACAAGCTGAAGGGCAACAGGATGCCAGCGAAGGAAGTGCTGGCCGACTACCTGTCCGAGGGAAATGTAGAAGAGGATGAAAAGGCAGAGTGTATTGACAAGTTCACGTTGAATGCGAAGTTCCTCGGCCTGCTCAAAACGATCGGCGGGTCGGAGCGGATTATCCCGATTGAACAAGCTGTCGAAGAGGCGTCAAGCGGGCCAGCAACCCGGAGCGAGACATCAACGGTGGGAGCGCGTCCTGCCGGCACTGGGGAAGGGGCGGCGGCAACGGTAGATTTAGCCAAGATTTGTTTCTACATCACGCCGATTGGAGAAGAGAATTCCGAGCAACGCCGCCACTCGGATTTCATGATGGAGTATATTATCAAGCCCGCCGTGGCGGAGTTTGGTCTGACTGTCGTGCGGGCCGACCAGATGGTCAAGCCCGGTATGATCGGCAAGCAGGTGATCGAGCACATTTTGAACGCGCGCCTGGTGATCGTTGATCTATCGTTTCACAATCCAAATGTGTTCTATGAGTTGTGTCTTCGTCACGCCACGCGCCTTCCTACAGTTCAGGTCAAGCGGACAGAAGATACAATCCCGTTCGACCTGAACCAATACCGCACGATTTCGATCGAGACACGGGACGCTTATACCCTCATGCCGAAGATCCAAACGTACACGGCTGAAGTTGCTAATCAGGTGAGGCGCTCGCTGGATGATTCCGAATCCGGGGACAACCCGATCTCTCTGTACTACCCGAGTGCAAAACTGAGCTGGGATGAGAAGTAGGACTGCACAACGCAACACGGCAGCACATCAGGGACCGGGGAACAGAGAAAAGAAAACCTCCAGCATCCCCATGCGCTTGTAGTACGCATAAAGCTCGCCGCAGCTGCTCGGCCTGGAACAGGTCACCGGTGGTTGTGCCTGGTCGTTCTCCAGCGCCGCGTGTTTAACAGCAGCGAGGCCGGGCGCTGGTGCCGGAGACAGTTTGTAACGCTGCCAACTGCTCAGTGCGAAGCTCGGGGAGCTGATGAAACTCGGCACGGGCTTGGGGGCAGGGGACGCCATCACCCGGAATTGATGCACAAATGTTTTGCGGAGACTCCACTGGCGCAGCTCGCACAATAGTCCAGGATCGACGCCGGCAGGGGCCGGGTGTGCCTTCCGAATTTCCTTAGGTGCGTGGGTGCGTCGTGGTTCTCGCCGGGGGCTTCTGCGCGTCCTCCGGCTCCTTATCGCTCCAGGCCGCCTCGCTGTCGTTCCGGCTGAGGTTGTTGTTTTTCCTGCTGCCCCTGGACATCGCGGCGATAGTCGCGGTCGGTGAGATAGCGGCTCCAGTCGATTTTCTTTTTCGCGCCGCCGTCGTCGCGGGGCAGGGAAGTGCGGTCTGGTTTCTCCGCGCGATCGAGCGCTCCCACCTGGCTCAGCGCGATGAATTGCTCCGCACGCAGATTGATCTGCTCCTGGGTCGCCTCGATCCCGTGAAGCTGTTTGCGATCGAGCGACCCGAGAAATATCTCAACATTCTTGCGATCGTCGCCGGTGGTCTGGCGATCGAGCGCGTAAACCTGGCCTGTGGGACCAATCGCGACGATTTCTCGCGGTTGGTATGCCGGCGCTTCCCGGCCTTGCTTCTTAGCGACGCGCTGCTCCAGCTCGCTGCGTAGTGCTTCGTTGGGCGTGACGGCCGCCAGGTGTACCCCGCTTTCGGCGAGAGTGGCTGCGAAGCTGCGGGCGTTGTCACTGGTGGTGTAGGCGCGCTGGATTTCGGCGGCCGTTTCGTCGATTTTCTTTTCCGCCGGGTGGGGCAGGGAAGTCGGTGCGCTGCGATCAGGCTGCGGCGTCTGAATCTTCCTCGCTGCGGCCGCAAATTCTTTCCCTACCGCCTCTCGTGTGGCGGTTGTTCGTTCCGTCGTCTGACGCACGCGCATTGCTTCGACGGCTTGCTCCACGGTCGGCAGAGCGTCGCGGTCCACGTCGGCCATACGTGCGCGGACTTCTGCGGCCTTGGTGTCGACCGAGCGGCCGAGGCTGTGAACGCCTCCGGCCTGGTCGACGATGATAAAATCCCGCCGATCACCCCTAGCGATCGCAAAACCGCGATCATTCAGAGCAGCGGTGAAACTCCGGCCGCTGTCGGACGCTTCCCATAGCTCCTGGACCTGCGCCTTGACGTGGCGCGGGTCGATCTTGAGCCGCTCGCCCTGCTGCATGGCCCATTTGGGCGCCGTGCGCTCGGGCCTGGGCTTGCCCTCGCGCTCGATGTGCGCGCCCTGGACGCGCTCATGCCCGAATTCCCGCTCAAGGTCGCGGGCGACCAGTTCGTGCTTCCGGTAGTTGTGGCTGTCGCGCGCCGCCCTCATCGTCTCCAGGTCTATCCGGTTCCACACGACGTGGATATGCTCCCGCCCGTGCTTGACGTGCATGACCACAGCTCGGGGGTGGTCCTGCAGGCCTAACTTTTCTTCCAGGGCGTCGATTGACCGGTGCCACTGCGCGGCCGTCATCCTGACCTTGCGGTCGGGGTCGATGTTGGCGTGATAGAGCGGCTTCCGGCAGCGGGTCGCTTCCGCGCTCTCCTCCATCTCGACCAGGGCTCCCCGGAGATCGGTCGAGAGACAGCCGCGCACGTCGAGTACCGCGACGCGCTCGTTCTTGGTCTGGTTCAGCAGGTGGGTGGCAAGGGACTGGGCGTCCGCCCGCGAACCGCCGTTGACGATCACAACGGCTTCCGCCCCAGCAGCGCGCGGATCTCGTCACGGATGGCCCGGAGGTCGGCCAGGGCCGGGGCCACATCCGCCGCGTCCACCGGCAACCCGGAATTCCCAGCCTTGGCGAGCTGGTTCAGGTTGCCGCCCACCCGCCCGATCTGCGCGAGCAGGAGGGCCAGGGCCTGCCGCTCGATCGGCAGCGCCCGCACCGCGCGAGGCGGGGTCCCGCCGAGCAGTTTGCCGCGAGCATAAGAGCCGGGCGCGAGGCCCGCCTTGCTCGCGGCTTCCCCGATGGCGGCACGTTCTTTTTCGGTCACCCGAAAAAAGAACAGCTTCGCCCGCCCGCCATCGCGGCCACGCTTGGGCGTGGCCTTCACGGGGAGGGATGCAACGGGATGGGGCTCTTGCCCCTCCCTTGCCAAGACGCGTGGCGGAGCGCTTCCCTTTAGGGAAGTGGTCTGACCACGCATGGCTTGCATCATATCCCGAATCATGCCGAGATTCTATCAAAGGCTGATTCGCGCGTGCTCGAAGATTCCGCTTCTGAAACTATCACAAAAGCTGCCCGGCTTCAGGCGTTAGCCTGGCCGGGCAGCGATCTTGACGGCTTACGCTTCGGCCGTGCTGCTCACCATCTGCTCCAGGAATTCCTCCCCGGTGATCGGACCATCGAGCTGCTTTGGCTCATAGTTCCTTTCGGTGATGACGACCCGGCCGCTGAGGCTGATCCCTTCCGGGATGACCAGGTCGAACCCTTTGCCGCTCTTGTGCGGCCACACGGCTCCGACTTCGTGCCAGGCGGCTTTCCGATCGCTGCCCTCTCTCGGGCGGATCACGACGTAGGCGGTATGTGTTGGTCTGCTCATGGTAGTTTCCTTTCGTTAACTCGGGCGGAATTGCCCGAGTGGATGCGCCTGTTATGAGGGACCGGCGGCGGTCATGCCCTAGCCGCGCTGCTCGCAGCGGGACAGACAAAGATCGTTCGTCTTCGCCACCGGCGAAACGAACGTATCTTTTCTGCGGCCGGGTTGACCGCACCAAGCCGCGGCCCGAATCACCCTCGCATCTGCTCGGTGAAATCTGCCCTGGGGGAACACGGGAAACCTGAGCCCGGTAACCATACCTGGACCAGGCGTCCGGCCGAGGGGCAGGGAAGGGGGCGGTAGGAAGAAAAGGCGGGGTGGTCTGGCGCTGTGATAAACTGCCCGGAAAACCAAGCTGTGACCCGGAACGCGCGCAAGCGCCGCAAATCGGATCCCCGAAACGGGCCTTTCGACGGGATTGGTCGCCTATGAAAAAGCTGACGGCTCTCGCGGCTATCGTTTTCGGATTGGTGGTTCTCGCTCCGGCTTTTGCTCAGCAAACTGCTTCAACTCCATCCCCCGGCACAATAGAAGACTTCCTACCCAGAGCCAACCAAGGCGATGCAACCGCGCAGTATGACGTTGGCATCATGTATTTCAACGGCACGGGGGTGGCGCAAGACGACGCCACTGCGCTGCACTGGTTCCAATTGGCCGCTAATCAGGGCCTTCCTGATGCGCAGTATAACGTTGGCGTCATGTATCGCGACGGCCAAGGGGTAGCGCAAGACTACGCCGCCGCCCTGCACTGGTTCCAATTGGCCGCCAATCAGGGCCTTCCTGATGCGCAGTATAACGTTGGCGTCATGTATCGCGACGGCCAAGGGGTAGCGCAAGACTACGCCGCCGCCCTGCACTGGCTCCAATTGGCCGCCGACCAAGGCGTCGCTAATGCGCAATTTCTGCTCAGTTTCCTCTATGCCGATGGCCGGGGCGTAGCTCAGGACTCTGTGCAAGCGTACATGTGGCTGAATCTCGCGGCTTCGAAATTACCTGGAGACAAGGAAGTTTCTGCCGCGCTCGATGCTTTAGCAGCCAAGATGACTCCCGATCAGATTGCGACGGCACAGCGCCAAGCGCAAGAGTGGAAGCCTGCAGGTTCAGCGGTGGCCAAAGCTCAAGCGCCAGCACCGGCAACTGAGCACGCACAGAATACTGCTCCACAAGCGTCGCCGGTTCCCAATGAACAACCGAAATCAACAGGGTTGCCGACTGATTACAGTTGGCTCGGGTGGGCTGTTGTTGTCGTGGTGGTAATGGTAATCGCGATAGTGAGGTCGCGGAAACACTTAAGCCCCGAGCCGAAAACACTGGGGCGCGGCCGTGATGGCTATCAGGAAGCCGAAACCGGCATTCCTCACGCTGGTTATAGATCGACAAAGAAAGGATTCGAGGTCGCTCTCAAGAACAAACACAACGACGGATGTTTGGTGGCGCTTTTTAGGCGTTATCCAGACAACCGAATCGAGGTAACAAGAGACGCACTCATCATCAATGGGCAGCGTCTACGTCCGAGTGACTTTGTGAGGTTTGAACACGGTGGCTACGATTCAAATGTAGTCAGTGCCGTTGGCTATACATACGGTAGCCAGACGGAATGGCTTCCGGGGGTGTGGACCGCGAAGGAA
>Ga0181536_10002637_pt1 | contig 20008 bp, 20 predicted proteins | sample PEATcosm2014_Bin_41_FD_121105 | JGI IMG/M metagenome (GOLD analysis project Ga0181536, IMG submission 121105) | Peatland microbial communities from MTU Mesocosm Facility, Houghton, MI, USA - PEATcosm2014_Bin17_60_metaG | ecosystem: Environmental > Terrestrial > Soil > Wetlands > Peat | place...
GCATCGTCGGCACCACCGATCAATTCGACAAGCTGCGCCCGATGACGCCGCGGGCCGCGCGGCTCGCGCTCGACTATTCGATTCTGCTCGGCATCGGCATCGCCGTGTTCACGGCTTGAGGCGGCCCGATCTTATACGCCAACCGGATGATCGCAAAAGACGCAGCGTACTGACGCCTGAAAAGCGCGCACTGATTTGGCCGTCAAGGATTTCCATTGATCCCAATCACCATCATGACCAGCAGCACCAGCCCGATTATCACAAGGCTGAAGCCCAAAATCTCGGAGCCGATCGTCATCGGCCGCGACGGCGCCTCCACCAGGTGGTTCTCCAGCTGTCCGGTCTCTACCAGACGGGCGTACTCAACGCCGTATTCGCGCTTGAACTCTTCTAGCGGCATTGAGCCGGTGAAGATGACGATGTCGAGGGGAAATTTATCGGGCCGCCAGTGATTGGCGAAGTAGTGTATGGTGAAGAGGTAGCCGGCGGCGAGCACGGCTTCGTCGCCGTGGACGACGGTGGCGACGTTAAAGGTCCATCCCGGCAGGTATGCGGCGGTCAAGGTCTTGAACCACAGCATCGCGCCGGTCATGGCGAGCATGGTAACGCCCCAGAACGGCGCCCAGTAGTCGAACTTCTGCTGATAGTTCCAATGGTCGAATACCGGCCGCGGGGCAGCACCGAAAAACCATTTGAACATGGCCACGAAGTCGCGGCCGTCCTGCAGGGTCGGCAGGAGGGAATAGGGCCCGAACCACCTGACGGTCCTCCAGTTCCGCCCAAGGTAGAGCGCGACATAGACAAGGTGCACGGCAAATACGGCGATCATGATGACAGCGGCGGTCCTGTGCACGATACCGTCGATTGTCGGCCCGCCCAACATCCGTTCGAGCACCAGCGCCCAGGCGTTGTGCGGATAGAGCAGCGGGATGCCTGTCATGACCAGCACGATCACCGTGACCGCGAATAAAAGGTGGGCCCACCGCCAGGCCACGCTCCAACGCTCGAAATAGGGGCCCTCTGTCGGTGACAGCGCGTCCGTCCGCACGTGCGTTCTCGGCCGGCGCTGTTGGCGGTCGCGAAGTTCGCGGTAGAACCAAAGCGCGGAATGAATCCAGAAGCCCCCGAATGTGATAACGATCAGTGTCAATACGACCTTCGAGGCGATCCACGTGTATGGATACCGACTGAAGTCATCCGTCGTGGCATGGGCCTGGAAGGTGGCGAAGCCGGCGGTTGCGTCCTGATGGCAGGCGCGGCAGGTGCTCAGCAGATTTATCGAATATACGCTTGAGGCTGGATCGCTGGCGGTCAGGATCGCGTGGCCGCGGTGGCAGTCGGAGCAAGTTGCGATGTCGGCATAACCCAGAGCGAAGACCTGTCCGTGATACGTCTCTGTGTAGCTCGCCAAGGCCTCGGTATGGCACCCGCCGCAGTCCTTGGTGATAACGATGCGGGTCGCGGCTAGTTGCGGGTCTGTGACGGCGTGCGCCGTATGGCAGTCCGTGCAGACCGCGGCATTGACATTGCTCCCCCGCATGACTTGCTTGCCGTGAACGGAGTTCAGGTAGTCATCCAATGCGGTCGTGTGACAGCTCCCGCACAGTGTGGGAATTTGCTGGCGCCACTGGGCGGGTGTCAGTGGCGGATTGTTGTGCGGGACCTCAGTGATCGTCGTGTGACACGCGGTGCACTGCAGCGCACCGTGCATGCTGTCGGCGAAATGGTCCGATGCCACGAACAGCGAGCGCATTTGTCCATTGGCGCCCGGCATCGCGAAGCCTGGCTCGCCGTGACAACCGAGACACGTCGCGTTGTCGAGACCTGCAGCGCCCTGGGCGCAAGCGGCTTGGGCTGCAACGAGGATCATCGCGAATGCAGCCGCCGGCAGCGCGAATTTGCCAACTTGCATGGCTCACCGTCCCCACATCAGCTGGAATGTGCCGCGTCCCTAAAGCGGAAAAAGCATGTCACGGAGCATCAGCGGGAGGGGTTTCGCGTTGCATTTCAGGCCCCTTTTGCGATGCGGCTCAACATTTTCATGATCGATGACAAACGAACCGGCGGGACGCGAGGCGTCCCGCCCGCAGTATTCAGCAACAGCCCCTGAAGCGACCTTTGCTGACGGCGTACCGCGCCTCCTGACGTTCCACGAAGAACTCTTCGTAGGTCATGACCGGGAGTTCGGGATGGTTGGTCCGGCGATGCTGGACGTAGGTCTCGTAGTCCGGAATACCGACCATCAGGCGCGCGGCGCGCACGCTCCACATTTTGACGGTTTGGCCCCGCTCCTTCCATTCCGCGAACTTGATCGACAGCAGGTCAGGCATTGTGACCTCCCACGGCGGCGCCGGCGAACTCCACTTCTATGGCGGTCGCCTTCGGCGTGCCCAGCGCTTTACGGATGTCAAGGAAGCCATAGATCACCATCGATATGACGACGGCGGCGAACAGCGCAGCCAACGTCGCATCGAGGTAGTCGTTGAACACCAGGCGGCTCATTTCGCTCAAGGAATGGGCCGGCGCCAAAACCTGGCCCGATGCAATGGCGTTAGACATGCGCGAGGCATGGGCGAGGAAGCCCACCGCCGGGTTCGGATTGAACACCTTCTCCACGCCGGCGGTCACCGTGCACACCACGAGCCAGGTGGCGGGCACGACGGTCACCCACGCGAACCGCTGGTGCTTCATCTTGAACAGCACGACCGTGCACAGCACCAGCGCGATGGCCGCGAGCATCTGGTTCGAGGTGCCGAACAACGGCCACATCGTCCAGATTCCGCCGAGCGGATCGATGACGCCCTGATAGAGGAAATAGCCCCACAGCACGCAGGCGACCGCCGAACCGATGAGGTTATTGGCCCACGATTTGGTCTCCCTGAACGCCGGGATGGCGTTGCCGACGAGATCCTGGATCATGAAGCGGCACACCCGGGTGCCGGCATCGACCGTGGTGAGGATGAACAACGCCTCGAACAGGATGGCGAAGTGATACCAGATGCCGGCGAGCGCTTGGCCGCCGAACAGGCTGGACAGGATCTGGGACATGCCGACGGCAAGTGTCGGCGCGCCGCCGGTTCGCGACAGCACCGTCACTTCACCGACGTCATGGGCGACTTGCGTCAGCTGATCGGGCGTCACCACGAAGCCCATATTGGAGACCGTTTGCGCCGCTTGCGCAGCGGTGGTGCCGATGATCCCCGCGGCGCTGTTCATGGCGAAGTAGACGCCCGGATGCAGCACCGACGCGGCGATCATCGCCATGATGGCGACGAAGGACTCCATCAGCATCCCGCCATAACCGATGAACGGGATTTGGTTCTCATTCTCTATCATCTTCGGCGTGGTGCCGGATGAAATCAGTGCGTGCCAGCCGGACACCGAACCGCAGGCGATGGTGATGAACAGGAACGGGAACAAGCTCCCCGCCCAGACCGGGCCGGTGCCGTCAACGAACTTGGTCAGCGCCGGCATCTGCAGATCCGGACGGACGATGATGATCGCCAAGGCCAACAGCGTGACCACGCCGACCTTCATGAATGTCGAGAGATAATCGCGCGGCGCCAACAACAGCCATACCGGCAAAACGGATGCGACGAAGCCGTAGCCGATGATGATCAGCGCCAGCGTCGGGCCGCTCAGATCGAAATAGGCGGCGAGTTCGGGCGTCTGCGATACAGTTTGTCCGTAGACGAGCGCCGCCAGCAGCAGCACGAAGCCGATAAGCGACATCTCCGCCACCTTGCCGCGGCGGATGAAGCGTCCATACACGCCCATGATGATGGCGATCGGCGCCGTGCAGAACACCGTGAAAGTGCCCCACGGGCTGCCGCGCAAGGCTTGCACGACGACCAGCGCCAGCACCGCCAGGATGATGATGCAGATCAGAAGTATGCCGATGCCGGCGATGGTGCCGGCGACCGGTCCCATCTCCGTGCGCACCATTTGGCCGAGCGAGCGTCCGTCGCGCCGCGTCGACAGGAACAGGACCGTCATGTCCTGCACCGCGCCGGCGAATACGACGCCGGCGAGGATCCAGAGTGTGCCCGGCAGGTAGCCCATCTGCGCCGCCAGAACCGGGCCGACCAGTGGGCCGGCTCCGGCAATCGCCGCAAAATGATGCCCGAACAGCACGTAACGGTTGGTCGGAACGTAATCGAGGCCGTCATTGTGACGGATGGCGGGCGTCAGCCGCGCGGGATTGATGCCCAGCACCTTGTTGGCGATGAACAGGGCGTAATAGCGGTAGGCGATGAAGTAGATGCATACCGCCGCGATGACGAGCCATGCGGCATTGACGGGCTCGCCGCGGCTCAAGGCGACAATCCCGAGCGAAACCGCACCAAGGGCCGCAATCGCCCCCCATAGCAATTTCGTCTGAATTCCGTTGCCATTCCCGGCCAGCGCGCTCATGGCTTTCCTCCTTGATGTGGTCGACCCTCGCCGAATTGTCTCGCGAGAAATCAATGCCACTTTCGAGCAGTTTGTTCCTTCTGATAGGCGGCCCGCTTTGACTAAGATCAAGCGGGCTATGTTTTTGTAAACTGGTCGATTTGCTGCGGTGCAGCGAGCACCTTGCGATTTTTACGCGCCGGTTATGTCGCGAATCCTGTTGTCCGGCGCAACGGTGAACGATCGAGAGAAAATCAAGAGAAAATAGTCATCAAGACCACTCGGCCTCTCGGCTCTCGAGGCGATTGATCGCATTGCAACGGCTTGGTCCACTTCAGGACTTCAAATCCGCTACACTGGCCGACATCAAGGCGAGGGCCGATGCCATGGGACTCTTTTTCCGTCGTCCAGCACGCCTGCGGAATTCGCCGCCTTCATCCGCAGCAAGGCCGCACGCTGGGAGCCCGTCGTGAAGAAAAGCGGCCTGCACTTTGATTGATGGATCGATGACTGAAAAAATCGATATTTTCTCGCCGTTCCGTCTGGGCCCGCTCAGTTTACCTAACCGCGCGGTGATGGCGCCGATGACACGCAACCGCGCCGGGGCGGGCAACGTGCCGGGCCCGCTCAACGCCACCTATTATGCGCAGCGCGCCAGCGCCGGCCTCATCATCAGCGAAGCATCGCAAGTTTCGCCGCAGGGGCAAGGCTATCCCGGCACACCCGGCATCCACAGCGCCGAACAAGTCGCCGGCTGGAAGCTCGTCACCGATGCGGTGCATGCCGCCGGCGGGCGGATTTTTTTGCAGCTCTGGCATGTCGGGCGGATTTCACATCCGTCGTTGCAGCCCGACGGCGCGCTGCCGGTCGCGCCGTCGGCGATTGCGCCCGCAGGCCAAGCTTGGACACGCGACGGCATGAAGCCCTACGTCACGCCGCGCGCACTCGAAACCAGCGAGATTGCCGGCATCGTCGAGGATTACCGGCGCGGTGCGATGCACGCGCGGCAAGCCGGCTTCGACGGCGTCGAGCTGCATGGCGCCAACGGCTATCTCGTCGACCAGTTTTTGCGCGACAAAACCAACCGGCGCACCGACCGCTACGGCGGCAGCGCGCTCAACCGCGCGCGCTTTCTGATCGAAGCCACGGCGGCGCTGATCGGCGAATGGGGCGCCGAGCGCGTTGGGGTGCGGCTGTCGCCGACCGCGCCGTTCAACGACATGGCCGACAGCTATCCCGCCGCGACGTTCGCAACCGCCGTCGGCGAGCTCAACCGGCTCGGCATCGCCTATCTGCATGTCTTCGAGCCCGGCGAAGGTGATCCAGTCCCTGCCGGCGAGATACCCGACATTCGCTTCTTTCGCCGGCTCTGGCGCGGCGCGCTCATGGCCAACAAGGGCTACGATCTCGCGCGCGCCAATGCGGTGCTGCGCGACGGTACGGCTGACCTCGTGTCGTTCGCAACTCTTTTTCTCGCCAACCCGGACCTGCCTGAACGCTTCCGCCGCGGCGGGCCTTTCAATCCGCCGGACCGCAAGACGTTCTATGGCGGTGGTGCAGCCGGCTACACCGACTATCCTTCGATTGGGGGCTGATTTACCGTTGTGTTATTATTGTTATTCAAAGACTTATATGGAAAACGCTTTCTTGTGACCGCCGTCACTTCCCGCCGCCGTAGTCGGCGCTAGCGTGGTCATTATGGTGGAAGGAAATGAAAACGGGGAGCACGACAATGACCGCCGCCCTGAAATACCTGAGCCAGATCACCAACGAAATTTTCGAATCGCAAATGCGCCGCGCGGCGCTTCGGATCACCGCACGACAGCACTGCTTTCTCCGTCGCGCGGCGTAACGGACGGCATTTGTCACACGCCGAGCTGTTCCGCTAAATCCTCGATGCTCTTGGCAGCGATATCGACCTTCTGGGTCGGCCCCGCTTCGCCGCGGCCCGGTCCGCGTTCGTTGGGGCGCGCGATGTGGCCGGTGCGCAAAGCGAGCGCGGCCGCGGCCAACAGATCGTTGGTATGCGCGGCCACCATCATGCACTCATGCGGCATGAGGTCGAACGCCTCGGCAGCGGCGAGATAGACGCGCGGCTTCGGCTTATAGTCGCCGGCAATCTCGGCGCCGAGGATGGCGTCCCAGGGAAAATCATTGCGCCGCGCCAGATCGACCATCAGCGAAATATTTCCGTTCGACACCGGCGCCAAGAGATAACGGCGCTTGAGACGCGCGAGCCCGGACGCGACATCGGGCCAGGCATCGAGCCGATGCCACGCCATGTTAAGATCGCGACGTTGATCCCCGCTCAGCGTGCCGATGCCGAAGCGCGGCAAAATCAGTTCGAGGTTGCGCCGATGCAGGATGTCGAGCATGCAGAACGGCAGGCGGCCGGCGCGCACCTCCTCCATGGCCCCCTGGTATTCGCCGCGCCAGGCGTCCGCGAAGGCAAGCCAGTCGAGCGCATAGCCTTGCGGCCTAAGCATCGCCTCGGCCTCGCGCGCGACCCCGCTGCGCCAGTCGACGAGCGTGCCGAAGACATCGAAGAACAGGGCTTTGACCAGTACCGCCATGCAATAATCCTAGCGCAATCTCCGACAGGATGCCAAAAGGACCGCCGGAAAAAAACCGCAGGGAAGGATGCAGGGAAGGATCATGTCGGAACTGGAACGATGGGAGTCGCGGTTTCGCGTCCCCGGCTACGCCTTCGGCAAGGAGCCGAATGCCTTCCTCAAGGCGCAAGCCCACCTTTTGCGCGGGCGGCAGACTGCGCTTTCGGTTGCCGACGGCGAAGGCCGCAACGGTGTCTGGCTCGCCGAGCAGGGCCTCGATGTGCTCACCATCGACTTCTCGCAGGCGGCGCTGGAGAAATCGCGCGCGCTTGCCGCGGAACGTGGCGTGCGGCTACGCACCGAAGTCGCCGACATCACTAACTGGCAATGGCCGACAAACGCCTACGACGTGATCGCGGCGATCTTCATCCAAGTCGTTACTCCCGTCGAGCGGCCGGCGTTTTTCGCCGATCTTAAACTCGCGCTGAAGCCCGGCGGTCTCCTGCTCATGCAGAGCTATCGCCCGGAGCAGCTCAAATACGGCACCGGCGGACCGCGGGACGTCGAGCGCTTGTACACGCGCGCGCTCCTCGAAGCGTCCTTCGGCGACATGGCGGAACTGAAAATCCGCGAGCATGACAGCGTGATCAGCGAAGGCACCGCGCACGTCGGCATGTCCGCGCTCATCGACCTCGTCGCCAAGAAATAAAGCCAGTGCCCCGAGTACTGAACGTTCACCGTCACCCTCAGGATGACGGAGTACAGCCAGCACAAGACCAGAAACGGAGACCATCATGCCGGATAATATTGCGGAGACGCTGCACGAATTGATCGTGGCCACGCGCATCTTCGCCAATGAGAATGTGCTCGATGCGTTCGGCCACGTCAGCGTCCGCAATCCGAACGATCCGTCGCGCTATTTCATCCCGCGCCATCGCGCGCCGGAACTGGCGGAAATATCCGATCTCGTCGAGCTCAATCTTGATTCCGAGCCGGTCAGGCCGACCGAATTCCGCCTCTACAGCGAGCGGGTGATCCACGGCGAAATCTACAAGGCGCGGCCGGAGGTCAACGCCGTGTGTCATCACCATTCGCATACGGTGCTGCCCTACGCCATATCGGGACAGGAGATCATGCCGGTTTTTCATCTCGCCGCCGTGATCGGTCACGTGCCGTTCTGGGATCAGCGCGACGAGTTCGGCGACACCAACATGCTGGTCGTCAAGCCGGAGGAAGGCGCTTCGCTGGCGCGGGCGCTCGGCCCGCATTGGATGGTGCTGATGCGCCGTCACGGCGCCACCGTCGCCGGCTCAAGCCTGCGCGAACTGACATTCCGCACCGTGTTCGGCTCGGACAATTGCAAGCTGCAGAGCCAGGCCATGGCGCACGGCCATGTCGATTCACTTTCACCGGGTGAGATCAAGCTCTCCGCGGCGCACAGCATGCGCCCGCCCTCGCTGGGACGCGCCTGGGATTATTGGGTGCGGCAGGTCGAGAAGGCCGGGTTGATGCCGGCCAAGAGCGGGGCAAAGAGCAGCGCCGCGGCGGCGAAGCGAGACAAGCCCAAGTCCGCCAAGAAAAGTCCGGCGAAGGACAAGGCAAAGAGCAGGCGGTCATGAACGTCTAATCAACGTTCGCTTCGTCGCGATACATGACGCGGTGGCGCGTTTCGCGGACCCATTCTTCGATCTGCGCAATCGTCATGTGGTTCTTCATGTCGAAGCGGTCGAAGCTCATGATTTGCGGCAGCGTCTTCTTCCACCGTTTGTAGGGCGGCTTCGCCGGCACGCCGAACAGCATGATGTCGATGATGGAAAGGTCGTCGGGCACGCCAAGGAGCGGGCGGATCGCGTTCTGCGCATCCTCCTGGCCGATGGCGGTGACCCACCACACCTGATAGCCGAGCGCGGCGGCGGCGAGATGCGCCGACATGGTGCTTGCCGCCACGCTCTGCAGCAGGATGCGCTCGGCGTTGGCCTGGTACTTCTTGTCGAGCTCGGAGCCGTCGAGCAACACCGGGAAGGCGCGAACGAAACGAAAGTCGGCGGCGATCACGATGAAGCCGGGCGCACTTTCGAGGCCCCGGTAGTTCGGCGTCGGAAACTTCATCTTGAGCTTGGCGCGGCGGCGTTGCTCGTCGACGAAATAGTCGGCGATCTTTTTCTTCGCCTCCGGCTGCGTGACCACGATGTAGTGCCAAGGCTGCGCATTGGCGCCTGAGGGGGCGTGGCGGGCCGCCTCCAAAACCATCTCGATATGCTCGCGCGGCACCGCGATGTCCGGCCGGAAGGCGCGGGTGGTCAACCGGTTGCGAACGATGTCCATCAGCATATCGTAGCGCTCGACAGTCGGGTGAAAGCCGGTTATCGCCTCGTTCATTGCCTACTCCCGCCGGTTGCCGGTACCGCCGTCACGATACAATAATCCCGCGGGGCGGCGAGCCCCCCTTTGATGCCGCAAGAGGAAACCATGCCCGACCTGCAATCGCCCCGCCTGCCCAAGCTCTCCGCGGACGGCTTAACGGCTGACCAGCGTGCGCTGGCGGAGTCCATCAAGTCCGGCCCGCGCGGCCAATTCAAGATGGCGGGCCCGTTTGCAGTCTATTTGCATTCGCCGGCCTTTGGCGAGCTGGCGCAAAAGCTCGGCGGACATCTTCGTTTCCTGACCAGCGTGCCGCCCCGGCTGTCGGAATTCGCCGTTCTCGTCACTGCCCAGCACTGGAAGGCGCAATACGAATGGGCGATGCATGCGCCGATGGCCGAAAAGCAAGGCGTGAAGCCACAGACCATCCGCGATCTTCAGGCCGGACGCGCGCCGAAATCGGCGCCGCGCGACGAGATGGCGATCTATGCCTTCGCCAAGGAACTCTATGCCAAGCGGCGCGTGAGCACCGCCACCTTCAATCGCGTGCGCAAGCTCCTTGGCGAGGCCGGCACAGTCGAGCTGGTCGGTATCCTCGGCTACTACGCCATGGTTTCGATGACGCTCAACACGTTTCGCGTGCCGTTGCCCGAGGGCATGCCGGCGCCATTCCGCGAGCCGGCAGTCAAGTAGGTTTTCGGCCCGTCTTCCGCTCATTCCCGCGAAAGCGGGAATCCGGCGAAGCAAAACTCTGGTCCCCGCTTCCGCGGGGACGAGCGGATTGAGCAACCTCGATTTAGGCGACGCGGCCGACCGACTGTGCGCCGGCTTGGACGATGTCATTGGGCGCGACCGGGCGCGGCTTGTTCAACCGCGCCCGGAGCAGCTCGAGCAAGCGATCTTTCGGCATCGGCGGCGCAATCAGCGCCCCCTGCCCGAAATCGCAGCCCATCACCATCAAGGCCTGGAGGTCCGCCGTGCTCGCGATGCCTTCCGCCACAACGGCGCTGCCGAAGCGATGCGCGAGGTCAATTGCGGTCTGGCAGATCGCGGCATTGGTGGCGTCGGTAGCGCAACTCCCGACGAAGCCGCGGTCGATCTTGAGTTCGGCGAACGGCAAATCGCGTAGCGTCGAGAACGACGAGTATCCGGCGCCGAAACCGTCGATCGCGATCGTGATGCCGCTCACGCGCAATTGGGTGGTCATCTCTTTCGCCAGCGCGATGTCGCGAACGATCTGGCCCTCCGTCACTTCGACAATGACCCCGGGCCAGCGCTCGGACTTCGGACGGTACTCGTCGACCAGCGCCGAAATCGGCAGCTTGCGCAATACGCTCACCGGCACGTTGATGGCGAGATGAAGATTAAAACCCGCCGCCTCGAACATCGTCCAATCGCACAACGTCGCTAACAGCGCATGCTCTGCGAGTTGGGCAATGCCGTCCTCATCGACTTCCGGGACAAAACTGCCGGGCTGCAGAACGCCAAGCTCAGGATGGCGGATGCGCGCGAGCGCCTCAGCGCCGGCGAGGCATTTGCGCTTGAGATCGATCTTGGGCTGGTACCAGATTTCGAACCAATGATTGCGCAGCGCCTCGGCGATCGCGATCCGCGGCAGCGCCTCGGCGATCGCGATCCGCGGCAGCGCCTCGGCGCTCGTGGCATCGACGAGGCAGCCTTGCTCGTGCTCGGCTGGATTTTTGATCGGTCCGGACCAAGTCCGGACGTTCCTCGAATCGGAATCGCTCATACGCAAGCACCGCGAATAACGTCACACCGGGAAAAACGGTATACGTCAACTAGTCTTAACCAAAAGTAAGATGCTGACTTATCTCACCCATTCGGCCGGCGAAGCGGGTCCTCACCCCGCCGGCCGTTAGCGTTACGCGTCGGTCGGTGCACGCGTCACGGCTTGTTCATTTGCATCATGTTGCCGCCGCCGGCCGGAACGCCGGGCGCAGCCGCCCCAATCGCCGCGATGGGATATTCAACGTCGACCGTCCCGGCGTTCTCGAATTTGAGCGTGGCCTTCACCGTATTGCCCTGCTCCAGGGGGTGCTTGAGGTTCACAAGCATGACGTGGAAGCCACCCGGCTTGAGCGTGACGGTCTCACCCGGCTTGATTTCGAGGCCGCCCTCCACGGGCCGCATCATCATCACACCGTTTTCCATGGTCATCGTGTGAATCTGGCATTGGACGCTCGCGTCACTCGACACGCAGGTGAGCCGATCCGGCGTCTTACCGTTGTTCGTGACCGTCATATAGGCGACGCCTGAGGCTGCGCCCTTTGGCGTCGCCCGGGCCCAGGGCTGAGTGATGAGGATCGAGCCGACGTCATAGTCGGTGGCTTGCGCAGGGGCTGCCGCGAGTAGCGCTAAAGCGAGTGCGAAGACGGCTGCAAAGCCGTGAGAGATATCCTTCCAAGCGATGGTTGTCATGGAATTGCTCCGTGCCGGATGCCTGCTTTATGGCAGAAGGGGTTTTGTCGCTGCTGCTGAGGAAATGTCAGCCAAGCGGCGGGGCCCGCGAGCGGTGTGCGCCGGTAGCGCTGAGGCGCAACGTCGGGGTGGCTGCTTCTCCCGCAGCGCCGCCCGTTCGCGCCGGTTCCAATGCGTAGACGAAGGCCACTCCCGGCGCCGGCGCAGCCGTGGCGCCGCAACAGCAGCCGATGAGACAGGCCGCGAGGCAGTCATGTCCATGCCCGGCCGGCGCGGAGCCGGTCCCGGCAGCGCCAAAGGCTGAGCAAATCGGCTGAGCGGCGAAATCGCCCGCGCCGGCAATGGGACCGCCGAGCACGAGCAAGATCGCTTGCAGCGCGACCGCATAGGCCGCGACCAGTGCCACCACCGCGCGTGCATATTGCCGTGTGCGCATCGGTGCAGATTCTAGGACACTTCGAGACGCCTTGGAATGGTGGGGATGGAACGCGACGCCGCGGACCGGCGCGGACCGGCGCGGCAGCGCCCATATCAGCCCGCGCAATTTGCGCAAGGTTGATCGCAGGCGAGTGACAGATAATCTGCGCTTAGAAATTGCTCCGCAGACGCGCTATTCTAGGCGTTACCCGCACGGTGGTTTTGACGTGGTGTACGACCGACCAGATCCGAACGAAGCGCATGAGTCAGCGCAGGTTCTGAGATTCCAGCGGCATCGCCGCGCTGGCCAGCAACCTCCGCGCGGCTCAGCGACCGCGCCAAACGGCAGCGAAACCGAACCGATCGACGATTTAGCGCGATACGAAGAGGAGGATAGCAACGTCGACTATCGGCATCGCATGATGATGAATTTCATCGCAGTCTTGATTGTCGCGGCGCTCGTCGGCGCTGGAGTTTGGATCGCCGACACCATAACGGACATGGAAAAAGCCCAGGATTGCGCCATGCAGGGACGACAAAATTGCGCGCCGATCGAGCTCCCTGCACCGAAGCAGTAGGATGGTTGGCCGCGAAGGAGCGCACGCCTCGTCGCCTCAAGAGCTTGATCCGCTCACCGCAATGGCGCCGATCGTCTCGCCGCCGACCTTGATCGGCACGCCTCCACGCAGCGCGATCACGTGTCCGAATTGGCGTTGCGCCGCCAATTCCGACCCCTCGGCCTGTGCGCTGGGCCCAATCCGCCACTGTGACCGCAATTTTGCCCCAGGCAGCCACCGTTGAACTTACCGGCATCCTTCGCTATACGGGGCGTTCTCGACCTGAGGAGCCCGGTACGATCGGGCTGGTTTGTTCGCGCCGGACCGGGCCGGCGCCCATCCATGCCGTGACAAAAGAGCACGCCTGATGTCCACCACGTTTGATAAAGTGGCTGAAATCATTGCGGAAACTTGCGACATTCCGCGTGAAAACATTAAGCCGGAAAGTCATGCGATCAACGATCTCGAGATCGACAGTCTCGACTTCCTCGACATTGCCTTCGCCATCGACAAGGCGTTCGGCATCAAGCTTCCGCTCGAGCAATGGACTCAGGAAGTCAACGACGGCAAGGCGACGACGGATCAGTACTTCGTGCTGAAGAACCTGAGCGACCGGATCGACGAGCTGATCGCGGCAAAGGGCGCCTGAGGCGCCACGCATGCGCCTTGAATATTTTCAAATGATCGACCGCTTCGTCGATGTCGATGTCGGCGAGCGCCTCATCCGATCGGTCTGCACCGTGCCGGAGCTAAGCACGGTGTTCGAAGGCCACTTTCCGGGCTATCCGCTGATGCCGGGCGTGCTGCTGATCGAATGCATGGCGCAGACCACTGGATGGCTGGTCAGCGCGCTATCGGGCTTTACCGGCCTGCCGGCGCTCGCCGAAGTCAAGGAAGGCAAGATCCGCACCGCCGTGTTCCCCGGCGATGAGCTAGAATTCGAAGGCAAGGTGGTGCACGAGGGCTCGGGCTACGCCATGGGCGAATCCAAGGGCTGGCGCAAGGGCACGGCGATCTGCGACGCCAAACTCACCTATCGCATCGTGCCCTACCCAAACCCGCAATTCCGCCAAACGCTTTGGGAATGGGCGGAGCGGCTAGACTTCCCGCTCAAGGAGTTCAGCAAGTGACCGAACGCCGCGAGGTGTGGATCACCGGCGTCGGTTTGCTCACTTGTCTCGGCGACGGGCTGGAGGCGACTTGGAATCGCCTCGAGCGAGGCGATCCCCCTCCCTATGACGACAAAAGCTTTGCGCCCTACATCGTGCATCCGCTGGGGCCGGTGAATTTTGACAAGCAGATTCCGAAAAAAAGCGATCAGCGGCAGATGGAGACCTGGCAGCGCGTCGGGGTCTACACGGCAGGCCTCGCGCTGAGCGACGCCGGCATCGCCGGCAAGCCCGATCTGCTCGACCACACCGACATGATCGTCGCTGCGGGCGGCGGCGAGCGCGATATCGCCGTCGATACCGCAATCCTCTCCGGCGTGCGCAAAGTGAACCAACCTGGCGCCTTCCTTAATGAGCGCTTGATGAACGACCTGCGCCCCACCCTGTTTCTGGCCCAGCTCCCCAATCTGCTCGCCGGCAATATCTCGCTGGTGCAAGGGGTGGTCGGGTCGTCGCGCACATTCATGGGTGAGGAGTCCGCGGGTGTGGACGCCGTGCGCGTCGCGCTGGCGCGCATTGCCGCCGGACAGAGCGAGCTGACGCTGGTCGGCGGCGCCTATAACGGAGCACGCTGGGACGTGCTGCTCGCATTCGAGCTCGGCAACGTCCTGTTGAAAGGAAAATTCGCGCCGGTTTGGGATCGCGGCCCCGAGGGCGGCATTGCGTTTGCGACCATGGGCGCCTTCATCGTGCTCGAAAGCCGAGAGCACGCGCAAGCACGCGGTGCGCGGGCGCGGGCGCGGATTTCCCAGGTCTATTCCGATCGCAACATGCGCCAGCCGGGGGAGTCCGAGGCCGCGTTGCGCCGCCAATGGGAGGCGATCGCCGACAAGGTGGACCGCGCGCATGCCGTCATTATTTCCGGCGCCGCCGGGCTCGAACCGGCGACATCGGCGGAGCGTCACGTGCTCCAGGGGATTGGGCTTCCGGTACGTAACACCGCTACGTATATCGGACATGGGGTCGATACTCAATTCATGGCCAATCTGGGTATCGCCTGCGCTGTGATCGAACACGGCAAGCTGTTCGCGCCGACGGGAAGTGGCGATTTGGGCGAAAGTCCGCCCGGCCTTTCCCAGGCCATCGTCACCAGCGTCGGCAATTGGCGCGGCGAAGGGCTCGCGCTGATCGAACGGGTCGATTGAAGGAGAACGTCATGGCAGTCTCATCGGCAGCGCCAAAACGTGACAAAGCCGGTCGTCCGATCATCGCCGTCACCGGTATGGGCGTTGTCACCTCGCTCGGCGTCGGCAAGTCCGACAATTGGGCGAAATTGACAGCCGGCCAATCCGGCATTCGCCGCATTTCACGCTTTCCGCTCGACAGCCTGCGAACCACGATCGCCGGCGCCGTCAACGATGTATACCAAGACTATATGCCGCCGGCGGAACTTTCCGAGCGCATCGCGCTCTTGGCCGGCGATGAAGCGATCGCGGAGGCAGGCATCGGCACCAAAGGCCGCTTCCCGGGCCCGTTGTTTCTCGCCCTGCCGCCGCTCGAAATCGAGTGGCATTATCGGATCGCCATGGCCGACTCGGCGAAGCTCAATGAGGACGCCGGTTATCCCGATCTCACCCGCGTTGCTCGCGAGCCACAATTCGCGCCGATCTACGAGTCGTTGAAATACGGCATCATCGGCGAGCACCTTGCCGTTCACTTCGGCACCGAAGGCTCGCCGATCTCGCTCACCACCGCCTGCGCATCCGGCGCGAGCGCGATTCAACTCGGCGTCGAGGCCATCAGGCGCGGCGAGTGCCAGGCTGCGCTCGCGCTCGGCGCCGACGGCTCATTGACGCCGGAATCGCTGGTGCGCTTCTCGCTCCTGTCCGCGCTCTCGACCCAGAATGATCCGCCGGAGCAGGCATCCAAGCCCTTCTCCAAGAACCGCGACGGCTTCGTGCTCGCGGAAGGCGCGGCAGCGCTCGTGCTCGAAGACCTCGATCACGCCCGCGCGCGCGGCGCCCGCGTGCTCGGCATCCTCGAAGGCTGCGGGGAAAAATCCGATTCGTTCCACCGCACCCGGTCGAGCCCCGACGGCAAGCCGATCATCGCCTGCATGCGCAATGCGCTCGCCGATGCCGGCGTCGGACCCGAAGACGTCGACTACATCAACGCCCACGGCACCTCGACGCCGGAGAACGACAAGATGGAGCACCTCGGCGTCTCTGCGGTGTTCGGCGAACATATTCGCGGCATTCCGATCTCCTCCAACAAGTCGATGATCGGGCATACCCTGACTGCGGCCGGCGCGGTCGAAGCGGTGTTCAGCCTGCTCACGCTCGAACACCAGCGCATCCCGCCGACGATCAATCATAACGTTCCAGATCCCGCGATTGCGCTCGATGTCGTGCCGAACGTGGCGCGCGACGCGCGAGTCCGTCGCGCGATCTCCAATTCGTTCGGTTTCGGCGGCCAAAACGTCTGTCTCGTCATGACGCGGGAGCCGGCGTGACCGGCGTTGCGGAAAAATTGATAGGCGGCGAGCACCGCGCAGCCCCCACAATGCGTGCGCTCACGCTCGTCGGCGACCGCAAGATCGAGCTCCTCGATGTCGCGGCGCCGCCGGCGCCGGCCGCGGGCGAAGTGCAGATCGGCATCAAGGCGATCGGCCTCAACCATATCGATGTCTGGGGCTGGCGCGGCATGGCGTTCGCCAAGCGCAAGCTGCCGCTCATCGTCGGCGTCGAGGCGGCCGGCGAAATCACCGCCGTCGGCCCCCCGCCCTACCCTCCCCCGCCAGCGGGGAAGGGTAGGGAGGGGGTCAAGGTCGGCGATCGCGTGGTCGCCTATGGCGCGCTCACCTGCGGGACCTGCAAGGCCTGCCGCGCGGGCCGCGACAATCTCTGCGAAAACGTCGGCGGCATCATGGGCTTCCATGTCGACGGCTTTGCGCGTGATCTGATCAACATGCCGGTGCGGCTCGTGGTCCCGATCCCGTCGGGCGTCAGCTTCCGCGACGCCGCCTGCGCGCCGGTTGCGTTCGGCACCGTGCAGCACATGCTGTTCGACAACGCCAAGCTCGAACCGGGCGAGACAATTTTGGTGCAAGCCGGCGGTTCCGGCATCGGCACGGCCGCCATCAAAATGGCGAAGGCGATCGGCTGCACCGTGATCACCACCGTCGGCGATGATGCCAAGGCGGCAAAGGCCAAGGCGCTCGGCGCTGATCACGTCATCAACTATCGCACCGAGCGGTTCGAAGGCGTGGTGCGCAAGCTCACGGCCAAGAAAGGCGTCGATGTCGCTTTCGAGCACGTCGGTCCCGACACCTTCAACGGCTCGCTGCTCTGCCTCAAGCGCGGCGGGCGGCTGGTCACCTGCGGCTCGACCTCGGGCCAGTCGATCACGCTGAATCTGTTCCAGCTCTATTTGCAGCAATATCGCATCTTCGGCTCGTTCGGCTGCTCGATGCGTAACATCGGCGAGAGCCTCGCCAAGATGGCGGCCGGACTTTTGCCGGTGATCGACACCGAGGTCGCGCTCGCCGAATTCGAGCGCGGTCTGGCGCGGCTCGAAAGCCGGCAGGTGTTCGGCAAGATCATCGTCATGTTCTGATGATCGGGCGGCGCTTCAAAATCCTGCTCGACGCGACGATCGGCTCGCTCGCGGTCGGGCTGGTGGGCACCATCAAACGCATGGATCGCAGGCGCACGGCGAATTTCGCCGGCGCCCTGATGCGCAAGGTCGGCCCGCTTTTCAAGGAACACCGCCTCGGCCGGGAAAATCTGCGCGCCGCCTTTCCCGAAAAATCCGATGCCGAAATCGAAAAAATCCTCGCCGGCGTGTGGGACAATCTCGGCCGCATTGCAGTCGAGTTCGCCCATCTCGACGAATTCTGCGTCGAGGATTTCGGCACGCCGACGCCGGACATCATCAGCTACCGGCCGGAATCGAAGGCGCGCTACGACCGCATCATAAAGAGCGGGCGGGCGACGATCGTTTTTGCCGGCCATCTCGCCAACTGGGAAGTTCCCGGCGTCGGCGCAAAATTGATCGGAGCCAATTCGGCCGTGCTTTATCGCCGGCCAAATATCGGCGCCGTCAGCGACGTCGTGATCAAGCTGCGCGCACCGCTCATGGGACAATTGATCCCGACGGGTCTCGACGCACCGGTACGGCTTGCGCGACTTCTGCAATCCGGCGTCCATGTCGGGATGCTGGCCGACCAGCATTACACAAGGGGCGTCGAGGTGACCTTTTTCGGCCGGCCGTGCCTTGCCAATCCGCTGATCGCGTTGCTTGCCCGGCAGACGGAATGTCCGATCCACGGTATACGGGCCGTGCGGCTGCCTGACGGCAACAGCTTCTGGGGCGAATTCACCGAAGCGATCGAGCCGGCGCGCGCCGCCGATGGCCGCATCGACATCCAGGGCACCACGCAGGCGATCACGACGGTGATCGAGGGCTGGGTGCGCGAGCACCCCGAGCAATGGCTCTGGCTGCACCGGCGATGGCGGTGAGCTACGGCGAATTCGCCCACCGCGCATGGGAAATATCCGCACCGGCGCGGCGACAATCCCGGCAAGTTGCGGGCGGCACGGACTAGAGCCCTTTCCGTTCTGATTGAATCAGAACCGGGCTCTAGCATTTTGTTGGAGCATGATCTTTTCGGAAAACCGGTTTCCACTTTTCCGGATCATGCTCTAGCGCGCCGCCTGTCGTCGATCGCTATTGGTGCCAACCTTTCATGGGCCATTCCAGCGTCGCGGTCGCCCGGTTCTCCGGCCAGACCGAGACATATTGCTTACCCTGCAGCTGGATCAGAAAGGTCGCCGCCAATATGTTCTGGCCGGTGTCGTCGAACTTGACGCCGTTGTAGCCGATCATGAGTTGATCCGCCTTGAGATCGGTCGCCTTCAGCGCTGCCTGGATCTTGTCGGGCTCGGTCGATCCGGCGCGGTTGATCGCGTCCGCAAGCACGAACAGGCTTTGCATCCAACGCGCGCTGGTGTCGTCGAGGTCGCGGCCATATTTGGCCTTGAACATCTGGTCGATGATGTAGCTGTTGCTGCCCGGCTTGCCGATATCGAAGGCGCTGCGATTGACCGCGCCCTGGGCCAGATCGCCGACATTGGGGATGAAGCTCGGATCGGCGAAGCCGGCATCGTCGCCGATGATGATCGGCGGCAGGTAATCGAGATTCCGCATGGTCTTGAAATAGAGGATGGTGTCCGCCGTGTAGCTGACGAAGATCACCGCGTCAGGCTTGAGCGTCTTGAGCTGGAGGACCTCAGCGGAGACATCCGAGCTGTTGGCGTTGTAGAGGATCTGCGCCCCCACCTTGATGTTGGCGGCCTTGGCGGCGTCGAGAATGCTGGCGGCAACCGATGTGCCGTAATCTGTGTTCTCGTTGACGACGGCGATGGTGTCGATCTTCTTGCCCGACTTCTTCAGGTCGGTGAGAAATTCGGAATAGGCCCTGGCAAAATCCGTTGCGATCGGCGTCACGCGGAACGTCCATTTGTAGCCGCGCTGGGTTATGTTTGCCGCCACCGAGTCGGCAACGACGAAGGGAATGCCCTGCCGCTCGGCGACCGCCGTCGCCACCAGCGCGACGGAGGAGTGGTAGGCGCCGAGCATGGCGACGACGTGGTCCTGCGTGATCAGGCGCAGCGTCTGCTGCTGGCCGACCTGCGGATTACCCTGATGATCGGCTTCGTCGACCTCGATCTTGGCGCCGCCAAGATTGGGCAAGCCTGCCGTCGCGCCGAGCGGCAAGGCCTTGAGTTCGGGATGCGCGGAGTTGATGATCTCAACGCCCAAAGCGATGGCCTCCTTTTGCGACTGTCCGGCGCTCGCCGAATTGCCGGTCAACGGATAGAGGGCGCCGATCTTCACGGGTTCAGCAGCGTGTGCCGGAACGGCCGTGGTAGCCACAAGCGCTGCGGCAACGATGCACCATGCCTTATTCATTTATTCCTCCCAGCTGACGAACTGCTTTCAAATTTCGTACTTCCTGTCGTTACGGCTCCGAGGCCGTCAGCGGCCATCCGTGAACGACCTGCAACGAGTATATCTTGTTTGGATCGCCCGGGGTAGCGGACCATCAATGACGGCTCGGACCGACCGGGCAGGGCCTGACCGACACCTCATCTCCCCGTCTTGATCCGCGTCCACAGCC
>Ga0181536_10002638_pt1 | contig 20005 bp, 11 predicted proteins | sample PEATcosm2014_Bin_41_FD_121105 | JGI IMG/M metagenome (GOLD analysis project Ga0181536, IMG submission 121105) | Peatland microbial communities from MTU Mesocosm Facility, Houghton, MI, USA - PEATcosm2014_Bin17_60_metaG | ecosystem: Environmental > Terrestrial > Soil > Wetlands > Peat | place...
AGACTTCTTGCAGGAAATCTTTCAACTCTCCCGGATGGCTCAGAGCCAGAACAACGTCGAAATGCATGGACTGGTTTGCGGGGAGTGAGCCGACGATCTTCGCCTGCCCATCAAGAACCGCTTCGCGCACGTCACGAGTCAACAGGGTCTGTGACTCCGCCTGGCAAAGGTTATTCGCGACCGATACCATCGCGACGAGCATGAACACGAACACAATTATTCTTCGATTCACAATTTCTCCTTGTAATTTACGGTGTTAATCTCCTGGAAGATTTTTCCGGTTCGCATCATCGGCACAAGAACCCAAGTCTGAACCTAGTCAATATGCCTGATTGGACTGGAAACCCACTCGGCGTTTGAAACAGCGCCCAGTCTACAACCATTCGCCTGATAGCAACAGTGTGAATCATTTTTCACCTAGCAGCCCGTGGTGAAAGTCTCGATTTCTCTCAAGGGGCTTCTTTGGATGGTACTGGACGCTACTCTATTTTCCGATGCAGAAGCCGGAAATGTCGGCAAACGTCAATGTTTGTTGGGGTGTCGCGCAACTCGCCTTTTTGTGGAGACATACTGGAGACATATATTCCTCGCGTACGCCTTGCCTTGGCTGGTGGCGATTCGCTCCAGAATCCCCCCTAGCGCGCTGAATAACGCCGAGCAAAGGCAGCCAGATGCTTCAGTTCTGGGCTGACTATGTTGCAGATCAAAGAGCCGGCTGAAAATCGATTCAAAGAGTCAGTTTCAATGACCTCAGAATCACCCAAAACCGGACAACGAGGGTCGCGTCGGAGACATTGATCCCCACGGAGACAGGACCATATCACCACGGTATCACCACAGTATCTTTTTGCGTTATCGATTGACTCGGCAATCTCGTGTTCTTACGCAGTTGGAGAGCTGAAAGAAGATCGATGTGCTTTCGCTGGCTGCGACTGTTGCGATGTGGTTGTGAGCGTGAGCCATTAAGTCTTGGAATATGGGAGTCGTACATAATACACGCATCGGAAGGCCAAGAGGCTGAAAGCACACGGTTCCCATCGCTACCGCACACGTTTCCCTTTTCTTTGCGACCTCCTTCTTTTCGCGCACCGAGACTGGCGCCGTCCCGCTCCTTCCTTAGCCCAGTATTGTCTTTGCCGGTATCGTTGGGAGCACTGGTCCGAGCAATAGATTTGACCCTCTCGCTTACTCTCAAAAAAGCAGCGGCATCGATCATTGCCACATACTTGAGCGCCGGCGCGTCCGAGGTACAGGTGTCTGAGAATCAGATTAAGAGATGGGCGTATCCCAAACCGAAGGGATCCAAAGGGTAGCGCTTCCACCGCCCGATCGCCGAAATACCGCACTTCTGTGTCGAACACATTGATCAGTTCGCAAAGCACCAGATGCCCGGCGCGGTAGGGTTTAGTCACAATGGCGGACCAGGCAGCGCGGCGAGCCAAAGTTCCGATGGGGTCGTCTAGATCTTGCTCGGCCAAAGAACCGACACGCGGGGGTTCTGTATGGAATGCATGGCTCTTCAACAACAAAATGTAGTCGCGACGATTTGCGTTATAGTGCCATGCTACTGGTGTGGAATTGTGCGAGGCGCGGCACTGTCTTTCGGTTTCCCATTGTTGGGGCCAGAACCAAATGCCGTCAGCAATCTCAGAAATATGTTGCTGGATAACCGTGATACTTGCCGTACTTTCACCACGCCTAAGTTCTGCAAGCAGTCCAAGCGCTGACGCATACGTCCGTCGCACGCGTCGAAGCGTCGCGAGATCCTGAATGGCGCCTATTGGAATTCGCCAGTCGACATTATCCCAATCCTCCGCCGACATCCCTTCTGTTTGTGGCTGCTCGCCTTCTACCACTTCTTTCGCTACGACAGGTCCGAACTCGCTAATCACTTTTGTCAGCGCCTCATCATTCACTGCATTCGCAAAGCTTATGTGAGGCGAAAGCACGCAGAGCGTATGCAGGTTCCGTTGGACTACCCTGCCGTGGTGGCAGTGCTTTGCCTCTCAGGCGTAACCAACAGGCGGGCAACCATTCAGCCCAAGGCTGCGGATACGTCGTGGGTGGTCGTACCGAATCTATGGGGAGGGATCATTGCGCAACCGGGCTTGATGAAGTCCCCGGTGATGCCATTACACAACCACTAACACGGATCGAGTCAGGCTGGCGCGCAGACTATGAATCCGCCGCGACAGCCTACGAGCAGCAACAGGAAGAGTCTGAGTTAAGACGCTCGGCATGGCGTGAGCAATTCAAGGCGAGCGGCTGGCGAACATGGACGCATTGCAGCCCCTTCAACTCAAGTTTGCTCTTGACGCCCAAGAGCTTTTCGCAGAGTGGATCCAGGAACTCGAACACAAGCTGCGCAGCGACGAACTACATCCTGCGCTCGTGAGCCACTTGGCTAAGTATCGCTCGCTCATGCCCTCGCTGGCGCTACTCTTCGAGTTAGCCGACGGAGGCACAGATGCGGCATCGCTCGTACATGCTCAGCAGTCCGCTGCCCCTCCAGGTTGGTTTCAAAAGATTGAGCTGGGAGAACGAGCCTTAAGAACAAAGGTGTTCCCCCACTGTCCTAACTGCGCCAGTTACGACCTGTACCGGAAGAACAACATCGGCAACTATGAATGCCTGACGTGCGGACTGTTTGACATCTCCGAAGAATTTGCCCGGAGGCTGCAATGAGCGCGAAAAGCACTGCGGCCTGAAGAGATTGCCAGATCTCCGGGAGTTATGAACACCAAGAAGCCAAGTTTAGGCCGACACATGACTGTCGACAGTTTTGATTCGCGTACGGGTCAAACTGCGCGGTGACGATTGCAACCGAATTTCCAATCACTTGCGGGACGTTATTGCCACACTGCCATAGTTCCAAAGTTGGAAATTGAGGTACGCGGTCTGTCGGCGAGCTCGCGGTACTTGTCTTCCGAACTTATGTCGGAAAAATGGACGAAGAACTCGTCTTAATTGGGAAGGTGCCGGGGGCAGGGCGGGCCTCAGGGTAGGCAAGATCGAACAATGCAAAAGAAGGCATGGGCGGAGCGGCTACTGGAGTTCGGGTTCTCGCGTGTGCCGTGTGCAGCTGAAATCCTAGGACCGATAGTGGCATGGAGGAACAGATGGGCATCGCGGGTCCGCCAGGAGGATTATGACAGCACCTAGAGTCGCAGCAAATGCGTCATTCAGCCTTTTAGAAGGACGTGTGACGCATGTGACGACCACAGACACTCGAAACGATCTGCCGGCCTGTACGAGCTGCGGAACCCCCTTCCGACCGAAGCGTCCCTGGCAAACTCAGTGCAGCGCCCGCTGCCGGCAAAGGGCATACGTCCAGCGGCGGCCATTGAGGACTCCGTTCTACTACGGAGCCTGACCGCCGGGGGATCGTCCTCAGCCTTCAGTCCCTTTTTCCCGCGCACCGCGTCAAACTCCACCACGTCACCCTCGGAGAGCTTGCGGTATTTGTCTCCGGAGTTTATGTCGACAAAATGCACGAAGAACTCGTCTTTACTGGACAAAGAGTCGATCTGCGGCAACAAGAGCGGCATGAGGGCCAGCGCCGGCCGCCTTATACTCCGTCACAAGCCATTCAGTCGATTGGGTGCCACCGCAGGAAATTTGGTCACGACCGTAGAGACTCCCGGAGATCAACCGGGCTGATTGGTTCGCATAGAGCGTGAACTGCGCCGTGACGATCGCGACCGAGTTCCCGATTACCTGGGGAACGTTATTACCGCAGTTCCAAAGTTGGAAATTCAGGTAGGCGGTCTTTTGGATGTTGCCCTGGCCGTCGGTGAGTGCCGAATTGCTGAGTCAATAGGAAAAGTGAGCGGTATTGCTCACTTCGATTTCCGGTCGGTTTCCGGAGAAAGATGAGGTCTTTCCGGAGAATCACGGGCGCGAGCGTTCCGCTTCGAGTTCCCGCACGCGCTCGCCACCGTCAATCGACTTACCAGCGCCTACGACTCCCCGAATCATCCTCTATGGCAACGGCAGAGTAATCGTCTGCCCCGCGGTCACTGAAATGTACGAAATGTATTGTCCCCCGTAGATCTCCGCGCCGGTACTGTTCAGGCCAGTGACTGGAATGATGGCACTAGGAACAGACACCGACGACGGTACAGTCACGCTGATCATCGCGCCCGGCCCGTATGCGCCGACGATGCTCGCGATCACATTCGACAGGTTGAAGGCGTTGCGATTTTCCATGGCTTGTCCGAGCTGATCAAGGGTCGGACTGAGAACCGGCAGGTTGTACATCTGCTTGTACAGGCTGAAGGTCTGGTTATAGGTGTCGGCTATGAGAGAGGTCGTCTGCCCGGTCGAGGACATTCCAGGCTCGGTGTTGAGGGAGAAATGCAGATCGGGCTGATGGAACATCTCTGGATCCATGTCACCAATCAACATGTTGCTCACGAAGCTCGAGCTGACAAAGTTGAGTATCTGGGCGGCGGTGTAGCTGTTGTAGGGTGGCACCTGGGTCGGATAGGAATAGATGCAGTCGAACTCCGCTTGATCGTCATTCCAATTGGCAACGTTGTAGTAAATGTCGTTGGGATGCCGTGGCACCTCGTAAATATACGGCTCATAGCTGTTCACGATGCCAACGTTCGGCGATGGATTGGGGCCGTTGTTGGGCTGCCCAATGACGGAAGTATTGGTCACCACATACTGGATGCCGTCCGCATACAAATACCCTGGGACTAGGGGATCATTCAGACCGGTGATACTCGGGGTCACCATGTTGGCCGGGTTAAAGTCGTTAAAAGTGAGCTGCGCGAGAGCCGCGTCGCTTGGATCTTCATCCAGGTCCACGCCGCCCGGACTTGAGGCCACCCAAAGGTTCGTTAGCACCTCCAAGTCAATGTCATCGGTTGGGGGGTTGTCGTAAAGGTCACCGCAGCCCGTACCGCTCGGAGTGCTCTTGCATAAACCGTTGAGAGTCGTCGGGTGATCGTAGGTGTGGCTGATCCAGTGGAAGCCCCCCTGATAGCTTTGAAGATTCGCCACCAGGTCGTCTGCGACGGCCGCCGTTGCGCCAGTCTCGGCCTGCTGTGCAATCGTTCCCGCACCGGCAACGGTCGCGGTGAACTGGGTCGTAGCGGGAGTCGTCGAGCTGTTCGACGCGACCGAGAGAATAGTCCAGGTTCCGTTGAATTTCCCACCGTCGTTTGTAGTCCCGGTCACAGTTGCTTGCGCCCCGGGCAGACCCGAGAAGTTTTTGGTCGTAAAGGTGGCTAAGTCGTTGGCTGATGAGGTTGCCGTAATGGGAGCCGTGAGGCCAGTCCAGTCGCCATTCCCCGCTGAGCCGACGCCGTTGAAGGCCAGGGTCAGCTTGAAATTTGAGAATAAGCCGGAGGGATCCGTTTGTATTCCATTTTGCCACGTCGCGAGCTGCGTCATGTCCGCCGAGTTGACGCGAAAAACCGGCAAGTTGGAAGCGTCGGGTGCGGTGCGATCCTGAGTTATCGGATCCTCACAGCTCGTCCCCGGTATCCATTCCGAATCATCGATGAAAAAGTCATCCACCTGCGGGCTGGCATACACGTGATAATCGCCGAGGAAGATGCCCTGCGTCACCCAATTGACCAGCCCATAGGCCAGCACCAGATCGTGGGTCAGATATTGGTTGCTGTCGAACATCTGGCTGAGGTATTGACGGCCATCGGAGAAGTTAGTGATTCCGGAGAGAGTGTAGCCCGAAGGATCAACTAACAGAGGGGTTACGGTACCGCCGCCGGAGGGCGTCGTCGGCGTGGTCAAATAGATATAGGCGTTACTGATGGCGACTGGTGTCGCAGTGTTGGCATAGAAGAAAACCGGCGTCGCGGCCGCCGAGAAGTTGCCGGAATCTGTTCCCGTATCCGAGATGTAGCCGGCGTAGTAATTAAATCCAAAGTCAGGAGTGGGGTTAGTATTCCAGTTTAGCTGGCGCACTTTGAATAGCTGTTCGAACGGAGTTAGCGCTTGGTAGAAGGATGGATTCGTATAAATATCATCCCCAAAGGCATAGATAACACCTTGGTAGTACGCATGGCAGGCGCCGTCCGAAAGAGCGGGCAATGTCCCCGTGACCACATCCACTACGTCGTAAGGCGTGCCCACATAGTTGAGAATTTGCTGAATAGCCGGGAAGTCCGCGTAGTTCGCGGCAGCATTGTTAAGCACTAACAATCTCAGGTCGATGGTCGGCGTCGGGCAGTTTGGCGCCAGGCTCGAAAGCGCGCTCACCCACGCTGTGTTGGTTGCCCCATAAGGCCCAATGGGACCGTAGCTGGCCGTCACCGCGTTAGCCGCGTTGTTAGTCGCAACTACAGTGGCCAACCCGGTACTGCTGATGGTCACAGCTTGCGGATCATAAGATGCCCAGGTGGCAATCTGTGTAAGGTCTGCCGTCGTGCCATCGCTGTAACTACCCGTAGCTGTGAACTGCTGCGTGCCGTAGAGGCCGAGAGACACCCCGTTTGGCGTCACAGTGATGGATTCGAGGGTTGTGGAAGGAACAACTGTCAGTACCGTCGACCCCGAGATTGAAGCATAGGTTGCGGTGATCGTGGTCGTGCCCGTCGTGACCGGCGACGCCTGCCCTTGAGCACCTTGCGTGTTAGAGATGGGCGCAACCCCGGGGTTCGATGAGGACCAGTTCGCTGACGCAGTGACGTCCGAAGTGGTGCCGTCAGCAAACGACGCGGTAGCAGTGAACTGCTCCACAGCGCCAGTGCCGAGCGCAATGGTTGGATTGGCGGGCAAGACTGTAATTGAGGTGAGCGCCACGACCGTCAGATTGCCCCCTCCGCCGGTGTTGGCGCTGGTGACGGCCGATCCGCCCGCTGGCGTGTAAGTCGCGACGATCTGCACCACGCCTCCAGCTACGCCGGTCGCCAAACCTTGAGGAATGGAATTGCTCACCGTCGCAGCCGTGCCATTGCCGGCACTCCAGGCCACGGTCGCAGTAACGTCCTGCATGGTGCCGTCGGAGTACGTGCCCATGGCATTGAACTGCTGGGTTGTGCCCTGGTAAAGGGACGTGGCCGTTGGACTCACGGCAATTGACGTCAGCACCGCACCCGTCACGGTAAGCTGCGTGTTGCCGCTGATGGAACCGGAGGTTGCCGTAATCGTAGTAACGCCTTGGCCGTTACTCGTCGCCAGGCCATTGCTTCCGGATGTGTTGCTGATCGTGGCCACGCCTCCCGGCGCCGCGCTCCACGTAACCGAACTCGATATATCCTGCGTGGAATTGTCACTGTAATTGCCGAGCGCGGTGAACTGCTGCGACGTGCCCAATGCGATCGACGGATTGGCCGGGGTGACAGAGATAGAAACCAGAACCGCAGGCTGGACTGTCAAGATTGTCGAACCATTGATTGAGCCCGAGGTTGCGGTGATCGTCGTCGAGCCCTGTGACAACGTTGTAGCTTGGCCCTGTGTGCCCACGGTACTGCTGATGGTGGCGATCGCCTGGTTCGAGGAACTCCAGTTCACGCTTCCCGTTATGTCTTGTGTAATTCCATTGGTGTAAGTCCCAACCGCCGTGAATTGCTGCTGTACACCTGCCACCACCGATGGAGACGCGGGACTAATGGCAATTGACTGTAGTGCCGCGGGCGTCACCGTCACGGTTGTGCTCCCGGTCACGGCCGGTGTGGTCGTCGACGTCGCGCTGACTGTGGCTGACCCCACACTTACTCCGGTGGCCACACCTTGGCTCCCGTTTGCATTGCTCACGGTGACGGCTGATGACGACGATGACCACGACACAAGGCTGGTCAGGTCCTGGGTGCTGCCGTCGCTGTAAATTCCGGTTGCTTTCAACGCAAGGTTCGTTCCCAGGGCAATCGAACGATTCGCGGGCGTCACTGCAATCGATATCAGTGCCGTGGTCACGGTTAGCGTGGCCGCCGGACTTGTTACACCGCCGAGCGCGGCCGTAATGTTGCTCGTTCCCGTTGCCGCGCCGGTGGCCAGACCGCTAGCGGAGATGGTCGCTACCGAAAGGTTCGATGAAGCCCACGTTACGCTGCTCGTGATGTTCTGCGTGCTCGCGTCACTGTAGGTGCCCGTGGCGGTGAATTGCTGCGTTGAGCCCTGGGTGATCGAAGGACTCGCTGGCGTCACCGCAATCGAAGCCAATGTGGGCGGCGTCACCGTCAGCGGGTCAGCCGGACTTACTACGCTGCCGAGCGTGGCCGTGATGCTGCTCGTTCCCGCGTCCACGCCGCTCGCCAACCCGCCCGCCGCGATGGTCGCGACCGAAAGGTTCGAAGAAGCCCACGTCACGCTGCTCGTGAGGTTCTGTGTGCTCGCGTTACTGTAAGTGCCCGTGGCGATGAATTGCTGCGCTGTGCCCTTGGCGATCGACGGATTCGCTGGCGTCACCGCAATCGATACCAGTGTCGGTGGCGTCACCGTCAGCGTAGTCGAGCCGACAATCGTGCCTAGCATCGCGCCGATGCCCACTGTGCCCGCGGTCACAGCCGTCGCCGCACCTCCCGGAGCAATGGTGGCGACACTGGTGTTGCTGGAACTCCAAGCGACAGCAGAGGTCAGATTTTCGGTGCCGCCGCCCTTGAAATGGCCGGTCGCGGTGAATTGCAGCGTGTCGCCCGCCGCAATCGAAGCGCTTGCCGGCGTCACGGTGATCGAAGTCAAACCCGTGTCGCTACCTGTGCCGCTGAGCGTGACCAGAGTCGGGCTTCCATAGGCGTGGTAGTTAACCGTGAGTGTGCCCGACAGCGGACCGATGGCCGCTGGACTGAACGTCACGCCAATGGTGCATTTAAGTCCGGCGCCGACGCTGGGACTGCACGTATTACTGGCCACTGCGAAGTCCCCGCTGGTTGCCACCGATGACATGGCCAATGCCACGTTAAGATGATTTGTCAGAGTTACGGTTTTCGCTGCGCTCGTCGCACCCACGAGCGTGCTGGCAAATGTCAGGCTGGGTCGGGGTAACCGTAACTGGAGCAATGCCAATGCCGCTCAAAGCGATCGACTGGCTTGAGGAAGAACCGCTGGTGACGGTTAGCGTCGCGATGCGATTACCCAAAGCCGACGGCGAAAAGGTAACTGGAATGCTGCAGCTCGATCCAGCGGCTAGCTGACTGGGGCTGATCGGACAGTTCCCGCCCCAGGCATAATCACCGGGCGCATTCCCGCCAGAGATAACAATGCTGTCGATCGTCAGGGACGTTTTCTGGGTGTTCTTGAAAGTAGCGGTGCTCGGCTTGCTGCTTGCGCCTACTGCAACGCTGCCGAACGATAGACTCACGGGAGTCAATTTGCTTTGTGCGACGGCGGGTGAACCGAGGACGAATAAAGACACGAGGGCGAAAACGGCCCGGCGGAAAAGTCTCGTCCGGCAAGTAGCCGGGGTCAAGTTAGGTATGGTGGAAGAATGGGTTCGACAGATATGGCGGATAACAAATTCAGAACTGCGCATTCACAATCTCCAACAATGAACTCGTCAACCTCTACTACAAGACTGTTCCTTGGCTGTAGGCCCCCTACTCCGACACCAGCGCCAACAGAATGTCGCGCGCGCTCACACTCCGGTCGGATTTGTAGCGCTGAAGTCGTTTTCAGATTGGGTCAAAGCTCGCCTCTGAGCTAAAACAATTGGTGGGCTACCCCAGCCCGGACTCGGCCCGAAACCGATAAACCGTCGTGTTGCTGCTCAGCTGAAGTAGCAAATGATGCGTAGTATGGATCCCTGGGGAGAACGTCATTCTGTACCACGTGTTTTTCCGTGTCAAGTTGAAATATCAGGCCCGGAAATATAAGGTCGCGCGGAGTAGAAAACGTGCGCGATTCCGGCCGGATCAATCTTCTTCACTTCCGGCGGGACTGGGTCGCGGGTCTTATCCGTATCGACGAATTCGGCTGTGGCGGACAGGAGTTGCTCATGCAGCGAGGGATCGAGTGCGATCGGAACTTGCAGGTCATCGGAGGAATTCGTGCGGTTGCAGGCGACACTTAGGCCGGACAGTTTGTTGTCTCGAACGAATTCGACTACGTCGACGATGGGGTGGTCGCGGTAGACCTGGGCGAAGAACGTGTAGGGAGCGGCCGAGCGGTTGGCGGGCTTCACGATATCGAGGTGGTCGGCGACGATTCTTTGCGGCGGCGTATCCACGTCGCACCCGTAAGTCGCGCTGTAATAAGTGACGACTCGCGAGTGGGCACGCAGGTATTTACCGACGCCGGCTCCGGCGGCGGTGTCGAGCGTCTCGCAGGCGCAAAGGCGATGGATCCGGGACACGGATTGCGTGCTTCTCCAGCGCTCTTCGAGGTCCATCAAAAAGCTGTTGTCGTTACTCTCTCGAAGATCGGTGAGGAGAGGATCGCTGTCGTAAATTTTTGCCAGGTTAGCTACAAACGATCCCTGATGCGGGGTGGCGTAGGAAACAATGAACGGCACGTGTACGGCATCGGCGGGATGTCTGAGCAGCATTTCCTCGGTGAGGATTCCGCCCAGACTGTGGGCAATGAAGACAACTTCTCTGTGCTCCCAAACTCCTTGCCGCTTCAGTCCCTGCCAGAGAATCTCAGAGAGTTGGACCGTGGATAGCTGTCCGTGGCGCGAGGGCGTTGGATACTCGGCGACCACGACATCGGACTTTTGGAAATGTGGATCGGTCTGAATAAGTTGCGGCCAATAGGCTCCGTTCGATGCACGCCACGTGTCATGGTCGCCATGAAGCCCATGGACAAATACGACCACCCGCGGTTTGAGATCGTCGGCGCGGGCCGGGAAGCAACCCGGGCCGACTGCAACATAGCTTAAGAACAAGACACAAAGAACGACGAAGTTGCTGCGCACGACCAACCTTTCTCCGATGCCCGATGCTGACAATTGGACGATGCTGATTCAAGCTTAGCTCTTTGGGACCAATTTTATGAAGAGCGCTTTTGAAAGCGAACCGCACGGTGAGAAGACAGACAGCCTGCTTCGCGGATCCACAAGAGTTGAGGTACGCAACTGCGAGACCACGCCGCAGCCGACATTCATCAGACTGCGCCTGACCAGAAGTCAGACTGGGTTTACGGCGCCAACGAGACACCTGATGATCTTTGCATCGAAAGCACCTCCCGCTATGCCCAGTCCCGCGTTACCCACGATGTCGCCCGGGACCCTTCCTCTTCGACGAATGGTAGGGCCAACGTGAACCAAAGAGAAGTCGCTCGTACCACCCCCGAAGTCTCCAATCAGGATCAGCTCGTCATGATCCAACATGGATTCGTAATAGTGGGCTGCTGCTACCGGCTCCATCTCGAACTCTACGGACTCATAGCCAGCTAGCTCAAAGGCCGCTGTAAGCCGACCCTCGGCGTGGCTGTCGTCTCCCGCCCTCTCTGCTCCCGAAAAATGAACTGGCCTTCCGATCACCGTCGATCGGATAGCAAGCCCAAACTGATGTTCCGCCTTTTCGCGCAGATCCCTGAGAATCCTAGCGATTAAGTCTTCGAGTGTGTACCTTCGACTGAACACTTCCGTGCCGTGAAGAGTGCGACTGCTCAGGAACGATTTGAGCGATTGAACCAATCGACCCTTCACGTCGGCGGAAAGATAGTGCTCAATGCCTTCCGGACCAGTCCAGGATTGCAGCCGATTTACGCCGCCTTCCTTGACTCGCTGAAGATAGAGCAGTGACCGATACGAATCAGTCAGACTCCCCAAGTACGGGAACTTGGCGAGCCGAACCTGATCTGAGGATTCGGCAAGGGCAATTGAACTGTTCGTTGTCCCAAAGTCTAAGCCGACAGCGCCTTTACCTGTTTTGGGCGCTCGTGAAGACATTCGGGATCTCTCCAAAAGTTGAAAGTACAGGAGTACAGGACCGCGTGAGTGTTTGGCGCGAAGCAATCCTATCACTCGCGATTTCACGCGAAAGATTCGCTAGCGGCCATCGCACTATTTGAGTTTTGGGTTATCGTTCCGCCGACCACCAGCATGCTCGCCCGCCGGATGTCCTTGAGGCTATTTGTGTGATCTCTCAGATATTGCACAACAGAAGGAGAGATGCTGATCTTGTTGGCGAACAAAAGGCGAAATTAGTTTTAGGAGTGCCGCATGCCCCCGTCCCAATCCCTCGCCAGTTTTGATCTGCAACCCGACTACAACCTTTATAGAGAAAGATCTGCGGAAGGCCGTGAGCCTTTGCTCGTCGTCCCTCCGGGTGATTATGCGGCTTCTTCGGCTTATTACCAACTCCGCCTCCGTTGGGGTGGGAATACTCAAATGACGTTTCTACCTCAATGCCACTGTCTGTGCAACTCGCGAGAACCAGGACAAAGCTATCCGATACTGAGTCACTTGTGATAACGTCCGACGCCACGCTTCCGTGATTTAGGGGAAAGGGTAAGTGTTGTAGTTGAGGGTTTAGCAGTTCCAGTATGGATCACGGGACCGGAGAAAAATTGAAGATTTCCACTTGGGCTGAAGAAGATGTTGACCGCTGGGTCCGGTACGTCCGAATGCGCTTTTGGGGAAGCGAGCGGATGTTAGTTTCTACCCCCTCGGGTGTCAATCGAAATGTGCGGGTCGAGTCAATGCAACTGCGCTCCACTCTGACGACTAGCACAAATGCGGGGGTTCCCAGCTCAGGGGGCTTGAAGAAACTGACAGGCTTTCGATAGATTTTGGTCCAGAAACCAACCCAACCCACCCAACCGGCACCAAATTGGACTATGTATCTTTAGTCGAGACTGCGAGACGAGCCGCCCGTGCTGGATACTCTGCTCTCCGAACGACTGGTCCGGGCCGCCTGCCTCAAAGCCTACTATTGACATCGTTTTGAAAATGGGGCTTGTAAGATAGAGCTTTCAACTCAGCTCCAGAAAAAAGGGCGTCCCGAGGGACTCCCCAGAATTTCAAACAACCAACCAATTAGAAGTTGACCCGGATTCCCATCTCCATCGCTCGGGGCAGAGTTCCCTCGCGCGCGAGCGCCCCGAAACTTGCTGCCGGGTTTGTAATGGACAGGACTGGATCCAGCAGTTGGTCGTGGTTCAGGACGTTGTTGACATTGAGGGAGCCCTCGATATTGATCCGTTCTGTAATTCGGACATTTTTCTTTACCGCGAAGTTCAAATTCCAGTACGGCAGGCCGCGGATTGTTCCGTAGCCACCGCTTCTGTTATCGACCCCCATAATCAGAGGACGGAGCGCATTGTACACAGCAGTGGGATTTGCGAAGATGGTCCCATTACTGCGGACCGACGCCGACGGAGCCGTCCCCGTATTTACACAGTTCGCGTCGGTGTTGATGTAGATGCCATCGGCGGAGCCAAAATCCTGTCCACCGCTATAGCCCTCTTCAGCAAAACCCGTACCGGTGGTGCAGAACAGTGGAGCACCGCTGCCGGCAGCGAAAACAAACGAAGGGGTCCAGCCACCTAAGATATGACCCATGATGCCGTGCTGGCCACGATAGAAGGGCGAGTCATAAACCAGGTACGCCGTGTCCACGACTTTGCGATCCGATGGTTGCACGCCGTACTGCTCATTAGGGTTGAATGAGTCGACCGACACCTGACCGCTAGTGGCCTGAACGACGTCTCCGGTACCGAGCGCTTTGCTCCAAGTGAAATTGTTCGTCAGGGCGATGCCCTTCCAGTTGTCGATTTTTACCGTTGCAAAAAGGGCATTGTAATTACCATGCCCCAGACTGGTTGCCATGGCGACGTTGCTGGTCATTTGTCCTGTACTGCTCATCGTGCTGAGGGGGAAGTTGAATCCCGGCGCAGCTCCTCCGTGGTCCAAATAAGACCACAGCGACCAGACGGACTGGCTTTGGAGCAAAGGGAATGCCGTAGGGTCGTTGATGAGAGTGGCCGTGCAGTTCCCAGACGTGCAGTAGCCAGTTCCAGCGAGCGCAGTTTCAAAGAACGGCTGCGCGCCGCCGAGGGCGGCCAACGTGCTTGCAGGAGTCGCCGCCTGGCAGGCACCGATTGAGGTCGCACAACCCATCGCCTTTTCAATGTTGGCGTAGGCAGTCTTGAACTGCTGCCCACCAAGAGTCATCATGTAGGGCACCGAGTTGAGGTTGACCGACAGAAGTGTGTCGTGGATCCAACGGCTAATGCCGCCAAATTCCACAGTGACCTTGTGAGAAAACTGGTGCTGAATCGTCAAATCGAACGAGTCAACAGAATTCGGACGGGTACGTGGGTCCTGGGGCGAGGCCGTGGCCGCCTCTGCGCTGAGCACGCCGTTCTGGATTGTGCCAGGGAATAATGGTTGCGCCAACGTCAGGGTTGCAGCTGGAAGCGGAGCCGTCGTGCCGTCAGTTCCAATACGAAAAGCACCCTTAGTAGACGAACCCGAGGCATCGATGGGTCCAGATGTGCCACACGATCCATTCAAGAAGACATAGGAGCAACTTACCGCCTCGATCAATCCGGGGCTGAGTAATGGGACCAGCACCAGGCCCACGCCATTCAAACGTCCATAGATTCGCCCATAGCCGCCACGGATGACGGTGTTCTTGGCAAAATCCGGGTTCCAAGCCACGGCAACGCGAGGGCTGAACGCATGATAGAACGGGTCAAAATAGTGACTCGGGTGTCCGGCGACGTTGCCGATCAGGGCAAAACCGATGGTCGGGTTGTAAACCCGCCCATCCAGCGCCGCCGCCTCGCGGTTTGCCAAGTACGTCTGAGTGTCGAGTTGTCGGCCATCTGGACCCACGAACATGACCTGCTTACCAGTTTCCTCCGTCGGCGGCATCTCCAACGCCCAACCTAACCCGTAGGTAAGGGTGAAGGAAGGCTTGAGCTTCCAGGTGTCATTGATATAGAGGTTGTAGTAGGGAATGGTCGCCTTATCGAAGGCCGGCGTAAGCGGCGGATTCAGGGTTAAACTCGAACCGGAACCGGCATAGGTATATGCCTGCTGCGAGTCAGTTACGATTCCAAGGACTGCAGCCGCCTCGCGAGCAAGGATAGCGCCGCTGAAAGCGGGAGCTAAGCAGGTGCCGGCGCAGGTCATGTCAACGTTGCCGGAACCCGCAGAGTCCCCGAGTTGGTAAACCGGGTAGTAATTGATGCCGGCGCCATTATCGGTACGCTGGTGGTAGTTCCAGTTACGCTGGTACTGACCGCCGAATTGCAACAGGTGGTTGCCTTTCAGCCAGGAAACGTCGTCGCGGAGGAAATAATCCTTCCCATCCCAGAAGCGCGTGCGTGTCTGCTGGGTATTGATGTTGTAAGGAGCGGCCACGTCATTTCGTTGCTCGCCAAACGGCTCAAGAGCCGCGCCTAAGTTTGAAAACTGCGCCGGATCGCCTTTCGATCCCCATTGCCACCAGTTGCGGAGGAAGCTGTAGCGGAAGTCATTGGTCACGTGCGAATTGATGTTTGTAGTCATTCCCAAGACAAGATACCAGGGCACTTGCGGGCGGTCGGTCAAGGAAGCGGGGGTGCCCAACGCATCGCCGGAGAAGAATCCCCCGATGTCAACCTGATCGTCGGTAGCACGCGTTAGATGGTAATAGCGGTAGCTCGACATGAAGTGCCACTTCTGTCCAAAGTCGTGGTCAAGGCGCACCACGGCGAAGTTGTCGTTTTGCGGAAGCGCCAGGTTCGCGCTGAATGCGAGTGTGTTGACGCCGTCGCAAAAGGTGTCGCCCGTGAGCCCACCGCAACCGAGCCCCGGAGTGGGAAGCGGCATATACTTATTCCACATCTGCTGTACGTAGGAATTGATCCCGATGCCCCGCGGATCAAGCGTGTTAAGGTTGTAGTTGTTACCGCTGGAATCGGTCAGAATCCCCAGGCGCATGTTAGCACTGGGGACGAGTTTGGTTATGGTTTCCGAGTTAGGCCAGCGCGCACTTTGGTAGTTGAAGAAGAAGTAGGTTTTGCCGCCAAGAATCTCCTTGGGAATGATGGGACCGCCAATCGAACCTCCGAACCAGCTTCTGTGCCAGTCCGGCACCGGTACCTTTGGTGTTGCCGAATTGTTTTCCCATGTGTTGCCGGAAAAGTTGTTGTCCCAATAATACTCGTAAGCCGTACCATGCCAGGTGTTGCTGCCACGCCTGGTGGCAATCGCCACCTGCATGCCTGAAGAATTGTTGAAGTCGGCGGTCTGGTTTGCGGTCGAGACCTTGAACTCTTCAATGCTGTCGACTGGGGTTGGCATCACGCCCGAAGGCTGGCCACCGTTGATCCCGAGATTTGCTCCGCTGATCTGATTATATTTGTTCGAGAACAACCCACCAGCCGGATCGTCGCCAAAATTCGGGTTGTACACGCCCGAACTGCCGTCCATGTCGTTACTGTTGTTGCCACCGTCAAGCGTGAAAACGGTTTGGTCCACCACCGTGCCGCCAGCGCTGCCGTCAGGACTGACGCCAGGTTGCAGGGTGACGAATGAACTGGTATCGCGCCCGAGGGTAGGCAAGTTGGCCAAATCGCTGGCCGTGACAGTATTGCCAATCGTGGAATTCAGCGTTTGCAGTTCATTGCCGACAGCGGTCACTTCCACCACCGTGGTGCTGCCTCCGACTTTCAAGGCCATATTGATGCTGTTAGCTTGTCCGACCTGGACTATGATCTGCGTCTTGTTAGTGTTAAAGCCTTGCTTGACGAAAGTGATCTCATAGTTGCCGGGGTTAACGTCCACAAAAATGTATCTTCCGGCGTTGTTGGTGGTCACGCTCCGCGAATTCTTGGTGGAAAGATCGGTGAGGGTGACAGCGGCGTCGGAGATAACCGCGCCCGATACGTCGCTAACCGTCCCAAGCACGGTACCAGTGTTGGAGGCCTGAGCGCACAGGTAGGGGGCCATGCCGAAACAGAGAACCAACATCAGCAGTGCGAACTTTGCCAAGAGGCGGGAGGAGAGAGATTCGTGCAACATCGTGCACCTTCCTTTCGGGATCCGACCATTTCCAATTCTCAATTGCGGCCGGATTCGATCACTGAGGTTCGGATAACTTGTGTCTGGACAGCTCAGGTCCAGATGACGACACCGACTCGCGCCAAGGTAAGGTAAGGATCCGGGGCACTTGCGCAGCTTCAATTTTCAAGATCGATCTGGGAGTTAAAGCCACGTACCCGGCCCAATCCCCGTGTACAGGGCAAACTAAATCGGCATCCGAGAAAGCAATCCACGGTCCAACCCGGCCGGTCGGATTGCAGCGTTCTGAATCAATCACTTAGTGGGCTGGGGCCCGTCAACACTGAGGCCCGCCCCCAGATACAGATTTCGAATCTGGAATTCTGCCTTCAGGAAATGGAAGAAATTGTCGTTGAGAACTTGGGTGCATGTGGGCGGGTCCAGTTTCGGACCGGGCACATCCCGGACAAAACGAAACCGGCGGGGAAGGCGGGAGCCGAGAACGGAGAGTCGCGAGCCGGAGTCGCAAGAGCCAGTAGCTGGCAGTCGGCCCTTCTCTGGAGAATTTTGATCACACAAATCAAAAATACTTGGAGGGATTTGCCGGACACACTGCTGGCAGCTTTCGCAGCGGCCCAGATCACCCCGAGCGATGATGCCTACACGCTCACCAGTTCACCGACCAAGAATTTCGGCACGGCGAACACCTTGGAAGTCGAAAGTTCCGGGGCAACGACCTTCATCAGGTTTGATCTCTCCGGCATTCCTTCGTCCGTCACCGGTTCGATGGTCGCCAAGGGGACGCTCAAGATTTTTGTTGCCACTGTTCCCACTGCTGGGTCGTTCAACGTCGATCTCGTCACCAGTTCGTGGACGGATAAAGACGATCACCGCGAATGACTCACCCACTCTGGGCGGCGCGAGCGCGAGCGCGATTCCAATCGCGACGGCTGACAAGGAGCAATACATCCTGGTCGACGTGACGACAGCGGTCGTCGACTGGCTCAACACCACGGCGAACGACGGAATCGCACTCATTCCCGATGGCGCAGTGTCGTTCGCTCTGAACAGCAAAGAGACGACCACGACCAGCCATCCAGCCGAACTCGACATCGTGCTGACTGGACCTCCGGGGCCGCAAGGACCTCCGGGACCAATCAGCGGCGTAACCGCTGGTCCTGGCCTGACCGGCGGCGGCACCAAGGGCAATATAACGGTCAGCATGCTCTCTAACTGCACGAAGAATCAGATCTTGCAGTGGAACGGCAGCACCTGGGCTTGCAGCAATGCGGGCACGGGCACCGTCACCGGGGTGACCGCAGGCACGGACCTGACCGGTGGCGGCACGAGCGGCAATGTCACTCTGAACCTCGACACCACCAAGGTCCCTCAGCTCTCTGCGCCCAATACATTCACCGGAAATCAAACACTCAATGCGAACGGCGGCACTGTGTTGAACGTGACACAAGCTGCTCCGAGCGGCACGTCCTACGGGATTGTTGCGACGACACAGGCCAACACGGACGGAAACGCGGCGATCTTCGGTTCGGCATTGGGTTCGGCCCAGGTGTATGGCGTGCAGGGGTACATTTCTACAAGTGGCTTCCTCGGAGCTGGGGTGTTCGGTTCCAACGGAGGGCTGAGCGCTATGGGAACGTCGGAACCAGGCTTGGGAGCGGGGATTTGGGGTGATGCCGGACTCTTAGGAACTACTGGGGTACTCGCCACGGCAGACGGAAATTCGGCACTGATCGCATACAACAACTCACCGGTGGAAATGGCTACAGTTTCTGAGAATAACAGCAATACCGGCATAGCGCCGGGGATCTTGGGCCAGAGCAATTCTGATGTGGGCATAGGCGAGTGGGGTAGTGGTGGTGGTACGAGCGAAACATTTGTGAAGAGCTCGGGCTTTCAGTCGATAGGGACAAGTGGCGATAGCGACAGAACGGGCGGAATTGGCGTGTGGGGAACGGAGGATTCGGGCTATGCGGTGTACGGGCTGAACAATGGTCCATATGTCACCGGTCTTTTCCTCAATCAGAGCAGTTCGGCCAGTTACGCGCTTGAGGCCGGCACGCTGACTCACAACTGCCTGGTCGATACCGGAGGCGACCTTACCTGCACTGGAAACGTATCGGGCGCGGTGCAAGGACAAGGCGACCGCGTGGTTCGTCTCTATGCGGTTCAGTCGCCGAATAACTGGTTTGAGGATTTCGGTTCGGCGACTCTGAGCAACGGATCCGCCACCATTGTCCTCGATCTGTCCTCGATCCGAACTTCGCCGCGACCGTGAACACCAGTATTGAGTATCACGTGTTCATTACTCCCAAAGGCGATTCCGAAGCACTCTATGTAGCGAACGAAACCGCATCGGGATTTGAAGTGCACGAGCATGGGGGCGGGCGCTCCAATATTTCGTTTGACTATCGCATTGTCGGGCGGCGCAAGGGCTACGAAAATGTCCGGCTCGAAGACGTGACCGACAAGCGCGCTGCGCTCGCGGCTTTGAACCAGCAACTGGCGAAGAAGAACGATCCCGCGACCCGGAAGCAACGGGAGAAGATTATGCACCCGCAATTTCACCCGGCTTCGCAAGCAGGTTCAATCCAGGCAGGTCTGGCTCGTCGGCAGGCCGCGCACCGCGTTGTCTCTGCCACAAAGCACTGAGACGGTCACAATGGCAACCCGAGCCGGCCCTGGGGTTCTTGGTGGCACAATCAGTTCACGTTAGTACCCCGGTCGCTTGATTCTATGAATGCCGGGCGCCTCACACGGCGGGAGTAAGTTCAGGGAGGCACCGGATCGGGAGATCGGCAAGCCCGGGGAGAACCGCGGCGAGATAATCGCGCACCCGGACCTGCAGCCGACGGCAGCTTTCCACGACCGAGAGAATCGCCGCAACCTTCGGTCCCGCTTGTGGGCTGCCGATGTGCAACCAATTCTTTCGACCAAGAGCAACCGGACGCATGGAGTTCTCCGCCAAGTTAGTACTTAGTTCTAATTCGGGATGCTGCAAGAATCGGGTGAGCCTTTTCCAAGGCTTGAGGGCGTACTGGCAAGCCTTGCTGAGTGCGCTGGAAGGCAAAGCTACGGACTGCGCTGCGTCGATCTTGCTTCGAATATCATCGAGAAGAGGCTTGGCTGTTTCCTGACGCC
>Ga0181536_10002639_pt1 | contig 19999 bp, 22 predicted proteins | sample PEATcosm2014_Bin_41_FD_121105 | JGI IMG/M metagenome (GOLD analysis project Ga0181536, IMG submission 121105) | Peatland microbial communities from MTU Mesocosm Facility, Houghton, MI, USA - PEATcosm2014_Bin17_60_metaG | ecosystem: Environmental > Terrestrial > Soil > Wetlands > Peat | place...
GCGGCCGTGATCTGGGCAGCGCCGTTCTCGAGGCGCAGCATGCCGTGGACTCGCAGGTCGTGTTGCCGGGCGGCTATCGTCTGGAGTGGGTGGGCGAATTCGGCAACCTGCAGGACGCAATCGCTCGCCTGAGTGTCGCCGTGCCGCTGTCCATCGCGCTGATTGTGCTGTTGCTCTATTTGAAATTCGGCAGCTTGCGCGATGCGCTTTTGGCGGCGAGCGTCATCCCAATGGCTCTGTTGGGCGGCATTTTTGCCTTGTGGGTAACCAACACGGCGTTCAGTGTTTCATCGGCTATCGGGTTTGTGGCGTTGTTCGGAATCGCAGCAATGGACGGCATTCTGGTGTTGTCTTACTACCATCTGTGTTTGGATATGGGACACGACCGGCCCACGGCGATGTTGGAAACTTGCCGCACGCAGCTTCGCCCCGTGATCATGACGTGTACCGTCGCGTGCGTGGGATTGATACCGGCAGCGTTCTCGACGGGAATCGGATCGCAGGTGCAACGGCCGCTGGCGCTGGTGGTCGTCGGCGGCATGCTGCTGGCGCCCGTCTTGATTCTCCTCGTCCTGCCGGTGCTCATACTGAGATTTTCGAAGGCCCAGGAGCTTCCGCCTGAGCCGGATCGGGAAGCGTCGGCAGACGGTCGCCCCGGCGAACCTACCCCGGAATCGGGCGGATGAAGCGGACGCTCGCCGTCCCGATGTGCGCGTCGCCGAAGCTCAGCTGCACGCTGCGACAGCGCAAGTCGGCGTGGCCATCGCCAATCTGCTGCCGCAACATTCGTTAGCCGAAGCCGCCCACAAGGGCCGGTGTCTCAAGGGCGAGTCGCCGACGTGTAAATGCTACAATGCCCGTGCGCCGGGCGCACTAATTGCCTTTTTTCCCCATTTACCCCTCGGAGCAAATCGACATGTGTGGAATCGTGGGTGTTGTCGCGGAGCGCAATGCCGTTCCCATCCTGATGGAGGGACTGCGCCGTCTCGAATACCGGGGCTACGATTCCGCCGGTCTTGCCGTCTTGACGTCCCTGCACCGGCTCAAGCGCGTGCGTACCGTGGGCAAGGTGCAGGCGCTGCAGGACGTCCTCGATGCCGAACCTCTCGAAGGCCACGTCGGCATCGCCCATACGCGCTGGGCCACGCACGGCGTCCCCACGATGAGCAACGCGCATCCGCACGTCTCGCGGGACGGTATCGCCATCGTGCACAACGGCATCATCGAGAATCATGAGGCCTTACGCGCCGGCCTCATCGACCTGGGCTATAGCTTCGATTCGGAAACGGACACGGAGGTGATCGCACATCGCATTCACCATCATCTAACGGGTTCCGCGGACCTGTTTGAAGCGGTGCGCAAGACCGTGGCGGAATTGAAGGGAGCCTACGCCCTTGCGGTTGTTTCGCAAGGCCATCCGGACTGTGTGGTGATTGCCCGTGAGGGTTGCCCAGTGGTCATCGGACTCGGCATCGACGAAAACTTCGTCGCCTCCGACGTGGCGGCCCTGCTTCCGGTGACGCGACGATTCATGTTTTTGGAGGATGGCGATGTCGCGGAGGTTCGCCGCAAATCCATCAAAATCCTGGATTCGGCCGGCGCGCCGGCGGTTCGTCCCGTGCGCGAGAGCGACCTGCCCGCGGATGCGGTTGAACGCGGCGAATATCGTCACTTCATGCTGAAGGAGATTCATGAGCAACCGCGGGCCATCGCGCAGACGCTGGATGAGCGCATCGCGGGCGCCAAGCTTCTCGACGCCGCCTTCGGGCCGGCGGCGGAGCAGGTGTTCAAACGAGTCAAGGCCGTTCACATTGCGGCCTGCGGCACGAGCTACCATGCGGGCCTCGTGGCCAGCTACTTCATCGAACAAATCTGCCGGCTTCCGGCACGGATCGAGATCGCGAGCGAATATCGTTACCGCAATCCTGTGGTGACGCCGGATACGTTATTCGTGACGATCTCTCAGTCCGGCGAGACTGCCGACACGCTTGCGGCGCTCCGTAACGCAAGACACGCGGGCTATTTATCCACGCTCACGATCTGCAATGTGGCGGAGAGTTCGATGGTGCGGGAGTCCGAATTGGTGCTTCTGACGCGCGCCGGCCCTGAAATTGGCGTGGCTTCGACCAAGGCATTCACCACTCAACTGACCGCGCTTGGAATGCTCGTGGCCGCGCTCGCAAAGCACGGCACCTCCGGCGCAGCCACCGAGCACGACCTCGTGCTGCAATTGCTGCAATTGCCCGGCTTGGTCGAGCGGACGTTGAAACTGGACGACACCATCCGCAATCTCGCCGAAAATTTCGCCGATAAGCACCATGCGCTGTTCTTGGGCCGGGGACCGCTGCATGCCATCGCCATGGAGGGGGCGCTGAAGCTCAAGGAAATCTCCTACATCCACGCCGAAGCGTATGCCGCGGCGGAACTCAAGCATGGACCGTTGGCGCTCGTCGATGAGGACATGCCCGTGGTGGCGGTCGCACCCAACAACGAACTCCTCGAAAAGCTGAAGTCGAATTTGCAGGAAGTGCGTGCTCGCGGCGGCAAACTGTTCGTCTTCGCCGACCCGAACACCGGCATGGAAAGCACGGAGGGAGTTACCGTGATTCGCATGCCGGTTACGGTGAGCGCATTTCAGGCACCCGTGGTCTTTGCAGTACCCATGCAGCTGCTCGCATACCACGTCGCGGTGCTGAAGGGCACGGACGTCGATCAACCGCGAAACCTGGCGAAGAGTTTGACCGTGGAGTAGACCGGCCGATCTGGCGCAGACGACTCACGTACACGATTAATGTGTAGTATTGCGGGCCAATGCAAGTGTCTACAGCCACCGTCTTCGGACCCGCCTATTTCAATAAGTTTTACGTGAAATCCTCCACGCGCGTCGTTACACCGGCAGAAATGCGGACGCGCGCGCGGTTGATTGCGGCCATCTTGGCGCAGGCGGGAATCCCGGTCCGCCGTATCCTCGATGCGGGTTGCGGTATCGGCCTGCTGCGCAAGCCATTTTCAGAGGTGCTGCCGCGCGCTCGATACAGGGGTGTCGATGCGAGCGACTATCTCTGCGCCCGCTTCGGATGGACCAAGGGTTCGGTGGTGGATTATTCGCCGAAGAGGCCCAGCGATCTGGTGGTGTGCTATGACGTGCTGCAATACCTCGGCGATCGCGACGCCGCACGGGCAATCGCCAACCTCGGGCGGCTGACGCGAGCGGCGTTGTACATCTCCGCACTGACCCGCGAGGACTGGCGCGACAATTGCGACCGCTCGCGCACCGACCGCGCCGTACACCTTCGCTCCGGCGACTGGTACCGCCGACGATTGAAAAGACAATTTCGCTATCTTGGCTTCGGTGTGTGGTTGCGCAAAGACGTGACGGCACTATTGTGGGAGATGGAACGAACTCCGGCCTGAGCCAGGGCACGCGGGATCGCTACAGGTTGGCCTGCATCCAAGTCACCAGCGCCGCATGCACGGGCTCGGCAGCACCGTAGTCGGCGCGCGCGTCGTTGACCAGCGAGACGAGGACGAATGTTTTGCCCGCCGGCGTCGTCACATAGCCTGCCACGCCGCTGACGCCGTCGAGGTGGCCCGTCTTCAAGCGTACCGATCCGACCGGAGAACTCTTCATCCGCGATCGTAAGGTGCCGTCCACACCCGCCAGCGGCAGTGACGCAATGAACTCCGGCGCATAACGACTGTGATAGGCGGCGCTCAGGACTTTCGCCATTTGCAGGGCCGAAATATGCGTGGCGCGCGATAAACCTGAGCCGTTGTCGATGTTCATGTCTTGCAACGTCAAGCCGCGTTCTTGGCTCCATTCGGCGATCGCGGCCGCGCCTTTGTCGAGCGTCGCGGGCAAGCCGAAGCGGTCTTCGCCCATGGTGAGCAACAGATGGCGAGCCATTAAATTATTGCTGAATTTATTGGTGAGCCGGACGATCTCGCCCAACGTCAGAGAATCGAAATTGATGAAGGCGTGAGCATCCGCAGGCGTCGCGCCTACGCGCAGTGCGCCGGCGAACTCGCCGCCCAGTTCGCGCCACAGCGCGACGAAGGTACCGAATGCATAATCCGCCGGACGCAGCAGCACCCGAGCGATACTGCGCTCGGCGCAGCTTGGGCTGAGAGCGCCTGAAAATGTCACCCGATCCGAGCGTTCTCCCGCCACATCGAAATCGACTCGGTCGGCAGCAGCGGTGCAACGGCCCGACGCAAGACCGATATGATTCTCGATGACGAGATTGATGGGCGCCGGCGTCGCAATGATATCGACCCGGTGCAGGCTCTCATTCGGCACCATTCGGAACTCGATGGATTGGAAATTGACCATCAACGCGTCCGGCAGGACGTTGTAGGAGCGGTTCGGCCGTCCATCGAAGGCTCCCGGATCCTCCGCAGGCGGCGAGAACGCCGTGTTGTCGATGACGATGTCTCCCCGGATGGTTTTCAGTCCGTTGTCGCGCAATGTGCGGGCGAATCTCCACCAGCGTTCGAGGGTCATGTAAGGATCGCCGCCGCCTTGGAGCACCAGGTCGCCGTCCAACACCCCATTGTGGATTTCACCGCGAATGGCGGCACGTGTGTGCCAGACATAGGCAGGGCCGAGCAAGTCCAAACTTGCGAACGTGGTCACCACTTTGATCGTCGATGCGGGGCTACGCGGAGTGTCGAGATTCTGACCGGCGATCAGGCGTCCGGTGTCGGGATCGATGATGGCGAAGCTCATACCGCTGGCAGGAAGGTGCTGCGCCGCCATGGTTTGAGCGACGGGCGGCGGCGCACCCGGGACGGAGAGCGCGGGGGACACTCCTGTCATGAACATCAGCACAGCGGGCGCGAATCGTTTCGGCATGGATCTAAAGTAGCACAGCATCGTTCAATTGAGCGGCAGCAATGCGGGGCCGGGCGGATGATCGCCACCGCAAGCGCTTCGCCGCCGGATACCAATACGAAAACCAATATCAGCCGGTAAACTGCGCCGATCGCGGCGGTTGCTGCAGGCGGGCGTCCGATGAACCAAGCATCGCGCCGGCGAGGGTAACCGACTTCAAGGTGAAGGAATGAAATTAATGATTCAACAAACGTTGTCCGGACCGTTTGCCGCGCGGCATCTTGGAAACGGGGTTTGGCAACTGACGACCGGCGCCCCTGCCGGTCCCGAAATTTTTTTGCGGGGCCCGCGTCCGGACGAGCCCAAATCTCTCTTGGACATGAGCATCACCACGCTGGGTGTCGAGTGGCGCGTCGACGGAGTGAGACTCGCATTATCGGGAGCGAATGAGGTTCGCTATTTGACGGCCGGCAGTGCCATCATTCACGAACCGCAGGTGCACCTCTACGAGGCGCTGCCTCTGGCGGCCTTCGATTCCGATGCAAAGCGGTTTTGGAAGCGCGTGTTTCGCCTGATGCGTATCCCAGGAGGCCGATTTCTCCTCCGATTCCTGGCGCGCGGCAGACGCGGCCAGGAGAATGCGGGACGATGATCGGTCCGGACCTGCATCACAATGTTGGCCGATTATTGTTAAGGCCGGCGAGCCGCACCGCGATTACCCGCCTGGCCGCGACGCCCGTTGCCGCGATTTGCGACGCTCATCAAGGCTGCGGCGCCTCGTTTCCCCCACATTGCCGCCTTCACACCATACAACATGATGAATCGCCAGGATGGCCTTAGCGCTGGAAAGCAAAGCGAGTGCGTCCGAGACATCCTCCCTGAATGATGCCTCGTTCGAACCTTATGGACGGCTACTCCGCATGCTCATGCCGACGCTGCGCGGCATCGTCGTGCATGACGGATATTCCAATCTCGTGTGGGCATCGGATCAATGGAATCTTGCCGAATACCCTGAAATCATCAATGAGGCCATCGCGAATGCCCTTGCGGATTCCGAGCCATTCGCCGGAATAGTTCGAACACTCGACGACGACAGCGTCGTGTACGCCTTCGCGGTCCGCGCCCAGCGCAGCGAGTTGCTCGGCGTCGTCAGTTTGATAGTGCGTCTGACCGGTACGCAGACCGAAGCTCGGCCCCTGCAGAACGTGCGGCCGCTCGTGCAGCCGGCATTGGAATGCCTGCGACGTGAGCTGTCGCTCCGCTCGCAGCTGGGATCCCAGGAGCAGGCTCTAGGCGGACGAGAGCGCGACCTATCCTTGATGCTCGAGATGTCCTCGCGTCAATCCGCCGCCGCCAGCGACGCCGACGAGTTCGACTTGATCCTGAAAACCGGCATCGAGCACATGCGCTGCGCCCTGGCAGCGTTGTGGGTCCCGGACAAGAACATCGAGTTGACTCTGACCCGCAGCGGGCAGCCCATGGCCCCGGAATCGCTCAAGCGTGCGCAACAGCATCTGCTGGCTTGGATGCAGCTGCAGCAGCGCACGATCGTCGTCAACCGCATTTCCAAAGTCGCGAGCAACGCGGCCGCTCCATATAAAATTCTTGCATGCCCGGTCCGCCATCCGTCGGAGCGGGTGATGGGAGTGCTGGCGCTCTTCAATCCGCCGAGCGCGCCGGATTTCGATTCGCATCAAACTCGCATCGCCGAGCTGCTGGCCAAGAAAGCGACCATCATCATTCAGGCGCAGTACGATTCGAGTACCGGCCTCATGACGCGCCAGGCGTTCGAGCGGCAGGCCACAGGGCTGCTGGCTTCTCCGGCATCGCCCCACTCGCACTGCATTCTCTATCTGGACATCGATCGACTGCACGTCATCAACGAAACCTTCGGCATGCACGTGGGCGACGACGTCATCGTCAGCGTCGCTGATTGCATGGCGAAAACGTTGCCGCGCGGGTCGCTCTCGGCGCGAATTTCGGGCGATCGCTTGGCGGCTCTCATCCCCCTGCTCGGCATGGAGGCTGCGGCAAAAGTCGCGGAAGACATTCGCGCGTCGGTTGCCGCCATCGTGCCGCGAGCCGGGCAGGGATCATTCGAGGTTTCGGCATCCATCGGAGTCGCACCGATCGGCAAGTCCGATAACGCCTTGGCGCATGCGCTGGCCACGGCCGAGATTGCGTGCAAAGCCGCGAAAGACCGCGGCCGCAATCGCGTGGAAGTGTTCCAAGATTCGGATCAGAGCATCATCCGGCGGCATACCGATATCTTGGTGATCGGGCAGTTACGCGACGCTCTGGACAACGATAAATTCAGGTTGGACGCGCAGCCCATTCTGCCGCTGCGGGGCAACTACGGCCGTCCGCGGTTCGAGTTGCTCATCCGTATGCTCGGCGATCGCGGCGAGATCATTCCGCCGGCAAAATTCCTGTCGGCCGCCGAGCGCTACCAATTGATGCCCGCGGTGGACCGCTGGGTGGTGCGCCATGCCTGCGAAGTGCTCGGCGAGCACAGCGTGTCGGTGGGCGAAGAATTCGCGCGCTTTGCGATCAACCTGTCGGGACAGTCGTTGCAGGACGAGTCGTTCCTGGATTTCGTGACGGACCAGATCAAGAACTCCCGGCTGCCGCCCAATGTGCTGTGTTTCGAATTGACCGAAACGGCCACCATCGGCAACCTCGCCAAGGCGCAACACTTCATCAAAACGCTGCAAGACTTGGGATGCCAGTTTGCGCTCGATGATTTTGGGACTGGCGTCAGTTCCCTGGCCTATTTGAAAGATTTGTCGGTCAACTATCTGAAAATCGACGGCAGCTTCGTGCGCGATGCACTTACCAACACACGCTCCGATTCCATGATCAAGGCCATCGCTCAGTTGGCGAAGGTGATGTGCATGGAAACGATCGCCGAATACGTCGAAACCGACAACTTGCGCGTGCGAATGGCCGATCTCGGCGTCGATTACGGACAAGGATTCGCGATGGGTAAGTCGCAGCCGTTGAAGGAGCTGCTGGCAGAACTAGCGATATACGAAGCCACGGTCAGCACGTGGGAGGTATCGGAAGAGGCGGCCGGTAGGGCAGCTCAAAATACGGCTTGATGAGCTCGCGGTCCGCCCTGTGTGCGGGGCGAAGCTGGCGCCGACGCTATCCGCTGCGCGGGGGAAAGATGTCCGCCCTGTCCTACAGAGGATACGCCCATATGCCCACATCGAACGCGTTACAGCAAGTTTACAGTCGCTGCAACCCTCATTCGCGAACTGAAAATCATGCTGATACTGACGAGACGAGCCGGTGAAGCCTTGCGAATCGGCGACGACATTGAAGTAACCGTGATGGCCGTGAACGGCACCCAGGTGCGCATCGGCATCAAGGCGCCGCGGGACATTGCGGTGGATCGTGAGGAGATCGCCGAGCGCAAACGGCGCGATCGCGAGAATACGGGCGCGATCAACGCCGTCAAGTAATCCGGGCAATTCACCACTCCGGTCGATCCGGCGTGGCTGCAGGGGCGTTCTACTGCTTCACGCACGAAATCGCTCGCGGGATTCGCCCGGCGGCCGTTGACCTTCTCCTTGGCTTCGATGCGCTTGATGGGTTTGCCGATCACGTAAACTCATCTTGCGGCTTCAGCCAGCTGTCCGAAGCGGGCTTTGGCAAGGGTCGCCGCGCGCTTAAGGTCTCTTGAAATTAATGCAGGGTTCGCGTACACATTAAAGGATTCCCTGAACAGCTAAAAATCAACCAAGGACTAACGCCCTCCCGGTAATCAGCTGGTACTGCGGGCAGACCATGACAAAATCGCTCAGTCTCGCACCCGAGTTGCAGGTGCAATCATGGTACAACACGGATCGTTCGCTGCTGCTGGCTGGTTTGCGCGACCGGGTGGTAGTGCTCGTTGCATTCCAGGTCCTATGCCCGAAGTCGCTTTCTCACGGGATTCCACAAGCGCAGCGCATTTACGAAACCTTCGAGCCCGGCGACGTAACCGTGATCGGGCTGCATGCGACTTTCGAGCATCACGATGCCATCAGTCCGGCGGTGCTCAAGGCTTTCATCCACGAATACCGCTTGAAGTTTCCGATCGCACTCGATCAGCCGAGCACGGGTAGTCCCATTCCGCACACCATGGAACGTTACAAAATGCGTGGCACGCCTAGCCTGATATTGATCGACAAGCAGGGTCTCGTGCGCAAACATACATTCGGTGCGGTCGACGATTTGCGGATCGGCGCCGAAATCGGGGCGCTCACCCAGGAGTCGGTGAAGTCCGCATCGCTGGCGCGAAGTTCCGCGGCTTAAGCGGTCGGCTGTTCAACCGGCGAGAGTGTGAAACGGATTCGGATCCGGCCACGTTGCGCGGCGCGGGTTTGTCATCGTGCAGTACGGGCTGGTAGCGCCAATGCGAGAGAGCCCCGATGGCCGCATCGTCGAACACGCCTGGCGGATTTGCCGCGTGAACGGGAGGAGCAGACGGCCATTCTCCACATTCGATGCCGCGGCGATCCCGTCGGCAGCCAGCGGCGCCGCGACCTCCATGATTGACCCATGTTGCAGCGCCCACGTGGCGACCAGAGCCGGCTCGGCATGCGACTGAGCGTCCAGCACCAAAATGCCGACCTGGCCCGCCAGCAACAGGTCGCTGACCTTGTCCGCGGTGGCCCCATAGGCTAAGCCCAGATCGGGATTATTTGTCATAGTGTGCACCGCACTGCAGCAGCGAGTCGACCTCATTTCTGCAGGCTAGTGTCATTCGAGCAGCGACGCTATACGATACGGAGTCTCTTGCGACAGACAGTGTCTATTGCATCGCGTCAAGTCGTTTCTGTGACTAGGCGCTCACTAGCGAGCGGCAGCGCTACGAGGAAGGGATTTGAGCGACCCTATCGTGATTACGTCCAAGTTGGGCTTAGAACAGCGTGCTGCCCTGGAGCAATTGCTCTTCTTCAACGTCAATCAGCACCGGGTCCGCCTAGGGATCCAACAATCCATAGAAACTTACGGCGTACCTGAGATTTACGAACAGGACGGCGGACTGCGCATCCGAGTGGGGGACATCCAAGGCGTGCAGACGTTGTTCGCGGTGTCGGACGACGGGAGACCGCTCGGTGTTGCCGTATTCGTACGCCTGGCCCGAGAACGTTTCGTGGTGCTGCATCTGGGCGTCGAACCGCGGCCGCGCTCGTCAGCGGACGTGAATGCACCGGTGCTGCTCAAGTTGATGCATGAGATACGGAGCACCGCGCGACGGACTCGGGGCGTAGCGCGCATCGAATTGGTGTACAAAGAGCGCCATGCCGTGCGCTTGAACGTCTGAATCCGTCCGCGGAGCGCACGTCCAGAAAATGGCAGCTTATGCACGCGTGCTTGTCGCCGAGCGGCCGCATAAGGCCAAGCACCGAGCTAGCCCGCGGCCGTAGGGACAACGCTGTATCAATGGCAAACGAAGCGGGGCAGCACCATACCGGTGCCAGGCGTCACGCCGACGGCAGGCTACGGTGCGCCTGGTGCACGACGGACCCCCTCTATGTCGCCTATCACGATAACGAATGGGGGGTGGCCGTGCGCGCCGATCGGGAACTCTTCGAGATGCTGTGTTTGGAGGGCGCCCAAGCGGGCTTAAGCTGGCTCACCATTTTGCGCAAGCGGGAAAGCTATCGTGCAGCCTTCGATCAATTCGACGCCGCAAAGATGGCGCGCTACGGGGCGCAAAAACGTAACAGCCTGTTGCTGAACTCAGGGATAGTCAGGAACCGGCTCAAGGTTGATGCCTTCATCAGCAATGCGAAGGCTTACCTTGATATCTGTGGGCAGCCGGGTGGATTCGCCGAGTACATCTGGCAGTTTACCGACGGCAAGGTGCTCCGGCGGCGACCGCAGTACCTGAGCGACATCGCTCGATCGACGGCTCACAGCGACGCCATGAGCAAGGATCTCAAGCAGAAGGGCTTCCGTTTCGTCGGGTCCACCATCTGTCATGCCTTCATGCAGGCAGTCGGCATCGTGGATGAGCATCAACGTCATTGCTGGCGCGCAGCCGCCGGTACCGTGATCAAAGGTGCAGCGGCCATTCTCGTTACGCTGACCTGGCTGCTTGCCGGTACGGCGAACGGCAACGCCGAAGCCGTGAAGCCCGTGCTCAAGGCAACTGACGTCTTCGATCTGCAGTAGGAATGCGTCGCATGACATTTCGGCGCGCCCAAGTCTGCTCATCGACAAGGTGGCCTACGTGCTGGCCTGGTTTCATGCGCATGACAAGACGCCACCCTAGCCTGTCTGTATTCTGCGTGAGCCGCGCTGGCTCCCAGCGTCATGTCTTGTCAATCGACCCAGCCGTTTGTCCGAACAGTATTTTTTTTGCCTCCTCGGTCATGGGCGAGTTGTTGCTGAAGCTCGGCCCTAACGCATAGGCGCGAACCGTGGCGGGGCGAGCCTCGATCGTCTCGAACCAGCGTTTCAGATGGGGAAAGTCGGATAGATTTTGGCCCTGCGCCTCATGCGGCACCACCCACGGATAGGCCGCCATATCGGCGATCGAATAATCGCCGGCAATAAACTCGCGACCGGCGAGGCGCTTGTTCAGCACTCCGTATACACGGTTGGTTTCCTTGACGTAGCGGTCGATGGCGTAGGGAATCTTCTCCGGCGCGTAGCGTGAAAAATGATGATTTTGCCCAGCCATCGGTCCCAAGCCCGCCACTTGCCAGAACAGCCATTCCGTCACTTGGGTTCTGCCGCGAATGTCCGACGGGATGAACTGTTCGCTCTTATCGGCGAGATACAACAAGATCGCACCGGATTCGAATACGGAGATCGGCGGTCCCCCGTCCAATGGCCGATGGTCGACGATGGCGGGCATGCGGTTGTTCGGTGAAATGGCGAGAAATTCGGGTTTGAATTGCTCACCCTTGCCGATGTTTACCGGCACGAGACGGTAGGGCATGGCGGTTTCTTCGAGGAACATCGCCACTTTGTGGCCATTGGGCGTGGGCCAGTAGTGCAAATCGATCATCGGTGATCCTCCGGTGGGTCAAGCGGCATTCCGTGTTCGCGCAGCAGCGCGATGCAGACATCTTCTTCGCGGGGCATGGCGCGCATTTTCGCGAGCCGTGAACGGGCGCGGGCGTTGCGCATCCATGGCAGCAGCGGCGTGTCGGATATGTTGGCCGACGATACCCGCCATTCAAGCAAACGCCGGCGTTCAGCGATTATCCGCTGTTCCCTGCTGTCCGCAGGCGTCAAACGCTTTTCGATGGCGAAACCCACCAATTGCGCCAAGACGGCATCTGCCTTCTGCATGGTCTTAGACAATTTGAGGCAGGCGTCGTGACGCTCCCCCGCCGCCGCTTCGCGGCACGCATTGATGAGTGGCGAGAACGATGGCATGACCGTTGCACTCGCCATGCCCAGCGACTCGGTCAGTAGGCTCAGGTCCGAGGTCGCATAATTGGCGGGCAACGCCGCGCGTGCACGTTTGAGCGCATCGAACATCATGACCGTGGCCCGATTCCCGTAGAGATCGAACCGAGTGCCTTGAGCCATATCAGTCAAGACACGATCGACCTGAATCGTGTCCTTGTCCTTCTGCGCTGCCGCCAACGTCGGCAGCCATGCGGCCGCATTGTCGGCGTCCACCCAACGCATGGTGGTCGCCGCGTCCCGAATGTCGCAGGCAGGCGCGCTGGCGCATAGATGCAGCCGCAGCCAGCTGATCTCCGGATTATCGGGCGCAAGCTCGCTGGCCATGACGGCAAACTCGACCGCCGCGGATGCAGCCTTGGCGGACTCCGCCTTGGCGCGCGATGGGGCCCCTATGAAAGTGAGCGCGGCGGCGGTGGCGAGCGATTCGGAATCGCTGCGGGCGGCGAGCACGCGCGCCGCTTCGGCTCGCCATGCTGCATAGGTGTCCGCCTCGGTTTTGGGCGAGGTCCCATGTGCGGGATTTCCAGCCAGCGCGCAAGCGACTTGCAGGAACATTAGCGCAAGCACTCGGACGCATTGCTTGACCATGATCAACGCACCCTCGACGTCGGCTAGAGCGACTTGGTGCGGCTGCCGGCGGTGAGGCCCGCAGTGATTGCCAGTCTCATGGCGTCCTCGACCGAAATGTCGAGCGGTTGAATGCGATCCCGCGGCAAGTACAGTGTGTAGCCGCCGAATGCATAACTCATTGGAAAATAAACCGTCACCCAATCTCGGCCGCCATGCGCCTCGAGCGCCACGGGAACGTCTTCGCGGGTGACGAAGCCGATCGCGTGCACGTCGGCAAAACGTGCCAGAACCACGCGCTGCAGGTCGCGCTTTTCGCCGCTCCCGGAGGGCAATAAGCTGACCACGTCGCGAAATCCACCATAAAGGGTCTTGACGAAAGGTATCCGGCCCAGGAAGTCATCCCAATACTTGAGGATGATCTTGCCTGCGTACGCATTGACCAGGCTGCCGACGGCGAGCAACAGGAAAAATCCGGTTATCAAGCCAAGGCCGGGCCAGAAATGTTCGGGCCGCACTATCCCCAGGGCGATCAATGCGCGACGCAACCAACCCTCGACCGTATTCACCAGCCACCAAAGCACATACGCCGTCAATGCCAGGGGCAACACCGTCACCAGGCCGCTCATCGTCAGCGCAAAAATCTTTCGCATGGCTTTCATGGCTTTATCATCGCACATCGCGGTCAGGACGCCGTAACCGCGCAGCGTGTAAACTTCGGCGGATGACGTACGCTCCCGCCATTGAGATATCACCTGCGCAAGAGACCGACATTGCACTCATTCTTTCACTAATCAATGAGTTGGCCGAATTCGAGAAACTGAAAGCTCAAGTGGTCGCCACCGAGGCGACGCTGCGCCAAGCGCTGTTCGGTCCCCGGCCGGCGGCAGCAGCGCTGATCGCTCGCAGCGGCGGCGAGCCCGCCGGATTCGCATTGTATTTCCATAATTTTTCGACCTTTATCGGCAAACACGGCTTGTACTTGGAGGATCTGTTCGTGCGGCCGACGTTTCGCGGCCGAGGGATCGGGAAGGCGCTGCTGGTACGCTTGGCGCGGCTTGCACTCGAACGCGATTGCGGACGATTCGAATGGGCTGTCCTCGACTGGAACCGCCCCGCCCGGGATTTCTATGAGGCGCTGGGCGCGGAGTCCAACCCCTCGTGGGTCAATTATCGCATCACGGGGAAAGCGCTCGAGCGATTGGCGAGCAGTCGTCAGTAACGAGCCGTCGTTGCGCCCCCGGCCCGCCGAGACGGCCTTGCCGGTCTGCGCCTAGCCGGCCGCGCCCGCTTCGGGCAGGATGATTGCATGCGGTCCACGTTGTGAATGGAGCGAAACATGTCTTCAGTTGCGCGCGTTACGGAAATCATCGCGTCGTCCAAGAAAAGCTTCGATGATGCCATCGACGTCGGCGTCAAGCGCGCCACCAAGACGTTGAAGAACGTGGCCGGTGTCTGGGTAGCGAGCCAGGATCTGGTCATCTCCAAGGGAAAGATCACCGAATACCGAGTGCGCTTGAAAGTAACCTTCGTGCTCGCCGAATAGTGCGCCGCAAACCCGTAGTACGCCGCACGCGCGGGCTAGAGCCTAAGGTTATTGGCGCGGCAGGACAAACCGCAGCCCCTGGTAGCTCAGGATCACCCCGTCACGCCGAATGCGTTCGATGGTGGGTCCTTCCTGCAGCGTTGCACCTTCGTGATACTTACGCATGTTGATGTAAACGAAGCGGTCGGCCGCTTTGGTCGCAAAGACGTGCACGTCGAGATGCAGTTCGGGGAGCGCTTGCGCTCCGGTCAAACTGATCTCGTTGATCGTGGGCAGTACCTCTTCGTCATTGGCCTTGTAGTCCTCGTCCGTGAGCACCGGATCTCGATGATGGATCGCACGCGCACCCGTACTTCCGGCTCCATTCGATTGCGATAGGGCGGCTTGCGGCGCGGGCGCGGCCGGCACCGGGATCTCCGGCGCGTATATCGGCGCGGCGTCGAGGGGACTGAAGTGATCGCTGCTCGTCGCAGCCGGAGCGGCGCCGGAGGTTGCTCTTGCCGCCGGACCGCCGGCCGCGAGTTGACCCGCGCCCGGTTCGTCGGCCGCCGCATGGCCGGCGCCTGAATAGCCGAGACCCGCCTGCGCTGTCGGTTGTGCGGGAGTCGAGGTCACCCATCCTCGCACCAACACGACCAACAGCACGATCAAATTAACCGCAAGCAGGACGCAGAGGGCGATTGCCCACCCCGGCAGTTTCGCCCGTGGCCGGACGGTCCCGGAATCCACCAGGCCGGGAATGGTTTGACGTTGGCGCTCGATCTCCGATTTCTTCAATGCGTCGAGAATGAATGACATAGGGTTGCTAGCCGTGCGGTGTGCCGTGCAATAACAAGGGCGAACCCGGATCGGCCAACGCCGTGTCGAGGACGACTTGAGTTTGCAAGCCGGCGACGCCATCGACGTTCAGGCGATGTTCGCGCTGGAAATTCTGTACTGCGATGGCTAATTCCTGGTCATAGACATCGCCGTGTTCCGGGTCCGACGCGGCGCCGTGAAGTGCATTGAGACTGCGGCGCAGCCAGCGTACTTCATCACCCCGCATTCCCATTGATAATTCTCGGGTGCGAGTGGTCTTGGGCTTCCATATCAAAGTGAAGTCGCCGAACCAATCGCGCGATACTTCGTCCAGCGGCACGCGCTCGCTGTGTTCGCCCAGATCCAGGGTCGCGTATTTATCGTCCAAGGCGGACAGTACGACTCGATGCTTTTGCCCCGCCTCATCCAACAGGCTCAAAATGGCCGGTCGATTCAGCGCCCGCACCTGTGCCCAGGAGCCGCGCTGCTCAAGGCAGGCCAATCCGGCCTTCTGCGCCTGGCCGCAAGGATCCCGGTCGTCCGTCATCGCCGTTCCCCACAGCGACAACAATCGACGGTAGGCAGCGGCATCGCCGGTATAGGCGTTGTTCGCGGCCAGCAACGCATTGATCGATACCGGCTGAGGGGGCGCGGTGGGGCGCGGCGCGGCGCTCGGCGCGAGTTGGGTGATTGCATGCGGCCGCGGTTGTGCCGCCCGCAGCTCGGTGGTCCGATTCTGCCAAGCGCGCCAGGCCACCATGGCCGCAGCGGCGAACCCGACCGCGACAATCACGCCGGCAGTCCAGCCCAGCCATGCGGGGGCAAAGCGGCGGCCATAGACTTCGTTGGCCGCCTGTCGTACCAGCGCGACGGTCACCTTGGGCGTCTCCTGAGTGTAAGCGCCGAGCAGCGCTCGGTCGCAGGTGACATTGATGACACGTGGGATCCCCGATGTCAGTCGGTGTACTTCGCGCAAGGCGCCGGCCGTGAAGATCTCTCCCGCGGCCCCGGCGACGCGTAAGCGGTGGCGCACATAGCCCTGTGTTTCGTGGCGCGACAGCGGCATCAAGTGATAGCGCCCCGTGATGCGTTGCGCGAGCTGGCGAAGGTCGTTGCGATCCAAGAGATCTCGAAGCTCAGGCTGGCCGATCAAGATGATTTGCAGCAGTTTTTGAGTCGGCGTTTCAAGATTCGTGAGAAGGCGAACTTGTTCCAGTGTTTCAGCCGAAAGATTCTGTGCCTCGTCGACGATGACGATGATGCGGCGGCCCTCGGCGTGCGCCGACAAGAGCCGCTGATTCAGCGCGTCGACCATCTGTTTCACGCTGGCGTGATCGGCATCTTCGATGGGCAGCCCCAGCTCCTCGCAGATCGTCAGCAAGAATTCGACTGGGGTGACGCGCGGATTCAAGATAACCGCCACGTCCGCATGATGCGGAACGCGCGAGAGCAAGGTTCGCACCACGGTTGTCTTGCCGGTGCCGACTTCCCCGGTCAATTGGATGAAGCCGCCGGATTCGTTGATGCCGTACAGTAGATGAGCCAGCGCCTCGGCATGCCGCTCGCTCAAATAAAGATAGCGCGGGTCCGGCGTGATCGCGAAAGGCTTTTCACTGAGACCGAAGAAACTGGTGTACATGGCGCCGCCAGGGTATACCAACCTCAGCCGTGGCGGGAACCACAGGCTCCTACGGCGGCCTGCCGCTGCCGCGCGGGGCCCGCGGCAGCAAGCTGGCGCGGGTGAGCAATGTGCTTCCGAAGCGGCCGCGGATCCCGTCGATGGTGGCGTCGAGCCGCGATTCCTGCTGAAGCCCGGTGAACAGATCGCCCTGCCGCAGCGTCTGCAAATTGCCCACTCCGACGCCCAGCAGTCGCACTGCAGCATGGGGCTGGGTTCGCACCCATTCCTTCAGGAGGACTTGCGCCATCCCGGCGATGATCGAGGTTTCCTGCGTCGGCGGCTCGACGGTACGCTGCCGCGTGTACGTCGTGAAATCACGCCGCCGGATCTTGACGATCACTTTACCCGCTGCGAGGGCATGCGCGCGCAGTCGGGTGGCGGTGCGATCCGCGAGGTGCGTCAACTGTCGCTCGAGTTCCGCGGCCTCTTGAATGTCGATGGCGAAGGTCTCTTCCGCGCTGATGGATTTTTCTTCGCGATTGGGCTCGACCGGCCGATCGTCGATGCCGGCCGCCAGGGTCCGCATGGCCTTGCCGTGCTTGCCAAAGGCGCGCCACACGGTTTCATCGCCCGCGCGCTGCAAGTCGCCGAAGGTGTGAATTCCAGCGGCCTGAATGCCGGGTAGTGATTTTTTGCCCACCCCGAACAATTTCTGAATGGGCAAGGGGCCGAGTATCGCGTGCAAATTGTCGGGCCCGAGGCGGCACAACCCATCCGGTTTGTTGAGATCGGACGCGATTTTCGCCAACAGCTTATTGGGCCCGATGCCGACGGATGCAGTGAGGCCCGTCTCCTCCCTAATGCGGCGTCGAATCGCTTTCGCGATGAACTCGCCGTTGCCCATCAGGCGTTCGCTGCCCGTCACGTCCAGGAAGGCTTCGTCGAGGGAAAGTCCTTCCACCAACGGCGTGAAATCGTGAAAGATGTCGAAAACCCGTGCGGAGACCTCTTTGTACCGCTCCATGCGCGGGTGGATGCAAATCGAGTGGGGACAGCGGCGCAGCGCCTCGCGCATCGGCATGGCGGAATGCACACCGAAAGCACGCACCGCGTAACTCGCGGCGGCGACCACGCCGCGTCCGCCGGTGCCGCCGACGATGAGCGGCTTGCCCTTGAGTTCCGGCCGATCCCGCTCCTCCACCGACGCATAAAACGCGTCCATGTCGACATGCAGAATCGTGCGGGCGTCGCTACGCAGGGCGTCTCCACGCCGGGCATCGCTGCGCCGCAAGGCCGTCAATCCACGGTGATGGTGATTTTCTTCGAGTGCAGCGGCGGATCGAAGGACATATGCTGATAATCGGCAAATAGCAATTCGAGAGTGTGTTTGCCGGGCGTCAACGTCAGCGTGGTTTCCGTTTGTCCCTTGCCGAAATGGAGAATCTTGTCCGTGGCCGGCAGCGGCGCATCGAGCTTGATCTCGCTCAAGTCCGTATCGACCAACAGATGATGATGGCCGGTGTTGTCGAATTTAATGCCGGCCGGCGCAACGCCCATGCCTTTCAGGCCGAAGCGTACGGTAACCGGGCCGTGGATCTTCTGGCCATCGCGCGGGGCGATGAAATATACCTCAGTTCCGGTCGCCGCCGGTGCGCGGTCCTGTGCCAAGGCCATGGTGGCCAGCAACGTCGCGCCCAATGCCATCGCTAGACGATTCATCAAGCTCTCCTCGTTTGTCGGTCGGACTTACATCTTAGATCAGGTCCTTCACGCCATCGCGTTCTTCCAACAGTTCGCGGTGGGTCGCCGACATTTTCTCGCGGCTGAACTCGTTGATGTGGAGCCCCTGCACGATGCTGTATTCGCCAGCCTTGCAAGTCACCGGATAGGAATAGATCACGCCTTCGGGAATGCTGTAGCTGCCGTCGGACGGAATGCCCATGCTCACCCAGTCGCCGGCCGGCGTGCCGAGCATCCAATCATGAATGTGATCCAACGCGGCGGAGGCCGCCGAGGCTGCGGATGACGTGCCGCGCGCCTTGATGACGGCGGCCCCGCGTTGCTGCACCGTCGGAATGAAGCTGTCCTTGAACCAGCTGATTTCGACCAGCGACAGGGCCGGCTTGCCACCGACCGTCGCATGGTGCAAATCGGGATATTGGGTCGCCGAATGGTTGCCCCAAATGATGATTTTTTTGACATCCGCCGCTGCGTGGCCGGTCTTCTCCGCCAATTGCGCCAGGCCGCGGTTGTGATCGAGGCGAGTCATCGCCGTGAAGCACTTCGGCGAGAGCGAGGGTGCATTGCGCTGGGCAATCAAGGAATTCGTGTTGGCGGGGTTCCCCACCACTAGCACCCGCACGCTGCGGCTCGCAACGGCGTCGAGGGCTTTGCCCTGCGCCGAAAAAATCTTGGCGTTCTCCAGCAACAGGTCCTTCCGCTCCATGCCGGGCCCGCGCGGTCTCGCCCCCACCAGCATGGCGAATTCGCAGTCTTTGAAGGCGATGGTCGAATCGCTGGTCGCCGTCACTTTATTGAGCGTCGGAAAAGCGCAATCATGCAATTCCATCACCACGCCCTGCACAGCGGCGCTGGCGGCGGGAATTTCGAGTAGATTAAGGTTGATGGGCTGGTCTATCCCAAGCATCTGGCCCGAGGCTACGCGAAAGGCGAGCGCATAGCCGATATTCCCGGCGGCGCCCGTGATGGTGACGGTTACTGGCTTCTTCATGTCTCGCTCCCGGCGAAAAGCGGAGAATGGTAGCCCAAACGCAGCACTATTGCCGCACGGGTAATGGGGTGGCCGTTGCGCTCGGCATGCGTAGGTCAAGCAGCTGGGCCACGGTGGGCGCGATTTGCCGCATGTCGATGATGCCGAGCTCATGGTGCGGGGCGATGCCTTTTCCGTCAATAAAGAACGCCGCGCGCATCGACGGATCGTCGGGAGAGAAGCCGTGGCCGCCATGGCCGAGCATGTCTGTCACCACCTCACCGCTGAGACTGTTGCCGGTGTAATACGAGGGTTTCATGACCACCAAAAAGCTCGCGCCCGGAAAGGCGCCACGCTTTCCGATGGCGTCCCGATCGAGCACTTCCTCGATCCCGTTGTTGGGGTCCGACTTTAGGTTGTTCAAGAGATCGCGCACCTTGGCTACGGTTTGTTCGTCGCGGGGATCGCGCAGCATGATGGCCGCCATGCCGCTCGCGAGCC
>Ga0181536_10002641_pt1 | contig 19996 bp, 23 predicted proteins | sample PEATcosm2014_Bin_41_FD_121105 | JGI IMG/M metagenome (GOLD analysis project Ga0181536, IMG submission 121105) | Peatland microbial communities from MTU Mesocosm Facility, Houghton, MI, USA - PEATcosm2014_Bin17_60_metaG | ecosystem: Environmental > Terrestrial > Soil > Wetlands > Peat | place...
ATGGCATTTCAGGAATTCCTCACCAAAGGTTAGCAATTCCTGAAACTCTACAACATGCGCCCCGGCCCTGTCAACACGGCGTTCGGCGGCCACTGTGGAGGCCAGAATGCGCCGGATTCAAGTCCTACGTGAACTGAACAGCTTCATGGAGGAAGCCGACAGCCTTGGGCTTCAACCCGCCACAGCGCTGGATGCATTCTTTTACGCTTACAGGGACACGGACCCCAACACCATCCTCCAGGACTCCACTGGCACGCAGAAACTATAAAGAACCGCAAACGCGGCGGACTAGAAATCGAGTCACACCAAAGTCACGAATTTAGCCCGCTTTCGTAGTTTCTGTCACGCAAGTCTTTCAGAATGACCGCCTAGGGAAGCAGGTTGCGATAGCTGTTTACCGCAAGGGCATCCCCAGTTTCCCCCTGTAATGTGCAACGGGCCGGTAGAGGGCTAAACTGAGATTTGATGACTCACGAGGAATTTGAGGTGCTCTGGCTGAAGTCGCTGCGCGATGAAGCGGCGGACACCGTTGATCTGCTCAGCGGCGCCAGGAAACAAGAACGGGAAAGGCGAACCTGTGCTGCGTTCCTGAGATGTGCAGGTGTCGATTTCACCGCAGACCAGATCGTGTCAAGCACAACGGAGCCGCCCGACGTTGTCTTCAGACAAGCTCTCTTTGAGATCACGATAGTCTTGCCGCCCAGCCGGAGAATGCACGCTGAATGGAAAGCTACAACCGTCCGCCGGACGAGCGCACAACGCATCGAAAATCTGATCGAACCGTATGCTCCTCCCGAGGTGCTGACGCGAGAGACACTTGTTCACCTAATTGCGCCCACTTCGGGTTACAAATCAGAGCGCTATTCTGCGCGGAATATGGATTGCGCTCGTTACGATCTTCTGGTCTATGTGAACCAAAATGCTGTCTTGCAGCCGCAGAGTCCAGACCCGAACATCGATGCTGTTCTACGGCACGGATGGCGCTCATTATCCGTACTCCTACCGCCGCTCAGTTACGTGATCTTCGCGACCTCCGAGGCCCCGATGTGGTTACGCGATATCGCGGGCACGCCACAGGCGGCATCCCCGAGTGCGACCGGGCTGTTTGACCTGTAGATAATTGGCGTCCGTCCATTATTCACCGCCTCGACCAGTGCCGAATGGGTCTTCGATTCGGGTGCTTGAAGATTATGTCGAGGCGCGGGTCCAAGACGCTGAGCTTAGACTGGATGAAGGGCAGCAATTCGTTCGCCATGTCCGTAATCACGACCACACTCGGCTGGAGCAGCCGGAACTCTGCGCTTAGACATTCCACGGAAATGTTAATCATCTGGCTACACAGGTCTTCAGTGGAATGACCTGGCTCGCCGCGGAACTTGATGAGATCGGTCACGTGGAAATCCTGGACCCGCAAGTTGAATTGTATTGCGAGCCGACCGACACGCTCATAGGCCCCGGACACTGCGCTGCCATAAAGTGAGTTGAACGACGGCCGCTCTCCGACGAGCACGGCGCAGCCCGGTGTCGCGCCGAGTGAACCTTGAAAACCGGAATACGACTTCCCTCGGTGCGGGATATCGCACAAGCTATTCAGTTGGTCCCGTTCGCCCTGCTCAAGCCCCCACTGCTCCGACCGGTTCGCGGGATCGAGGGGCCACCACCAGGGATCGAAGTATGCTGGCGATGGCAGGGGAGAGCCATCAAAATAGCGGCTGCGCGATGAGTGCTTGCCGTGCCTCCCGAACTCTGGCAGCAAGTGCTTCCTAATGATCCTGACGAGCTGCTCGTTAGGCACGGCTGCGGTCGGAGGGTTCACGAGCCGATTGTACACCATGGATCTGAATCACGACCGTTCCAGCGAGGGGCGCGGCCCGTTGCGCCAGGACGCCGGACTGGTATGACGGGCCGTCCGGCGGCGGTTGAGCGCGACGTGGGCCAAATGTGTGCGAAGGGCGGCCAGTCTCGGACGACGCGGCGTGGTCCCCACCGACTCGGACACATGCGCATGCCCCGCAGTGCCTACTTGGCCGGGATCGGGAGACTGACGAGCACGCCGTCTTTCAAAAACTGCAACTCCACCGGCCCGCTCTTGCGCTTCTTGGAAGGCAACGGAAAGTAAAGGTACCCCGCCACGGGCCGAACGGCCGGGCCTTCAGGCAGCGCCTTCGCGCGCAAGTTAGCCACGACATCCCGTGGATCGGTAGATGGCGGGCGCGGCGGGGCAGGGTCGCCGGAGCCCACGCCCACGCCCGAGTATGTTCCCCAACCGCGAGAACGCCCGGTCGCCGGGTCGTTGCCGCTCGTGTATACCGCGCCAGTCTCGCCAGTCACACCGACCTTGCTCGGCGGCTGCGGCGCGTTCTGTTCCATCCACAGTGACACGACCTCGTCCGGAGTGCGCGGGTGGCTCACCTCGCTGGCACTGAATTTCAGCCCGAAATCGAAGGAATCGACATCGGCGATTTGTCCTTCGAGCGGAAATACGGCCACTTCCACCACCACGAAATTCTTGTTCACTTCGGGCGGAAAGATCTTCTTCGCCAAGTCCGGTGGTACCAGCGCAGCCGCGATGGTGGCGTTGTGGGCCTCTCGACGAACCGGATAGTCCGAGCTGCTGGCGCGCGGCGGCACGCCATCGCCGGCGCAGACGGGAAGCAGAGCGGCAAACCCGGCTACGACGACGAGTAGAGAGCCTCGCATGGATTGCTCCTCATTCTCAGTCTACAACGCTGATGACGTTATGCCTTCAAGACGGCTATACAAATCCTGCCGAAACCTAAGACGTAATAACGAAGATTGAAATCTGGCGGCACGGGCGAAGGCTTCATCTGCTGCGGTAACACGAATCCCGCCGGAGTTGACCGCCATCCCAACACGCCGCGTACGGTAGATAATGTTTCAAGAGACGGCTACCTCCTGCGCCCTGTCGTGGCGCAGCGCGAGGGCGATCAGAGCTCCGATCGCAGATACCCCGGCGAGTATCAGCAGGCCGAAGCTGAAGCTACCTGTTGCGTTCTTTGAATAGCCCAGTATGTATGGGCCAAGGAAGCTGGCCAGGTTGCCTAGCGAATTGATCGCGGCAATTCCGGCCGCTGCCGCTGTGCCGGTCAAAAAGCTTGCCGGCAAGGTCCAAAACAGCGGCGGAAGCGACGAGATTCCGATCTGGCTGACGCAGAAGCAGGCGATCTTCAGCACAAGGTCGTCAAACAGCACCGACATCGCCGCGCCCAGGGCGGTCAGGAACAATGCAAATGCCACATGCCCCTTGCGCTCGCCAGTCTTGTCGGAATGGCGTGTTAGCAGCAGCATACCTGCTGCTCCGAAACAAAATGGGACTGCTGTGACAATACCGGTATGGAAATTCGAAAGTCCAAAGCCTTTGACGATGGTCGGCAAGAAGAAGCCGACGCCGTAGCTCATGCCGCCTAGCGAGAAATACACTGCCGCCAGCGCGAGAATTCGTGGATCCGATATCGCCTGGAAAGGGCTCGGCCGACCCACTTTCTCCTTCCGGTGGCGTTCACTGTCCAGGTTCGCGATCAGCCATTGTCGCTCGTTGGCCGCCAGCCACGCTGCTTTGTCAGGCCCGTCGGTCAAGTAACCCAATACGACAAAAGCCATCAGTATCGCCGGAAAGCCTTCGAGAAGGAACAGCCATTGCCACCCCGCAAGTCCAGAGCCGGTGACGTTCAGAAGGGCGCCGGACAGCGGTGCGCCGAGCATTGAGGAAACCGGTCGAGCACCAGATTCGACGGCACGCCCAGCAGAAAATAGGCGATGAAGAACATTCGAGGCTGAGCATGCCCTGGCCGACGGCGCTGCGGAGATTGATATGGTCCTGAATATAGGTGTGTTTCTCGATGGCGACTTCAAATCTGCGGAAGGCGATGTGCGCGCAGTCGTCAAGGCCGCCGGCGGAGCCGTGGTCAAGGTTATTATTGAAACTCCCTTCCTGACGGACAGACAGAAGGCCGACGCTTCCCGCGTGGCGCAGGCGGCGGGCGCGGCGTTTGTCAAAACCTGCACCGGATTCAGCCCCGATCCCTCCGCTCTGTACGAGGACATCCGCCTGATTCGCCGCACCGTAGGCCCCAACATGGGGGTCAAGGCTTCCGGCCGGGTTGGTAATTACTTTCGTTTTGCCGCCATGCTGGAAGCGGGCGCTAATCGCATAGGGCTTAATTTGCAGCAGGCCCGTGAAATTCTTCGCGGTTGGAAGGCAGAACACCCTCGGTCCGGGAACTGATGCGGCATCTGTCGATGCCCAACGTTTCGTCCACGGGGTCTTGTAGTGCGGGTGAAGACGCGCGCCTTTTCCGAGTTGCAGAGTTACTACCTTTTCGCGGAAAAGTTTGCCCGCCCGGCAAGCGCAACGATAAGGGCAAGGCCGACTAAAATATTAGCGTCGCCATAAAGGGGATAGCCAGGTGGAAGATATCGGAGAGCGCGCGATGCGTCGCGCGATGTTGCGGCTCGTGCCGCTCCTTTGCCTCTGCTACTTCATCGCCTATCTCGACCGGGTGAATGCCGGCTTCGCCAAGCTACAGATGAATACAAGTCTGGGGCTGGACGATTCGATGTTTGGCCTCGCTCCCAGAGGAAAACCAACAGGGGCAACCACCTTGACGCGGGAGCCCTTCAGGGCGGCAGCCGCGCGCTGGATGTGAGCCGTATTTACACACATCTGCCCATACCCTTCATTGCGCACTATCAGGGCCACCGCTTCAACTTCTGTGGGCGTGGTGGTGGGCGTGAGCAAAGCTACATCCAGCATCCCTTTGACTTCTTCAGCAGTGACGCTCATGGCTCTTATCCTCCGGCAAGAAACCTTATTTCGCTCGCATCGAATTCAGCCTGGAATCTCGTTTTTCGACCCAGCCGGAATTTCCATTTTGGACTTCCAACTCTCATTCAGTGTAAACCATCAATACGGTTTTACGTTTGAGCGGTAAGCCCGGTGTACCCGTTTTGGCTTCGGCAGGGCTTGCCGAACGTTGCGCCGGACACCGGACTGGTACAACGAGCCGTCAGGCGGCGCAAGGGCGCGACGTGGGCCAAATGTGCGCGAAGGGCGGCCATTTCTGGTGCCCAGGGCGGTTGACTGAATCATCCGGCCTCCCAGTCATGCTTGCGGCCCGTGGGCGACGCGGCGGACGGCTACCCCGGCTTAACGGGTTGGGGAGCGAAGTCGTCGGCTGCGGTTCTCGCCAAGTTCGTCCACCTGGAATCGATCCCGGCGGACTGGCGCGAGTGGGGAGTGAATGCCGCCAACGCCAGCGCCCTGGCGCACCCTCGCAACGCGCGCTGCTGTTCCGAACGCTCGCAACGCTCCGGACCGACATCGCGCTGTTTGAAGACGTGGACGAGCTACAGTGGCAAGGTCCTAACGCGGGATTCGACAGCTTGGGGGCGAGGCTCGTCGCGGCGGTCAGCCGGAGCAGGCAGCACGCGGGGCGTCTGTCGCAAGATCGCTCCGATCCTCGATAAGACTCGGTAGTTGTCCACCACACTGTTGGCGGGCGGTAATCCGGAAGGTGCCGGGATCAGTCCCGCGGTGGCGCGAGCAGTTCGGGAGCCCGCGCTGTTTTTCCAAAACCGCATCCTATACGGCTGTATAGGGCGGAGGTCTGGCGATTCGAGGATGCTTCTTACGTTGGCTGGAGCGCGCCCAAATGGTGGCCGCTCACTTCGCGATAACAGCTTCGCCGGTCGCCACATCCAGTGTCCATTCCTTAGGTGCAGGGAGCCACAGCTTACCGTCGCCGATCTCCACTGGCATCCAAGAATAGCGGGAATCCCATTGTGTCCTCGGCTTCCATATGTCTCCCAGGAAAATCACGGTCGTCGCGTTCGAGCCAACCACCTTGATCAGCATAGTGGACTGCGAACCGTAGGTCTTTGTCTCCGGCGGAGCAATGTCCTTGAACTCCGACCACGGGCCTTCCAGCCGGGGCGCCGTGGCGTACTTGTTAGGATTCGGATTCCAGCCTGTCAGCGCCGACCCGACCGCGTAGTAAAGCCCCTTGTAGTGGACTACCGCGCCGCCTTCCAGCGGCGCGTTGATCAGGCACACGTCCTTCTCGACCGTCAGATAATCGTCGGACAGGCTGGCGATATGGAAGCCCTTGGCCGGTCGGTCTTCGAAGATCAGGTAGGCCGAGCCGTCATCGTCGATGAACTGGCCGATGTCGCGGCTTTCTCGCCCCAACGGGCGAAGGCTCTTCAGGTATCGATAGTCGCCGTCCACCGTGTCCGAGACGGCCACGCCGACCCGGGCAAGAGCGTATCGGGCGTCGTCGATATGCATGTACATGACGAACTTCTTCGTTTTCGTGTTGTAGAAGACCTTGGGGCGCTCCAGCACAAAGTGCGGACCCAGGTCCCCGGGATCGGCCTGCCTCATTACCTGGTTGCGAAAGGTCCAATGCGCCAGATCCTTCGACAAATAGCAACTCACGTACCGCCGGGAGGGGTCCAGTCCTTCAGAGCGATCCTCGCCGAACCAGTAGTAGGTGTCGCCAACCTTGATGATGCCGCCTCCGTGGGCCTGGATGTGTTTGCCCCTGTCGTCCGGCCACACCTCTCCCGGTTTGATTGTCTGCGGCGCCGCGAAAAGGCCGGCCGTTGCCAGACACAGAATCGCCACCACAAGGCGTTTCGTCGTTGCTCTTAAGATCGAAATCCGTTCCCTCTTCATAAGTCGGATACCTCACCAGCCAAGCTGGCGGTTGATCGTGTCGCCCGTGCCCTCGAGTTCGACAGTTTTCCCACCTGGGCCGGATCAGCGTTCTATAGATTCACCAGGATATCAAAACGGATTCTTCGGGCATGCAAAAGGCACTCCTGGCACCCGGAGTGGAAGCGCGTCTGCCTGCGCTGTCTCTTGCCTTTCCCGGCGGGGATGCGCCTTGGCCGACCGGGAACTGGGGATCGACAGAGTGTCCCAGATTCGCCACATTATGCCGCGCAAATCCCCCGGCTGATCTGAAATGCCTTCAGCAAGTTGCCATTCACGCCGCCGTTCGGCAACTCATTTGACATCGGAAGACCCCATCGGAAATGCAGCGGCCATCGTTCGTCAAAGTCGCAGATCGAATGAGGATCTTCGGCCCGATTTAATTCGCTGGCTTTGCACGCCGAACGGAGTGTGCCAACCCTACGAACGTGCTCGTCTGACTCCGCGCCCTGGACACCATCGCGCCCCTGGCCACCCCCGGCCATCCGTGCCACTTCCCGCCGGCCCGCCACTATCATGGGCCGGCGAGCCGGGCGATTCGCCGGCGTGGCGAGGCGGGCGGCGCCCCCCCCCGTGCGGCCTGGCCGTTGATCGCTGAGCGCTCCGCGCGGATTTCCAAAAATCCGGCTCCATACGCTTGGGAATCTTGGCAGGGTGCCCATCACCGCCGGCCTTGGGGCGTGGTCGGTAGCGCGCGAAGCCCCCTTCATGGGCACCGTTGGTTCGCGCCTAGTCTAGACAGGCGTGAAGTCCTACTGGAACGGCCTGATGCGCCTGGTGCGGCGACGATCCGCGAGGCGTTCAGCGTGCGCGCAGTATTCAGGCATCAACCGCGTGCCCTGCCTTAGTACCTAAGCCGGTCCCCGGAAAGGGCCTCTGACGCACCGGCCATGCGGCCGACGAACCGACCGGCGGGCTGGCACCGAGACTCTTTGGATGTACCGGGTCATGCGCATAGCCGCGCTGGCCCATTGATGCCGTCGCGGTGCGTCTGCCCCACCACTACGGCGATCCGTCAATCCCTCGCGCAGCCCGCGCCCTCAACTTCAGGAACTGGACGCTAACCCCAGGAGAGCGTCCGGTTGGCACGTCTGCGTTCAATGTCCTGGATGATGGTCTACATCTGGCCGGTTTTCAGGTGACCCCGCGTAAGGCGGCGCGTTCTACAACGAGCGCGCGTGGCGCACAAGTTGCTCGGCTGGCGACATCAGGGCCACAGCGTATCGCGAGCCGCTCAGGGAGCCGCGTTCAATGGCGAGGCTGCGGTAGTAGTCGTTATAGCGGAAACCGTTTTCGCCGAGCCACATGGGAAAGGCGGCGCAGGCCTCGATCCAGCGGTCGAAGACAGGCGTGATGTCGAGGAAAGTATCCGCGCGGAACCCGTCGGAATCCTCCCAGTTATCGGCGTAAAACGTTTTGGGCACCGCGTGTGCTGGATCTTTGCGGGCGATGGCCGGCAAGCCGGCGTAGAAGACGGCGTCGTTCACGATGTCGTAGCAAGCTCTGTGATCCTTGTGCCAACTGCCCTTCCAGTGAGTGACGACGATGGCGGGCTTATATTGGCGGATCATGTCGCAGACCGCGAACTTCACCTCGTCGTTCACCGGAATTTCGCCGTCGGGCCAGGTAAGAAAAGCGGCTTGCGCGGCAAGTGTCCGGGCAGCGCGCTCGGAGGCCTCACGCTGCATGGCCCCGTAGCGCGCCGGAGGGATAGAGGCCGATCCCCTTTCGCCTAGGGACAGACTGAGGAAAACGCCCTGGCCTCCAAGGCTGGCTTCGAGCGCGACAGGCGCGCCCATGGCGAAGAACGCATCTCCAGGATGCGCGGCGATGGCCATGATGTTCGAGCGGGACGGCTGCGGCGTTTCGCTGTTTGCCGCGGCAGGCCGTCCCGGCATCTGCGCGGCCGACAGCGCACCCGCGCCCAGACCGATAGATTCAAGGAAGCGCCGCCGTGTGTGAAGATGCATGGTTTCATCCGCCCGAAAGAAGTCTCTCGGGACCTCTGTTATTCTATCCCGTGATGACACATAGGGCTGCGGAAGAGTATCTGAACAAAATTGCGGAGATCGTGGCAGCGATCCGGCAAACACAAAAAGGCAAGATCGAGGCAGCCGCGCAGGCGTTTGCGAAGTCTATTGAATCCGGCGGCCGGGTGTATCTGTTTGGAAGTGGGCACTCCGTGATTCCGGTGCTCGACATTTTCCCGCGGTACGGCAGTTTCGTGGGTTTCCAGCCGATCTACGATCCACGCCTGATGTGGTCGAACGTGGTGGGTCCGGGGGGCGCCAGAGAACTGCTGTGGCTGGAGCGGCAGGAAGGCTACGTGGCGGTTGTGCTGCTGAGTTACCGGCTGGAGCCGCGGGACTCGATGCTGGTCTTCTCGCATGGCGGCCTGAATGCCGCGCCCGTCGAGATGGCCCTCGAAGCGAAGAAAAAGGGGCTCCTGGTGGTTTCGGTTTCCTCCCAGCAGAACAGGCGCCAAGCGAAGGCCACGCATTCCAGCGGCAAGACGCTGGCCGACGCATCCGATATTGCGATTGACAATTGCGTGCCGCCGGAAGATGCCCTGGTCGCCGTGGAGGGAATCGCGGAGAAGTTCGCCGCGGCGTCCACTGTGGCGGCGGTCTCCGTCGCCATGGCGCTGGTGGCGGAGACGGGCGCGCGCCTGGTGCGGAACGGAACCAAGCCGCCGACTTTTGTTTCGCCCAATGTTGGACTTCCCGCCGATCACAACCAGGAAGTCTTCCGCGCCTACGAACGCTTCACACAAGGCCGGTCCTGATGGCCTTGGATTTCATGCGACGGATACTGACGGCGATGTTGCTCTCAGCACCCGTCGCAGCGCAAGCGGCCCAGCCCGCGCCCTCCGCGTTTTTCCCCGCGGCCGTGTGGTACGGCGGGGGGAAAGCGCGGGCGCCCATGATGAGCTCGCTTAATTCAAGAAGCGCCGCCGAATGGGGCAGCGATCTGGATCAGATCAAAGCCTTGGGGTTCAACACTATCAAGTGCTGGGTAGACTGGGCCACGGCCGAGCCCACGCCGGGCGTTTTTGATTTCAAGAATCTGGACCTGCTCATGAAGCTAGCCGAGGAGCGCGGCCTGCGCGTGATCATACAGGTCTATCTCGACTCGGCTCCGGAATGGGTCGGGCACCGCCATCCAGAGGGCCGTTTCGTGGATCGCAGCGGGGCGATCATCACCTCGCAAGCGGCGCCCGGATATTGCATCGACAACGGGGACGTGCGGCGGGAAATCGTGACGTTTCTCCAAGCGCTCTCGCGGGAGGCAAATCGCTCCGAGTCGCTCTATGGTTGGGACGTGTGGAGCGAGCCGCACGTCATTAACTGGGCCGATTTTTCCTGGCTGGCGCAACCGGAATTCTGCTTCTGTCCGGGAAGCCAGGCACGCTTCCGCCAGTGGCTGCGGACGAAGTACAAGACGCTGGATGCGCTGAACGCGGCGTGGTACCGCAGGTTCGAAAGCTGGGACCAGGTCGAGGCGCCGCGCTTCTCGACCATCCTTTCCTATGCCGATTACATGGACTGGCGCTCGTTCATCGACGACAAGCTGGCGGGTGACCTGAAGACGCGCACGGACGCCATACGCGCCGCCGACCGGACGCACCCCATCAGCAGCCATGCCGACTCGCCAGGGCTGTTCACCTCGCCCACCGACGGTTATGGCGAACCGGATGACTGGAAGATGTCGGCGAGCACGGACTTTTTTGGCACGTCGATCTATCCGAAGCACTCCGAATCGGCGCATCCGTGGACGTACTGTATGTTGGCCGCCGGTCTGGATTTTACACGCTCGGCCGGGCATGCCTTCGGTAAAGGATTCTGGATCGGCGAACTGCAGGCCGGGCAGGGCGCCACGGGCATGCGCATCGTGGAACCCGTGACCGCCCACGATGAGGAATTCTGGATGTGGCAGGCGGTGGCGCATGGCGCGCGGGAGATCGCCAACTACGCTTGGTACCCGATGAGTTCCGGCTTTGAGTCGAACGGATATGGGCTGATCAACCTGGATGGAACGGTGACCGATCGGGCACGGGCGGCGGGCCGCGTAGCGGAGATCATTAGCCGCAGAGCGCTGGACATCAATCGCGCAGAGCCGTCGCCGGCCGAGGTGGCCATCCTTTACGACCGCCTTTCGTACATGGTCGGCGGGAGCCAGCCATCGCCTTCGACGCTGGGAAACGCCGAGCGCGATTCCCTACTGGGACTGTACCGCGCGTTCTTCGAAAAGCAGATCCCCGTTGATTTCGTCCACCCCATCGCTCTCGATGCCGATCGTCTCCGACAATATAAGATCCTGTTCCTGCCCTATCCGGTGATGCTGCCGCAAGGCGTCGCGAGCGTGGTGAAGGAGTACGTCAGGCAGGGCGGAACGGCGGTCGCCGACGCGCGCCTGGCATGGAACGACGAGCGGGGCTATGCCAGTCCGGTGGTTCCCGGGTTTGGTCTGGACGAGGTGTTCGGCGCGCGAGAGAGACTGATTCGTCCGGAGGCAGAACCGAAGATGGTGATCTCAGGCGCCGCGAATCTGCCGGGCATGGCCGCGGGCCAGCCGGTTCCTGGAGCGGCGTTTGAGGAACACCTGGAGGCACTGGCGGGCGCGCGGGTGCTGGCATCGTTTCCTTCCGGCGATGCGGCCATCGTCGAGAAAACCTATGGCCGGGGAAAGGCGGTGCTGGCCGGATCGTTCGTGGGTCTGGCGTATCAGCGGACGCACGACGCCGCGACGCGGGCGTTGCTGCTGGCGCTGGCCGAATCCGCCAGCGTGCGAGCGGAGGTAGAAGTGACCGGCGCCGGAACGGCGGAAGTGGAAGTGCGCCGGCTCACGAGCGATGGCCAGCAGTTGGTTTTCGTGTTCAACCATGCCCCCGAGCCCGCCGATGCCGCGATTGCGCTGCGTCTGCCCTGGAAGCCGCGGGCCGCCCGCGATCTGGTGTCCGGCGAGGATGTGCCCGTGCGTGCGAGCGATGCGAGCGGAGGCCGGAGCATGCTCCACAGGGGCCTCGCGCCAGGCGAGATCTGGGTGGTTGGACTGGAGCGCGAGTGATGCGGCGCTTCGCCCTGGTGGCCGATTTGGGAGGCACCAAGATCGCCGCCGCACGCGTGGAGGATACCGGCCGGATCACCCACTGGCTGCAGGCTCCCACGCCCCCCGCGGGCGGCATCGCGGTGATTGATACCATCGCGCATCTGCTCGGGCAACTGCCGGCTAAGGGCGCGTGCGCGGTGGGCGTGGATGTTCCCGGCCTGGCCCATCCGAGCGGCGTGGTATGGGCGCCGAACATACAGGGATGGGCGCGGATGCCGTTGGCGGGCATACTTGCGGAGCGGATGCAGTTGCCGGTACTGGTGGACAGCGACCGCAACGCATTCGTGACGGGCGAGGCGTGGAAAGGATCGGCGAAAGGCTGCCGCGACGTGGTTTTCCTCACGGTCGGGACCGGCATTGGTGCGGGCATCATCAGTGGCGGCCGCCTGATTCGCGGGCATGGCGAACTATCGGGTTGCGCCGGTTGGATGGCGGTGCGTGATCGTTTTCGGCGCGGTTACGAAAGTGTCGGATGCCTGGAATTTCATGCGGCCGGACCTGGCATCGCGCGCGCTGCCGGGCGCATCTTCACCGAACCGGTCACGGCGCGGGAGGTCGTGAAATTGGCGCACGCGGGCGACGCGCGGGCGCAACGGTTGCTGGCCGAGGCGGGCCATTATCTGGGCCTGGCGCTGGCGAACCTGGTGGACATTCTGAATCCGGAGATGATCGTGATCGGCGGAGGCGTGGCGGCGGCTGGAAATCTGCTGCTCGATCCGGCACGCCGGACGCTGCGGCAATGGGCCCAACCACTGGCGGTGAAGCAGGTGCGCATCGCACGCAGCCGGCTGGGCGCGCGCGCGGGCGTTCTGGGCGCGGCCCGTTTGTGCTTCGACCACTTCCAGGCTTAGCCATGACCGACGGCCAGATTTCCATCCATCGAGGAGCGCTGCTGCTGACCGTGAATGCGTGCATGTTCGTGTTCGGCGTCGTGCTGCTGCTGATGGGATCGCTGCTGCCCAGCCTGCATGTGAGCGGCGCACGGGCCGGAAGCCTGGGCTCATTCCCGCTCGCGGGGATACTATCCGTGACGGTGGTGATCGGTCCGCTTCTGGACAAGCTGGGAGCCAAACCGGCGCTTTCGCTGGGTCTGGCACTGGTGGCGGCGGCTTTGGCTTCGATTCCGTTGCTCGATAGTTATCCGGCCCTGGCGGCGGCCGCGCTGCTCTATGGTTTTGGAGGCGGCATACTGAACACAGCCACCAACGCGGTGGTGTCTGAACTGAGCGCCGCGGGCCGGGGAGTAGCGCTCAATTTGCTGGGCTTTTCGTTCAGCCTGGGGGCGGTGACCGCGCCCTTGCTGATGTCGTTCGCTGCGGGGCGGTTTTCGACTTCTACGATCCTCTACGTGCTGGCCGCGGCCCCTGCGGCGGTGCTGGTGCTGATTCTGACGCTCCGATTTCCGCGCGCTGCGCATGCTGCGACGCCTGTTCGGAGTTTGGTGCGAGTGCTGAACCATCCGGTGGTTTGGCTGATCGGATTGCTGCTGTTTTTCGAATCGGGCAACGAAAACTGCCTGTTCGTTTGGGCAGGCAAGATGATGCAGGAGACGCTGCACCTGGCGAGCGGCCGCGCGGACCTGGCGCTGGTGAGTCTGAGCGTGGCGTTGGGGGGTGGCCGTCTTCTGGCCGCGCTGGGGCTGAGACGCCTGGGCAGCCGCAATCTGCTGCTTCTCTCCTGCGCGATCACCATTGCCGGGATGGCGGTGGTGCGGCTTAGCGCCAGCTTCGGCGGCATGATCGCGGGCTTTGCCGTGCTCGGCCTGGGAATGTCGGCCGTGTTCCCGACGGCGCTGGGATTGGCCGGGGATCGTTTCCCGAACGAAACCGGAACGGTTTTCGGCGCCATCATGACGATGGCGCTGGTAGGCGGAACGGCCGGCCCGGCGATCGGCGGTTGGGTGGCCGGATCGAGTCAGATGGCGGTCCTGATCGTGCCGCTGGTGGCGGCCATCGGCATCGCGACTTGCACCCTGGCGGTTTCGCGGCGAAGGGGATGCGTCGCCCGCCCTTAGGTAGCATGCTGCCGGCGGGTCCGGCAATCGAAGCCCTACGCCAACAAGCCGCCCAAACACGACAGGGCTGTTAACCACTGGGTCATGTCAACCGGAGAATGTGAGAGTTCGACGCCGGAAAACGCGGGGAGCGGTCGCAACCCTGACGGTTGCACCCGATGCCCAGTCAGCCACTTTCCGGAACAGAGAATTGGCGGCCAGCGCGGAACCACGCTAACGCCTTGGAGGAATTGGGATTCTGCGCCGACCCTGATCGGCGCGCCTGTGCCATTTCGGAGGAACGTGCGGCCCGAGTGCCCATCGCGGTATATTCACGGCGAGAGGGCACAGTGGCGAGTCGGGAACATTTAGCAGTCCTCCAGAAGGGAGTTGAAGCCTGGAATACGTGGAGGCTGGAGCACCCAGGTATTGGGCCAAATCTTCGAGATGCAGACCTTGTGAACCGAGGCCTTACGGGCGCGAACTTCGCCGGCGCAAATCTCAATGACGCGAAGCTCTTCGGTGCTGATCTCAGTAAGGCGAATCTAAATGGAGCCAAGCTAATGCGCGCTCATCTCGCCAGCGCAAGCCTCCGCTACGCGATTCTTACACACGCCAACCTCATTGGTGCAAACCTGTTTGAAGCAAGGCTATTCGATGCTGACCTTACGGGGGCCGATCTCGGAAGCGCCAACCTTCGCCGCGCGGACCTCACACAAGTGGATCTGATCAATTCTAACCTTAAGGGCACTAATCTCATCGAGGCGGACCTCAGCAATTCGCACTTACAAAACGCGAACGTCGAATCGAGCGTTCTGGGCCATACGACACTCGGCAACCTCGATCTCCGTGATGTGATCGGACTAGAAGCGGTCTCCCACACGGGTCCATCAATAATCGGAATTGATACGATTTACCTCAGCCGGGGGAAGATCCCCGAACAATTTCTGCGGGGTGCAGGTATCCCCGACAACTTCATTGTGTTCATAAAGTCTCTGGTTGCGAGTGGTAGTCCATTCGAGTTCTACTCGTGCAGAGACGAAGGCTTCGCCAGCAGTCTCTACGCCGACTTGCAGATCAGGGGCGTCCGGTGCTGGTATGCGCCAGAAGACTTGAAGATCGGTGACAAGTTCCGGACCGGTATCGACGAGTCGATTCGAATTCACGACAAGCTGCTTTTGGTGCTGTCGAGAGACTCTATCCGTAGCCAATGGGTAGAAAAAGAGGTTGTGACTGCCTTCGAGCGCGAACGGCGGGAAAACCGCATCGTGCTGTTCCCAATTCGTCTGGATAATGAGGTGCTGGAGACGAATGAGGCCTGGGCCGCCGACATTCGTCGCACCCGTCACATCGGCGACTTCACCCTCTGGAAAGACCACGACTCCTACCAGAAGGCGTTTCGGCGGTTGCTGAGAGACTTGAAAGCGCAGGCTTCGCTTTAGTGGGGGCCTCGCACGCCGCGAGGCACCGATTGTGGAGAATGAAATGGCCTGTGACAATGGTCCAAGTACGGCAGCGAAGCCCCAGGATGCGTTGGTGAGCGGCACGTCGGTGGCCGTGGAATCGCTGGGGATGGGGGAGCGGATCAGTTCGCTGGGGGAGGGAAAGGAGGTGGATACGGTGGCCGTGGACGGCAACCCGCTCGACGACATCACGCGCGGCAATGACGCAGCGTGTAGTCCTTAAGGGAGGATTGGACTTTCTCGGAACAAACCCTCGCCCGCCGCCGTATCCTAAACAACGAGGAGGCATCGCATGTTCTGTGATCGTTGCGGCACCAGGCTCTCCGATCCGGCGAACTTCTGTCCAATCTGTGGCAAAGCGGCGGGTGTCACGCCCTGGATGCCCGTCCACAGCCGAATCGCCGGGCATGTCCGGCTGGTGGGCATTTTGTGGCTGGCTCTATCGGCGTTTCACTTGATTCCAGGTCTGTTCTTGGTGTCACTCTTCGGGCACGGAATGTCGTTCCTGTCGCCGGCTGCGCCCGACTTCGTCCACGTGATCCTGACCGTAGTCGGCTGGGCGTTACTGGTCGGCAGCATCCTCGGATTGCTTACGGGTTGGGGCCTGCTTCAGCGGGAGCCTTGGGCACGCACCTTGGCCATCGTGATGGCGTGCTTGAATATGGTCCACATGCCTTTCGGCACGATTCTCGGCATTTACACGTTGTGGGTCCTGCTGCCGGCCGCCTCGGAACAGGAATATCGCAGCGTGGCCCGCGCTGCGTAGCGACGGTTGCCGGTACGGCTTGTCGTCCGGCGTTTTTCACGGGCCGCCGCCTCCGTGATTCATCACCGCCAAATACGTACTGTCATCGAGGCCAAACCCACAACGACGGACGCCGAATAGCAAGCCCGTTAAGACCGGCAACGAGCAGCCCAGCTAAACTGGTGGAGGTTGCCGATCCCCAAGTTCATCCCGATGCCCCTGGCGGAGCGGCGCCAGCCTTTCGACCACCCGGACTGGCTGTTTGAGCTGAAGTACGACGGCTTCCGCGCGCTGGCCTACTTGGAAGAAGCGCCGTGCGGCCAGTCTCGCGCAAGGGGACCGTGTACAAATCCTTCCCGACGCTCTGCCAGTCGCTCGCCGTGTGCCTGAGCGTAAGCGATGCCGTGCTGGACGGGGAGATTGGGCACTACGGCAAGCCGCAGTTCTACGATCTGATGCGCCGGCGAGGCCCACAGTATCTCTACGCGTTCGATCTGCTGTGGCTGAACGGGCGTGACCACCGTGGCCTGCCGTTGCGGGAGCGGAAGCGGCGGCTGCGGGAGATTCGTGCCGTGGGCGTCGTCGTCGTTGCTGTACGTGGACCACGTCGTCGGCACCGCCGTGGATTTGTTCGATGCCGCCTGCCGGAATGACCTGGAGGGCGTCGTTGCCAAGCGGGCCGACGCGCAGTACACGCCGGAAGAGCCGAGGTGGGTCAAAATCAAGAATAGGAATTACGGCCAGATCGAGGGCCGGCAGGAATTGTTCGAGAACCGGCGACCGGCACGGTGATGCGCAGGGTGCGTCCTTGTGACTTCGCGACGGCAGGATGGTATGAAGAGCCTTTCCGCGAAGACCTGACCTGTCGGCGCGGTGAGCGCACGGCCGCCGGCGTTCTAAAACTGATATAGTTCGTCCATGCTCGTCCACGCCAACTTTCTTACCTCTCTGGTCGGCTTCGCGAAACAAGGCGAGTGGCTCGGTGTCATGGTGATTGACGAGACGGAGAGCTTCTCTGATCACGCGCTCCTCATTCGCCAGGTAAACGTGCTGCATATTGCTCGAAAGCAGGGATGGCCCATCTGGTTCATCACGCTCAAGGACAAGCCTCTGCACTCCGTGCTGCGAGCAGCCGCGCCGAAGGCTGTCACGTATACCAAGCCGCGCGGCGACGCATTCGAGGTACAGGCGTTCTGCCACGCCGTGGCCCTTTCGCGCGTCCGGCGTATCGTCGTAATGGGGCATACCGCCACTCAGTGTGTCAGGCTAAGCGCGGTCGGCGGAAGCTGGAAGCCGGGTGACCAGCCTACGCCGGGGGCGACGGGCAGCGGGTATGAAGTGCTCACCTGCCAGGAGATAATCAGCGGCGACGTCGGCGAGTGGAAGAATAACGTGGGGGTGTTTTTCTACGAAGGCTACCTCCCTCCCAAACCGGTACGTAAGCTCTGACGGCAGTAAAGGGAGCGAAGCTGGATTTCTTGTTTTGGCCTTCTGGCAACATCGCACATGGCGAACAAAAGGAGAATCATGCTGCCCTGCCTCGCATGGCCCTCCGTTCCTGCCTCGTCTCCTGCCGCGACCTCACCGGCACCGAGCACACGGTCGAGGTGACCGCGGAGTCGCTGTACGAGGCGGTGGCGCAAGCGCTGGGAATCCTGCGCGGGGACATGTGGGTGCAGGAGATCCGCGAGGGGTTGACGGAGTTGAGGGTGCGCGTCAAGCAGCCCGCCGTCGAGCTAGGGTGAGGCTGAAGGATTTCCCGCCAGTGGCTGGAGTCGCAAGCAGGACGCCTGCCGGTGGGCGACATGGCGCGTATTGAAGCCGGGAGGACTGTTCTTCTGTCGGCTGGCATCTTCGATTGGAATGGAAAACCAAGTCCAACGCGTGGCGGGACGCCGCTTCCGGTTGCCTGACTGTTCGGAGCGCTATCTGGTGGACGAGGCGCTCTTGCTGCACTTCACCGCAGAGTTGGGTGGGCAATTGGCCGACCCGTTGAAAACCACCATCGTGCAGAATCAACGTTGCATGACCACCTGGGTCGTTCGAAAGAACGCCTGACCCGCAATGCAAGCGAGACTGGAGCCGCGTCGAGCCGCACCATGTGCCGCCAAAAGGTCCGCGCGGAAAGGCAAGCCGGGCAAACCCGACTACGGATCATCGCTACCGTCCCTCCCCTTTCGCCAACGCCATCAGCTTCCTTTTCCTTGCACACTCCAGCATCGCTTCAAACTGGTCGTCGCTTTTGGCAAAGTGGAGCACGGCGCTGCTCAGGACGAGGTCGGCGAATGCCTCTGGAAAGGTCATCTCTTCGATGGCCTCCAGCCGAAAGTTGTCGGCGGGAAGAGCCGGTGCGAGGGATGCGGCGAGGCGGCGCGTGTACTCAATCGCGTTAGAGTCCGTATCCACGCCGAACACCTCATACCCCTCCCGGAGAAAGTAGAGCAGGTTGCGCCCGGAACCGCAGCCCATATCGAGCACCCGCATCCCCGGCCTGATACGGCCTCGGAGCAGTTGATCGAAAAGGTAGATGTCGATCTGGCCGAATTGCTGTTGAAGATCGGGCATGGGTTCTTTCCGATCATACATTCGTTAGAGCTATTTCGCGGCTTACGAGCATTCGGGCCGGCTGCCAACTTCCGGTAGTGGCGATACGCCAATGTGGATCGGCTATCGGTATAGGCAGTCGGGTTAAGATCGGTGATGAGATTTTCCAAGTTGCTTTAACGCGACTCGTGGCAAAAAGGGAGTTCCTAATGTTCCGTCTTCTAAGCATCGCGTGCTTGATCACCTTGATAATTGGCTTCGATCCAGCAATGGCCCAAGCTCCGCCGGCTGCGGCCGCACGCCCGGCGCGCCCGACGCCGCCGACCCGCGATCCCAACACGCCCGGTTATGTCACGGCGAAGGTCTTGCCGGACGGCGCCAACGCTCCAGCAAACGCCGACGGAAACTTCATACTCGGTCCCACGCACAACCCCGCACCGGAGATGACCGCGCAGGAAGGCGTGCCGCAGGGAGCGGTCTTCACCTTCACCATGGAGTCATCCGACAGTAAGATCTATCCCGGCATCGCGCGCGAGGCCGACACTTTTGGCAAGCCAGACCCCGCCGACCCCGCCAAGTTGCTAGTCACCACGAGCCACCCCGCTCCCTACAGCCGTCGAGTGGCCGTGTATGTCCCGAAACAGTACGTTCCCGGCACGGCCGCGCCGTTCATCGTTGGAGCGGACGGACCCGACCGAGTGTTGTTCACGGCCCTGGATAATCTGATTGCAGAGCACCGCGTGCCGGTGATGATCGCCATCTCCATAGGCAACGGCAGCGGCGACGCCCAGGGAAGCGAACGCGGCTTGGAATACGACACGATGTCGGGCCTGTACGCGGAGTTCGTCGAGAAAGAAGTGCTGCCTCTCGTGGAGAAGCAATACAACGTGAAACTGGCCAAAGATCCCGAAGGCCGGGCGACAATGGGCGGCAGCTCCGGCGGATCGTGCGCCTTGATCATGGCGTGGTATCACCCAGAGCTTTACCACCGCGTTCTCACCTACTCGGGCACCTACGTCAACCAGCAGTGGCCATCGAACCCCCAGACCCCTCACGGCGCATGGGAATTCCATGAACACCTCATCCCCAACAGCCCGGCCAAGCCGCTACGCATCTGGATGGAAGTCGGTGACCGGGACCTCTTCAATCCGAATATCATGCGCGACGACATGCACGACTGGGTTGTCGCCAACGAGAACATGGCCAAAGTGCTGGCCGCCAAGGGCTATCATTATCAGTTTGTATTTGCGCGTAACGCCGGACACACCGACCGCGCGGTAAAACCGAACCGGCAGTCCATGCTGTGCAGCCAGAAGCACTGCAGCTTCTGGAAGCACTGCGAAGAGGAGTTCGGCGGCCACGTGCGGCCGTCCTGAGGCTCGTCACGCTGTAAACACAAAACGCCC
>Ga0181536_10002643_pt1 | contig 19987 bp, 21 predicted proteins | sample PEATcosm2014_Bin_41_FD_121105 | JGI IMG/M metagenome (GOLD analysis project Ga0181536, IMG submission 121105) | Peatland microbial communities from MTU Mesocosm Facility, Houghton, MI, USA - PEATcosm2014_Bin17_60_metaG | ecosystem: Environmental > Terrestrial > Soil > Wetlands > Peat | place...
CACGCCCTCCTTTACGGCTTTGCCGATGTCTGGCAACGCCCCGCCCTGGTCCGAGGTTGGGAAGAGTTCTTCCTCGACCTGGTCGAGCGGCCCCAGTGGGTCCATTTTCTTTGCCGGAAGTTCACCGATTTCTACCTCGAAGACTACACCCGCGCCGCCGAACTGACTCACGGCCGCATCGACCTCTATCTCCTCATCAGCGACCTGGCCGGGCAGCGCGGCCCCCTCATCTCCGCTTCCATGTTCCGCGAGTTCGTCGAGCCCTATCTCAAGGACATGATCGAGCGCATCCACCAGCTCGGCGGATTGGCCATGTACCACAGTTGCGGGGCTGTGGCGCCGTTCATACCCGAACTGATACGCCTGGGCGTGGACATCCTGGACCCGCTCCAGCCGGCCGGCCCCGCCATGCAGCCGGAACGCCTCAAGGCGGACTTCGGCCGCCGCCTCTCTTTCCACGGCGGCATCGATATGCAAGACCTGTTGCCCCGCGGGACTCCCGCCCAGGTCGCAGCCCAGGCCCGCCGCTACTGCGAGGTCCTGGGCGCCGGCGGCGGTTACATCCTCGCCCCTGCCCACCTCTTCCAACCCGACGTCCCGCCCGAAAACATTCTGGCGATGTACCATGGCGCCGGCAGCTAAGCAAGACTTGACGCGGCGCCCTCAAATGCCCATCTTGTCCGCATGACTACCTTGCTGCAAGAAATGGACCGGGAGCGGCTTCAGCGGCGCGAGCGGTTGCGTGCCGAAGTCCGCCGGCTCCTCCGGGAAGCTCTGACCCAGACCATTCCCGGCCGGCGGGTCGTCGTTTTCGGCTCCCTGGCCAAGCCCGGCCGTTTCAGTGAGGAGTCAGACATTGACCTGGCGTTGGAATCCGAGCCCGCCTTCATGAGCCTCTACCAGCTTGCCAGCCAGTTGGCCGAACGGATGGGTCGCAGGGTCGATGTCGTGCTGCTGGACGAGAGCCGCTTGCGGGACACAATCCTGCGCGAAGGGGAGGCATGGACGCTGCCGGACTGACGATCCTGCTGGCCGAGTTGGAGGCCGATTGCTCGGTGCTCGCCGACGCCGGGCGGAAGGCGGGCCTGAGGTTGCGCGACCCATTTCCCGGCCATCTCGAGGCCTGCGCCTACGAGTTGGCCCGCCTCTACAACGTGCTCGAGAAAATGCTCGAACGCATCTGCGAGGCGTTCGAGAACCACTTCGAGAAACGAGGCGATTACCACGAAAAGCTCATCCAGAGGCTCAACCTGCGTCTGGAAGGCATCCGCCCCGCCTTCATCCCGCCCGGACGAGTGGACGAGGTCCGCGAACTTAAGGGCTTCCGCCACGTCATGCGTCATGGCTACGATCTGACGCTGCGGCCTGACCGCTTGTCAGAACTGGCATCCGTGGCCGAGCGTCTGGCTGCCGAATTGCCCGCCTGGTGCGCCGAGTTCGGCAGCAAGGTGCGCGCCGAGCAGCACTGGGAGCGGGACCGTTGACAAGATCGGTCCAGGTCCCGCTCAACTCCGTGTCAACTGCAGGCCGCTCTCCGAAAGGCTGAACTCGACGAACCGCGCGCGGGAGTTGGGCGGGCGGCGCGTGAGGGTTTCTTTGATTCTGGCGGCGGCCTCGGGGTCTTTGCCGAAGAGCAGCAGGTAGCCGCCGCCGCCGGCGCCAAGGAGCTTGGCGGCGGCGAGGTAATCCCCGATGGAATCCAGGATTTGCTGCACTGCCGGCGGGTTGGTGCCGGCATCCAGCCGCTGGTTGAGCCGCCAACTGTTGCGAATTGCGGCCAGGAGCATCTGGTAATCGCAGGTCTGAATTGCCGCGCCGGCATATTCGGCGTTGGCGCCAATATCGGCGATGACGCTCAAGTGCGACGGCGAGTTCAGAAAGATGCCGCGCACGATCTCGGCCAGGATATTCTTGGCCAGGCGCGTCAGGCCGGTGTAGTAGAGCAGTATAGAGCGATTGGCGTATTCGTGGCTGAAGAGGTGATGCGGCAGCCAGCGGAGCGTCGGTTTCTGGGCAAGACCGGCGGCGGTTTCGATCAGCTTAACGCCGCGGAAAATGGCGCCGGCCTGGTCCTGCCAGCCGCCGCCCGTGGTGAGCATTTGTTCCAGGGCCAGCGTGCGGCTGAACAGCACGTTGCGGTCCCATCCCAGTGCGCACAAGTCGCTCAGCGCCGCCAGCACGGTGGCGGCCAGGATGCTGCTGGTGCCCAGGCCCGAGCCTTTGGGCACGGCAGAAAGCAGGGAAACCTCGAGGCCGCCGCCGAAATCCCGCAGTTGGTCCTCGAGCGAGGCAAAACCGCCGTTGGCATGGAAGCGGGGGAGAAACCCGGCGAGCGCAAACGCCGCCTTGGCCAGGGCAAAAGGGCTGTCCGGCCGGGCGAAGGTGTCCAGTTCGGCATAAGTGCGCGCGCGCTCCTCGACCCCCAGGTCTATAGAGCGCATGATCAGCTCCGGCCGCTCTGCCAGCTTGGCGAAGACCTGCACGGGCGGCTGGCCGTTGAGGTCGGCCGCCAGGTTGAGCACCTTGCCGCCGTGCTCGATGCAGTAAGGCGGCGTATCGGTCCAACCCCCGGCCAAATCAAACCGGACCGGGCTGCGCGCCCAGACGATTTGGTCCTCCATCACGTTGCGGCGCGGCAGGGCCGGGGAGAGCTGCGCCTCGCGCGCAATCATCTCGCGCAAGCACGCAAACGCCTCGGCCTCCAGCTCCCGCCAATGGACCGCCTGGCGGTGCCGCAGCACTGCCGAGCGGAACATCCGCTCATGCACCGGGTGCATCGGGTCATCGTGCTCGTTGAAGGCCAGGTCGGGCAGGTCCTCTGGGCCCGCCGCAAAGGCCCTGGCCGTGGATTCAAGGTCCAGCCGGAAAAAGACGCTCCAGCGAAAGTTCTTGAGCATCGGCAGCAGGCAGTCCTGCCGCAACCGCGCCCGCTGGCCAAAAAGGCGCTCCAGGTTCACGCGCTCGCCGATTTGCCCGGCTGAGAGCCGGGGCAAGGCCCGCCAGAGCGGCGCAAGCTGTGCCGAATCCCGGGGCGCGGACGCGAAGAGCCATTCCACAAAGGCCGGCCCGAGTTGGCTCCCGGCCATCACCGGAAAGAGCCTGCACTGTTGTATGTCCGCTTCCACATCGATGCCGCAGTCTTCCGGCCTCAGACCGCGCGCGCGGAACCACTCCCGCGCCGGACGCCCCAGCCAGCGCGTGGTTTCATCGGCCAGCTTGCCCCTGAACGCGTCGTCGAAACCGTAGGCCCGGATGCAAAAATCGCTTTGGCCGACCGGCACAAAATCAAGACACACGCCCGCCGTCAGACGGAGGTCCCAATCATTCTCCGGCACGCCGGTTATCACGTGCTCGCGCGCGAGCTGCCAGCCGGAAGGCACGACACTGTTCTCGACCCAAAAGGTGTGATTCTCCTCCCGCCGCAACCCGGCGCCGAAACGCGAGTTCTGCGTGACCTGGTCCGGCCGTTGCCGCGCTCCCGCCGTGCCCACCTTGGTCTCGTCCAGCACCAGGGTTTGCAGGGCGGCCACCGACTCAACCATCTGCCGGCTCGTGCCGAAGTGGTGAAACTGCGCTTCCGGGAGCGGCACGACGGCGCATTTGAGCGCGCTTACGGCGGGGTCCGGGACTGCCGGAGAGGCGCCCAAAGCCAGGCCAAACTCGGCATAAAGCTCATAGGACCGCGCCCGGCCGCCCGTGAAACGCCCTGCCTCCCAGCCGCATCGCTCCATGAGCACCTGCACCGCCCGTTCGCTCAAAAGCCACATCCCGGTGTCCACCAGGCAGAGATAATCCTCGGCCAGCTCACGAATCCTGGAGGGCGGGGGCTTCTGCAGGAAAAACGCCAACTCGGTTGGCCGGCGGCGTGGCGAGCAGAAAACGCCGAAGTCCTTCGCCCTTTCAGGCGCCACCCACATTCCCAGGCCCAGCACGTCCACCTCGGGAAACACCGGCAGCTCGCGCGCAAAACGCAGCGCCACGTCGCCGCTGGTCACCATGGCCACGGCGCCGGCGCCGGCGTGGGCCAGTGTGCGCTCATAATCGGGCACTTGCAGGTCCAGCAACGTCTGGTCGAAACGCTGGCCGCGCCCCCACCGGAATACCGGTATCGGCATCAGCAGCTTGCCCGTCGGCGCGTAGGCCGGCAGCCGCCTGCCCTGCCCGCCGGCGTGGAGGATGAGCTTGCGGCTGCAGCGGAGCCACTCCCCGAACGATTTCTCCGGCCCGGTCGCCCGCCAGGCCTCCGCCAGCAAGCTGGCCGTGCCCCCGCCGGAACCCAGGGCCGGGCCGGGCGGATCGCACGATGCAAACCACTCCGGCCGCCTGAGCCCTGCCAGGGATTCGAAGGCCTCCGCCATGCGCGGCGGAAGCGTCAGCAAATGCTCCATCGGCGCTGCGTCCATTGGCATAATCGTCACGCGGGCCACAAAAAGGCCCGGTAAAACCGGGCTGAAACCGATCTCGTTCCTGGAACTCCTGGATGGTGCCCGCGACAGGACTTGAACCTGTATCCGGTTAAGGACTAGAACCTGAATCTAGCGCGTCTGCCAATTCCGCCACGCGGGCATCGTTGTCTATAAACCACTTACAGCAGCCACGAGAAAGTTCATTTTCTCTTTGTATCCCACCTTTGTATCCCGTATATTTCAGTTGTGAACGAAATACCAAGCACTCAGGCGGAAAACGGCCAGGCCCAGCCCTTACCGAAACGAGAGGCCAACTTGTCCAAAGACGGTCAGTGGCGCTCGTTTCCCAAGGTGCCGCACCTGTTGCAGTACGTCCGCAACGGGAATTACTATGCCCGAATCAAGGTAAACGGCAAGATCATTCGCGAAAGCCTCAAAACCGGGGTTTGGACCACGGCCAAGCTGAGGCTCACCGATTTTCTCAGGAGGCACCAGGAGGCCCGCGGCACCGTCGCGCCGCCGACATTCAGCGAGGCGGTCGAGTCGTTCAAGAGGGACTTGGAGAACAATTCTGCAATTAAGCCCCAAAGCAAGCAGTACCGGCTCTGGTGCCTCCAAAAACTCGAAAGGTCCTGGCCCGGGTTGGTGGACCTCCGGCTCGACCAAATTACCGAGGATGCCTGCAAGGAATGGGCTGCCAAGCTGCAGAAGGAGATTGCTTGCCATTATTACAACAACACCATCGGGACATTGAAGCAGGTCATTCAGGCCGGGATAAGAGCCCACAAGCAAAACAAAGGCGTACCGTTCGGGAATCCAGCCGAAGACCTCAGGCGGACCAAAATCAAACAAAAGGAACTCCGGCTTCCCGAGTCCTCCCAATTCCGCGATTTGGTCGCCAACATCAGGAAAAACAGCGGAGGCTGGGGCCCACGGATTGGGGATCTGGTGGAGTTTCTCGCTTACGGCGGGATGCGAATTCGCTCCGAAGCGATCTGGGTGACCTGGAATGATATCGATTGGAAGCGGAAGGAGATCGTGGTCCGCGGCGACCCGGAGACCGGCACAAAGAACAGCGAGATCAGGAGGGTCCCGATCCTCCCAGACATGGAGACCCTGCTGAACAGCCTCCGGGCTGACGGAGGGGAGGGGGGGGATCAAATCCTGAAGATTTCGCGGTGCAACGAAGCTTTGAACCGCGCGTGCAAAGAGATCGGGATTCCACGAATCACCCACCACGACCTGCGCCACCTGTTCGCAACCCGGTGCATTGAATCCGGCGTGGACATTCCGACGGTCTCGCGTTGGCTTGGTCACAAAGACGGCGGGGCGCTGGCCATGAAAACCTACGGGCACCTTCGCAACGAGCACAGCCAGCAGATGGCACAAAAGGTCAAATTCTGACCCCGCTCCCGCAGTCGTTGGGGCACAAAGACGGCGGCGCTCTCGCGATGAAGGTTTACGGGCACCTCCGGAACGATCATTCTGCGGCCATGGCCCAGAAGGTGACGTTCTCGAAGCCGAAGCCGGACAACGTGGTGCAAATGCCGGACCAGAAAGCAGGATGAGCGCCCAGGGAGCAACCCTCTCTCCGGGTCCTCAACCACCGACTCGTGCGGCGTCACCCGAACCCAGAGACCCAGACCGGACGGTCATTTTCCGGCTTGCGGCTTGACGTGCATCCTGCGAACCGCTTCCTCAAGCCGGGAAAACACTAAATCATCCAAAGCAGCAGAGTCGGCGAAGTATCTCCTGCCGTCAGCCATGGACAGCCTGGTGCAGCTCGCGGTAATGCTACCCACAGGCTTGGCGCCATCATAGAACTTAAAAGTGACATAGCATTGCGGCTCCATGCCACTCCTCCGCTCTTTGGCAAAAGCCGAGATCCCCCTGATCACTTCGTTCGCCTCCGATCCGCTGATGAAAATTGTTGCATGACTAGACGAATCACTTACAACGACCCGGTTGGCGTGGGCTATTCGCAAAGCAAACCCCGGGAATGGGAAAGAACTCAGAGCCCCAATGCCTGCAATCAGCAAAGGTCCGAACGCGATTGCCGTTGCGACCTTCCAACCAATGTAACCTCGACAGAGTTTTCTGACCGCCCCGTAGCACGCAAGCACCTTTCTGCCAAGCCCCGAAGATCCCCCAACCTCAGCCAACACGCACAATCCTCCGACACATGCTATCATGCTGTTGGACACGTTGGCACCAAAATACAGCAGCCACTGAGCCCAGTCATACTCTTGCTCGGCCTTGAACCCAGCATATGTCAAAAAGGCCGGAGTCAAAATCAGCATCAGTGCTGCAACATTCGCGTAAACCCACGCGAGAGGCTTTATGAACGAGACTAACTTTCCACGGTAGTCTGAACCGGCCTCTCGAATAAAAATGAGACTCCACAGTGCAAGAATCCCTAGAGTAAACCCGGCTACTCCGTTCATTACGAAACGATAGTTGCTGGGCGACACTATCTCAACAATGTCTGCAACACTATGGTCCACGTATACATATTGCTGTTCCGTGGCCTGAACCCTGGGAGCTGCCAAGAAAAAAGGAACATGCGGGTGCCTCATCACCAGGAAGGAAAAGCATACGATTCCAAACATGATGAAAAAGTAGCGCATGGGGCGGTAGCGGTCAGAGAACAGCAGTCTGACATCGTCAGGTTTTCTCAGGTGCTTAACCGCAGATCGGGCGTCATACAGCTCCAAAGCTCGCCGTTCAGCTGCGTCGCTATCAAGGCTAAGTGTCGTCACGCCATCGTTCCAGAACTGAAGCAGTTGCCTTTGAATATCAAGCATTCTGTCCGCGAGGTCAGAGCTATCGACCTTGGCTTCTTCGCACACGTCCGCCGCAACCCTTACGAAACGGTCGAGGGGTGGCTCAAGAATTGGACCTTCAGACATTATCACTCTATAGTTGGTATTATCCGATCGCACCAGGCTGCCAACTGGGAACATTCGGCTAGGCGCCTGGGCAACTGCGCACGGCCCTTGTCTGTGATTGCATATGCCTTGCTTCCGATCTCAGTGGTGTCTCCCTCTGGAGTCAGCAGATCTTCGTGCGCTAAATCGTACACGAGCGCGTGGATGGCACCTGCACCGCCGTCCTTCAGTGCAAACCGAGCCCCCTCCAGGGCGGAAACAATTTGAACTACATCCAGAGGGCGGCGTGTCAGCAGCTTCAGAATGATGGTTTTCATGTCCTGCTCGGTTAGCTCGCGCAGAAATGGCCGGTGTGCTTCGAGTCGCTTGTCCAACTCCTGGACTTCCTTTTGCGAGAGTGGCTCTGCGCGAAGATGGGGAGCAATCCGTGCCCCAACGTCGAGTACGAAGCCTAGGAATTCCTCGTCTGAGATGTCATCATTCATAATCGCCTTCACCTTTTTGCAGTCTGAGGTAGATCTGCTTCAGTTCCGATAACGCACACCTTTCGTTGTAAGTCATGCTGCCGAGTTTCAGGCCCAGCTTATTTGCAACCATTTGTTGCGTCTGATTCTCGTAGATGCGCAGTTTGAGCAGAGCACCACTTTGAGGGTCCATTTGGCGAAGAGCTTCATCAAGAAGTTCCTCCGGGCTCAACTCGTCGAAAAAGCGTGACGGTTCTTCAGTGTACGTAATTGAAGGCAACGTGTCGGCGGGAGCTAGTTCCGATAAACGAGCAGCCTTCTGGTAAACACGGCAAAGCGTGAGGAATTCGTTCTTTGCGGCTTCTCTTAGATACCCCCGCAGTTTGGGCGCGATCCGATCTTCATCGCGTTTCGGCCAGGCTTTGTCTGCAACTTTGTGCCACGTTTTGGAAATCGCGTCACAGACCAGTGGCTTTAGGACGGGCTCGTTCAGATTGCCGGCGATGCTGTGAATGGCGACGCTGCACACCGCTTTCATATCATCGTAGCAGGCGGCCCATGCCTCGTGCGTGCCCTTCAGCAGCCCATCGAAATGGCTCTCGATTTCATCCACGGCTTAGATATATGCGAAAAAACGAAGTTAGGCAAGGTGGGGCCCCGAAATATGTTCGAAGAAAGTTTTAGGAAACTGGGGGGGCACCGCGTTAGGGATTATACCCCATCGCGCTGCTGTCGGGACACGATCCCATGCAATAATTGGCGGCGAACCCCAAAAAAGTTTTAAGAAGTTCGGGCAGGTCGGCGTTAAGAAGTGTGAAAGGGAAATATGAAATCGCCCGAAAACAGTAACTACGCGCCCCTCTGCTTCACAGCCCGGCAGACGGCGGAACTCCTGAACGTGTCGATAAAGACCGTCCGGCGGCTTTGCGAGCGGGGCCTATTGCATCGATCCTCGGCGCTGAGGACTCTACTCATTCCCCGGACGAGCATCGAGGACTTCTTGAGGGCCCCGAGCAAATAATCCCCGCCATCCGAACCGCCTGAATTGAAAAGTAAGCACATCTTAACGGATGAACACGATGAATGTGCGCCTCATGTCTGTTCGGTCGGCGTTGGCTGTCCTGATCGCCCTGACGCTGATGGCGCTCCTGATGAACTTGGCCTGGGATCTGACCGCGCCCTGGCTGTTCCCGACAATGGCGGTCGCCGGCGCCGGTTGGATGCAACTGGCGCGCCCCTTTCCAGTTTGGACTTCCTCCCGGCCGGCGGTCCAGGCGGTTCGTTGGCATGGCGGGCCGGTCTGTTCAACGCGTGGTGCGGCTCCGGACACTGTTCGCTGGGACCACGGTCGCGTTGCGGTGCCTCCACGGGACCGCGGCATTATCCGCGTGGTTGCGGCCTCTCGTACTCACGCCCAGGGAGCGCCGGCGCAGCTCCTGTCTATGCGATTTGGCTGGCGGCTTATACCTCCCGGCACGCCGCCGCCGGCCAATAGATATATGGCGAGCCGGGCGCGAGCGGGGCCTGGCCTGCCGCGAGTAACACAACTCCCAGGCCAGTACTATATGAAAATTCAACCGAGAAAAGTCAAGCAAGGTCTGCCACGCGACCAAATCGTCATGGCAGAGATTGTCAAGGTTACGTACGAACCGGCCGAGGGCACACCGCAAGACTGCCTGCTCCACTGGCGCTGCCCTGCTTGGAAAAATCCCATCATTCAGCGTCTTCCGGCCGCTCTCGAAGGCAACTCGCCGCTGGCAAAGGTCATTGCCACTGTGCGCAAGAAGGCCCTCACGCCGGAGGAGCTGGAGAAGGGGTATGACCCGGCAGAGCTTATCGGCAGCAAGTCTCCGGTCTTCGCCACTACCAGACCCGGGCCCGGCGGCAAGTTGGTTTCCGATATCGGCGAGGTCTTTGATCTGGCGATGCTCAAGTCCGACGTGGCCGCGCTGGAAGTCCAGCCGCCGGCCAAGTCCGGTCAGCCGTCGTCCGAAGCGCCGGCCACGGAATAATCAAGCATGCAGGGATGCCTGCCGGGGTCGGCCCGGCAGGCGACATCGACCAGCCGCATCCACCACTCATCAATGAAGATGAAGCAAACCAAGTCAGCCAAGAAAGTCAAACCTAAGGCCTTCGCCACCGCGCCGGCCTCGACCACCGGCGAATCGACAGCGGCCAACGCGAACGCGGGTAAAGAACCCGCGCCGCCCATCGAGCCAGCCAACCATCAGCAGGGCTCAGTTGCCCAAGAGCCACCCGGACCTGAGCTGGCCCTCGTGATCGCCGACACTGGAGTCATGGCGGCGGATGAGCGCGATTCGGCAAAACCCGATGCTGAACCGTTAAGCGCCCAGGAGCACGAGGACAAGCATCGCTGTGAGGTGGTGATTGAGGAAAACGAAAAGGGATTTCTTGAATACATGGCCGCCATGCACGAAATCTGTACTAAGCGCCTGTATCGCGACGAGTATCCGACATTCGAGCAGTATTGCAGGAAGCGATGGAACATTACCCGAGCGCGTGGTTATCAACTCGTAAACGCCTACAAAACCGTCCAACAAATGTCAACTGCAGTTGACATTCAAGGTGCGCTCACGAGCGGAAACCAAGTGCTGGAATTGGCGAAAGTTCCTGAAAAGGAGCGTCTCGCCGTGTTGAAGGCAGCCAAGAAAAAGGCCGCTGATGGCAAGATGACCAGCCGGCACATCAGGGAGGCGGCGCGCGAGCTGGGTGCGGGCTCGGTGGTGCAGAAGAAGCCGAGCAAGCAGATCCATGCCCCGGCAACGGAACCGGCCAAATCCATTACGGCCAATATCATGACCCCAGCCGAGGTCTTTCCCAATGCGAAGATCCTCACCCTGGCTGAGCTGAGCAAGGCGGCGGAGACGCTTCAGGACATATTTCTCGATCCCGCGCGGCGCAACGAAGCGGAGGAGTTGCTTCTGAAGCTGAAGGAACAACTGCGGCTCTACGCTGAATGGGCGGCGCAGACTCTTGGCGAAGGGCCGGTGAAGGAGCCTGAAGCCGCGCAGGGCCAGTGACCTTCCGCTCAACACCGAACGGCACGAAAACACACCAGCATGCAAATGACAACCATTTCCACGCCAAGACCGCCCACATCCCGGCGTGGCACAAAAACAATGTGGGCAACAAACAGAATACGCCGTCGGTTCCTCAACAACATCGTTCAAATGTGGTCCTAGGAGCCGTGGCCCAGCCTAACATCACTTTCAGAGGCGAAAAGCCTCACACTGCATTCAACAGATGAATGCAACCTGCCGTTGGGAACCACAACGGCCTGGGGTTTGGCGGTTCACAACCCCTTCATCTACAAGAACCAACCGGGGTCTTCTGCGGACTTCCTACCGGTGAAGCCATCCAGGCAATGGAAGGAGGCAATGGAAAACTAGAATGAGTAAACAACGCAACACATTAATAGCGAAAAACAACAACTGTTGTCATAATTATCTATGGGTGAACAACGCCGAGGGTGAAGAACTGGAGCGATTCGAGAAGGCGGCCAGCGATTGTAGCCCTCGGATGACATTCAGGGGAAAGCCTCGTCAGAAGTCGTGCAGTCCGGGCACACACATGATTCTATTTCCCACCAGCCACCACGTCCTCAGAGCTGAGTACGACTTTATAGAGGTGTTTTGGGAGACTGAACATTGGGCCCGGAAGAAAGGTGCACCGGCGAAAACCGATCCTCTGAAGGGTTTGAGAGAAATGATGGGCGAGACCTTCCCGTACTACTGGTTTGACACGCCGGCTAAACCCCCAATGGCGTTCTTACGGAACGTCAGCAAGGCATTGCCTACTGTAGATTTCGTGCTTACTTACCATCACGAGAACCACTGCGTCCTGGGCGTTGCGAAAGCCAAAGCGGGCAGGATCAAGCGCCATGAGATACATTATGCCGAAGTCAACCACTACAGCAAGGAGGTTTCCTGTGGATAATTGCTTTTATAATGCTTTAGCGGTGCATGGCCCGGCAGCAGATGTTGCGACGTTCAAAAAGCAGGCCGTGGGGTATGATCCGGAGATGACAACCAAGGAAAGAAGGAAGGTGAAGCCATGTGCACTGAACTTCCACAGCTTGGTGCCAATTCCTGACCGGCTCCTAAAGGCTGGCGACCCCACAGGTCAACATTGGGAGGATTGGGAGGCTAAACATTGGGGTGTGGCGGGAGGGGCATTATTCGAGCACAAGGCTGCCGGAGTCCTATGTATCGTCGAAGAAGGCAAGCCTAACGTCCTGTGGTACTCATTTGACACGTTCGGGCGTCCGCCCATCAAGTTTCTAAAGCAAGTCAGCAAGAAATGGCCGACGTTGCTATTCCTTTTGCATTACCAAGAGGAGGGCGCTATACGCATCGGCATTGCGAAGGTCAAAGCGGGCAAAGCCAAACACTACCAACTCTAAATCGAAATCGGATTCGGAGCCGGGTGCATTGAATGTGCGCCCGGCTCGTTCCCAGGCACACCACTTCGCCCAGGTTGCCTTCATTCAGGTGACGACGATTTCCGCGCCATGAATCGCTCACATCCCGGTGCGGCACAAAGACAATGTGGGACGTATAAATCAATGTAGATAATGGCAGTATGAATCCAAGAAGCAATCACGCCTCCTGGAACCCAAGGATACACTATGGCAAAAGTAACTAGTCACAAACGCACACCTAAAAAACAAAACTCCACAAATCCAGCTGGAACACCAATTCCGCCAGCCAAACAAGCCAAGCAAAAAAAGCTCAAGACCTATGAAATCGAATATTCTAACCTTATAACTGGGCGGATATCGGTGAAAGCCAAGACCCCGGAAGACGCACAAGAGACGTTTTGCCAAACCTTCTCTGATGCTTTGCTGCGCGAAGGAGACTACAAGGAGAACTTGACGATTGACTATGTGAAGGAGAAGAAGGAATGACCCTCCTCCTTGGAAAACGACGCGAAGATCGAGCCTCGTGAAGGCAAGTACTTCCTGAAAGCGGCGTAAAACCCGCTCGGCATCATTCCGCTAGGGCACCGGGCTCTAGCGGTTTGTCCTGCTCACGTCTATCGAGATAAGTAGCCCTCTCTATCATCTATATACGCCACTGACTCTGTAGAGCGCATGAATATAAAAGCGCAATCACGGCCTTTTCCCACGCACCAGCCGCAATCCTTACAATTAGACTGAGTCCGGTCCTAGAGTTGATTCGACACCGTCTGCACGATCGGTATTATATCTCGCCGTTCGACCGCCCATTCAAACCGGTCTTCCTAGCGCGGTGCTGATTCCGTTGGATGCCAGACCGACGATTAAACTGGGGTTGCCGGTTGAGCCAGAGGAGAAATGGACTCGACACCTGCAAAATCCAATTCATACAATTAGACCGGCGACGGGAGACAAGTCCGCCAATTGTAATGATTCATCGCCTCCAACTATACAATTGAAGTCGTCGGCCCTTCACCCTATACGCCTTTGAGAGCGTTCGTGCGTCAGGATTGGCGTTCAGGGACCCCAGAAGCGTTACGACAGCGCCAAGGGCCATCCAACGCCAGCGATTGCCACGTGTAGGCCCATACACGTCATCGGTTGGGCAATGCGGGCGGGGCACATACTCGTTTAAGCACTTCCTCGACAATCTTGATGGTACGGTTGGCCAATATTCTTGATTGTTACAGTACAAACACATACAAGAACTCTCGACACACGGGTGCTTGTGCGACCTCAACTGACAAGACACAGTTATCTTTAAGGAATTCCTCCAGCACCGCAAGCGCTGCGGTTCCGCCAGCAAAGCCAGACATCGACCTGGCACCTTGTCTTTTGCTCCGGTTTGAATCTTAAAGATACCGAAAGGGCTTGACACTTTTCGCAGACTTTGATAGGCTTACTTATAGATTCAAAAACGGGAAGAATCCTGCCGCGAGCCAACCTCAAATCCGGCAGCGGGCCACAAACCTCAACGCCCTCCATTTAAGCAGCGGAAACCAAATGGCGCCCGAAAGGCCGCCACGCTCAACTGGACAGCAATAACATCGACGACATGGCAATTGACATATTTCAGGCAGGCAGTATCTCCCGTTCCCAGGGTTCGTCCAACCCGTATGTCATGTCGTCGCGGGATCATAAACTGCCTGCCTGCTTCCAATTATACAGTTACTGATATATGAAGACGACAGACAACAACAGCAGCCACCCCTACGGGACAATCAACCTCTGCCTCGCCCAGAGACTATACAAAAGAAACGATTGCAGTGCCCTGATGCTCCATCTATACATTGGGACCAGGCGCAATCTTAAGGATAGCCGCTGGGAATTCAACATTCCCGACATCTCCATGCACACCGGAGTAGATCGCCGTGTCCTGGCGAAGCACGTCAGAATCTTACAGTTAGAAGACGTGTTCATTCCTGCGGGCCAAACGTCCAAAGGGGCGTCCAAGTTCACCCTGAATGAGGAGGCTTACGACCGCCGATACGTCAATGTGCAGGTGGAGCAATGTGCATCCAGTGAACATCCGAAGGAGCCCGGATGTACACGCAATGCACACACACCCAACGCACAAAGGTCCGCCGGATGTGCATCCAGTGTACATGCCGATGTGCATTCAATGAATACACCATCTGCATCCAGTGAACACCCCGATGTGCATTTCGTGCAGGGGGAATGTGCATTGGATGTAGAGCAGGATGTGCACGCAATGTACACTAAGAATATAGACAAAGAAGAAGAAGAAGAATGCAGACAGAAAGAAAGGAAGGAAGAAGCGGATCCCTGCCTGTCTGCCTCCCTGACTACTTCACACTCCCCTGAACTCTACAAACCAAGTCTAAACCCTTTCAGCCGCCCTATCTTCGTCAAAGACCCCAATAGCCCGGCTCAAAGAAACGAAGTCAAGCGGAGTCAGGTCAAGGCAAACGATTCAGCCAGGTCAGAACTAGTCAAAGGGTCAACGATGGCTCAACTGTCAGACACTGGTCAACTGTCAGAAACTTGTCAACCATCAGAAACTGGTCAACTGTCAGAAAGATCAAGCGTCGGCAAAAGTACAGTTGGCGCCTCCTCCTCGAATGTTAAAGATACTAAACCTTACGACTATACAATTGGCAGCGAGACTCATGAGATCCGTTTCGATTCAGAGGAAAGCAACGCAGCCATCCCAGCAATCGAAAAGGCCACAGTTCTTAAACATGCCTTGGCGCCCTTTACTACAATTGGGGATACAGGTGTGCCTCGTGCCTCAGTTCTCCAGGTAAACGGCAGGAGTTTCGAGTTAGCCAGGCAGTTCTTCGAGGCCAACCCTTCACTGCCCGTTTCCAGCCTCCTCAAAGTTCTGTGGGAGTGCAATCGTGTGGCGTTTGAAAACCCGGTTAAGGACAACGGATTCAAACCCTGCTTCACGCATCGGGCAGCCACAGAGAGCCTCACCTACCTGATGAAGAACCTCGAAATGATAAATGGAACGATGCCAGAGGATTTACGGCTTCCGCAGAGTACGCAGTTTATTACAGTTAGCCCAGCACCGTCAACAAGGTAACCTGGAGACAACTATATGTTCATTACAAAGAAAACATCAGAGCCGGCGTCGTCATTCGTTCCAGCAGCGAGCTTTCTGGGGCTGGATTCTCACCTCATGAAGCAGTTTGGCGGCCGAGCCTTGGCGCTCCTCGACAAACAGGATCGAGAACTCCCAAACGCCGCCGCCAGTCTTGTGAAGCACTTGATCTTGGCGGGTGACCCAAGGGAGCTGGTGCATTTCGCCTTTCTGCACAATCAGAGAGCTCTATACAATACGCTCCGGGAGTTCATTGCCCTTAATATAGAAAGACCCGACATCCCGGAAGGCTTAAGGCCGGAGTGTGGGGATATAGCCGCCCAGTTTCTCACGCAGGCTTATTGTATATATCACGAGCCGAACAACGCGAGACACATCAACAACTACTGGTCGTATTGGCTCGCCATTGACCTCAGGCGCGTCTTCAGGCCCTTCGAGGTCCGTTTAGACCAACCGAGCACCTCGACGCCCCAGAAGGAAGCAGGAGTCGATTGTGAAGAGTAATGACAGCTATATGAATCATACAATTGGCGTCCAGGCGATTAATTATACAGAACTGGACCCCGAAGGAATCATGACAGACATTGCCAACCAGAGCCCCACCGTTGAAGAGACGCTCGATGAAATCAAGAAAGCAAGGGCCGAGAAGCGCCTGGATGCCGGCTTGAGGAGAATGGAAATCGAGCAAAAGGCACGACTATTGGCAGAATCTCAACAAAGGATGGCAGAAGCCCGGCGCACGTTTGAATCCCGGGGAGTGGCCAGAGAGGAGGAAAAGGCCGGTTTTCCCTCAACCATGGAGGACATGTTCCAGGCAATGAAAACCAGGGAGGATCTGCTGGCCATGGAACGGGAGCAAAAGGAGAGGCTGCTTCAAGAAAGCCTCGAAATGCAGGGGCGACTTCTGGGGGAGGAATGGCCAGCAGCACGTGACCCTTTAGAGGCAGCAAGATTCGACCACGTCCCAAAGCATGGCCTCCTGTACAAAAAGTTCCTGGCGGAGGCGTTTCCAGGGCAGCAAACCGCAACACCCCAGAAACCCCATGAACACGCAGCAACATCTTGAGGAATTGAAAGTGGCCATGAAGCAGTGGGCAGAGTCGGAGCGTATCCTTAAGATTCTCCGCACTGAAACTGGCAAACCGCTGAAGCAACCGTCGAACGAGGAAATCATACAATGGCACAAGAAGAACAACCAGACACACACGTAACCTGCCAATTGGTGAAACATAAACCTGTGCCGTGGCTGTACCGAAATGAAATGCCAGAGCCGGAAGTGAAAACCCCAAGTCAGTGGTTCTCCAAACGGTGGCCCCAACAAGCAGAGGAGTTTGGCACCCCCTTCCTGGAAGCCGTGTACCTCGACAATGACCTGGAAAAGCACGTCAACCCGATCTCGATGAATGAAATCTTCTTTGCCTCGATCCTAGCCGGCGATGAGCATTTGGGCCATAAAGTCGTCTTTTACACCCCAGATGAAGAGTTTTACTTCAGGGACCCAAGAGAAGGCGGCATTTTCAAACCGACCACCGAGCCCAAGCTGAAAACGCTCCTGTCGTTGTTCCTTTTGCAGTGCGCCGAAGAATTGAAGGACTCGACTCCGAAGTTCAACCTGTTCGTCAGGTTCCGCAAGGACGATGAACTCCAGGCGGTCATCAACAAGGCGAGGTCACTCCTGGCTGTCGATAAATCGTTCTTTGGCGCTGATTCACCCAACATCAGGACAGGGGGAAGGGAGGAGGGGTTAAAGGTTGCCAAGGCGTTCATCAACATGGTCGTCGAAGTGAACCCTCAGAAAAGTCTCACCTTAACGGATTCATACACCGCATTCCGGGAATTCTGTGTAAAGAATGGCCTACTGCTCGTAGAACGCCGGCACTTTCAGGATCTGGTGGGCGAAATAATCACGGAACAATATGGGTTGGGGTTGAGAAACGACATTCTGAATTCATCTGGGCGTCATCAAAGGGGCTGGCGAGGTATCGGTATGCGCGAGGATGACCTGGCGCGGCTTGGCTTGGAAAAGAATTAGGCATCCGTGGGTCTGTCTCCTCCGTTTTCCTCCGCTGACTTGAGGGTGCCAAGGATGAGGTTGCGATTACCTTTGGGCTCAAGGTTCGCCATGATCTTCCAGGTGAGAATCAAAGGGCAAACCCTGCACATTGAGAGCGATGGCATCCTTGCCCGGGAGGGTCGGTAACTGACCTGATCACTGAATCAACCGGTAAAACTGCTGTGTGGCGGAGACGGGATTGGTCACGGCGTACTGATCGTTGACGACAAATGGCGCTGAAGAATTCGTGGTCCATGCCGCCGATGAGCCAAGGTTCGTCGTGGATTCCAAAGTGAACCCGGTGGCATTGGTCGGCCACATCAAAACAACATTGGCCCCGGAACGAATGATGCCTACCGATGTGCCGGCTGGCGAGGCGCTCGCATAAAAATTACTGGCCGTTTCTCCGCCCGCAGGGACAACAATGCCTATGCCTGAGGAACCAAACACGTACAGGGTCAGCTTTGGGTCGGATCCCCAACCGGCGATGCTGTAACTGGCAACGGGAGTTCCGTTATAATATCCCGTCACGGTCTCCGTTGAAGCGTCGTAATCAAGGGTCACAACGCCGGAAACCGCACCTATTGATTCGGTCGCAGCCATTGCATTGGTTGCTCCGGATAAAGCCAGACCGCTGACACCATTATCATAAACGCTGGCGCCCAAAGGTGTCGTGTCCTCGTATGTCCCATTCAATCGGGCGAGAAGATATGCTCCCGTTCCATACCAGCCATCAGGCAAGTACGGGCTGGCGCCCCCCGTGTTATTGTCCTGGCCTAAAAGGATGCTGACGTAGTACTCATTGCCGTTATTTAGGTGAACAACCGCCAGACCCATCCCGTCACCAGGTGAGTAATCGCTGGTGGCGGTTATCGTTGCTGCGGAAACGTTTACGATGACCGAAGCGCGCCATCCGTTCGTGGACGTGATAAAACTGGCCGCATTGCCGGTAAGAGGAAGGCTGGCAGTGTTATTGGTTGAATGTGAGGCTCCGGTATATTGGAACACGCCGGTTCCGGAATCGTACGTGATGCTGACCGTGTTCGTGCTCCGGACTTGCTGACCGAAGGTGTACTGCGCATGGGCGAACTGGATTGCCGCTATTGAGGCCATAGCAATCAGTGCGAGATTCTTCGTGTTCATCCCCAACACCTAATCCCAAATCCTAGAAGGTGTCGAGGAGAATCGTTGCTCGGATCTCTTTGCAGCTTTAAGCACTTCTCATGCCAACGATGCCAATACCTGCCCCGCCCCCAATCCAAAAGCCCCAACCAGATGTCCCCCAAAACCCAGAAGTCCTGCCGAGCAACAATCTGGGAGAGGTTATGGTAACCGTGTGCGGTAAAAGCGCATCGGATAACTCCTCCGCGCGGGATCGCTGAAATAAATCGGACCGTTCGTGAGCGTGCAGATTTGTAGAGGGGCCCAGCTTGGACTTGCCAGGTTGGTGCAGGCTTCCACCACGATGGACAGGTTGGATGTGCCGGTGATGGTGAAAGCGAATTGATTGCTGCGCACGGCGGCCAAACCCAATTCCGGCTGGGCCACGATTCCCGTCATCATATATACCGCCGAGTTCAGATACGTGCTCGTGTTCGTCGTCGTCACCAGATTGGTCACTACGGAGGTTACCAATGTGTCGATGTGCACCCCGCCGGGAAGGATGTAGAATGAAATTGATTGGTTGGGGCCCACCATAATCGTCTGGGGACCAATGTAAGTCGTGACCGTCACGGAAACACTGGTTCCGATGGAGTTCGTGACCGTAACTGATGAACTGCCCACGAAGCTCAAGCTTCCCAAGGGGCTCGTTGGCGTCGGCCCGGTGTAGGAGGTTGCCCCGGCACCGGTCAAATCCCCGGCGGCTTGGGTAACCGCCGTTTGCACCGCTGGGTCCGAGAACGCGGCGTTGAAGGTCTGGTCAAAGAGCACGGTTCCCCCCGGCATCATTGCGACCAGCTCTGTCGAGCAATTCGTTGCCTGCTGATTCACGGTCGACGTGAGATTCGTTTCAATGTTGCGTGTGCTCGAAGTATAAGTTGAAGTATTCTCACCTGCGAGCAGGAACCCATGATCTTGGCCGTTAAACGTGCCTAGTCCGACAACATCTCCGAGGTCGCTGATTGCGGTTGCCTTCTCCAAAACCCAGCCTGAATTAGTAGGGATCCGATTGTTGAGATCCACTGGAGAACTGGTGGCATTTGTCCAATAAAGAGCATGAGCGATCCCGTTCGAGATGCAGAAACCGACGATAGCGCCCCGGTAGTTGATTCCAGACGCGACGGTGTTGGTGCCCCCCAGAGTGGCAAGGTCCAGCGCCGGGCTGAAAGCATTCGTCCAATAGGCGGCATCATAGCTGGCACCGGTCTGCGTCGCGGTGTTCGCATATCCCACCATCGCCCCCGAATCATTGATACATTGGGCGGCGCTATTGCTGCCGCCGAGCGTGCCGAGATCAATGGGCGCGCCGGAGTTGCTCGGCCAGAAGGCGGCATGCACCTGGCCGTCTGGCAGCTCCGAGCTGCCCGCGATCTGGCCGGAACTGTTGATGCTGACGGCTCCGCTGTTGGTACCGCCGAGCGTGCCCAAATCAACCGGCGTGCTCTGGCTGTTGGTCCAGTAAGCGGCATGA
>Ga0181536_10002644_pt1 | contig 19980 bp, 20 predicted proteins | sample PEATcosm2014_Bin_41_FD_121105 | JGI IMG/M metagenome (GOLD analysis project Ga0181536, IMG submission 121105) | Peatland microbial communities from MTU Mesocosm Facility, Houghton, MI, USA - PEATcosm2014_Bin17_60_metaG | ecosystem: Environmental > Terrestrial > Soil > Wetlands > Peat | place...
GCTGCTCGGCACGACGGTGGTCTCCGTTTCCTCCGGCACCAAAACGCTGAAGGATGCGATTAACGAAGGAATGCGCGACTGGGTGACGAACGTCCAGAACACGCATTACCTGATGGGATCGGTTCTCGGACCGCACCCATACCCGATGATGGTGCGCGACTTTCATCGGATCATCGGCCAGGAAGCGCGCCGGCAGGCCCTGGAGCAAGTTGGGAGGCTGCCGGATTTGCTTTGCGCCTGCGTGGGCGGAGGAAGCAATTCCATCGGCCTCTTTTTCGATTTCATTCCCGACGCCAGCGTAAAGATGCTAGGTGTGGAGGCGGGTGGCCGGGGCCGGAATCTGGGCGAGCATGCAGCGCGTTTTGCCGGGGGGAAACCCGGAGTGCTGCACGGGTCCTACACTTACGTGTTGCAAACGGAAGACGGCCTGATTGCAAACACGCACTCGGTTTCCGCCGGGCTCGATTACCCTGCTGTAGGGCCCGAGCATGCCGAACTTCATCGCCGGGGTCGCGTGGAGTACACCCACGCGAGCGACCAGGAGGCGCTGGAAGCGGCCAGCCTGCTGGCGCGGGTGGAAGGCATCATCCCCGCCCTTGAATCCGCCCACGCGCTTGCGGAGGTCATCAAACGGGCGCCATCGATGCCACGCCATAGCGTCATTGTGGTGAATCTTTCGGGCCGCGGCGATAAGGATTTGGGAATTTTTCAATCGGCCGGAATTCTGTGATTCTGGATTTTTGATTGTGGATAAAAGGCCAATGCCCGCCACAGGGCGCTGCTGGGCGACAGGGGGTGCGCCGGGTTTGCAGACAGAATGTCCCACGTGGAAAATTATCAGTCAAAATGACCGAAGATGTCTGACCAACTCACAACTCGCATTACGGACCGTTTCCGCGACCTGCGAGCGAAAAGCGCCAAAGGACTAATTGTCTATCTGACCGCGGGTGATCCCAACCTGGACGCCACGGGAGAGCTGCTCCTGGCGCTCGACCGGGCGGGCGTGGATGTGATCGAGCTGGGTGTGCCGTTTTCCGATCCGCTGGCCGACGGCCCCGTGATCCAGCGCGCCTCCGAGCGGGCGCTGCGGTCCGGGACGACGCTGCGCAAGATCCTGGAGCAATTCCCTCTCTGGCGCAAGACCGTCAGTGCTCCCATCATTCTCTTCAGCTATTTCAATCCCCTCCTTCAATACGGCCTGGAAAGATTTGCAGCCCGCGCGGCGCAAGTGGGAGTCGATGGCGCGTTGGTGGTGGATTTGACCGCGGATGAGGCGGAGAGTTACGTTCGGGCCATGCGGGCGCAGAATCTGGACACCATCTTTCTGGCTTCGCCCACTTCGACCGACGCGCGCCTCGCGCGCGCAGCGCAGCTTTCCACGGGCTTCTTATATCTAATCTCCCGCACCGGAGTCACCGGTGAACGGAGTGAGATCGCTTCCAGCGTGCAGCCGTTGGCGGAGCGCGCGCGCCGGCTCACCTCCCTGCCGCTTGCCATTGGATTTGGAGTCTCCACCGCGGCGCAGGTCCGCGAAGTCCAGTTGTACGCCGATGCTGCCGTGGTGGGAAGCGCCGTCGTGCATGCCATTGAGGAACACTATTCCCAGCAGGGACCGGCGGGCATCGAGAAATTCGTGCGAGGGCTCAAAACCGGGACGGAGAATCAACTCGTATGAGCGATATGGCGGACTGGCGCAAGCGCATCGACGAGATTGACCAACAACTGGTGAAGCTTCTGAACCAGCGGTCGCAATGCGCGGTGGAGATCGGGCACCTGAAGAAACAACTGAGCCTCCCCGCGTGGCAACCGCAGCGCGAGGCCGATATCCTGCGCAACGTGGTGAAGTCGAACGAAGGACCGCTGGATGACGCCGCCATCCGCCGCCTCTTTGAACGCATCATTGATGAGGCGCGCTCGCTCGAGCGGCATTCCATGGATGGCGGAAGTTCCTTCCGCAAGGAGTGATTTCTTATGGTTGTAGTCATGCAGGAAGGCGCGACGGAAGAGGATATCCAGAATGTCATCAATAAATTAATGGATATGGGGTTTGATATACACCGCTCGACGGGAGCGCGCCACACCGTGCTGGGGGCGGTGGGCGCAAAGGTGGACTTCGATACTCGCGACATCGAATTACTGGAGGGCGTGGAAGAGGTTGTAAGAATTACCGCGCCGTATAAGCTGGCCAGCCGGCATTTCCGGCCGGAGGGATCACTGGTGACCGTCGGTCCGGGGGTCACCATCGGGGGGGGAGAAGTGGTGGTGATGGCCGGGCCGTGCAGCGTGGAGAGTGCCGCGCAGATAGATAGCATCGCCGCATCCGTGGCGGCGATCGGCGCGCGCGTCCTGCGCGGGGGGGCCTTCAAACCACGCACTTCGCCTTACAGTTTCCAAGGCATCGGCCAGCAGGGGCTGGAACTGCTGCGGCGGGCAGCGGACAAGCACCGGCTTTATGTGGTTTCCGAGGTTATGGACCAGACCCAGATTCCCATGATGCTCGATTACGTGGATATGCTCCAGGTCGGAGCCCGCAACATGCAGAATTACAATCTGCTGAAGGACCTCGGCAAGGTGGCCAAGCCAATTTTGCTGAAGCGTGGGATTTCCGCCACCATCGAGGAGTTGCTGCTTTCCGCCGAATACATCATGGCCGGAGGAAACTACAACGTCGTGCTGTGTGAGCGTGGCATTCGAACATTCGATAGTTATTTGCGGAACACCCTCGATATCTCCGCCATTCCGGTAATCAAGAAGCTCTCGCATCTGCCCATTGTGGTTGATCCCTCGCACGGGACGGGCCGCCGCGATAAGGTTGCGCCCATGGCCCGCGCTTCTGTGGCCGCGGGAGCAGATGGGTTGCTGATTGAGGTCCACAACAATCCGGAAAAAGCGTTGAGCGACGGCGCGCAGTCCCTTTTTCCCGACCAGTTCGAGCAATTGATGAAAGAACTTCGAATGATTGCACCAGCAGTGGGCAGAAAGGTGTAGGTCGAGGCTCTAAATTCGAAACTGGAAACTCGAAAATCGAGCAATCATTCACGAGTTTCCAGTTTCCAGTGTCGATCTCTGTTCATACTGACAACTGAAAGCTGAGGACTGAAAACCGGCCCCTGCTGTCAGTCGGCGAGGGCCAACTCTTTTTCAATCACCTCCTTGTGGGTCTGCATGAATTTGGCCTTGGCTTCAATACCCAAGCATCCTGCATAGTAGAGCAACTTGTCGACACTCTTGTTGGCAATCTTCCCATTGAGCAGTTCGCTCACCCGCGGCTGAGGCTCTCCGAGGATTATTTGCAGGTCCTTTTGCGGATACTTCTTAGCACACCTCAGGATTGCCTGATACAACTCGGCTTTGAATTTCAGCGCCATGGCCTGCTCCGGCGAAAAGCCCAGGTCATCGAGCACGTTGCCCTTCTTCATGGTTGCTCACGAGAGCGACTATATCAGCAAAACCACAAGCAAATATACAATTAAATGTATATGGCCTTCAAGGAGAAAATGGGAAGACTTTCGCAGGCGGGGGGCGCTCGGGATACGGTGTTCGGGTTACGGGTTGCGGGGCTCGGGGCTAAGTCCCGTACTTTCCCACCTGCCACCTACGATTTGCCACCACACCTTCCATGGCGCACAGGACCAGAAGCGGGCATTCCAGAAGGCAGCAAGGCATTGAAAGCACTGCGTTGCAACATGGGAATCCAAGGCTTGCCGCAACGACCCGTACACCGGCCCCCGAATCCCGAATCCCCATAGGCGTCAAAATAAGGCGTTGCACGGCTGACACCTGCCGCGTGCAATGCACCCCTGGCTCATGTAAGGTTCCAAACTTTTTCGAAGGTGACTTCGTGGGGGTCAGGGGTTGCATTTCTAGAGGTAGGCCGTTATGGTCAAAGTGTCCGGCGAGGTAGGATCCACGACGATTTCGATCCTCCTGGCGACAAGGAATGAATTCCTCTCACAGATTTGTTATTCGGTATAGAATCGAACCCCTTATAGCTTGAAAGACAACCCCCTTGAGGTGGACCGGCAATGGAACGCCCGGAAAATTCTCGAAGTCAGCCATCTCTCGATGAAATCGTAACTCGCAGCGCGGCGGCAATTGCTGACCAGATTCGGGCGGCCGCGACGATGGCCAAATCCGAAATGGACTTGCAAATTGGCGTGGCTGCCGCACTCAAGAAATTTGCCGGCGATGCCAAGATCACCCTGGAAGGCCACCACAACATCACGATCGCGACGGGGCGTCCCGATTCTGTTTATGGCAGCGTGATTGTTGAATACAAGGAGCCCGGCAATCTTTCCCCCAACAAAGACGCGGCCAACAACAAGAAGGTGATTGAACAGCTCAAGAAGCGCTTTTACGACATGCGCCCGAGGGAACTAATGGTTGCCCCAGTCAGAAATCCAATCCCATCTGTGATGTTGTAACGAGCTCGGGGTACTCAATTGGTATGAATTGACCTTCGGCTCGCGCGAAGCAGGTTGATTCGGCAGGCGTTCTCAGGGTTGTGAGTAACTGGCCGAAGAGTACGATCTTCTGGTCGTTTCGGGAGAGTTTGAATCCCGCCACATGGAGCCGGTCCATCTTCTTCCTGGCGGCTTCGATCGCTTCTTCAGTGGACGGTGGCGGTGGAGATAAGTAGCTTCGCTTCCGGCAAACCAGGATAATATCCAATTGAATCGGCTCCTTCGCCTGAGCTTTGGGGGTGGCAACCGACATCTCCGCCTTAACTGGTTGAGAGTTGACGACCAGGAAGCCCGCGCCAAGAATGGCCTCAGCGAGCGCCCTCCATCCTTCCTCGCGTGAGTGATGATAGGTGAACGCCAGCAAGCCGGAGTCCTTAAGAACGCGTCCGCACTCTTGCAAGACACCCTTCAATTTCGTGGCGAAACTTTCGACGTCGCTATCTTGAACCTCCGCGTTGCTGCGAGTGGACACGGGGGGACTCGCGCCCCCAACTCGGGGCAATTGCTGCCACGCATAAAAGAAGTCGGCAAGCTCCGAGTAATGGACGTTATCGAAGAAGGGCGGATCGGTCACGACCATGTCGATGCTGCCGGCGGATAAGGAGGAATTCGCAGAATCTCCACACGACAGGTAGATCGCACGCTCCGCAACACATGCATCATTAGGCCACCCCGCTTCAATGTGCCCACTGAAGGCTAGCGCGCACTGGCGGCCGTTGCCGCTTATCCCGTTGACCTCGGTCGGCTTCAACCGGTATTCGATTGCTCTCAACAGGCGAGTTCGAAACAGGGTTGAGAACGATCCCGAACTCTTGGATGTTCCCCACAGATTGGCTTCAATGGGTGTCCGTTCCGGCTTCAGAATGTGATGAGAGAACATATGGCGGACCGCACCCGTCCCTTCTCCTTTGTACGACGCAAACAAATTATTGAACTCGAGTGTGCCAGACAACAACGTAAGCAGCGCGTGGCGCGTTGGTATGTCCCCAATTTCAAGGATTGCCTTATAAAGCCATGATACGGCCAAAAGCTGCCTATCGTTGAAAAAGTCTCGCCACGCTTTGAAATTGTAGCTGATGGCTTGGCGCGTGTTGTTTCCGTCGGCAAGACTCAGGGTAGGGAGAATGAGGTTACCCTGCCTGCCTTCCTCATGCAATTGAGATGTACATTCCCGGTATGCCTCGTAGTCGGCGGACGTGGCTCGCAGATATTCCTTTCTTCCGTCACGGGTCAGGACAAGCTTTCCATAGAGCCTGAATGCAGGCCGTGAATGGAGAGTTCCGACCGCATCGAGAATGGTGAACGTCTCGTGACACCAAGGACAGGTTGATTTGGAACCTTTTGCTGTGCCTTGCTCCGGGTTAAAGTTGAATCCACACGAAGCACATGTTGCGGATTCCTGTCGGCGCCTGCCAGGGAATATCTCACCACACGATGGGCAGAGTACCTGGGTGTCAGGCTTGCGGTCGGGATATGCGTTTGCCGCAATTACCCAGGATGGAAAAAGGTCAACTGCTCGTTGACAGTAGACACATGGCACCTGCATCACCCAGAAAAAGTAAAGCACGTCGCAAGCGCGGCCGGCATAATCCTTGGCACTGTATAGATTTCGGATTCTCTCCCCTACCGCGCCCGACAACTCCTCAAATCCAGATTCCAGAGCACCGCGATCCATCGGTCCGAGGGCACTCCGCACAGATTCCACCGCAACAGGGTTGATATCCCGCCCTAGCGCGGTCAAGCCTAGTTTGTGAGCTTCCCCAATCGTCGTTCCAGAACCCATGAACGGGTCGAAAATCGTGAGGCCGGAGAACTTGTGAGTCTTATAAAACTCGGCAGCAAAGTCACTGCCCTCTGGAAGTACGGCGCCCAGGATTATGCCGCGAAATACGGAGCCGAGGCGCGTGGCCCACCATTTATGAATATGGTAGATAGGTCGGTGGACTTCCTTGCGCCAGCTTTCGCGAGCTGCGAGCCGCGAAATGAAGTCGAATGGGAAGGAATCAGTTTCGATTATGCGTTGATTATTCATCCTCTTCTTCATCGGCGGAATCTACTGCTATGTTGAGAGGATTATGGGGAGCCATAGAGACTTGGTCTGTCGATGAGCCTTTGAGCCGCCAGCCTCGGAACCGGTGCTCACGACCTGCATCAGGGTTCGCCATCTTTTGGGGGACCAGGTCATTGGTCTGAAGGTCGAAAGAATAACCAATGATAAGCTCGTCGGCCTCGAGGCGTGAGAGTTTTCCGACCTCGATGTACCGCGCCGATTCTCGATTGCCGGGCTTGAATTCGTCTGGCAGGATGAGAGTTTGTACGTGCGCCACGCCCTGAACTAAATGAAATGGCGTGGGCACGACGTACATCTTCCGATCTCGGATCATGATATCTCCATAGCTGCCGAAACCCTTTACACTCTTGTTCTCGTGTTTATACTCGTGATCCGCATTTAAGAAGTCACCGTGGCAGATTACAAGGTCCAAGACTGGATATGTGTCGCCGTCCGGGTTCTTGGGGTAGCGACCGAAAACGTAGAAGATTGTTCGTCCATTGTGAAATCCAGACGGTGCTTGACTGTTGCTGTCGAAGTTGGCGTCCCGGCCAGGGTACGCCAGCCCTTTCACCTCATATCCTTCAGTTGTCGTAACCATTCGGAAGTCCGGGTAACTGTTTCGCCCACCAGCCTCAAAGTTCAGGCCGATGTCTTCAAGTCTCGCTTTAAACCAGTTCTGGAAGTGGAACTCCTTGTCGGTACTGCTAACGCGCCGAATCAACGCTCCCTGAGAGATTGCGTCTACGCAGTGTCGAAAGATAACGAACGGTGTCATGGCAGTTTGTTCCCAGAATGCATTCTAACTCTACCAGATCGTTCATTCTCTGTCAGCCTACATGAAAGCAATAAGTTGAATCCTCTAGGACACGCTGGCCTGCGCGACTGCGGTGTATAATCCCAAATTGTGGCAAGCCCTATTGGCGTCAATAACAAAACGGCTACCGTCGAGCTCGGCACGCACATTCGCAGCCTGAACTCGATGTACCGGGATTACGGGGTCGGCGAGGTTTACAAGGTCCGGGACGGTCTCTGCAAGGTTGAATTCAACCCCTCAGTTTTTTCTCTCCCGCCTTTCCGCTCGGAAAACTTCATTCTGAGCCTGGATGAAGTGGAGGTTTGTCCCACGCCGCTGGAACGGGCGAAGGCGGGCCTTTGGGAGGAAGCCTGGAAATTCGACCTGCGGCAGATGGCGGCGCGCTTTCTGACGACGAACAAGGGCGGCCAGCTCTCCAACGCCCGCACCGAGATTCTGCCTCATCAAATCTTCACGGCGTACACCGTGGTTTCCAGTCCCCGGCGCCGTTTCATGTTGGCCGACGAAGTGGGTTTGGGCAAGACAATCGAAGCGGGCATGGTTTGGCAGGCGCTCTTTCAGCGCGGTTACGCCAATCGAACTCTCATCATCACCCCCGCCGGACTGACCCGCCAGTGGCAGGAAGAATTTAAGGACAAGTTTCAGTCCGAACCTCCCTTTGAGATTTTCGGTCTCGACTTTACGGCCACCAATCCGCGAGTCTGGGACCTGCGCGCCCGCGCCATCGCCTCGCTCGACCGCCTGAAGCGCAAGGAGCACAAGCGCATCTTGCTGGAAAACCGCCCCTGGGACCTGATTATCTTTGACGAGGCGCACCGGCTGAGCGCCAAGGAATACGGGAGAAAAACTGATAGGACGCAGAACTATCAACTGGCGGAAGCCCTGCGCGGTTATACGGACGCTTTGCTGCTGCTGACCGGCACACCGCACTCGGGCGATCCTGATCACAGCCGCTTTATGAACCTGGTGCGGCTGCTTGAACCCAAGGCGGATTTTTCCACCCTCACTGACCAGCCGCTGTTCCGCGAGCCAGGCGCGGTGCCCTACTCCAAGTTGATTCTGCGCACACCCAAGCTGCGAGTGACGGACGCCGAAGGGAAAGTGGTATTCAAAGGACGCATGACTCATCCCTTGCCCTTCGCCATGTATCCCGACGAGAAGGAATTTTACAGCGCTGTGGAAGACTACATCCGCACGGGGTACAACGCGATTGAACAAATTGAAGACTCTACGCACAAGCGCGCCGTGGGATTCATTCTGACCACATTCCAGAAGTTGAATGCCAGTTCGTTCCAGGCCATTAAGGCTGCGCTGGAAGGACGCCTCGCACGCCTGGGAAAAAAGCTGGAGGAGCTCCCGAAAGAAGAGGAAGAAGAGGAGGCCCGCGATGACCGATACGAGGGCGAAAATCAGGAAAAGGACGTGGTGCTGAAGACCGACCGCGAGATCCTGAAGGACGAAATCAAGCAGCTCGAAAAGCTCCTGGCCATAAAGGTGACGCGGGAAAAGAAAATCGACAGCCTTCGCGACCTGCTGAAGAAGATTGATACGGAAACGCCGGACGCCAAGGTGTTGATCTTTACCGAATACCGCCGCACCCAGGAATTCCTGAAAGAGCGCCTGGAAAAATGGTACGGCGCCAACACCGTGGTGTTGATTAACGGTAGCATGGAACTGGAGGGCAAGACGCTGGAAGCGGAAAGCAAGCGGCGCAGCCAGCGCGTCTTCCGGGAGGAGCCCTCGGTGCGGTTTATGGTTTCGACCGAGGCGGGCGGCGAAGGCATTAATCTCCAGTTCTGCCACATTGTGGTGAATTACGACCTTCCCTGGAATCCCATGCGCTTTGAGCAGCGCGTGGGGCGCGTTTACCGCTACGGCCAGGATAAAGTGGTCCAGATTTACAACCTCCGCGCCAAAGACACGGTGGAGGAAACCGTGCGCTCCTATTTCGAACAGCGTTTGCGAGTGGCAGCGCAGGCGCTCCAACAAGTGACTGGCGAAAATCCGGAGGACTTAATCGCGAGCCTGAATTGGCAACTGGAAACGGAGATCGACCCGGACGAAATCTATAAGCGCGCGCTGGTGGATGGAACGCTGAACAAACAAACTAAAGAGGAAATCCAAGCCGCCGTGCGACGGGCGCAAGAGGCGTTTGAAATTGCCACGCAGAGCCTTTTTAAGGATGCTTCCAGCTATAGCTTCGACAGTTACCAAAAGGCGCTGGCCAGCCCCGTGAGCTTGAAGGATCTGGAAGACTTCACGCTGAAGTTCTTGGCCCGCGAACGGCGGCAAGTGCAGCGCAAAGATGGGTTCTATGAATTCCTGACGCCCGAAGCCATGAAAGAGAGCGGCCTCGACGAGCGCTACCGCAGGGCCACGTTTGATCGCGCGACGGCCATCCGTGATTCACAGGCGGATTTCCTCGCCCTCGGGCATCCGTTCATAGACTCCATGCTGCGGCACGTGGGAGATTATAGTTTCGGTGGGCACAACGCCGTTCGTGTGATTGCCGGGAATGGACTTGGTTCTGTCGCGCCGCAGGCAGGCTACCAGTTTAATTTCATCGTTCGGTCGCGAGTACAGCGCGAAGACGGGGATGAGTATCTTTTTGACCTGCACACCGTGGTTGTACTGCCGGATGGAAGTATCGACGCAGAGCTTTCCTCTCTGGCCGCAAGCCGCTATAGCGACAGTGAATCGCTTTCGCCACAGATCGAGCGGGCCTTGGATTTGCTTGGCAAAACGGATGTAGAGGAAGCCTATCAGCATGCCAAGAACTATGTTGAACAAAACGCCCAACTTTGGGACTGGGATGAAGACGTCGAGCTGATCGGCGTGGCACGAGTCGTAACTCTATCTACAAGCTAAATCCTGCCAAATCGAACACCCACCCAGCTTTATAGAGTTGCCGGGCCGGAACTCAAGCCGCTGGTTCTTACGACTGCGGGCTTTCGGCGCTTCGGATGCGGCGAAACCTACGGGCAATTCACACGACGGATAGACTGTTACCCCGCGGGATTGGTCAAGGGTGACTCCGCAGGGTTTACTAATTCCCCGGCACCTGGTCGTGGAGTCGCGAAACTTGATAAATGGCCCGTCACGTTCAGATCCCCCGAACGGGGTTGTGGGAAGTTGAGGGCCGAAAAGGGCCGCGACTCGATCGCATAGCCGGGGTCATGAGGGCAGTGCGCGCTATTTTAACGCCTATGCCCCCAATCCCTAACCCCTAACCCCGAGCAAGTGTTGCGAGTAATCCCGCTGGAAGCCGTTCGCTCGTCACTCGTCACTGCTCTTCGCCTTCCAATGTCAAAGATTGACATGGCTGCGATTTTTCGGTAGGTTGGAGGTGTGGAGCCGGTCAATGCCACGGCCGGGGGAGCAACGGATGGATCAGATGAATGTGTCGATCACGGATCGTCTCGCCGGATATGTTCGCAAAAAGGTGAAGAGCGGGCGGTACAACAATGCCAGCGAGGTGGTGCGGGATGCCTTGCGCAGGATGGAAGAGGAGGACACCCGAGCGCTGCGCCTGGCATGTCCCAGCGCCGAGGATATTGTCTCTGACCTGACCGCGGAACAGCTCGCCGGCATTCGGCATCGTGTCCGGGCCAGCATCGAGTCCATCGATGCGGGGGAATACAGGGAATATGGGGGGCGCGAAGGGCTGAAGAAACTGGCAGACGGGGCGAAGGCAAGGGGGCGTAAGCTTCTTGCCGAGGAAGCCCAATAATGCTCTTTCGTGTCAGCAGGAACGCGGAGCGGGATCTCGACGAGATTTTCTGGTATTGGGCGAAGCGCGCCGGGCTGAAAGTCGCAGACCGGCTGATGGACAGCATCACCGAGCGTTTCTGGCTGCTGGGCGAACACCCCGATGCGGGTAGGTCCGCGGAGGACATCGCCCCCGGGGTGAGATGCTTTCCGGCCGGGAAATACCTGATCTACTACCGCCATACCCGGCGAGTAACAGATATTCTGCACATCTTTCACGGCGCACAGGACCAGAAGCGGGCATTCCAGACGGCAGCAAGGCGTTGAAAGCACTGCGTTGCAACATGGGAATCCAAGGCTTGCCGCAACGACCCCTACACCGGCCCCCTAACCCCGAATCTTGAATCCCTAAGCCCTTATCCCTACTGAGGTTTGCAAAATATAGTGACAATGACGTCCGTAGCGCGGGCATCTTGCCCGCTGTCTCGGGAGCGTCCCGCTCCCGTCGTCGCGCGGGCAGGATGCCCACGCCCCAGCGGGCGAGACGCCCGCGCTACGAAAAGAACTCGTCACTATATTTTGCAATCCTCAGTGAGCCGATGGACGCGAATTTGATCCTCAATGCAGGGGGCGTTTATTAGCAGGCCGCACTATGCTATGGTGCAAGGTTCTCTCATTGCGTAAGATATGTACTTCCGTTTCGAGAGTCGAGATTCGAATTTCCAGTTTCGAGTTTCCAGTTTCGAGTTTCCACTTTCGAATTTTGAGTTTCGACTTAGGGTGGTTCCCGAGTTTATTCCTTGGACAAGGTAATTTCAGAACTTCAATTTCGGCGTGTGGCAATTGTTGGCTTGGGTCTGCTGGGCGGATCGTGGGGGCTGGCTCTCAAAAAGGCAGGCTTCCAGGGCCGCATTGTGGGCTATGCCCGGCGGGCCGAGACGCGCGAGCAGGCTCTCGGCGAGGGCGCGGTTGACGAGGGATTCGCCGACGTAACGGAGGCCGTGCACGGGGCCGATCTGGTGATTCTGGCGACGCCGGTCGCGGTGATTCTCGACCACCTCCCGCGCCTGCAACCCCACTTGTCGCCACGGGCACTCATCACCGATGTCGGCAGCACCAAGCGACGGATCTGCGAGCGGGCGGCGGAGTTCTATGCCTGGGAGCCGCTGTTTCTGGGGGGACACCCGATGGCGGGTAAGGAGCGCTCAGGCCTCGAGAACGCTGATGCGCGGCTTTTTGAAAACGCCCGCTATGTTCTGACCCCGGTCAAGCCGGAACATCTCAACGATGCCCGCGTGCAGGCATTTCGCGCGCTCGTCGAGGCCGTCGGGGCGCGACCGCTCACGTGCGACCCGGCGACCCACGACAAGGCCGTCGCTTACCTCTCCCATCTCCCCCAATTGCTTTCCTCGGGCTTGGCCAGCCTGATTGAGGAGAAGCACACGTCCGGGGATCTGTCTCTGGAAGTGGCGGCATCGGGTTTCCGCGATGTGACGCGCCTGGCCGACAGCCCCTACTCCGTCTGGCGCGACATTTGCCTGACGAACACCGAGAATATCCAGATGGCATTAGACGCCCTGATCCAGAAATTGGAGTCCATCAAGGTGCACCTGTGTGACCGTGAACTTGAGCGCGAGTTTCTGGCCGCCCACTGCCTTCGCGACAAGCTCCCGAGATGAGCTGACTCGGCCCGAGAGGAGGAATTAATGCTGAAAGCCGAAGCCATGTTGATCTCGAGAGTGCTCATTGCCGTCCTTGCATTGGCTGTGTTGCCCGTCGACCAGGCGAGCTACCGCGCGCAGATTGAGAAATGGCGACAACAACGGGAGGAGAACCTGAAGGCGGAAGATGGGTGGCTCACCCTGGCAGGGCTTTTTTGGCTGAAGGACGGCGAAAGCACCATGGGCACGGGCCGGGAAAATAGTTTTGTGCTCCCGCCGGGTTCCGCTCCGGACAAAGTGGGGACGTTTAATTTCCATGGCGGCAAAACCGTTTTTCAAGCGACGCCCGGCGTTGTGGTTACCGTAAATGGCAAGCCGGCGGCCACAGCTTCGCTCACTGCGGATTCGGCGGGGTCGCCCGACGTTTTGCGTATCGGTAATCTCTCCATGTTTGTGATCCAACGCGGGAGCCGCTTTGGGGTCCGCTTGAAGGATAAGGATAGCGAAACGCTTCGAAAATTCGCGGGCACCCAGTGGTTTCCCATCACCGAGGACTTTCGCGTGACGGCGAAGTTTGTCCCTTACACCCCGCCCAAAAAAATCGACGTCCCCAACATTCTCGGCGATGTGGACCAGGAAGACAGTCCAGGCTATGTGGAATTCACGCTCAAGGGGCAGCAGTGCCGGCTCGATCCTGTCACTGAAGGCGATGTTCTTTTCTTCATTTTTAAGGACCAGACCTCTGGCAAGGAGACCTATCCGTCGGGACGATTTTTGTACGCGCATCTTCCGCAAAATGGCGAAGTCATCCTGGATTTCAACCAAGCGGTGAATCCACCCTGCGCCTTTACGCCTTATGCCACTTGCCCGCTTCCACCCGTCCAGAACCATCTGCCTGTCCGCATTGAAGCGGGAGAGTTACGCTACGGCCATTGAAAGGGACTCCGCCCGAGCCGGAGCGTCGCCCAGTGGAAGATTGCATTGCGAGATGGCGGGCGATAAGCTGCCAGTAGTACTCGGAGCGGTCCCTCTCGCACCAGGGTTCGTGAGCGGGGCCGCCAAGCATAACGGAGTTCGGGAGGGGGACCGCATGGAAGTCAATAGCATTGTTATTGTCAGCCTCGTCTCACCTAAAGAAAAAATGTGGGGGCAGCTTTCGCTGCTGGAGTCGAAGGGGGTCACCGTGCGGGGAATCGAATTGGATGCCTTTGACGACTTTATCCGTCAGGTCATTCAGCAGGAGGAAACCGCCGTCGGCTTGAACACGGTTTTCTTTCCCATGCATCGCGTGGAACGCATCATTGTCGACGAGCCCAGTGGCTCGATCCCTTCACTCTCCCAGCGATTCCACGCCAAGGTCGGACTGACCATTCAAGAGTATCTCGGCATCGATGTCCCACGAATGTGAGTTTAGGACGCTAGACATACATCCGCCGCTGAGTCGGCGGGACAAGGTTTTGCCGTGAATTGTGCAGAGATTCTTGACCGGCTCGCGTCTCGCCCCGACCCTCACGCGGTGGAGGGAATGGCACGGTTCGGGATTGTGGCGAAGAAGGTCTACGGCGGATGGTCGATCCCCGACCTGAAGAAGCTGGCGCGCGAAATCGGCCGCGAGCACGCCCTGGCGCATGAATTGTGGGCTTCGGAAGTTTACGAGGCGCGCGTTCTGGCCACGCTGATCGATGAGCCCGAAAAGGTGACCGCGCGCCAAATGAACCAATGGGCGAGAGATTTTGACAATTGGGCCATCTGCGACGGCGCCTGCATCAACGTCTTTCGCTACACCCGGTTTGCTCACGAGAAATGCGCGGAGTGGAGCGCGCGCCCGGAAGAATTTGTCAAAAGGGCGGCGTTTGCGCTGATGGCGGGCCTGGCCGTGGCGGACAAAGCTGCGAGCGACGATGCCTTTCTGCGGTTCCTGCCCCTGATCAAGCGCGCGGCCGTGGATGAGAGAAACATGGTGAGGAAAGGGGTGAACTGGGCGCTGCGGCAAATCGGAAAACGGAACGCGCGGCTTAATCGTGCCGCCCTCGCCGCGTGCCGCGAGATTCACGGCTTAGATACGCGCGCGGCACGTTGGATTGCTTCCGACGCCCGGCGCGAGCTTCAAAGCCCGGCGGTGCAACAAAGGCTGAGAATAGCGAAGGCGGCCGGAAAACATCGAGGCGGTCTTTAGACGGACCTTCGAACCCTTATTGACAGTCCTCAGCCTGAACCTCTATATAATCTGACAAGTGATGACCACTCGAATCTTAACACCCTCGAACCAGATTACCCTGCTGCGCCTGGTGTTTGTGCCGGTGTTCGCGATCCTGGTTCTGGACCGCCACTATCGCGCGGCGCTCGCGGTGCTGACGGCGGCGGCCCTATCCGATGTTCTGGATGGCACCGTCGCCCGCCTATTGAAACAGGAGAGCCCACTGGGCGTGGCGCTCGATCCGATTGCCGACAAGATCCTTATGACCACCGGATATATCACCCTGTCGTTGCGCGGCGCGCTGCCCTGGTGGTTGACGATTATCGTGCTGAGCCGGGATGTGGCCATCATCATGACCGCGGCCTTGATTTCTCTGGTGGCAGGGTATCGACCCTTCCACCCCTCCCTCCTGGGAAAAGCTTCCACCGCAGCACAGATTGTGACCCTGTTCGCGGCGGTGTGCCGCCGGGCGAGCGTCCCTTACATGACTGCGGATGTGCTCACCCTTTTCATTCGCCTTGCTGCCGCACTTACGCTGGCGTCGGCTGTCCATTACGTGTTCCTTCTGCGCCAGAGGTACGGCCGCCGCGAGATTGAAGATCCCGCTGAGTCCCAGCCCTGAAGAGCAGTCGAAAGTTGAAAGTCAAAAGCCAACACGTCCCCCCCTGGTGCGCTGTCAGGTAAGTTGGTCCTTCGAGTGTCCCCTCTGGGAGTGCTCGTTGATGTGGTCGGCGATTTCCCGTGGCCGGTCGATATTGAATATTGTCTCCCTGCTCGACTCGCCTGCGGTCTCAATGGAAAGATCGCCCACGTCGAAAATTCTTTGGCCGACCCGCTGGTGTACCGTCACATCCTGCACTCGCGAGATCAGGATGGTGCGCGTGGTCCGGCTCAGCAGGCCCCTTTCGTACCGCAGTTTGTCATCGAGGATCGTCATCTTGGTCAGGCGGTTGCGAAGATGGCGTTTTACCGGCCACAGCAGAAGGAGCACAGGCAGCCAGGGAATCCAAGTTTGCCAAGGTGGCGGAACATCAGGCGGCATTTGGATGCGCATCAAAGCTACCACCGAAGCCACCACAATCAGAACCACCAGCAAGTATCCGAGGTATATGAATTTCATCGTCGGCCGAATGATCATTTCCGCCATGTGAACCTCCTGCGATCAGTTCGTCCTATTGTACTCCCGTCGGGGGTTTGGCGGCACGCCAACAACCAAAGCCGCAGGGCCGGAGAGCGGGCCCTGCGCTACGTTTCGAGGGCTGCTGTCATCGCACCCTATCCCGGGGACCCTATTCAGGGGGTTGTGTCAGCGCAGGGAACCCTGTAGCATTCTCCTTTCTCCGGCGGGAGTGAACGAGGGAGGTTACGATGGATGAACCTGTTGACAATCTTGTAAATGGACCGCTTACTGCTTTGACGGAAGAGGAGCGCATGTTCCAGGCGATGGCGCGCGAATTCGGCTCGAATGAAATTCTTCCTCTTGTTGAAGAAATGGATCGCGAGGGGGTGTTCAATCACGGACTTTTGGAAAAGTTCTTCGCCCAGGGTTTTATGGGGATTGAAGTTACCGAAACCTACGGGGGCAGTGGAGGCTCGTTTTTCCTGGCGATTCTTGCCATCGAGGAATTCTCTCGTGTCGACGCTTCGGCGGGCGTAGTGGTTGACGTTCAGAATACGCTGGTGAACAACGCCTTCAAGAAATGGGGAACCGAGGAGCAGAAGCAGAAAATCCTCACTCGTCTGGTGCGCGATACGCTGGGGGCCTACGCGCTCTCGGAGGCGAATTCCGGAAGCGACGCCTTTGCGCTCGCGACGCGCGCTCGCGAGGACGGCGACCACTTCGTGCTCAACGGCCGCAAGCTTTGGATTACCAACGCCAAGGAAGCGGGCCTGTTCATCGTGTTTGCCAACGTGAATCCGGAGGCGGGCTATCGCGGCATCACGGCGTTCCTGGTTGAACGCGGCACGCCTGGCTTCACCGTGGGCAAGAAGGAGGACAAGCTCGGCATCCGCGCTTCTTCCACGTGCGAGCTCATTCTGGAAGACTGCCGCGTTCCCAGGGAGAACGTGCTGGGTGAAGTGGGAAAGGGGTACAAGGTGGCGATTGAGACGCTGAACGAGGGCCGCATCGGCATCGCCGCGCAGATGGTGGGCGTGGCGAGCGGGGCGCTGGAAAACGCGATCCACTACGCACAGGAGCGCAGACAGTTCGGCAAGCCGATCGCCGAGTTCCAGGCCATCCAGTTCCAATTGGCGCGCCTCGCGACCGACGTGGAGGCAGCGCGCCTGACGGCTTATAACGCCGCGCGGCTGAAGGACGCGGGCCTGCCGTTCCTGAAAGAGGCGGCCATGGCCAAATATTTTTGCTCGCAGGTGGCGGAGCGGGTGGCCTCGGAGTGCGTGGAAGTATACGGCGGCTACGGCTTCACGCGCGATTATCCCGCGGAAAAATTTCTGCGCGACTCAAAGATCGGCAAGATTTACGAGGGCACGTCGTTTATGCAGCTTCAGACCATCGCCAAGATCATCCTGGGAAAGTGAGCTGGTCCCGAAGGGGCCAACCGTAAGTAGCCGAAGGTTTCAACTACGGGTACTCACCGTAGTCTGCTTCGCGAAACTCGCGGCGCCGTCCCCGACTTAAGTCCTTGGTCCCCGGGGTGTTCGATTGTATCTTTCAAAGTGAGCGGATTCTGGCAGGATTGCGCTCAACGGCTGCGGCTCGTTCTGCATGAGCCTCCCTCCTGCGGCCAAGTGGGGTTATAAATATGGACTGGAAAGATTTTCTCCGGCGGATATTTCTGATCGACCTGATCAAGGGGCTGCGGCTGACGTTTTCCTATCAGCGCCCTGACGCCATCTGCACGGAGCAGTATCCGCTGGAGCGGCCGCCGGTGGCAGAGCGCTATCGCGGCGCGCCGCGCTTGAATAATCATCCCGAATCCGGCGAGACGCTGTGCATCGCCTGCAATCTGTGCTCGATCGCCTGCCCGGAGAACCTGATCGTGGTGGGCTGGGCGCGCACGGAAGACCGCAAGAAGCGGCTGACGACGTTTACCTACGACCTTTCGCGCTGCATGTTCTGCGGGTTGTGCGAGGACGCCTGTCCGGTGGACGCGCTGGAGCTGACGCAGGACTTCGAGATCGCCAATTATTCACGCGAGGGCATGATCTGGGACCGGCAAGCGCTGGAAGAAGGCCCTCAGCCGGCACGCTATACGCGATAAGCAGAGCTGAACCTAAGCGCAGCGCCTCCCCATCCAGTTACACTCCTGCGCATAGGCGGCCACCGCCTTTGCGGAAGAGTCTCTACTGACGCGCCCTACGGGGCGTAGAGACTCCTCCACCTCATCCGTATCGTCGGGTGACGAGCGCCGTCGTGGAGGTTCCGCGGGTCGCGTGTGCGGCCCGCGGCGAAACCACTACTTCTTTTTGGGAGGCACAACAGCGTCTTTAAACGCTTTGGCCAAACGGAACTTTACGACGGTCTTTGCCGGGATTTTGATGGGCTCGCCGGTTTGTGGGTTGCGGCCCATCCGCGCTTTCCGGGCCGCCTTCACGGCTTTACCTAACCCCGGGATCACAAATTGGCCCGAAGCCTTGGCTTCTTTGGTTGCGAGTGCGACGAGCTCCTCGATAACCCCCGCCGCCGTCTTCTTCGGAATCGCTGCTTTCTCTGCCAAGTGTGATACCACTTGGGATTTTGTCATGACTTTCGCCATTTGCTGCTCCTCTCCGCACTATTTGTTTCTTAAAATATGACCATGCCTCGACTACCGGGCCTCAATTTAGACAATAACCATCTGGCTGTCAAGACATTTTAATGGAGCCGCACCCGAAAAAGCCACAAAAAATGCACCTGCGGTGGAGTCCTCCTGCAGATGACCAGCCAAATTCGCGGGCGGGTGATTGCAAACTGGCGGTGGTTTGGCTATATTCCCAATAGGAGGCTCAAATGCCGCTTTTTGAATTCAAGTGCCGGGAATGCGGGACGACCTTTGAAAAGATCGTGCCCACCTCTACCTCCAAGGTGGCTTGCAAGAAATGTGAAAGCAGCAAGGTGGATAAGCTGTTGTCCGTGTTTGCTGTGGGGGCATCGTCGCGTTCTGTGGCCGCTTATGAGCCCGGGCCCTGCGGCTCCTGCGGGGCTGCTCAACGCGGAATGTGCGGGATGGAATAAGCCGACTTTAGATTTTGGATTTGGGATTTTGGACTTTCAAGAATAAACGCAGTTTCCCTAGTCTGGGGCGCGAGCACCGCAATCCTAAATCCAAAATTTAAAATTCAAAATCCGAGAAGCCCTTAACCTATTCCCGTGTGCCTCATCTGCGCCTCGGGACTTCGAGTTGGTCCAGTGAAAACTGGGTGGGAACGTTTTATCCGCCTGGCACGCCGCCAGCCGACTTCCTTGGCGCTTACGCCCAGCATTTTGACACTGTCGAAGTGGATTCCAAGTACTACCGGATTCCTTCCGAGTCGATGGTAAGAAACTGGCGAGCTCGCACGCCTCCGGGATTCACTTTCGCCGCCAAGTTCCCGCAAGTGATCACGCACGAAAAAGTCTTGCAGGATTGCCGTGAGGAGTTGGCAGAATTCCTGCGCACTATGAGCTTGCTGGAGGATCGCCTGGGTCCGCTGCTCTTGCAATTCCCCTACTTCAACAAGAAGGCATTTGCGCGCCCGGAAGATTTCCTCGGGCGCCTCGTTCCTTTTCTGGAGGAGTTGCTAGTGGGATTCCAATACGCGCTGGAGGTCCGCATCAAGTATTGGGTGAATGCGCGGCTACTCGACATCCTACGCAAAAAGCGCGTCGCTCTGGCGTTGGTCGATCATCCGTGGATGACTCCCATATCGCAACTGGTGAGCAAGCTGGATGTGATCACCACCGACTTCGCCTACGTCCGCTGGCTCGGCGACCGCAAAGGCATTGAGGAAAAGACCCAGCACTGGGATCGCATCATCATTGACCGGGAAGATGAAGTGCACATCTGGATCCCGATTATCCACCAGCTTCTCAAGCGCGGCATACAAGTGATGGGGTATTTCAACAATCATCACCCGTTATGCCGACGTCGGCATAAGGCGTA
>Ga0181536_10002645_pt1 | contig 19978 bp, 17 predicted proteins | sample PEATcosm2014_Bin_41_FD_121105 | JGI IMG/M metagenome (GOLD analysis project Ga0181536, IMG submission 121105) | Peatland microbial communities from MTU Mesocosm Facility, Houghton, MI, USA - PEATcosm2014_Bin17_60_metaG | ecosystem: Environmental > Terrestrial > Soil > Wetlands > Peat | place...
GCAGGCGGGAGCGGTCGGTACCCGTCGGAGAGTGCCGTGCCGGCGAGCAGGGGAGCGCCGTTCAGGATTCAGCGGTGATGCGGCCGTAGGACGTGAGAGTTCGCAGGGCTTGGAGTGTGACGACCCCTCGCCACTCAAGGGTCGCAGCCTCACTGGGCGGCTCCCAGGCAATCGGCCATCCGCCGTCGGGCTGCTGGTCTCGCGCCAGGTGGTCGAGGTTGGCGCTGATCTGTGCATCGGTGAAGAGCCTGCGCCAGCGTGAGCCTGCAGTTGGCGCGAAGTGCAAGGGCGACAGCCCGTAACCGGGCGTTTCGGGGTCGAGATGGAGCCCGGAAACCTCGTCGAAATGGCCGGCAATTTCCGCCACACATCTGTCAGCCCGGTCGTGCTCGGGCACGTGCTCGAGGAAGACGAGCGCTTCCGAGAGCGTGTGTGCGCTGTCCGGCAGCTCGCCGGCTTCGAGTCGTTCCCAGCAGTACCGGGCCGCCTGTTCCCTCCAGGGGTGCTCGACGTCGAGCTGGTACAGCAATCCCACCAGCCCGGCGGTCGGATTGAGACCGGGCTCGTAGGTCCACTCCGTCCAATGCCCGGCTCGAGGGAAGGACTCGATGATCGGGAACGCAAGTGGGACGGCACCCCCGCCGCCGGCTTCGGCAGCCGAACGGGCCAGGAAATCGCAGGCCCGAAGGACCATCGATCGGTCAACGGTGGCAGCTGTGGCGAGCGCTTGGAAGGCGGTCTCGACGTAGATCGGGAGACTGGCCGGACAGCGCGTGTCGGGTTCGAGGGCCTGGCCGAAGCCACCGTCTTGGTTCTGATAGCCGCGCAGCGCATCAACAACCCCGACCGCGGGTGCACCAAGGAAGCACGCGGCGAACAGTCGCCGTTCAAGCAGGCGTGCCTCGTTCAGCAAGAAGCGGTCCCCGGCTGCGAACGCGTCGTCCATGGACCGAAGACTAGGGGCTTGGCCAACCCCAGTTCCGAAAGGCCGGCTTCTCAGGAAGGTCGATTACGCAGGATCAGCAGGCATCGGCTCTCGCCCGTCTACACATCGTGCAGCATCCAGACGTTGGGCTCCCAGTAATCGCCGACGTCTCCGGTGGCTGTCAGCGGGGCCAGGCCCCCGGGGAAGATGTACTGGCCGTCATCGGGGAATGACATTTCCGTCCAGGCCTCCCAGTCCTGGACCGGAGCAGAGATCTGGAGCGAGCAGGGCTCGGCGCGGACTATTCGGGCCCCCAGACGGGCGTGGACACGCATCCAGGGGTCGAAGGGAAGACCGTCGTCCCGCCGCCAAGCTGCGTAGCGCTCGATTGGGATCAACGGGTAGCGGTGCTTCCAGGAGGGCCGGACGGGAGCCAGCAGCGGAGTCAGGTCGGCATCCCGGGCGACGGCACCCATGGCTCGGACGAGCAGCCCACTCAGACCACAGCCTTGGTAGTCCCGATCGACCTCCGCGGCGAGGGCCGACAAGGCCGTTGGCCGGCCCCGGTTGCCCACTGCACGCAGGCCTACGGCGTCGATCCCGGCCGGAAGGTCCTCGAGGGTCCCGTCCCAACGGAAGGGGACGGTCCTGGCCCGGGCGATCAGGCGCTCCGAGCGTCGGTCGAGAAGAACCACCTGAAAGCGTGCGTGGCGGGGGACCAAGGAGTCGAAGTAGCCGCTGTTGTTGCCGTGGAGGTTGTACTCCGGCCAGAGGTTGTCGAAGAGCCGCTGTTCTCGAGCCAGCTCCCAGAGCTCGGGCCTCTCCGCGGCGGTGAAGGCCTCGAGCCACCCGGGAGAGCCTGATGGCAGCTGCATTCGTCCATCCTGCCAGAGCGCCGGCGCCGAGGACGCCGACTATCGAGCGCCAACGGCCGCACCCGGCCGCCGCCGGGCTGAGGGGCCAACAGGCTAGGAAGTACGGGCGTTGGCGAGTGCGGCAGCGAGAAGTGGCGCGACTCGTGTGAGGATGTCCCCGGCCGAGACCAGGGCACGCGAGTCGCCCCTCAGTTTGATCTTCCCGGCAGTCAGCAGGTCCGGCAGGGAAGACCTGCCCGAGACGATTGCCTCTGCGGTGGACCAGTCTTCGACGAGGATCACGTCTGCCGGTTCGGTCGAGTCGCGCACCAGCGATGCCGAGCCGTCTTGGCGCAGCACGACCGTGTAACGAAGCTCGCCGGCCTGCACTCCTGCAGCACCAGCCTCCTCGGGCACTCCGGTGATGATCTGGCCGAGGGCGAGCCCGCCGGTGGCCGTATCCGCCGCTACGGCCGCATCCGCCGCTACGGCCGAAACCGGGAGCCCTTTCAGAGCCGCGGCGAATGCCTCGAACCACGCCTCGCTCAGGAACTCAGGCACCGTTGCCGGGCTCTGGCGCAGCGGAACCGGTGTCGTCGGCGAGGCCCGGCCGGGTGGCGGGCCGGTCGGAGTTGCCGGGGCCGGGGCCGCCGGGGCCGGGCTGTGCGTGCACCGCGCCCGTGTGCCTGCGGGCCTCCGAGGCTGGCAGTGGCGCCGGACGTCTTGTGATCTTGCGCCCGATCCACGCGATCGGGTCATAGTGCGCGTCGACGAGACGCTCCTTCAACGGAATGATGGCGTTGTCGGTGATGTGGATCTCCTCGGGGCACACCTCGGTGCAGCACTTGGTGATGTTGCAGTAGCCGATGCCCATGTCCCGACGGATGTAGTCGCGCCGGTCCAAGGTGTCGAGAGGATGCATCTCGAGCTCTGCCAGGCGCACCAGGAAACGAGGCCCCGCGTACCGCGGCTTGTTCTCCTCGTGGTCCCGGATGACATGGCAGACGTTCTGACAGAGGAAGCACTCGATGCACTTGTGGAACTCCTGGCCGCGGTCGATGTCGACCTGAGCCATCCGGTACAGGCCGTCAGGATCCCTTGGCCGGGGCCTGAAGGCGGGGATGAGCTTCGCGACCTCGAAGTTGTAGGAGACGTCGGTCACCAGGTCGCGCATTATCGGGAAAGCGCGCATGGGCGAGATCGTGATGGGCTCGTCGAGCGGCAGGGTGCTCATTCGCGTCATGCACATCAAGACAGGGTGCCCGTTCACCTCGGCGCTGCAAGAACCACACTTTCCTGCTTTGCAGTTCCACCGGACCGCGAGGTCGGGCGCCTGGGTCGCCTGGATACGGTGGACGACGTCGAGCACGACTTCGCCTTCCTGAGGCGCAATTCGGTAGTCCTGGAATCGGCCGCCGCTCGCGTCCCCGCGCCACAGGCGCATCACGAGGTCCTGCGGCCGTGCGTCCGACGGCGGCTCGGGAGGCGTGGAGGCGGCCGGCCCGGTGTCGATCGCCATCAGTGCACCTCCTCCTCGAAGAGCCTTGCCAACTCGCCGGGCATCTGGGGCTTGGGCTCTTGCGCCACGACGTAGCCGTTGTCGACGAGGCGGGTGACCATGTTGACGTTCTCGAACTCCGGCCTGAAGCCCGGGTAGTCGTCACGCGTATGGCCCCCTCTGCTCTCACGGCGCTCGATCGCGCTCAACGTCGTGCAGTTGGAGACGGCAAGCATCGACTCGAGGTCCAGGGCGAGGTGCCAACCGGGGTTGAAACTTATGTTTCCTTCGACGACACAGTGCGAGGCGCGCTCCTCGAGCTCGGCAAGCTTGCCCTTCGCCTCCAACAGCTCGTTCTCGACTCGGATTATGCCGACGAGTGACTGCATCGTCTCTTGGAGGGCGCGGTGCACGGCATAGGCGTCCTCGGTGCCCACGTTGTCGAAGTAGGAGGTCGCACTTCTTGTCACGTCGGCGATCTGAGCCTCGGAAACCTCCGGAGCTCCGGGGATCTCGAGGGCTCGCTCGGCGGCTGCCATTCCGGCCCGGCGGCCGAACACGACCAGGTCCGAAAGCGAGTTGCCCCCGAGCCGATTGGAGCCGTGCATGCCCCCGGCGCACTCGCCGGCGGCGTACAGCCCTGTGACCGTCGTGGCCTCGGTGTCGGCTTCGACCCGCACGCCTCCCATGGCGTAATGGCACGTCGGGCCCACTTCCATCGGGGTCGTCGTGATGTCGATGTCTGCCAGCTCCTTGAACTGGTGGTACATCGAGGGCAGCAGGCGGCGGATCTCCTCTGGGGTGCGGCGGCTCGCGATGTCGAGGAAGACGCCGCCGTGCGGGCTTCCGCGACCCTCCTTCACCTCCGAGTTGATCGCCCGGGCGACCTCGTCGCGGGGAAGCAGCTCAGGCGGACGGCGGAAGTCCTTCTTGTTGGAGTACCACTGGTCGGCCTCCTCGATGGTCGCGGCCGTCTCGGCTGCGAAGAAGGGCGAGATGTAGTTGAACATGAAGCGCTCGCCGTCCCGGTTCTCGAGGACCCCGCCATCACCCCGCACGCCCTCGGTCACGAGCAGGCCGCGCGCCGAGGGTGGCCAGACCATCCCCGTCGGGTGGAACTGAATGGCTTCCATGTCGATGAGATCGGCGCCGGCCCATAGCGCAAGGGCCATGCCGTCACCGGTGCATTCCCACGAATTCGTCGTGAACTTCCACGCCTTGCCACATCCGCCGGTTGCGAGCACTAACGCCTTGGCGCCGAAGGTCACGAAACGACCCGTTTCCCGCCAGAACCCCACCGCTCCGTTCACGGCCCCGGCGCCGTCCTGCAGGAGACGGACGATCTTGCACTCCATGAAGACGTCGATGCCGATTGACACCGCGCGGTGCTGCAGGGCCCTGATCATCTCGAGACCCGTGCGGTCGCCGACGTGGGCGAGGCGAGCGTAGCGATGGCCTCCGAAGTCCCGCTGCAGGATCCGGCCGTCCGAGGTGCGGTCGAACAGCGCCCCCCACTCCTCGAGCTCGAGGACCCGGTCGGGCGATTCGAGGGCGTGGATCTGAGCCATGCGCCAGTTGTTCAGCATCTTGCCGCCGCGCATGGTGTCGCGGAAGTGGACCTCCCAGTTGTCCTCCGGCCAGACGTTGCCGAGCGCCGCGGCGATGCCACCTTCTGCCATCACGGTATGGGCCTTGCCGAGAAGCGACTTGCACACCAGTGCCGTGCGAGCGCCCATCTCGCGTGCCTCGATAGCAGCCCGGAGCCCCGCACCGCCGGCGCCGATGACCACGACGTCGAAGTCGTACCGCTCGGTGTCTGTCATCAGAAGATCCTCGGGTCTGTGAAGGCGCCGGAGGAGACAAGGTAGATGTAGAAGTCCGACACGACGATGGTCATCAGGGACAACCAGGCGAACAGCTGGTGGTGCTTGTTCAACGGCGTAGTCAGGTTGGTCCAGATCCACTGCCGGACCGGCGCCTTCGAGAACTTCTTCAGATTCCCACCGCTCAAGTGGCGGCACGCATGACACCCGAGTTGGTAGGCCCAGATGAGCACGGAGTTCGCGACGAGGATCACGGTGCCGAGCCCCATCCCGATCCGTCCGGGGAAGCGAAACGCCTCGATCGCGTCATAGGTCAACAGCACGGCGAAGATGAACGTGAAGTACCAGGTGTAGCGGTGAATGTTCTGCAGGACCAGCGGGAATCGCGTCTCGCCGGTGTAGCGCTTGCGGAACCTGTTGGGCTTGGTCGAGACCGAACCGGCATCCGCGACGGCACACGCCGGTGGTGAGAGCCAAAAGGCCCGGTAGTAGGTCTTGCGGTAGTAGTAGCAGGTGAGGCGGAAGGCCAGCGGGAAGATCAGGATCAAGATCGCCGGGGAAACCGTCCAGCTCGCCGGTATCACAGGGCCCCATCGCACCGCAGATGGGCAGCTTGGGGCCAGGCACGGCGAATAGAGCGGTGAGAGGTAGTTACGCGCCTGGTCGAGGCCGACGAAGTAGTGCCCGTTGCGGAACGCGGCCCACGTCGCGTAGACGACGAACGCGAACAGCCCGAGCCCTGTGACCAGCGGCTGCACCCACCAGCGATCCTTGCGGAGCACCACCGCCCTCGAGGGGCCAGCTCTTGGCGCGCCTATCCGGACAGGGATCGGCTGAGGTCGAGGGGCTGGCAATGCTACGTCCTCGATGACGCTCATCAATTGCCTCCGTGGGGATCGACTCCGCCCGACTGTAGGCCGGGCACATCCTCACCGCGTCCGTGCGACGTGGGACCCATCATTGCACCGGGGCTGCACGCGCTGCGAGTTCGTAGGCGTGCCCACTCATCGGTGTGCCGGCACTCGGGCAGCTGCGTGTTCGGGGGCGGTGCTCCGTGCCCGTCAGGGAGGAGATCCGCCCTGGTGACTGCCTGTCGTCGAGGGTTCGGAGATCAGTAACGATCCCCACCGGTCCGTTTCCCCATGGCCGTGTCCCGCCCATTTGACGGGCGTGCCGAATTTCCCTCTTGCATCGGATCGCGCGAGGGTTCATGATAATCACCATCTTGTAACTACACGGTTGCGAGTTGTTAGGGGAGGGGGCGCCAAGGATGGCACTCCAAGCGTTGTTTGAAAGTGGCCTCGATCGGACCTGGCAGGGTCGTGCGAACTGCATGGGCGTCGATCCGGAGCTGTTCTTCCCCGAGCGGGGCGCGTCGACCCGGGAGGCCAAGGAGGTTTGCCGAGGTTGCGTTGTCCGCGAGGACTGCCTCGAGTTCGCGATCGCCAACGGTGAGAAGTTCGGAATCTGGGGCGGCATGAGCGAACGGGAGCGTCGCAGGGTCCGCCGGGCGCGCGTCATGGCCCATGCGGCCAATACAGCTTCCTGAGCCTGGTCCTGGAGCGCCGCACCCCGGTTTGCGAGGCACGCCCCGATCGTCCAGTCTTTGCTCAGGTCGAGTCCCGGCCTCCGAGGCGTGGCCGGGTACGCTCAGTTTCTCAACTCGAGCGAACTGTGATGAGCCGACGATGGCGGGCGATCCGCCTACGTTCGCGCTCTGAAGTGCCGCCCCAGACGCCATGGTCTATGTGGTTGACCATGGCGTATTCAAGGCACGGCTCTTTGACCGGGCAATCGGCGCAGATCCGCCGTGCCACTTCTACCCCCACACCGTCACTCGGGAAGAAGGTGTCCGGAGGCATCTCCCGGCACTTTCCCCGCCCCATCCACGAAGTGTCCACCACACCATTGTGACTTCTTCAGGGTCACAACGCCATGGGATCGAGCACATTCGCAGGAAATTCTAAGATTTCGATCGAGGTCCTGCTCAGGCGGTCGAGAACACTCTGGCGGAGGTTCGAGCTCTGAGTGACAGGTAGATTGTCATGGTGCCAGGAAGCCCGGGTGGCGACGACGTTGTCGGCACCGACCCGCTGGGTCAGCTGCCGAGTCGGGGCGGGCCTGAGCACGGGAGCGACAGTTCGTCGGAGGGCGATGCTTTCGAAGGTCGCGACCTCGCCGAGGCGGCGGAGGGCCATGGCATGAGCGGTGGGACTGTTGCCCCTGAGGGCGAAACGGCCGCCGGCAGCCAGACCGCGTACGGCCAGACGAACCACGGTGAGCCTGGCTGGGGGCCTCCGGAGATCGGCTGGCCTGGAGATCCGCAGAATCCGTACCTGCAGGAAGGGTACGGACCGGTGCAGTACAGCCAACCTCTCTGGCCCGGGCCGGAGTACGCGCCAAGGCAGTGGCCGGACCAGTGGAGCTACCGCGAACCGCCGAGCCCTAAGGTGCCGAGGCGTCCTCCGCAGACGACGCCCGGATGGTTCGGCGTGGCGCTTGTGGCGGCGCTGGTCGGAGCACTGGTTGGCGGCAGCCTCGTCGCTGTGTTCACGAGCCGGGCTCCGCAGACGATCGTCCGGGAGTACTTCCCGACCAAAGGCGGGAAGGTGCAAGTCGGCGACGTCCAGTCGATCCTTGCATCTGTTCTTCCAGCCGTGGTCTCGATCGACACGAGCAGCTTCCGGGGCGTCGGCGACCTCGGCTCCTATGTGCAAGGTGCGGGCACCGGCATGATCATCCAGACGAGCGGCGTCATCCTCACCAACGACCACGTAATCGCCGGGGCTCAGACGGTCACGGTCACGCTCTACGGGCAAGTCAAGCGGTTCTCCGCCAAGGTCATCGGAGCTGATGCCTCAAGGGACATCGCGCTCGTGCAGGTCCAAGGTGCGGGAGACTCGCTGCCGACTGTCCGGCTCGGGAACTCCAACGGAGCCCGACAAGGTGACGGGGTATTGGCCATCGGCAACGCGCTCGCACTGGCCGGTGGTCCAACGGTGACCGAAGGCATCGTGTCGGCGTTGAACCGATCGCTCACCGCTTCGACTGAAGACGGCACGACCGAGAACCTGACGGGCTTGATCCAGACCGACGCTCCCATCAACCCGGGCAACTCGGGGGGCCCGCTGGTCAATTCGTCAGGACAGGTCGTCGGGATGAACACAGCGGTAGCCACGAGCTCGCAGGGCAATGCGCCAGCACAGAACGTCGGCTTCGCGATCGCGGTCGACGAGATTCGTGCCATCGTGGCGCAGATCCTCCGACATGCCGGCCCGCCTTGACCCGCCAACCCAGGGCTTGCTGGAGACCTCGCAGTCGCAACGGCCGGTACACTTCGGCCGGTTCTGCCGCCAAGGAGAGACGATGAGCTTGATCAACCCGGAAGATCACCAGCCGACCGAGCCCCCGCGGGGGCACGTACGGATGGTCTATCTCGGTCCTGTCGCGCCCCACTGGGAGGTGGAGTCGGAGTTCGGCGATCGTGCTGTCATCGAGGAATTCCGCCTGCGAGCGCTCGCACGCCTCGTGCTACTGCCGCCGCACGATCCGCAGTTTCGCAGGAATCGTGAGCGCATCGTCCGTGACGCGGAGCGAGAGAACCTCATTCTGGAGTGGGACTTCGGCGTGCCCGAGGAAGAGGTGGTGCTCGCCTGACCGAGCGGGCCTTACGCTTGCCCTGCCCGATGATCGGCGGTCGGCGCGCCTCGGGTATGGAGATGCCCTCCGCGGGCGCCGGGCGCTAGGCGCCGCTCGCCTCCAGGTCGATGCGGGCGAGCCACAGCCCGGGGGCGTCGACCTCGGCCGGCGTTGGCAGGTGCTCCTCATCGATCCACAACCGCGCCAGGTCGAGCTCACCGGAACGCTCGAGCACGCCTTGCACAAAGGCCGCGCCACGATCGACATCTCCTTGATCCAAACGCAGACCGAAAAGGGACTCTGCGACGCGCTCGCCCTCGCCGCGGCCGACTCGGCGCCGGCGCATCGCCTCGCCGATCGGCGCGTGGCCACCGATGAGGCGGGAGGCGACGACGGAAGTGACGTACTCCGCGTAACCGGCGATCGCGGCTGTCAGCGCGGCAAGCTGAGCGCGCACCCTTTCGAGCTCGGGAGACGGTCCGTAGTCGGCTTCACCGAGGAGCGACGGGTCACCGATGATCTGGGAAAGACCGGGGATGGCCCCGGGGTCAATGCCCTGCAGCAGCCCTTCGAGGTCTCGCGGATCGGGGCGGACAAGCCGGACGTGAGCGACCACGAGCTCCTCGAGCCGCTTTGCAACGTGCGGCCGGACGAGCACGGCGTGAAACGCCATCTCGTGCGCGCAGAGCCATAGCCGCAGGTCGTCAGTCGGGAGGCTCCACTCCTCTGCGACTCGGTCCAGGTTGCCGACGACGACGACGATCTCGCTCGAAGAAGTGCGCGGCAACGGCAGGTCGTACTGTCCGAGAGAACGCCGTGCGAGGTGGCCTACCACCGAGCCGACCTGCATCGCCGCCATGGCAGGAGCCACGGCCGAGGTCCATCGGCTGATCATCCCGGCGAGGTCCACCTCGTCGGCGTCCGGACCGCCAGCAGGCGTCCCACTCCTCAGGACGTCTGCATCCTCGAGGAATGGATCTGGCGGCATCACCTCCTCGTCACCTGTGGGACGACCCGTTGCAGGGGTTGGCCCGGGCGCGCTCGAACCGGAGCCCGGGCTCGTGGTTCCGGTTGTGGTCGTCAGTGCCGCGGCGAGGCGGTCGAGCAGCGGGCGCCATGCCTCCAGGCTCCGTCGAGCCCATTCGACCCGCGTCGTCGGAACCAGCTTGAGGCCCGAGCCGCCTGATCCGAGGACCATGCCGGTGACATCGGCCACGTGCAACTCGGCGATCGCGCTCAGCTCCTCGAGACGAATTCTGGCGATCGGGTCGGGGTTGGGATCGGGCTCATCCCCTGCGGCCACGCTTGTGGCCAATTGAAAGGCAAGCTCCCACTGCAGCGGTCCCTCGGTTCGGATGAGCCGCAGGAGGTCGCCCAGCATGTTACGAAGGAAGTCGCCGCCGCCCGGTGCGAGAGGGTCGCTCACCTCTCCGATGCTACGGCGGGCGTCGTTCGGGCAGGGTCGGGACCGCTCAGGCCTGCGAGAGCGAAGGGCTCAGGCTGCGGGCGTGAGCCGAGCGCGGGCGTCCCAGGAGTGACCGCGCCGGACGATATCCAGCACGATCGCCCTGTCGGGTGGCAGCGAGTACGTCGCCGCCGCGATGTCCGACATCGTTCTGACCGGCTCGCCGTTCACCGCCTCGATGAGATCGCCCGGCTCTACACCGGCTTTGGCGGCCGCGCCACCCCGGTTGACCGACAGAACCTGGACCGCGGTCTTCCGAGCCGACACTAAGGCGGTCTCACCGGTGATCCCGAGCCAGCCGTGGACGACCCGCCCGTTCGAGATGAGGTCCGTCGAGACCCTGTCGGCCAGCCACCCGGGCGCGGCGACCAAGGTCCTTCCCGCGACGCTGGTGACTATCCCGATCAGGCGTCCGGCACCATCGATGACGACGCCACCGGTCACCACCGCCTGGAGTGGATCGAGCGTCGTCAAAGAGTCGAGAAGCGGCGGACTGTCGCTGGCCTCCGCTAGCTGGACATCGAGTTCGCTGACTGTGCCCCAGCAGGTGTGGGGGCCGTTGTTGGCGACCCAGACAAGGGCCACGAACGAGCCGTATCCGATCGCCGCGCCCGACACGAAACGTGCCGCCGTGAGGGTATCCGGGTCGTGCACGCGCACGACGGCGAGCCCGGTGCCGGGGTCGACTCCGACCAGCGTTGCGACGAGTTGCTGGCCGTCGATGACAACCGACATGTCGTCGCTGTCAGTGACGAGCGAGGCGGGCACGAGAACGTAGCCCTTCGAGCTCACGACGACTCCGACGCCGCTCGCGCTGCCGTCGAGAACGACTGGCATCGCTGCCGCCACCCGGGACGCCAGCTTGTACAGGCCGGGCTCGACGCCCAGCACCTCTGAGGTCGTGGTGGAGATGCGCACGCCAATGGTTGACACAGGCACCGAGGTCTTCGACGAGCCAGAGGTCCCCTGGGTCACCGGGGCCGCCGTCCTTGCCGAAGGCGAGGAGAGCAGGTGTGTAAGGTGACCACCGACGAGCACGACGCCGGCCGCGAGCAACGCTCCGACGATGCCAGCCGACCAGGCCCCGGCCCGAGATGGCGTCGCAGCCATCCAGCTGCGACGCGCGGAAAGTGCCTCTGCGGTGACCGGAAGACTGTGCTCACCGAGCTCGGACGGGTGTCGCCAGAGACGATCCTCCGGGGGCAGAAGGGGACCGCACCAACCTTCGTCCCGGACGTCGTCGAATTCGCCTCCAAGTTCGACCACCGTCCTCGAGGATACCGAAGGCGGGTCCGCCCGGGGTGTCGGCCCCCTCTGGCGAGCCCTCCTGGCTTCGACGAGTCGCATACCATGACCCACGTGCTCGCGTCGGCGGAAGGTGACAACTGGCTCGAGTTGACCACCGAGCCTCTTGGGGCCGAGCGCGCGCTTGCATGGGCGCAAAGGCCGTCGTGCGGCGCGGTGGCTTGTTTCGTCGGGACGGTGCGTGACCACGCCGAAGGGCGGACGGGCGTGCAAGTCATCGACTACGAGGCCTATACGTCGCAGGTACTGCCCCGGTTCGAGGCGATCGCGTCCTCGGCGCGGGAGCGTTGGCCCGACCTCGCGCGGATCGTCGTCTGGCACAGGGTCGGAAGAGTCGAGCTGGGCGAGGTGTCGGTCGTCGTGGCCGTTTCGACGCCGCACCGGGCGGAGGCCTTCGAGGCCTGCAGGTACGTGATCGACACTTTGAAGGCGACCACTCCCATCTGGAAGCGGGAGACCTGGGAAGGCGGGACCGACTGGAGCCCGGCAGCCCGGCCCGTCGAGCCGGCGCCCAGGGCCGGCCGGCAGTGAGCGCCGACCTCGCGGTCGACTTCGGGACGGCGCGCACGCTCGTGGCAGTCGCCGGTCGCGGCGTCGTGGTCGACGAGCCGACGATCGCCGCTGTCGATCTCGGGCGGAACCGCCTCTTGGCCTTCGGCACTGAGGCAGTCGGCTTGCGCGGCCGTTGTGCTGGTGAGGTGGCCATCGTCCGGCCGGTCTGCCACGGCCAGTTGGCCGATCTCGACCTTACCTCGGCGGTGGCCAAGGAGCTGCTGCGCCTCGCACGGACCTGGTCGGTAGGTCAGCCGATGGTGCTGTGCTGCGTGTCGGGCGCGGCGACAAGCGTCCAACGGCGCGCGCTCGACCAGGCGTTCAGGGGAGCGGGCGCTGGGAGTGTTCGCTTTGTGGAGCAGCAAGTGGCGGTAGCGCTCGGCTCCGGGCTGCGGATCGAGGAACCGGTCGCCTCGATGGTCGTGGATGTCGGCGCCGGAATGACCGAGATCGGGGTGCTCGCCCTCGGCGGCCTGGTGACCCACGCGTCGGTTCCCATCGGTGGAGGGGACTTCGACGAAGCAATTCAACGGTTTTGTGCGCGCGACTTCGAACTCGCAATCGACTCGGCGACCGCTGAAGGCATCAAGCACGCCATCGGGAGCGCGTGGGTGGAAGAGGATGACAAGGTCGAGGTCCGAGGCCGCGACGTCTCCAGCGGCGTCGTGCGATCGGTGGTCATCTCCCGGACCGATGTGGCCGACGCGATGGCGCCACGCGTGGAGAACATCCTTGGCGCCGCCGTGTCCTGCATCACTTCGGCACCACCCGATCTCGCGAATGACCTGTTGAACCGGGGGCTCTACCTTGCCGGGGGCGGCGCTCTGCTCACCGGCTTCGGCAAGCGACTTGCGTCCGCGACGGGGATCCCGGTCCACCTCGTCGAGGATCCGGAACGTTGCGCCGTCGCCGGGGCCCTCTTGTGCATGGCAACGTTGGGCCATACCGAATCCGTCAGTCGTCGCCGGTGGTGACGCCGAGCAAGTCCTCGGCTGCTTGACGAACCTGCCAGTCGCGGTCGCTCAGGCACCGCCGCAGCGCGGCAGTGCACTGCGGGCTTTCGAACGCGGCGAGCGCGATCACGGACCGACGCCGTATCTGCGGCCTGTCCTTCAAGCCGGCGAGGACCGCGGGGAGGCCCTCTGGATCGCCGATGGCCCCGAGGGCGGCCACGGCTGACTCCCGGCAGAGCGCATCGGTGTGCGTCGAAGCGATCCGGACGAGGGCCGGGACAGCCAGCGCATCGCGCACTTCGCCCACGGCGTAGCACGCCGCCTCCACCACCGGGCCGTCGTGATCCTCGAGCAGGCTTGCGAAGTCCGCACCCGGCAAGGCTGCGCCCAGCTCGCAGGCGTGCCTGCGCGCCCGGGGATCGGGGTCCCCGATGCCGGCCGCGGCGTCTTCCGGCGTCGCACGGCCCATTCGCACGAGCGCCCCGAGCGCTGTGGCGCGCACCTCGGGGTCCGGATCGCCGAGGAGCGAGCGGGCTGCCGGCTCGTCGCCGGCATGACCGGCCAGAGCAGCTTCTCCCCGCCTGCGAGCCGTGTCGATCGATGCCTGGTTGCCGGGTTCGGTCACGTGTGGTGCCCGCGCAGTGCCACGCCATGGCAGGCTAAGGCTTGGTGGACGTTGAACACGATGGATCGAGCGTAGAGGGCGGGTATCCGGACGATGCGCCCGGCGAGGTGGCCGAAGTCTCCGGCGCCGGGGTTGGTGCTGCACGCGGGCGTCTCGGCAGTGGGGTCCCGTTTCGCTGGGGGACGCGTCACACCTTGGTCTCGATCCTCGCCGTCATCCTGGCAGCGGCGGTCATCGCGTGGTTCATCCAGGTGCCCTACTACGCACTGACGCCCGGCTCGGCTCCCGATGTGAGCAGTCTCATCAAGGTCCCATCGGCGCACCGGCACTCGCACCGGGGCTCGGTGCTCCTCGTGTACGTCGAGCTCACCCCCTTGCGTGCGCTCGACTACCTGTTCTTCCGGCTGGACCCGAACGCCACCATCTACCCCAGCGGCTCGATCCTCGGCGGCGAGACCACTGCGCAGTACGCGACCGAGGGCGAGATCGACATGTCGACGGCCCAACAGGCCGCCACGGTGGTCGCTCTCTCCCATCTCGGTTACAACGTCCCGGTCGTGGCGCGCGGGGCCCTCGTCTACGGCATCCTTCCCGGGTCACCGGCGGCCTCCTTTCTCCAGGTTGGTGACGTAATCAGCAAGGTGAACGGTTCGAAGGTGCGCACCTACCTGAGTCTCGAGACCAAGCTCGAAGGGCTCACCCCGGGCGCAACCATCCACCTGGTGGTGAGCGCCTACCCGGCAGGCAAGTCACGAACGGTGACCTCCAGGCTGGGCGTTTTTCGCATCCAAGGCAGTGGCGACAACGCGACGCTCGCGTGCTTCTCCGAGGGCGAGGGGACCAGGTTCGAGATCTGGCAGCACGCGACAGTCGCCGGCGGGAAGCCTCATCCCATTGCCTGCCTCGGCATCTACCCGCAGGGCAGTGGCGGTCCCGCAGTTGACGGGACCGCCTTCATGGTCGGTTCGCTGCCGGTGAAGGTCGACCTGTCCTCCGAGGGGATCGTCGGCCCGTCGGCCGGCCTGGCTTTCACGCTCGGACTCATGCAGGAGCTCGACCCGGCCGACCTGACGGGCGGGCGGAAGGTCGCCGCGACCGGGACGATGTCGATGGACGGAACAGTCGGAGACGTCGGTGGGGTCGCCCAGAAGACGATCGCGGTGCGCGCGGCGGGAGCGAACGTGTTCTTCGTGCCCCCGCAGGAGTACTCGGTCGCAAAGGCCCACGCGGGTCCGCATCTCAAGGTTTACGCCGTGCGCACCATCGCTCAGGCGATTCGCGTTCTCGAGTCTCTCGGGGGCCGTCTTGTGCGGACCACCGCCGGCCGCTAGCAGCGTCGTAGGCTGTTGCCAATGTCGGAGGATCCCCAGGCAGTCTCGATCTCCTCAAGTGCGCCGCTCAGTCCTGACGAGATCGCACAGAAGTCTTTTCCCCCAGCGCGCAGGGGCCTTGACGGCCAAGCCGTGCGAACGTTCCTCGACAAGGTGGCCGCCGAGCTCCGCGGCGCGTTGGAGCGCGAAGCGATTCTGCGCGGGCGCCTCGCCGAAGCGGAACGGCGAGCGAACGCCCCGGAGCTCGACGAGGCGACGCTCACGCGGGCAATTGGCATCGAAACGGCCAAGATTCTTCAGACCGCGCATGACGCGGCCAGCAACCTCGTCACCAAGGCCGAGCAGCGCGCGGCCGAGCTGATCGCCGAGGCCGAGCAAGTTCTCGCCGAGCAGGTCGCGGCCTCCGATGCCGAGGCGCTCGAGATCCGTGCCGCAGCCGAGCAGGAAGCCGGCGAGTACACGAGTCGGGCTCAGGCGGAAGCCGACTCCTTGACCGAGGTGGCACATGCAGACGCGGTCGAGCTTCTCGACGCCACCAAGGAAGAGTGCCGTCGCATGGTGGCAGAGGCGCGCGAGCTGCGAAACCGCACGCTCGCGGATCTCGTGGCACGTCGACGCGTCTTGCGCATCCAGCTCGAGGAGCTCCGCAGCGGGAAGGACTCGCTGCTGAGCGACGTAGAAGTCGTCGCCACATCAGTCGATGAGCTGCGCGAGCGGCTCGCCTCCGCCGAGGACGAGGCGCGCGTCGCGGCGGCACAAGCGGGCGATCGCGTTGCGCAGGAGAGCGCCCAGGGTGACCTAGTCGAGCTCGACGCGGAGCTTGCCGCGGCCGGCAGCGGTCTGGCAGCTGCGGAGTACCGCAGGTTCGAGGAGACCTCGGGTGGCGTCGCGTCAGCGATCGACGACAAGGCCGCGGGCGAGAGCAGGACAGGCGCGATGCCTGCAGGGGAGAGCTACGCCGAAGGCGGGCAGGATCAGGATGGGTCGATTGCGAGCCGCCGAAGTGTCGACGAGCTCTTCGCCCGCATCCGCGCCAGCCGCGCGGCGGAGGAGGCAGCTGCCGGCGTGACGGCACCCTTGGTGGTTGCTGCCGGGTCCGAACAAGCCGCGGAGCTCGCCGAGGAAGCGCTCACGGTCCCCGAGGCCGCGGGTCTCATGAGCCAGGTCTCCCCCGAGGCCGGCGAAGCCAACAACAGCGCGCAAGTGGTGGCGGGCGAACTCGAGGAGATCGCAGGGACCGCGGATGTCGCGGTCGAACCCGGGATCGCGGGGGCCGCCGAGAGGGAGTCAGAGGCCGAGTCGGCGGCCGGGGCCGCGGCGATCGCCGAGCCGGACGTCGAGTCGTTGGCCCGGCGTGACAACCTTCTCGCGACCATTACGGCCAAGCTCGGCCGGGCGCTGAAGCGAGCGCTCCAAGACGACCAGAACGACCTCCTGAACGCGTTGCGCCAAGTCTCACGCAAACCCGTGCTGGACGTGCTGATTCCGCCGAAGGTCCAGCGCGAGAGGTTCGTCACGGCGGCCAGCGACCAACTGGCCAGAGCCTACGGGGCGGGTGCCGCCTTCCTCGTGGCCGGTGACGCCGTGGAAGGGCCCTGCGTGACAGCACCGGCACCGAGCGAGCTTGTTGCGGCCGAGGCCGGGGCTCTGCTCGCCGCCGAGCTGGCGGACGACCTGTGCACCATGTTGCGCCAAAGGATCGACGAGGCGCTTTCCGAGCTCGGCGAAAGCTTGGAGGGCTCCACAGACGCGGCCGGGGTTGCCTATCGCGAGTGGAAGGGCACCCGGGTCGAAGGGCTTGCCGGCGACTTCACTACCCGGGCCTTCGCGGTCGGCGAGCTCGCGGTGCTGGACTCGCTCGGCAAGGGCGAGGTGCCGTTGGTGCGTTGGGCCGTCGAGGACGACGATGGCGGCGGCTCATGCCCCGATTGCGACGACAACTCGCTCGCCGGCCCACAGCCACCAGGCTCCGCGTTCCCGACCGGGCATTCGCACCCACCTGTGCACCCGGGCTGCCGCTGTCTTCTCGTTCCCGTTCGGTCGTAGGCTCCGCCGGTGCGAGTTCCCACGGATCTGCCGTCCCGGTCGCGCCCGGTCCAGCGGTACCAGGTCTGGATCCTGGGAGCAGTGGTCCTCATCATCGTGGCGCTGATCGTGATCCAGGGATTGGCCAACTTCTACACGAACTATCTCTGGTACCGCTCGGTCAGCTTCACGGCAGTCTGGCGTCGCATGATCGAGACCAAACTTGAACTTGCCGGGACGTTCATGGGCGTGTTCTTCGTCGCGTGCTGGGTCAGCTTGTGGGTGGTCGACCGCATCGCCCCGCGAGCGCTGCTCGTCTCGCCGGAGCTCGAGATCGTCCGCCGATACCAGCAGATCGTCGGCAGGCACACCTTGGCCGTGCGCACGGTCGTGTCCTTGATCTTTGCCCTGATCGTCGGGGCGTCGACGAACAGCCAGTGGCAGCACTGGCTGATGTTCCGCAGCGGCAAGTCCTTCGGGGCGACCGATCCGCAGTTCCACAAGGCGGTCGGTTTCTATGTGTTCAAACTGCCGTTCCTGTCCTTCCTGGTCGACTGGACCCTCGTGGCGCTCCTGGTGGTCCTGATAATCACGAGCATTGGCCACTACCTCAACGGAGGGCTCAGGTTCCAGGGCCCGTCGCCCCGGGTCGACCCGCGCGTCACCGCGCATATATCGGTGATCCTTGCGGCAATGGCGCTGGTCCGCGCGGCGGGGTACTTCTACGTCGACCGCTACAACCTCGTGCTCGCGAAGGACGGCGTCGTGGGCGGTGCCGGCTACACCGACGTGCACGTGCGCCTACCGGCGATCGAGTTGCTCGCGGTCGTGGCGCTGGCGGTGTTCGTGCTGATGGTGTTCAACGTCTACCAGCGAAACTTAGCGCTGCCCGCGATCGGTGTCGGGCTGTGGCTCCTTGTCGGCCTGACCGCCGCCGTGATCGTCCCTGCGGTCGTGCAAAGGTTCAAGGTCACGCCTGCCCAGAGCAAGCTCGAGCTTCCCTATATAGGCCGGAACATAGAAGCGACACGCAAGGCAACAGGGCTCTCGAGCATCGACGAGCGTGCGTTCGCGGGCGTCTCGAACCTGACGGGCGGAGTGGTCGCTGGGGCCGCGTCGACGTTGGACAACCTCCCGCTCTGGGAGCCCTCGATCACGTCTGCGACCTACCAGAAGCTCCAGCAGAACGGCACCGGCTTCACCATTTCGGGTCTCTCCCTCGACCGTTACCGGATCGGTGGCACCCTGACCCCGTTCGTCATCGGCGTACGGCAGGTCAATGCCGCAGACCTGCCGACGCAGTCGTGGGTCAACACTCACCTCCAGTACACCCACGGCTACGGTGCGATCCTCTCACCGGCAAACCAGCAGACCGGAGGGAACCCTGACTTCGACATCTCGGGCGTACCGCCCGTCTCGAGCCCCGGTGCTCCGAAGATCACCCAGCCGGCGGTCTATTTCGGCGTTAGCCAGTCGGGCTACGTGGTCGCGGATACTGCCCAGAGCGAAGTCGACTATTCGAACACGAATGGGAACGTGATCTCCAGCCACTACTCGGGCACCGGCGGCGTGCCTATCGGCTCGTTCTGGGTGAAGGCGGCCTTCGCGCTCAGGTTCCACGACCTCAACTTGCTCATCTCGAACCTCGTCACCAAGAGCGCCCGGCTGATGTTCAACCAGGACATCCGTGTCCGGGTCGCCAAGGTGGCACCCTTCCTCAAGGTCGACGGCAACCCGTATCCGGTGATCGATAACGGCCAAATCGACTGGATCGTCGACGCCTACACGACTACGAGCTACTACCCGTATGCCCAACAGGACCAGACCTCGGAGCTTCCTGCCGGGACCGGTCTCTCGGGAGCCTTCAACTACATTCGCAACTCGGTGAAAGTGGTCGTAAACGCCTACACGGGTGACATGACGTTCTACGCCGTGAACAACACCGACCCGATCCTCAACACATGGGAATCGATATTCCCGAACATGTTCAAGCCGCTCAGCGACATGGGCCCCGTGCTCAGGGCGCACCTGCGCTACCCACAGGCTCTCTTGATGGTGCAGGCCACCATGTACGGCCGCTATCACTTGACCAATCCCTCTTCCTTCTACATCGCCAACAACGCCTGGGAGCTCGCACCGACGTCGGGCACCGGGTCACCGGACCAACCGTTGCCCGTCGATTCGAATGGGAACACGCTGCGTTTCGTGCCCGAGTACGAGATCCTGCAGCTCCCCGGAGCCACCGACCCGGGGTTCACGACCATCGAGCCGCTCGATCCACTGTCACAGGGCGACCGGATCCAGACCTTGGCCGCGCTGATGACCGCCTCTTGTAACTACCAGACATACGGGCAGATCACCGCATATGTGACTCCGACGAGGAACGCGACAGCAGGCCCCGCTGTCGTCAACTCGAAGATCCAGTCGAACTCGACGGTCTCCCAGTACGTGACGCTGGTGGGTCGAGCCGGTTCGACGGTCTCGCTCGGCACCACGCTCATCATCCCGATCGACGACTCAGTGGTTTACGTGCGGCCGCTCTATGTGAGCTCGTCGCAGAACGCGTACCCCCAGTTGACTCGTTACATCGTCGTCTACGGCAACCAGGTCGCCATGGAGGACACCCTCGGTGCCGCACTGGCAGACGTCTTCGGCGCAGCGACGAGCAACATCGGGGGCGGTAGCGGCCAGATCCCGGCATCGGTCCGGGCTCTCATCAAGAGCGCGCAGAGTTACTACAACCAGGGGCTCGTGGCTCTGAAGCACGAGGACTTGACGACTTACTCAGCGGACATGACCATCGTCGGCAATCTCGTGGCCGAGGCGGAGTCCGAGTTGAGGCAGACCAAGAAGCCGGCCGCAGCGACGGCCGTCAAGGCCGCGAGCTCCTCCGCCTAGCACTCGGAGGACGGGCTCGGTGAGCCGACGGAGGCGACAGGGCTGACAGGGCTGATAAAGTCTCGCGTTGCCGCCGCGGGGTGGA
>Ga0181536_10002648_pt1 | contig 19954 bp, 9 predicted proteins | sample PEATcosm2014_Bin_41_FD_121105 | JGI IMG/M metagenome (GOLD analysis project Ga0181536, IMG submission 121105) | Peatland microbial communities from MTU Mesocosm Facility, Houghton, MI, USA - PEATcosm2014_Bin17_60_metaG | ecosystem: Environmental > Terrestrial > Soil > Wetlands > Peat | place...
CCGCGAGGGTTCCAATTATCGAGCCGGCCTGTTCGAGAAAATCAAGGGAGTTCAGCCCACCTCCATCGCCAACCAAGTAAAAAACGCCCGGTCTAAACCTCGCTTTTCGAGTCAGTGCTCAAGAGCTCGGCCAGAGCCTCATTGTACCTTATTTCCGAGGTCACAAGCACCGCTGCCAGCGAGCTGGAAAGGGTCTCTCCGTTTGCGGGATCAAAGGTCGAGTTCGCGTCCATGTCCACCCACCCCACAACCCAGAACTTGTTTTGAATCAAGGGCAAAGCGTCAAACGGGTACACAGGAAAGGAAAATGAAGCGACCGTGCCGGAGCTGTCCCAAACAGGTTGCGCATCCAGCATGGTTGAGCCATCTGGATCAGTTGCAACGCGGAGCATTATTCTGCCGGACACTCCAGGATCGTTCTGGCCGGGCGATACGGAGGCCTTGAGGTACGCGTTCCCGTCAGAGCGGACAGCCATGATGAGATACCCGCGCTCGGTGGCCCGGGACCCAGCCCCTATCGCGCCGCTAGCCGGCAGAGCATTCGCCATGGAGCCCGGTATTTGGTCTGACCAAATACGGGTAATCACCAGATTTGCCGCGGCGCCCATCGTATAGGTCCTGTGAAGAATACTAAAGGCGGGAATGGACTCGACACTGCTCAGACTTCTGAGGCCGGCCTTGCTGATCGTCAGGCTATACGTGCCCGGAGGGATGTCATCATACTGGAATGCGCCGCTCGCATCGGTCGTGCGAGCGATCCCGCCAAATGTGACCTGGGCTCCGGAAACGGGTGCGCCCAGGGAATCCAGCACCGTTCCGAGCAAGCTGCTATGGGCGGAGGATGCGTTGCCAACCACATGCGAAGCGGCGAAATCGTAGTGCTCGTACTGGGAGTCGTATGAAAAAGGGTCGGGCAGGGCCACCCACATTCTCAGCACTTGCTCGCTCGAGACGTATTCCCACGCATAAACGGTGATGTCGTCTGGCGGGGCGTACACTGAGTCCTCCGTTTCGAAATACAGATACCCTCCTCCCGGCGTGAAGTGAGAATAGGTGGAGCTGGGGTGGCGGGAGACGGACCGAACGGCGTCAAACGTGAAATTGTCCGTCGGAACAGTGCCGTCCTCGATCGCCGTGCCCCATACATGATTCGTAGTTTCCAAATCAGCCGTGTAGGAGACAAAGCTTTGCCCGTCTTTCGTGGAAGTCTGATAGGGCCGTATGCGGACCGTGCCCGAGGCGCTGAGCGTGATGCGATCCCGCGAGCCGTCGGACCAGTTCCAAGTGGCCGAGTCCTGGCCGCTATAAGTCACGATGAACTCGAGCGTCGCGGCGGCAGATGCGGTCCGGAGAGAAAGAATCGCCGCGGCGAGAAGCACGACCGCGCAACGTGCAGCGAGGCTTCGTTCTGCGCGAGAGATTAAGGAGGAGGTATTCATTTGCGCTTTGCTGTTTGTCGCTTTGTTTTCGGTACGTGTTTTTTTGTGTCGTGACTGCCCGCATCTGTCGGAACCAAGGCTACGGCGCCACCATGGCCCGGTAAAACAGATTCGCCGCGTTGGTGCCCGCGCTGGGTCCCACGACAATGGACCAGGACGGCCCAACCGCGTTTGTAACCGCAACCCACGTCTTCAAATCCGCTGACGCCTCGACCGTGTAATTGACATTGGCCACCCCCGTCAATTGCAGCTCACACCCCGCCGGCGGAACCAACCGTATGCCAAGCGTCGGCGCAAGGCTGAAAGACGCTGGCAGCACGTCCGTCACTTCCGCAAGAACGCTCTGGCCTGGATTGACGACCGTGCCGTTGGCGCGCACCGCGGCGACATTGGTGATCGTTCCGGCGGCCACGGGCGTGACCGTGATGCTCATCTCCGCCTGAGCGGAGAGCCCCAAGTACCCCAACATAAACGTCACTTGCCGGGCAGCCGGGTCGTAGCTCCAAGACCCTTGGTCCGTTTGCGCGCTCACGAATTGTACCCCCGCCGGCAGCGCGTTCGTCACTATCACCCCGGTGGCCTCGCACTCCCCTCCGCGCGTCAACCCCAGATGATACTGCAACAGTTGGCCCACCTGCGCCGGGTCGGGGGTCGCGCTTGATTGCGGGTAAAGGGCAACGTCAGTACACCAGCCCTCCCGCAGCAGCCAGTAAGCCGTGTTCTCGAACAGGCTGCGCAGCATGTCCTTGGACTGCGGCACGTCCGGGGGGCTGACCCGCACTCCCTGGGTGAAGAGCCGTGTCTGGCCCGTGTCGACTATTTGGAACCCCGGGTAGGCCAGCAGCACGTCAGCCCCGCCGCTCCGGCCAATGACCTCGGTGCTGGCGTCGGTGTTGGTTGCCACATCCAGCCGCGCGGGATAGGCGAAATTGGTCACCGTGCCGAAGAGCCCGTCCAGGATGGGGTTGAACGAGATGCTGCTTTGCACCGCGATCGTTCCATCGCCGCCGGTCCCCCCCGCCGGTCCCAGCCGGGTCAGCGCCGCCCACTCTGACCGCTCTGGCTCCGGCAGGGCCGCGCCCGAGGAGGCCAAGTGTTCGCCGATGAGATAAAGCGGTATCCCGTTGGTGTAGGCCGCCCTCAGCGCGTCCACCGTGCCGGGGGTCGGCCCGTTGGTGCTCGTGCCCAAACCGTCCCAAATCACGAGGATGAAGGAGTTAAGCGCCTGCGCGCTCAGCACCTCCTGCCCAAGCACGTACGAGCCAAGCTTCAGATCCAGAAACAGGTCACTCTGCAGGTCCCCAATCTCCGGATCATCAACGGCTCGAACAATAGCTACCTCTCCACACTGGCTGCTGACGATGACCTGCACCACGTTGGTGGAGGTCGCCGTATTGCCCTGGCTGTCCCTTGCCCGGGCGGTAAGCGAATACGTGCCCAGTTGCGTGGGGAGCCAGGCGAGGTTGTAGGGGCTGGGGGAGGCTGCTCCCAGGGACATGCCGTCACCGGTGAAGTATTCCACCTGGACCGGCGTCGTCGCGCCGGCGACCCCCGCGCTAATCACAACGCTCTGGTCCAGGCAGAAGGACGAGTAGTTGGTCGGGCTGAGGATGCTCACGGCCAGGCCGGGGGGCGGCGCATTGGTCACGACGATGCCCACCACCTGAGAGGTCGAACTCAGGCCATAATTGTCCGTCGCCCGTGCCGTCAACCAGTAGCTGCCACTCGACACATTCGTCCAAAGGACGTTGCAAGCGGCATTGGTAGCCGTGCCCAGGAGGTTCGTGCCCCCCTGGAAAAACTGCACTTGGGTGACCGCGCCCTGGGGATCGCTGGCGGCGGCGGCCAGCTTGATAGCGGCTCCCGCCAGGAAGCTCGCACCGTTGGTCGGCTGAGTGAGCGAAACGCTTGGCCCACTCAACACTGCCAGAGTCGCGACCACGCTCGTGGCAGCGCCGGCCGAGTTGGTTACCACCACCGAATATCCTCCGGCGTTGGCGGGTTGCGCATTGTTCACCGTCAGCGTGGCATTCGTGGCTCCGGTCAGAGCCTTGGTCTGGTTGAAGAACCACTGGTAACCGACTGGCGCTGAGCCACTGGCCACCACCTGGAAACTGGCCGTAGCGCCCGCAATAACGGTTTGGTTGGTCGGCCCAGAGACAATACTCGGTGGCACCAGCACCGTCAGCGTCGCCACCGAGCTGGTGGCCGCGCCGGCCAGGTTGGTCACTACCACGGAATACCCGCCTGCGTTGGCTGGCTGGGCATTGTTCACCGTCAGCGTGGCGTTCGTGGCCCCGGCCAACACGCTGCTCTGGTTGAAGAACCACTGGTAACTGAGCGGGCTCGAACCGGCAGCCACCACCCGGAAAGTGGCCGTGGCACCCGCAATGACGGTTCGGTTGGTCGGCTGAGAGACGATACTCGGTGGAAGCAGCACTGTCAGCGTCGCCACCGAGCTGGTGACGACGCCGGCCAAGTTGGTCACGACCACCGAATACCCTCCCGCGCTGCCCGGTTGGACATTGTTCAACGTGAGCGTGGCGTTCGTGGCCCCGGCCAGCACGCTGGTCTGGTCGAAGAACCACTGGTAACTGAGCGGCGCTGAGCCGCTGGCCACCACCTGGAAACTGGCGGTGGCGCCCGCAATGACGGTTTGGTTGGTCGGCTGAGAGACAACAACGGGAGGCATGTCGGCAGTTACGTCAAGGTTCGTTCCGTCCATCATGACCTCGACATAATTCAATGTGTCCAGGACAGGGCAGTCATCAACATGGGTCACGACCACCCGGTTGGCCTCGCCCGGTTCGACCAATCCTGAAAGATCGGCTGCTCCTGTCGACGTTGCAGCCAAAAACACGTACCCGCCCGGAGGGACAATCCCGTTGGGGTAGGTTGAGTTGAAAAGGGTAACTCGAGCGCCATCATCAACAGTGCCTCCGTTGAACGAGATGATGATGCCGCCCAAAGCAACGTCGCCCGGCACGTTGATGAAAGTCTGGAAGTAGGTAAATGCTCCTTCTGTAAGGCAATCTGAAAGTATGGAATCCCGATTGAATCCAATCGTATTGCCGTCCGGCGCGGGACCCCATCCAGGGTCATTCGCGGGTGGGATATGGGCAAATTCGTATTCTTGGGGTGCGCCATGCTCTGGAGCTGTCCAGCCAAACGAGACGACAGCTCCCGGGTGCATCTGCCACCCGCTCCTTGTTTGCCCGTTAGACCTCAGGCAGAAGACAATGGCGAGGACCGCCCAAAGAGGAACTGGTATCAATTTGCTCACAACGCCTTTCGCTTTCATCGCATTTATGTTGTGCTGGATACGGCGGAGACCGCCCTCCAGACTATAAAGAGGAGGTCCCCGGGGAAATGTTTGACAGGTTGTGGGAGTGGGTTTTCATAATAGAGTTGAGCTGACAGGAATTTGGTTTCTGGCACGGCGCCGGTTTGTCGACGCTGCGCCGGTGAGGTGGAATTTGTTTTGCGTCGCGCTCATGAGGACTCGGAGAGCGTCTGTGGCACCGCTAAGGCTCAGGCTCCACGAGGAGCGCAAGACCTCAGTCAGGAGGTCAAAAGTAACTCTGCGGTGCTCTGTTTGGCTGCTCATCATTCGTTTAAGTGCCCTTCCGCTAAATATATAATTGCATCGCCCGCCTCTTCCTGCCGCGCCGCACGCGAGCCCAGGCAGGGGCCGCCACCGGATAAGGCGGAAAGCGTGGTGAAGCGTTTCACGAAATGGCCGCTCCCCTTTTCCTTCCATTCGCCGGCTTGGTCCATCCGGCCCGTGGCTTCGGAGAGCCTCGCGAGGGATTGAATCGCCTCCTTGAGGCGAGACTTGGCTGGAATGGGAATCATCGCACTCATACCACAGGAGAAACGAGAAAACTCGAGCGGCGCGCTTTTCCCACCAGGGCTTCGCCCAGGAAGGCTGCGGGACTGCTTGCAATTGCTTTTTGCACGTTTCGTTTTCCTCTTTCTCAAGGATTCTCCGGCGAATGTTACTGACCGGCCTCCGCCTTTTTCTTCCATTTCGCCGCTTGATCCGGGCGGTTGGCGGCCTCATAGAGCCGCGCGATGGATTGAATTGCCTCCTTGAGGCGCGCCTTCTTTGGGATGGGAATCGTGGCCACATGCTCCTTCATTGCGGCATAGCCGGAGAGGAGCAGCGGCTCCGCCTCGGCAAAGTTCTTCTTGTCCACGAGAATAGCGCCCAGGCGGCAGCGCGCATCAAAGGTCAGCCAGTCGCCGGAGAGGGTCCTTTCGCGGAGGGCCAGCGCCTCGCGACAGGCCGCTTCGGCTTCGGCCAGTCTGTCCTGTCGTTCGAGCACGCCGGCCAGGTCGCCAAGGGATTCGGCGACGGCTGGATGCTCCGCCCCCAGGAGCCTCTTGCGCATGGCCAGCCCCTCCCGGAGCAGAGGTTCGGCCTCGGGAAAGGCTGGGTCGGCAAGCAGGTTAGGTACCGACGTTCCAGGGCCGCAGTTCATGTACACGCGGGCGGTGATGAACTGGTCCGTGAACGCAGGGGCGGCAGCGCGGGCGACGCCTAGCGAGGAGAAGACCACCAAAGTGGCGACGAGGGCCAACAAGCAAAACTGCCAAATCAAACTGCAACTGCCCCGTCGGCGAAGCGCGCTCCCCGGCGAGTGCCACGCCAAGGGCGAGCGAGGCACAGGCGAACACCCTGGGAACGGCAGAGCGAGTCTCGCCGGCTTCGCGCGTCGCAGGGTAGCTCTAATCATCTGGGGCTCCACAATAACAGCGTTACAATCAGGTCTCATGTTTTCCTTTCGTGAACAGAAGTCGAACGCGGGCAGGCGGGTTTCATGGTCATTTTGCGGGTTCCAGTTTCTTGCGCCATTCGTTGGCCAGGCCGGGGCGGCCGGTGGTTTCGTAGAAGCGAACGATGCGCTGGACGGTCTCGGGGAGGCGGGACTTGTACTCGCTGGGGATAGACTGCTCGCGCTGCTTTAGTGCGGTGTATGCGGAAAGCAGGAGCGGCTCGGCTTCAACCAACTTCTTCTGGCCGGCCAGACTTGCGCCCAGGATGCCCCGGGCATTGAAGGTCTGCCAATCCTCCGGAAAGTCTTTTTCGCCAACTGCCAGCCATTCCTGAGCCAGCGATTGGGCCTCGGCAAACTTCTCCTCGGCCAGCAGGGTGCGCGCCAGGCGGGAGAAGGCATCGATCCTGGCGCTCGCGACGGCGGGAGAGGGCGGCGACTCTTTTGCCAGTAGCCTGCGCCACACGGCCAACTCGTCGCGCTGGAGGGATTCCGCCTCGCCCAGCCGCCCCTCGTCATAGAGCACGTCCGCCAGCAAGGCGAGCGACTGGGCGGTGTCGGGATGGTCGTGGCCGAGCAGGTTGGTCCGAACCGAGAGGGACTGCCGCGCGAAGGGCTCGGCCTCGGCGAGCTTGTGCCGGGCTTGGAGGAGGAAGCCCAGGTTGAACAGGGACGTGGCGACATTGGCATGCTGGTCGGTGTGGAGGACTCTCCGCTGGATCGCCAGGGCCTCGCGCTGTCTGGACTCGGCCTCGGGGAATCTACCCTGGCGCGCCAGGACGTTGGCCAGGTTGATGAGGGAGCCGGCGATGTCCAGGTGGTCCGGCGGCAGCTTCTTCCGCTGGATAGCCAGGGCCTCGTTCTGGACCGCTTCGGCCTCGGCCAGCTTGTTTTGGGCGAGCAAGATGGGGAAGAGGTTATTGAGCGAGCCGGCCACATCGATGTGCTCGTTGCCCAGCCGTTTTCGGCGGATGGCCAGCGCTTCCCGCGCCGCGGTTTCGGCCTCGGGGGCGCGGCCCAGGCCCATCAACGACGCGGCCAGGTTGAAGAGCGAGGCGGCCACGTCCGGGTGATCGTCACCGAGCAGCTTCCTTCGCATGGCCAGGGCCGCGCGGTTGGTGGACTCGGCTTCCGAATACCTGGCCTCGGCGTTGAGGGTATCGGCCAGATTGTTCATCGAAAGGGCGACGTACGGATGCTCGAGGCCGAACCGGTTCTGGTTCAGACGCAGGGCCTGGAGCTGCAGGGCCTCCGCCTCCGGCAGCTTGTCCTCGAGCGACAACACGCCGGCCAGGTTCTCCAGAGACTCGACTGTGTCCTCGTGCTCTTCGCCCAAGAGCTTCCTTCGCATGGAGAGGGCCTGACGGTCCAAGTCCTCCGCCTGGCGCAGCCGGTTCTGCCAGCATAAATCCAGGGCCAGGCCGTTGAGTGAAGCGGCCACGTCGCGGTGCTCGGGGCCCAGGAGCTTTCTCCGGATGTCCAAGGCCCCTTGGTGCGCGGATTGGGCATTGGTCAGGTTGCCCAAACTGAAGAGCACATTGCCCAGGTCGTTGAGAGAGTCGGCCACGCTGAGGCTCTCGAGGCCGAAGAGGTTCGTTCGCAGCGTGAAAGCAGCCCGGTGCATTGTCTCCGCCCTCCCGTAATCGCCCAGGGCACGATAGACGTTGCCGATGACGGCGCGCAGTTTCGCCTCGACTTCCGGTTGGTCCTTGAGGTCCGCGCCGACGCGCTCGGCGGTCTTGTCGAGGATTTCGCGCATCATCGTCGTGTCCCGCCCCAGGGCCACCGAAGGGCCGACGCTTTTCAACATGTCCGCAAGGAACCGCGCCACCTGCTCGCTTTTTGCGGCTGCGGTGAAGGCGGCCTTCTCCGCCGCCACCGCCCGCCGCCGGGCCGCCTTCTCCCGCAGGTACAGCCAGGATGAAACACCCAGACCGACGACCAGGGCGGTGGCCACGGCGGCGGCGGCCGCGAAAACGAGCTTGTTTCTCTTGATGAGCTTCTTGAGGCGGTAAGCGGCGCTCGGGGGGCGGGCCAGTACCGGTTCATCGTTCAAGTGGCGTTGCACGTCCAGGGCCAAGCCGTCGGCAGTCACGTAACGGCGCGCCGGGTCCTTCTCCAGGCACTTCATCACGACCCAATCCAGGTCAGTGGCCAACGACGAGGGAAGAGCGGCGAACTGAGGGCGCGGCCCAACGACGGTCCTGCGGCGCAACCGTGTCGAGGGCCGTTCCGGCTCCTCCTCCATGATGATGCGCCGCATCTCGTTGTAACCCGCGCTGCACAAACGCTCCTCCGGGAAGGGGGTCGTGCCGGTGAGCAATTCATAGAGCAGGACACCCAGGCTGTAGATGTCGGAGCGGGTGTCCACGTCCAGGCGGCTCATCTCGGCCTGCTCGGGGCTCATGTAGGCCGGAGTGCCGATCATGGCGCCGAAGTTGGTGAAAAAGGTCTTCTCGGTGAGCTTTTGGTTGGTGGCCTTGGCCACGCCGAAATCAATCACCATGGGGTGTGGCACGCCCGCCTTGAGTGCGACCAGCACGTTGCCGGGCTTGATGTCGCGGTGGATGATGCCCTTCTGGTGCGCGCTTTGGAGGGCGTGGCAAACGGGCAGAAACAGCTTGATGCGCTCCGGCGTCGAGAGCCGGGTCTGGTCACAGAACTGGGTGATGGGCACGCCTTGGACCAACTCCATGACGAAGAATGGCCGCCCGGTGGCGGTGGCGCCTCCATCCAGGACCTTGGCGATGTTCGGGTGGTCCATGAGGGCCAGAGCCTGCCGCTCGGCCTCGAAGCGGGCCACCACCTGCCTGGTGTCCATGCCCAGCTTGATGACTTTGAGCGCCACCCGGCGGCGGACCGGTTCTTCCTGCTCGGCCATGTAAACGACCCCCATGCCGCCCTCGCCGATCTTCTCCAACAGCTTATAGCGACCGATGCGATCGCCGGGCCGATCCGCAAGCGAAAGAATCTGGACGGCAGGGTCTTCCAGGAAGGAGTCCGGGCGGTGGCTGTCGAGCAAGTCCTGGACCCTGGAGCGGAGGGCTCCATCGCCCGGGCAGGCGCCCGCGACAAAGGCGGCCCGCTCTTCTGGTGAGGCAATCTCGACAGCGCGCAAGAAGATGTCTCGCGCCTGCCGTTCCCGTGTGGTCTGGTCTTGCTCGTTCATGGCTCTGCCCGCCTCTACATGCGTGCGCGCCAAAAAAACCCGCCAACATTTCCAAAAAGAAACTACGTCAAGCGCCCTCCCCGCGGAGGGCGTGCCTGAGCCAAGCCCGAGCAAAAGTCCACAGCCGCTCGCCCTCGCGCTGCGGAATCCCCATAGCCTTGGTAGCCTCAGCCATGCCATAGCCGACGAAATAACGAAGCTCGACCAGACGGGCGGCTTCCGCATCGATCCGGGCAAGGCGGTCCAGCACCTCGTCGAGCCCCAGCAACTCGGAGTCGGGCGCCCGTACCGTGATGCGCGACTCGTGAAGCTCCTCGGGCGTTGCCAGGCCGGAAACCTCGCGCAATTTGCGCTTGCGGGCGCGGTCAATCAAGATCCGCCGCATGGCTCGGGCGGCAGCGCCAAAGAAATGAGCCCTGTTCTTCCACTGCGTTTGACGGTCTCCGCCAAGCCGCAACCAAGCCTCATGGACCAGGGCGGTCGCTTGCAGCGTGTGCCCAGGAGCCTCGCGGGCCATCTTGGCCGCAGCCAGGCGGCGCAATTCCTCGTAAACCAGAGGCAGCAGTTGCTCCGCTGCCTGCGCATCCCCGGCCCCCGCCGCCGCGAGGACTTGTGTCGCGTGTTCTGCCGTATGGTCCATTGAAACAGGTTGCCCCTTTGCGGCCTACTCAGGCCGAGACTGCGCACTTCGGTTTTGGGGGAACCATAGGCATTTGACACTGAGACGCCTGTCATTGTCAATACACTTTTCATAGGACCCCGCTGGTCGATGGTCCGCCCCGCAACCTCGAATCGGCTCTGGTGGTCGTCAGGCGGACTGGAATTCAGCGGATGGCGCCGCCGAGTTTGCGGGAGCTGCGGTACTGGATCCAGGTTACGTCGGGGTTGTTGGGACATGGCGACATCCCCGGGTTAGTCCGCGGCGTGGTGCGGGGGTCCTGCCAACGTTTGAGCTCGGCGTGGCCATCGGCGAAAGAGAAGCTGGTTTGCTTGCCATGGTAGAAGGCAGGGTACTCGACCAGGCTGTAGGCGCCGGGTCCCGGAGGATCGAAGCCCATCATCTCGACCATAAAGCAGCCGTCGTTGATGCCGTCGAACCGCTCGTCCAGGAAGACAAACGCCATAGCGGTGGAGAAGGGGCCGAAGTCAGTGGTTCGGGAGTATTGAACGTAGCCGTGTGTCCAGGGCACATCCGAAGGCCGGTTTCCCAGGTAGCAGTTCATGGAGTAAGAGCGGACGCGTGGGGTCCCTGAGTTGCCGTTGCTCAGGCTGCGGTCGCCGGGGCATTTGTAGATGCCGGTCGAGCCTGCATAGCGGCCCAACTGAGAACTCGCCAGGAGAACCGGGTTGGTGTTGTCGGGCGTGTATGTCAGGTCATCGAGATAGCCGACGCACCAGGTGTTGTTCGAGTTGGAGTAATCCTGGGCGTCAGCGCCCGAGTAGTTGCCGGGCATCTTTTCCCCGAAGTCCACGGTATAGGTGGTCCAGGCGGTCACGAGCTGCTTGTTGTTGTTCATGCAACTGAGGGCCTGGGCCCGCGCCCGGGCCTGCGACAGGGCCGGCAGGAGCAGGGCGGCAAGGATGGCGATGATCGCAATCACAACCAGCAGCTCGATAAGGGTGAAGGCACGGCTGCTCCCGTCCAGTTGGGGTGTGCCAAACAGCTCAGGCCCGGAAGGACAATTGGGAGCACCGTCGAGTCCGGCCGTCCCTTCGGAACTTGTGTTTCTTTTGCGGCCGGACCCAACGCTGAAGCCTTGGGCCATCCTCGGGATGTCCTTTCGGCGCCGACCGACAGGGAATCTCAGAAGCGCATTGGCGCGAGTCGTGAAGTTGGAATTCATAGGCATTGTCGTCACGGAGTTATGCGATTGGTAGTAAGTCGTGGAAATGAGGTCAATCGGTCTCGCGCAGACGGTAGAATAAGCGCAAGTCCGAGGGCGGCCCCATCGGCTGGTCGTACGGGTCGGTGTCCGGTACGACCGGGAGGGTATCGGTCCAGGTCTGGAGATCGGGGGAGGACTGGAGTTGGAAGGTGCAGCCGGCGCCGCCGCTGATGCGGACGTGGACGAGGTTGTTGGTGTCGAGCAGGACTTTCATGCTAGTCTGGGGGGCGCAAGCGGGGCCGTTGATGAAGGCCACCTGGGAGCAAGGCACGCCCGAGTAAAGGCCGCGAGTGAGGGTGAAGCTATTGGTGATCCAGCCGCGCCGCAGCGCTATGGCCATCGTGTCGAATTCATAGTCGGCCCGGCCTGGGAGTTGGGCGAACCGGGCGACGGCGACATTGTTGGTGAGAGTGACCTGGACGACATTGGTGTCGGCCGGGGCGCCGGTGAGGACGGAGAGGACCTGGGCCGAGACCCCTAGCAACTGCGGGGACAGGACGTTACTGACCACGACGCCGCCGGCCGTACACTCCCCGTTCTGGCTGACGGTAATCGAGAAGGTGACCGTGTCCCCGACGTTGATGGGCGGCGGCTGAAGGCAGTTCAGGGCTGCATTGAGTTCCTGGCACTCGAAGAGGCGCAGAAGCCACGCAGCGCCATTGAGGCAGAGGATGAGCCTGTTGTTGCCGGGGTCAGGCGGCGCCGAGGCCACGCAAAAGTCCTGAACCAGGCGCCGGGTCTGTCCAAAGTCCCCCTGGGTCGAAGGGGGGTAACGGAGCATCACGGGGCTGTTGGTGGCCTCCCCCGGAACGGAGAAGTCCGCTACCACCTCGAGGTCGGAGCCGGTCAACTGTAGGACCTCGATGGGTCCCTGGTAGGGTATGTTCGTGCTAGCGTCTGCCAGAGGATACCATCCGTAGAAGAGCCCGTCCTCGGGCGAGGTCTGGATGCCCTGGATGTTCACCAGGTTGGAAACAGACCCCACCTGCTGGCACTCGATCAGGTTGGCCCACTCGACATAAGTCTGCTCGTTGGTCAAGTTATCGAGCGAGCCGGCAAGCCCGCCGCCGATCAAATAGAGAGGTATTCCCGCCAGATAAGCCTGGTTGAAGACCGCGACGTCGTTATCGGAAAGCCCTGGGTTGGTCTGGCCCAAATCGTCCCAAAGGATGAGTTTGAAGCCCTGGACCAAGCCGAAGTAGAGGCCCTCCTGATCCAGGATTTTGACCACCGCGCTCCACTGGGAACGGTTGCCGTTTGTATCCTGCGCGGTGATGATGAGGTTGTTGGCGATGAACGCGGCGACGTTGTCGATTTCCGGCGCGGGGAAGTTGCGCACTATGAGGATGTCCCCCCGCAGGTCCCGAGTGATTACGGGGAGCACGTCCGACCAGGTCGAGGCGCCGTGCTGGTCGTAGGCCAGGGCCACAAACTGATTCGTGACGTCGACGTAGTTGGTGTTTGGATAAACCCAGGTCCAGGGTGCGCTGGTTGCGCGCCCCAGGGGATTGGTCGTGCCGCCTGAGACCATGTAGTAGTCGACATGGTCCATCCCATCATCCACGCCACTGGCTGTGGATTGGAGGGTGATGGGGTCGCCGGCGCGGAAGATGGTGTCGGGCAGCGGGTTGGTGATGGAGATCGTCGGTGGTAGGTTAATGACCTGGATGTAGTTGGTCTTGGTGAGACTCGCGGTCTTGGGCGACTGGCCGTTGGTTTGTGTCACAGTCAGGGTCACGGTCTTCCAGCCTGGGTCGGCGTAGGCGTGGGTCGGCTCGACATCATGGCTAATGGGGCTGCCGTCGCCGAAATCCCAATCGTAGCTGGCATTGGATGGCAGGCCGTCCATGGGCCGGGGGGGCACGGGCCCGCGAGCGTGGTCGAGCGACAGGCGCAGGGCCTTGGATTCAGACTCCTGGCCGAGGAGGGCGCCGAGGCCAAGCTTATCCACAACACCGGGCGTCGGCCCTCCACCGGATTCGGACTCGAGGCCGGACGGGGCGCCAGGCAGCAGCTCGTTGATCCAGGTGATGTTGGTGGTGGTCCCGTCGATGTCGCAGATGTGCCACCAGTCGTTCGTGCCCTGGGTCGGCACGTCCACCGCGCCGATGGGCATCAATTGCACCGAGGTTCCGCCGTTGGTGTTGCTGCCCAGATAAGCAACCAGTTGCGCGTGGGACTGGGTCAAAAAGACATCGGCTTCACCGGGATATTTCCGGGCATAGACGCCATAGGTTCCAGGAAAGAAGCGGCCGATGGTGATGGTGTCCGGCCCCCACCCGGTGACGGCAGCCGCCTCGCGTTCGGCGTAGGGTGGTGCGGTCAGGCTGCCTTTGTTCTGGTTGAGGTAATCAATCCACAGGTAACTTATGCCCACGGTCGGAGGCATGTTCAGCAGCAGGTCCAAATCCGCGGGCTCATTGGTCCAGTTCAGGACGAACCTCATGCCGACCAGGATCGGGGACATGGAAAAGCGCTTCGCTATGGTCTGGCCCTGGCCGACGTCGAGGTTGTCGTCCACATAATTGTAGTAACCGGTCTTGGTGGCGAGCAACTCGGCGGCGTCGGCCGTCGACTGGTTCCAGAACTCAACGGGCTCGTTGAGATGGACGTAGGTTGCATTGGCCATGAATTGTGCCCGGAAGTCGCCCAAGTCCACGCCCACCAACTCGTAGCCCCCGTTGCTGTCGGTCATGGTGGAAACGTTGCCCACGGAAACCGTCACGCCTGGGATGCCCACCGCGATGCCGTTGGATGTCGTCTCGGTAGCGTCGGTCACCAGGCCGCGGACGATGCTGCCGAAGGTGAGGGTGGCCAAGGCGGAGGTCACTGAGCCAAAGCCGTTGCTCAGGACGGCGAAATAGACACCGCCATCTTGCGGTTGTGCGGCGGACAAGGGCTGCACATTGGTCAAGGTCAGCGTCGAGAAGTAGTTGGTCAGGTCGAGGATTTGCGTAGCGCCCGGGACCGGGCCCGTCAGGCTGAACCACTGGACGCTGACGTCCGGACTGCCCCAAGCTTGGTTCGTGAAGACGACCGTATCCCCCGGTGTAGCGGCCAAGCTGAGCGGTTGCTGGCTAATGACCGGCGGCGAGACGATGGGGACGCTTCTGATCGTCAATATGAGGTTGGTTCCCTCGGCGCCGTTGAGGCCGTCCACGGCGAAGTGAAGGACCCCCCCTCCCACCGCCATGAAGCTCACCTTGCTCCGGCCATTGCCGGCCCCATTGGCATCCTTCGCCACGGTAGTCAGCGAGCTGACTGAATCGCCAGTATAAATCCCGAGGGTTGTGGAGATGTCACTGCCGATAGTGTCGGCGGTAACCAGGCTCGGAACCGGGCAGGTCCAGACCCACCAGACCGAGTGCACGGCCGGCTGGCCGCCGTGCGCGGGCTCGCCCGGTTCGGCGGTGGCATACACGTTATAGCCTTGGGCGGAGGCGACGCTGTTGCTGCCCAAGTTTATGGCTTGGGCGAAATTGTCATTGGGTGGCACAGCGATGACGCGGACCAGGGACGTTGCGCTGTTGGCGTTGGTTTGGAGGTTGCTGACAACCACGTAGTAATAGCCTGAATCGTTGGTCTGCGCGTTCTGGACGATGAGCCAGCCGTTCGTGGAGAGTTGGTGGTTCTTGTCCAGGGTCACCGGACTGAAGGCAGTCCCGCCAGGCGGCTTGAACAGCCAGGAATAAGCCAGCGAGCCGCAGGTCAGGACCGTGACCTGGTTGGTGAACGGGTCGCCCTGGCGGACCTGCTGAGAACTGGCCGGCTGCGCTGTAATCCAGGGCGCCGCATTGACGGCGACATTGGCCACGGCGCTGGCCACGCTCGTCCAGCGGTTACTGACGATCACGCGGTAGCTGCCGGCAGTCTCGGCCTGGGCCTCGAAACTGAAGCTGTTGTTCGTCGCGCCGGCGAGGTTTGTCCATTGAGTCGGGCCCGGGGGCGTGAATTGCCACTGGTAAGCCAAAAAGGAGCAGGACGGCTCCGGTTCGACCTGGATGGCCAGGTTGACCATGTCGCAGGCAGGGAAGACGGAGGAGGACGACTTCACGTCGGTCGTGATGACGGGGTTGGTCAGAAGCGTCAATTCGGCCAGGGAGCTGAAGACGCTGGTATAAGCGGAGGAGACGATGACGTCATAGCTGCCGGCGTCGGCCGGTTGCAGGTTCGTGAGAGTGAGAGTGCTGTTGGTAGCGCCGTTGATCGCCTGACCCTCGAACCGCCATTGATAGAGCAACGTGCAAGCGGCCGTGGCTGTGACCTGGAAAGTCGCATTCTCGCAGGGCTGCGTGGATACCGATTGGGGCTGTCTTGAGATGGTCGGCTCGGTTTCCACAGTCAGGGTCGCCGGGGCGCTCGTAACGGCCTGGTTGGCGTTGGAAACGACGACCTGATAGCTGCCGGCGTTGGTAGGGGCCAGGTCGGAGATGTGGAGCGTGGCGTTCGTGGTTCCGGCGGCGTTGGGTTCCTGGACCGGCAAGCCGTTGTGGAGCCAGAGGTAACTGACCGGGCTGCAGGAATCGACCTGAACGGCGAAACTAGCCTGGGTGCAGGCATTGGAGGTCACGCTGGCGGGTTGGGCAGTAATGCTCGGGGCGACCACCACCGTGAGCTGGGCCGCGGCGGAGTCAGAGATGGCGCCTTGCCCATTGCTAAAGGCGGCTTGATACCACCCGGCATCGGCGGTCGTGACGTTGGTCAACTGGAGCGTGGCACCCGTCTGGCCGGCCAGGTCCGTGAAGGGGCCGTTGACGTTGGTGCTGAACTCCCACTGGCAATTCACCACGCCGTCGAGGCTGATGGCGGCGGCGCTAAACTGGGCGGGGTGGCAGCCGCCGAGACCGGTCCCGGAGCCTGGAAAACCGCCGACCACGACGACGTCGGCGGGGTCGAGTGTGACCGTGGGCGCGCCAATATGCGGGTTGAAGGTCAGGGTGAGGTTGATATTGGTGCTATAATCCTGCCCATCCACGGCAAAAGAGTATTCCACGTTATTTGTGCCCACGAACTCCACCAAATCATTCCGGTTGGTGCGGTTCGTCACCGGGGTCAACTGGTCGACCGCAAAGCCGGTGTAGGGCGCAATGACTTGCGGCGGCGAGTTGGGCGCTGTGAGCGCCACGATCACGGTTCCATCTACGGGCGGCGTGAAGCTCCACCAGACGGAGTACTTGGGTCCGACGCCGTCGTGGGCAGGTTCGCCAGGTTCAGCGGTGGCGTTTTTGTTCCACCAGTGAGCGACGTTGGTGGTGGAGACGGCATTGGTCGAGAGGACCATCCCGACGGGAAATAACGGGATGCTGTCGGCGAAGTTATCATTGGGCGGACGGATTTCGACAATCAGCCTCGCCACGCGGCTGGTCAGGTTGGTATAGCGGTTGCTGACCGTGGCCCAATAGTAGCCCATCTGGTTGGTCTGGACGCTGTAGAGGTCGAACTCCGGACCGATTTCCCCGGCCTGTGGCGCTCCGTGACTTACGTTGGCGTCCGGCCCAGACCACCACTGGTAGCTCACCGGCTGGAAGGCCTGGGTAACGTGGACCTGGAAATTGGTATCGGAACCGGCGAGCAAGTCGGCGTCGTGCGGGTAGTTCGGATCGAGCACCAGGGCATTGGCTGTGGTCACCGCCAGCGAAGCGACGCTGCTCAGTTGGTTGGAGCAGGCGACGTTCGACACCAAGAAGCGGTATTGGCCGGCCTGGTCAGTACTAATGTTGGTCATGACCAGGCTGGCGGAGGTCTCGCCGTCCAGATCGCCAAAATCCGCGTCGTTGGGCCCCTTGAATTGCCACTGGTACGAAAAAGGCTGCGTCCCCAAACCGGTTGCCGTGTAGGAAACGGTCGCCCCGACGTTGGTCGTGAGGGTGGCGGGTTGGAGCGGGTTGGGGATCACGCACTCGCTGACGTTGACCTTTGCCGGTTCGCTCATCACCGAGCCGTAGCTGTTGGTGATAATGACGCGATACCAGCCTTCGTCCGCTTTGGCGATGACCCCGAAGGTGCCAATGGCCAGTTGGGGGCTGGTGCCGCTGGCCAGATTGGTGAAAAAGGCGTTGGGGCTGATGCTGCTGAACTGCCACTGATACGCAAGGGGCTGGTCGCCTATGGCGCAGACGGCGATACTGGCGCGCGTGCCGGCGGTGACGTTTGTGTCGCTTGGCTGCATTTGTATGTCCGGGGCCGTGTAGCACTGAAGGTTCAGCTCGAAGGCCCCCGAGTCCCCGCCCAGTCCATCCACCACGATATTGTAATCCAGCCCCGCTGCGGCGCTGAACTCGTAGTGGTCGAGGGGCGTGGGCAGTCCGCAGGCGCTTAGCAGAGGGATTGTGTTGAGCAGAGAGAGGACCTTGTGGTAATCATACACGTCCACCAGCGTGCGCGACGGGCTGTTGCTGCCGGTGTCAATCACTACGTAGGCGTCCACCGGGGCCGTCCAGCGCCACCACAAAGTGCGAACCGGCGCCTGGCCACGGTGGTCCATTTCCCCCGGCTCGGCCGTGGCGAAGGTATTCGTTGCCCAAACGGACACGCTCAGCCCGCCCAGTGGCAGGCGGTTGAGGAAGTCGTCGTTAACCGGCGCCTGCGCCAATACCGGCACGCTGCTTGACGCCATAGCCACGGCCAGCGCCGCGCAAGAGAGGAATCGGGTTCGGCTTATCGCAGGGGTCTTTGAAATGTTGTCGAGCATAGCGTTCGCTGATCGTTTCGGATTACCACTTACCAAAGAGGAAAACTAGTCGGGACGTTTCTGGGGATATACATCTGCCACGCTCTTGGGGACAAAACCGATGGGACACTCAGAGGCGGCAGCTCTTGTTCCGCTTGGGTTTTCGCCGCGCCAAGTGCCTTGAGGACTTCCGTCAGTTGTTTCGGCGTACCGTGCATTCAAACCAGTTGACAAGCCCCATCCTGTGCCTTCTGCCCGTGCATGCAGCAGTCTTGGAGAACCAGAGGCATCTAACACGGAAGCACCTGTCATTGTCAATACGCTTTCCATGGGACCCGGGCTGGGAAACCGGCGACCTCGGGCGGCCCCAGGAGGGTGCCGCGAGCGCGTTCGATGAGCGAGACGGCCTGTCGCGCGCGCAAGCTGCGGCGGACAGGCGCCTGAGCGCGCGCTGGGCGCGCTCAATGCCGTATTTACCTTCACGACTGCCGGTCCGCCGCTCAGTTCTTGGCCCCTGCCTGCTTCAGGACCGCGGCAACCTCCGCGTGGCGGTGCTGCGTTGCCCAAGCCAAGGCCGTTGTCCCGTTCCCCTGCCTGGCGTTCACGTCGGCACCGGCAGCCAATAGCAACCGGACGACCTCAGATTTGCCGGCCCCGGCCGCGTGCATCAGGGGGCTAAGGCCGTCCGGCCGTCGCAGATTCACGTTAGCGCCCGCCGACAAGAGAGTCCGAACCACGTCCGGACGGCCACAGGCTGCGGCCCAGAGCAGGGCCGTGCTGCCGTCCGCCGCCTGGGCGTTCACGTTGACCCCCGCCAGCAGCAGCGCCAGCACGGTGGCGGGGTCCCCGCTGCCCACCGCCCAGGCCAGCGCAACCGCCGACTCCCGCTCATTGCCCCGGAGGGCTGCGCTCGCCTCCAGAAGCGGACGGGCGGCATCAGGGTGCGCCCCTGCAGCCGCCCAAGCCAGGGCGGTGGCCCCGTCCTTGTCCTCCAGGCGAGGGTTGGCGCCGGCCTGGAGCAGGGCCGACACAACGTCCACGTGCCCATTCCCCGCGGCCCACATCAACGCGGTGCTGCCGTCGCGGGCCTGGGCGTTCACCTCAGCCCGCGCGGCCAGCAGGAGGCTCACGGCCTCGGTGTGGCCGCTGCCCGCCGCCCACATCAGGGCGGTGCCGCCGTCCCGCTCCCTGATGCCCGCGTCCGCGCCCGAGCGCAACAGGAGCCTCAAGACCTCAATGTGGCCTTTCCCGGCGGCCCACATCAAAGCCGTTCGGCCCGACGCGTCGCCGGCATTCACATTCGCGCCCCGGGAGAGCGACCCCTGAACGCCGTCAACTCGGCCGGCCTTGGCGGCGAGCACAAGCCGGAGGCCAAGGCTGGCCCTCGGGCTGGGGCGCGCCGCCGCCTGCGCCGGACTTGGATTCGTCGCACACCCACCCGCCACCAACAGGCCGGCAGTCAAAGCGACACCAACGAACATCGATTCCGCGTTTTTCATAACAAAGTCCTCCGGTTCAAATCCACTTTTGGAAATCCATCGCCAGTCGACCCTCATTGCTCCCATTTGGCCCGGGCTATCGCCCCAGCCTTCGAGCGCCACTCCAAATCGCTCACCGCGACAGAACCGTCCCGGCCCATGGCGGTGCGATAACTAATCGCGTAGCCCGGCCGGCCAAATTCGTAGCCGCTTGACTTGGCGAATTCGCGCTGGCTGGCCGCTGCCCGATCCTCCTGGCCTCGAACGCCGGCGCGGGGATTCACGCCAACTTCCCAGTCGGGAAGGACGAAAGGCTGATAGGAATAGGTGTAGTACGTGTAGTATGACGGGGGAGAATACAAGCGAGCGGTGGCTGGGCCCCCGGGCCGCCCTCTCGAATGGCCGGGGGAACGTCCGCTGGAATGACTCCCGGAGTGTCCTCCCAGGATACCACCCGAGCGTCCCGCCGAATACCCGGCGGAACGCCCCCCCGAATAGCCGCCCGAGAAGCCTCCGATATGAACCCCGGAGAAA
>Ga0181536_10002650_pt1 | contig 19944 bp, 8 predicted proteins | sample PEATcosm2014_Bin_41_FD_121105 | JGI IMG/M metagenome (GOLD analysis project Ga0181536, IMG submission 121105) | Peatland microbial communities from MTU Mesocosm Facility, Houghton, MI, USA - PEATcosm2014_Bin17_60_metaG | ecosystem: Environmental > Terrestrial > Soil > Wetlands > Peat | place...
CTGATTCTGGTGCGGGAGTTGGACGAACGTTTGGGTTTGGGTGAACTGATCGAACGGCACTTGACCGATTCCCGTCGGGGGAAGAACACCCAGTTGCCTTTGGCCGATCTGCTGCGGCAGTCGGTCTACAGCCGCCTTGCAGGCTACGAGGACGTGAACGACGCCGAGCGCCTCTCCCAAGATCCCACCTTCCGCCTCATCGGCTCCGAGAAGATCTGGGAGCGGGGTGCGGCCTTGACTTCAAGGTTGCAGTCGTTCGAACCGGAACTGCTGGCCCAAGAAGGGAACCTCAAGGGGCTGACCTTGATCAACCGGGAGTTGATCGCCAAGGCAGAAGCCGTCGATTCCCCGCAGCGGGTAGTGCTGGACATGGACAGTACCGAGATTCCGGTCTACGGCCAGCAGGAGCAGAGCGCCTACAACGGCCATTTCGAGTCCACCTGCTATCACCCGCTGCTGGTGTTCAAGCGGGAGGGAGACTGTCTGGCGGCGAAGCTCCGGCCCGGCAACGTCCACAGCGCCGAGGGTTGGGAAGAACTCTTGCTGCCTGAGACCGAAAGGCAGCAGAAGCTGGGCAAGGAGGTGGTGTTTCGCGCCGATGCCGCCTTCGCCAAGCCGGAGATTTACGAGGCGCTGGAAGAGCGCGGCGTGAAGTATGCGATCCGCATCCCGTCCAACGACAGCCTGGAGCGGGACATCGCTGAGTTGTTGACTCGCCCGGTCGGGCGGCCCAGTCACAAGCCACTGGCACGGTACAAGAGCTTCCTGTACCAAGCGGCGAGTTGGAAGACGGCGCGGCGGGTGGTGGCGAAGGTGGAGTTCCACTCTGGGGAGTTGTTCCCTCGGGTCGGATTCATCGTGACCAACCTGGAGGCTGACAGCCGGGCAGTAGTGCGGTTCTACAACAAACTGGGAACGGCGGAGCAGTGGATCAAAGAAGGCAAGCAGGCGGTGAAGATGACGCGGTTGAGCTGCCACCGGTTCCGATCTAACGAAGTGCGGCTTTGGCTGAGCCTGATCGCCTACAACTTGGGCAACCTGTGGCGGCGGTTGGTACTGCCGAAGAGGATCGACAACTGGTCGCTCACCAGCTTGCAGCAGCGGTTGGTGAAGACGGGCGGTCGGCTGTTGAAACATGCCCGCTACTATTGGCTGCTTTTGGCAGACAGCCATCTAACCCGGCGACTGTTTGGAGCAATGGTGCAACGGATGGCGGCTCTCACGATCCCAACTGGATAGAGCTGCCGGTTGTGGCGAGGCACCCAAGAAATCGATCCCAGGAAAGACAGCGAAGGGCGCGGTGTCTGAAAAATCCGGTTCCAGAAGCGGCGAGAACGGGTTTGCAGGACTTCTGGATGGGCAGTTCGGAGCCGATGATACCGATTGAAGAAAAATTGAGCTCGGTTGCAGACAAACGGGTGTAAACTCTCAGGCGTCGGAACGTCCAAAAGCTAATTCCGGGTTATACTTGCTGGAACGCTTCTCGGCAGGATGGGCAATGAACGAGACGGCCATACGCGACAGGCTGGTTGAGAAGGGCCGGAGTTTGTTCGAAGCTCCAAAAGAAAAATTGATTGAGTTCACAGGCGATCCCGCGGCTGATGCCCTCCTCAATGACTTCGGCACACACCCCCACGCCTTCGTTCTTGCCTGCTTAATGGACCGCCAGATGAGGTACAAGAAAGCTTGGCTGGTCCCCTATAAGATTTCACAGCAACTCGGTGAGTTCTCAATCGAAGCTCTCTCCCAACTGTCCCGCGACGTGATGGCGAAAATGATGTCCGGGCTGCACCGCTTTCCTGAGAAGATGAGCGGCGTGTTCTGTTTCGCAGTTCAACACATTAAAAATGAGTATGGAGGCGATGCCTCCCGCATCTGGGCCGATGAGCCGTCCAGTGCCGAAGCAGTCTATCGCTTTCTTCAATTTCACGGTGCAGGTCCGAAAATCGCGACGATGGCCGTCAACATTCTTGCACGTGACTTCAAGATAAAATTCGCCGATTTCTGCTCTATTGACATCTCGGCGGACGTGCAGGTCTGCCGAGTGTTTGCCCGCCTCGGTCTCTCCCCATCTGAAGAACCGAGGCAGGTGGTGTACAAGGCCAGAGCCCTTCACCCGGAGTTCCCCGGCGTGATCGACTTACCGTGTTGGGAGATCGGAGAGGAGTGGTGCAGGCCGCATAACCCGCAGTGCACCGCCTGCTACATGAAAGACTTATGCCCAACAGCCAACGCTAGTCCGCCCCCAGTGCCGAGCCGCGAGGGATGAAACGAATTTACTAGCCTCCGCGTGCTTCACAAAGGGTAAGTTTTGCACCATCGCCGGAAGGCCCGTAAACAAGGGGCGTGGCGTGTTGCAAATGTCAGGATCAAAACTGGCACCCGGTTTGTGGTTTGGAGATGAAAAGGCGAAATGTGGTTAATATGAAAACAATTCAGATACTCGCTTTTTTTGCTGCAATTGTATTGGCTGGCTGTGGCCGATCCGATTCCACCACAACAAAAGAGGCTGCATCACCGTCCGCAGCCGCCACGCCCACACCCGCTCAGCCCGTCGGGACAAAGCCTGCTCAGAGTGCAGACACGAAAGTTTCCGAGCAAAAGCTCGACATGTGGCCGTGGCTTTCAAAAACGAGCAAGCACGATGCAGAGGTCGCACAGATTCCAAAAAATACACAGATTGAAATTTTCATTCCAAAGGATGAGCCTCTGAATGCCGAGTCGGTTGGTTATGGAATGAAGATAGACCCATACGGCAATCTTACGCCGATTGATAAGAAGTCATATATCGTGAAAGGCGGAGCGTTGGTCTCAAAGCTTGGACCGATAGAGAAGAAGGCGGAGTGGGGTGATTGGGATTTTGTGTATGAGGATGCGTCTCACACAAAGAAGGCTGGATGGGGGGAGTGCCTCACCAGTGGCGAGATTCTATTGCCCCGGAACTGGTACGGGGGCGTCCCCACTAATTTCATCGTCCAGAATTCGTATGAGATTGAGTCGTTCGGTGACGACTACGTTTTGATTCACCTCGACCCAACGAAAGGTCACAGGCTGTGTGTTTTCAAAAGTGGCGTCCCACATGCTCTGACGGCTGGATACATCGGCTCGAAGGCAGAGGTTGACGGCAAGACGCTAGAACGAAAGGCCGACGGCTGGTATTCAGGCACGACGAGAGTTAGTCGGTAACATGAAACTGCCGCCTAAGTCGCCGGAGCCAGCCGCCGTTGGCGCTTGCAGTTCCGTTGTCGCGGTTCGCGTCGCGGTACTACGTTAGGCGGCCACACGTTTATGAAAAAATGCACATATCGTGGAAAAGACGCCCCGGATGATGCAACCGTATGCCCACTTGACGGCGAGCCAGTTGATGACCCGGCAGCACCACCAAAACACTGTCGGAAATGTGGCAAGAAGTTGACGTTTTGGAATCGCTCTTTAATACATAAATATCTGTGCGGCCCTTGTGAACATGAGGCGTTGCAGAAGAGGGTGAAGACACCTGATAAAGGGTATTTGTTCTTAGAACCTATCGCGCATGCCCAGACTGCGGTTGGAGGATCGACTTTACGAAAGAACAAATCGAGTGGTTAGAGGCCAAGCTGAAAGACAACCCAAGGTTGTGAGGTCTGCCCCCCCTGCCAACCGACGCGGACGCGGAGCAGAGCAACTGCCTCGTAAAGCGTGGATCGCCCACCTTGGAAGGACTAAGGGACCGAAAGCTCTCCGTCCGGGTTGGCGCTGGTGCAGCTTCTCATAAAAACGCCGCCGTCGCACGCTTTCGGCCCTGGCAGCAATTTTCTCGACGATAAGAAGCCGTTGCACTAGTCTCGTCCAGAGACTAATGCGTAGGGCCAAAAACAAGAATATCTTCTAGATTGTCTTAGGGTGCCACCTCGTGCGGTCCTTGGCAATCCCCATTCCAAACTCTCCCAATGCGCCAAACTCCCTTGAAATGAATTTCCAGATTTAAAGTTAATCGGAGACTAACACTGAACCTCGGCCTGCGATATGAATATGATTCCGTCCCCTGGAAGGTGGGCAATCGCTTCGTCCAGCCGGGCGACGCCGGCAACCTTTACGGTCAGTTCGTCGTGAATCCCCAACCGCTGTGGCAGCCGGATTACGTGGCGGGGGATTTTGCTCCCCGTATTGGCTTCGCTGTCGGTCTGGGAAGGAACACGGTGGTTCGAGGAGGTTTCGCGACTTTCACCAATATTATTCCCGCTCCGTGCGCGCGTTGACTTTGCCAGGGCTGGGGCCTATCATGGCGGCAGCAGTTTGAGTTCTCAGTCATACCGGTCGGAGTTGGTCCTGCCATCGCTGGCCGGAGAGCATCCTGCTGTCGAATTGTGGAAAAGCTCCCTGAAATGCCCAACACCGTTACAGCATCGCAACGCCGGTCCGGGCACAAGCCCACCGAGATTGCGGTGACCTTCTGCAAAGCGGGAGACGAGGCCGACCACCTCGCTGATCTCGTTGCCCCATGTGTTGTCGGCGTCGGAGCTGCCTTTGCGGTTAGGAATCTCATTTGTGGGGAATTATCATGACTACCCGTGCCTCAAGTCGGCAACGCTTCCTCTTCGTTATCGTCTCGGCCGTCCTGCTGGCTTGCGCCGGCGGTAGGGCGGACCGCATCGTTGCCGCGCCTGCCAGCGACTCGCGGCTGCTGGCCGCCACGCCGCCCATGGGTTGGAACGACTGGGCCCACTACCAGTGCAATTACACCGCCCAGGACATTCTCGCCAACGCCCAAGCATTGGTGAATACAGGACTCGCCGCGCGCGGGTACGACACAGTGACGATCGACGATTGCTGGATGCAGAAAGATCGTGATCCGCAGGGTGATCTTCAGGCCGATCCGCGACGCTTTCCGGATGGAATCGAGCCGATTGCCCGTGCTGTCCACGCCCTGGGCCTGAAGTTTGGCATCTACGAAGACGCAGGGTATGCGACCTGCGGCGGCTTCGCCGGCAGCGGCGAGCCAAAAGGCGGCGGCCCGGATCACTTCCTCCAAGACGCCAAGTTATTCGCTTCTTGGGGCGTGGATTACTTGAAGCTGGATGGCTGCAATCTCTATGTACCCAAAGACAGCAGCGAGAACGAAGTCTACCGCAAAGCTTACGCGGCCGAGAGTGCAGCGTTGAAAACCGTGGGGCGGACGATTGTCTTCTCCGAATCGGCTCCGGCGTATTTCCAGGGCACCCCGGTGTGGTACGACGTGCTGAGCTGGATCGGGGGCTACGGCCAGCTTTGGCGTGAAGGTGACGACATGGCGAACTATCATGCCAAACGGCCCGGAAATCCGCGCTTCCGTAGCGTACTTTGGAACTACGCCTACAACCTCCCGCTGGGCCGTTTCCAGAAACCCGGCAATTGGAACGATCCCGATTTCGTCATCGGCGGGGACGACGGCCTGAGCGTGGCAGAAACTCGCAGCCAACTCGCCTTGTGGTCAATGATGTCGGCACCGTTGATCCTTAGTTCCGACGTTGCCCGGCTCAGCCCGGAGGCGGTTGCGATTCTCGGAAATAAAGCGATCATTGCGGTCGATCAGGATGCGCTGGGCAGCATGGCCACCTTGGTGCAGCGTAGTCCGTCCACGGACATCCTGTTCAAACCTCTCGAGGGCGGCGATTATGCGGTTGCGGTGCTGAACAGGGGCACCGAGCCCGTCCGGATCGAACGGCATCCAGCCGATTTCGGCTTCGCGCTGAACCCAGAATGCCGCCTGGATACGCAGGATCTTTGGAGCGGGACGAAGCAATCCGCGGCAACCGCGCTCGAAGCCGATATCGCCAGTCACGAAACTGCGATCTGGCGTCTCCATCCCGCACCCTCCTGCGGCAGGCCGACACGCACTGGCACGATCACGATGGTGGCCACGGGACGGCAGCGCGACATCGCAAGCTACAGCCTTTGTTTAGTGGCGCCTGGGCATGTCGAAAACTGTGCCGGCACTCCTGAAGAGACCTGGACGGTCACCGCCAGCGGCGCTTTGAAGTCCGCAGAGGGACGCTGTCTTGCTGTAGTTGACGGCAAGCCGGAGATGCAACCGTGCGCACCGACGAACGCCCAGGCCTGGGATTTCACTCTCGCAGGCAACTTGGTCGACCGCGAGGATCATGAATGCCTCAGCGCCGGCGGCACCGGCACCGAGCCGGACGGCTTGAGTGTGAAGGCCTGTGGACACAATCAACCGAATCAGATTTGGTCGTTGCCGAACTAGGAGCGACGTAAGGCGGGCAGCACAGAGTTCCGCCTTCCAGGAACTCCGAGGTCCCATATTTCCAGAAAAGTCCTGCGTGCCTTGTTATGGGGAGGAAGTTTCCCGCTCGTAGTCCTTGACATTCTTCGTGGCTCTGCCTTATGAATGGGGTCCATGCAGATAAGCCGTCGAGCGGCGTTTCATCGATTGCTGCTGGGACTGCCTTTCGCAAGTGCAGCGACAAACGTCCTTGCGCACAGGCAGGCCGACAACCTCGGAGCGAAGAGGGCGGCCTCCCTGGCACCCATCCGCTTCCGCAATGTTGGCAATTCGGCCGGCCTGAATTTCCAAGTGGAGAACAGTCCCACCTCGCTCAAGCATCTCATTGAAACCATGACAGGCGGGGTGGCGGCCTTTGATTACGACGGCGACGGTCTCGCCGACATCTTCTTCGCTAATGGCGCCGCTTTACCTTCGCTCCGGAAGGAATCGCCGAAGTATTGGAACAGACTGTTTCGCAATGAAGGCGGAATGCGATTCAAAGACGTCACCGAAGAGGCCGGTGTGGCGGGCGAGGGTTACTCGATGGGCGCCGCTGCTGCGGACTATGATAACGACGGCCACGTGGATTTGTTTGTTGCGGGCGTCAATCGCAATATCCTCTATCACAACCTCAGCAATGGCCGTTTCGAGGACGTCACGGAGAAGGCGGGAATCAAGAGCGGCAAGTGGGCAGTGGCCGGCGGTTGGTTCGATTACAACAACGACGGCCTACTGGACCTCTTCGTGGTGAATTACGCTCAATGGTCGATTGACAGCAACCGCTTCTGCGGCGACCCGTCCCGCAACCTGCGTGTATACTGCCACCCCGAATACTTCCTGGGCCTCACCAATACGCTCTATCGCAATCGAGGCGACGGCACCTTCGAGGACGTCACCGAAAAATCAGGGATTGGTAAACACCAAGGACGGGGCATGGGCATAGCCTTTGCCGACTACGACGATGACGGCTTCATGGACGTTTACGTCACCAACGACAATCAGGCGAACTTTCTCTTCCACAACCGCGGCGACGGTACCTTTGAAGAAGTCGGGCTGCAGGCCGGCGTCGCGCTCATGAACTCAGGGCAGACCGTTTCAAATATGGGCGCGGACTTTCGCGACTACGATAACGACGGGCTTCCGGACATCTTTGTTACCGACTTGAACAGTGAAACGTTTCCCCTCTTTCACAATTTGGGCGGCGGCATGTTCGAGGACGCATCCTTCACCAGCCGCTTGTCCGTCTTGTCTTCCGCGCGAGGGGGTTGGAGTGCGGGAATCGTCGATTTGAACAATGATGGCTGGAAAGACCTCGTCAGCACAAATTCCCACGCCGACGACAACGTCGAGGAGTTTGCTGCCTATCACTACCGCCAGCCGAATAGTATCTTCGCCAACCTGGGTGACGGGACTTTCTGGGACGTGTCGCCGGAAGTGGGAAGCGACTTTCAGGTTCCCCGCGCGCACCGGGGGTGCGCGTTTGCCGATTTCAATCACGACGGCAAAATCGACATGGTCGTATCATCACTGCGAGACTCGGCGGAGCTTTGGCAGAATGTCGGCCCCGGCGACAATCATTGGATCACCCTCAAACTGGTGGGGACCAAGAGCAACCGCGACGGCATTGGGGCGCGCGTGCGCATCGGCAAGCAGGTCAACCACATGACGACCGCCCTTGCCTACGCATCCTCCAGCCACGACGGAGTGCATTTCGGACTGGGTAAGACCGCGACGATTGACAAGATAGAGATTCGCTGGCCAAGCGGCATTTTGCAGACACTCCACAATGTTAAAGCTGACCAGCGACTGGAAGTGCGTGAGCCGGAGCACTCCGACTAGCGCCGTGGAACGAACATTGTCTCGATGATTCAGGCCGAGAAGCGAGCGTAAGTGAGTAGCTTACGGCGTAAGCCGCATCAACGTTAAACTAAGGACGCGAGGGCTGCTCGAGCCGCGGAGCGGCGCCAGAAAGTAGCCCACGGCGTAAGAAGCTGTGAAAAAATCGCCGGCGCAACAGGTGCCTGTCATCCTGAGCGAAGCAAAGGATCCCGGCAGTTTCTTATGGTTCAGCGGCTTACGAACAACTGCAGAGATCCTTCGCTGCGCTCAGGATGACACGTTCCGAATTTCTTCACACCTTCTTACGCCGTGGGCTACTCTCTGTCGGCCCTCCGGGCCTCTGAGACCGCCCTGCGTCTCCACGAGATTACCGGCGGGACGCCGGCACTACGGCGAAGGCGGTGTGATCGCGACGTTCTTCTCTACATCCTTTTTACTTTCCTGATCCTTAGTTTGCATCTCCTGGTAGGCCTTTAACATGTCCCGTGCCAGGTCCCGGTCTCCGTGCGCCTGGTAAGCGCGACCCAACTGGTAGTGCAAGGTTCCATCCTCATCGATTGGCAAGGCCGCCCGAAGGTGCGGAATGGCGTTCGCCGGCTGCCCAGCTTGCAGGTAGGCAAGCCCCAGAGCGCTCTGAGCGGTGAGTAGTTTTGGATCGGTGCCGACAGCTTTCTGCAAGTACACGATGGCTTCCTGCGGCTTTTGCGCGTTCCTCATCACGTCGCCCAGAAGATAGTTCAACGGCGCCGAACCTGGGTATTGTTGAAGAAGCTCACGAAAGAGTCTCTCCGCTTCCTGAAGGTCGCCGGACTGGGCAAGCGCCATGGCTAATCCTCGCTTGAACGCAGGATTCCCGGGCACAAGTTGAAGCGCTTCTCGCCAGTCCTTGGCTGCCTGGGCGTACTGCCGGCGTTTGGATTCAATGCGGGCGCGCAGTTCGTAAGTTTCCGCCGAGGGCGGCAGCCTTCCCAATCGCTCGTAGGCGGAGAGAGCAAGCTGGTTATACGCGCGGGTTCGCCAGTAGAGCGTCTTCAGGTCTTTCCGCTCATGCTCGACAACCGCCAGGAAGTTCCCAGCGTCGAAATCGCACTCCAGTTTTTCCGAGGCGCAATCCGGATGGGGAAGCTCCTTTTCCTTTTGTTCTTCCACGGCCGCCCAGTCCGCATGATCAGTCTGCTTGTAAATCCCGGCAATGGCCGAGTGAACTCCGCGTAAGGATGGCATGGCGGCCAGCGCCTGCTTATAGAAATAGAACGCGCTGTAGGATTGGTCGTTGGCATAACGCGATTCCGCCACCAGGTAGAACCAGTAAGCTGAATTGGGCGCCACGGCGGCGAGATCATTAAAAGTCTTTTGCGCCAGGCCTTCGTAACACGCTCCGAGACCGTACCACACCTTGGGGTTCGATGGTTCCCGCTGAGAAAGTTTCTCAAATCTCGCCGCCGCTGTCGCGAAGCGCTCGAGCGCCAACTCCGCGTCCGCCAGGGTCGCTTGCGCGTCCTGATTTTCGGGCTGGAGCTTCAGGGATTCCTCGAGCGGAACTATCGCCTCGGACGGCTGGCCGAGATCCAGATATGCCGTTCCCATCAGCAAGCGCGCCGGAAAGGATTGCGGATCGAGCTTCAAAACCGCTTGATATTCTCGAATCGCCGCCCGCTTGTCACCCGACATGTCCAGCGCCAAGCCCAGGTTGAGGGCCAAGCCGGGATTGTCCGGCATCGCCCGGACAAGTTCGCGATAAATGGGGACCGCTTCGCCGGCGCGCCCCGCCGCCATCAATTGCTTGGCGAGTTGGGCCATTTCGGCCGGGGTCTGCTGCGCCCCCGCCGGGCAGACGAGAGTCAAAATCGCGAATGCAGAGGTCAGGAGCTTCATGCGTTAACGGTCAATAGTCAATGCCTGCCCCAGCGCCTTCAGAACTTGAGCAGATACGCCAGCTTCACAAAGAACTGGTGTCCATCCTGGTATAGGCCCGGCGTCCGCAGAATTGCGTTGCCTCCCATCGATTGCAGCAACTGAAGGTTATCCATATTACCATTGTAGCCGACATAGAGCGCCGTAAAGGGATTCACCAGATAAGTGAAAAGAAAATCTCCGTTGAAATTCTTCGTGGTGCTCAGGGAGCTGAATGCCGGATTCGCCAGGACCGCAGTGTACTGAGGAATGACGCGGATTGAGTACCTCTGGTTGAACTGGTACACCCATTCCGAGTAGATGATGTGATTGTTGAAGACGCTCGCGCCCGTGGCCCGATCGGTGAGCCGCTCCAGCAGGTAAGTGTTCTGGATGCGCAAATGCTTTCCGGGGCGCAGCACGAGGCCCACACTGGCCAGGTTCACGTTGGAAAGCAACGGCAATTGGCCGGCGGGTGGATTGATGTTGATCAGGGCTCCCTGGGAATAGTCGGCCTTGAAAGAGACCTGGCTGATGAGGCTCGTCTCGAAATAAAGTCCGTCGCGGTGGTGCGAATAAACCGCGTTTTGCGGAAGGCCCTGGAAGTCCTGTGGTCGCAGCATCTCCTCGTCCTGCTGCCAATAGGTTTCAAATGCGGTTTGGCCCTTGAACTCCCAGCTCATGGTGTAGTCCTGATACATGTCCAAACGGTTACCGCTATGGTCCCACAGGGGGTTGACAAAAACCGTCGGACCCCACGACACAAGGTATTTGTGCTCGGGCCGAAACCGGTACATGGCCACTTCACTCACGCCGCGCATGTTGATACGCAACGGCGGCTGCGTAATCGTCCGCCCGACGTAAACCGGGCGGTCCACAGCATCGGTCTCAATGTATCCCGCGAGCGTATTAAAGCCGGGGCTCAGATCATTGAATTGCATATTTGAGTAGAAGGTCCTGCTGTCATAGCGGAGTTGCGCGTTGTATGCGGGTCCGGCGGTGCGCGGGCTGCCGGGGATCGTGGTCTCACTGGTAACCGCTTCCCCCGTCAACCACCAGTTTTTCCGCAGCTTGAGGTGCGCGTCGATTCCGCCGACGCGATTATAGGTCCCGGCGAATTCTCGGTCCGTGTAGATCAGTCCTACCGAGGATTGACGGTAGAGGTCGCGATTGATGCGCAGCACGCCAAAGGCGGCGCGGTCACCATACAGAGGATTGCCTTGCGGCACCGACTCACCGGGTGACCGGTCATCGATTGTCAGCCACCCGACTTCATAAGGCCCCGCCTTGCCTGTTAAGCGCAACCCGAACTGCGGATCGGCGATGTCGCGGGTGAACAGCAGGTTCATGGGGGTCTCGAAGTAGTGTGAGTTCTCCAGGAAGAAAGGACGCTTCTCCGGATAATAGACTGTGAACCGGCGATTCGCTGTGATTTGGGGCTGGTCCGCCTCAACTTGGGAGAAGTCTGGGTTGACGGTCATGTCCAGGTTGAAGGAGTCCTTGAATACCAGGCGCCCGTTCGAGCCGACTTTGGGGTCAATTGTTTTCCCCTCGAACACGGGATTGGCCGGATCCGTCTGATCCAGCGTCCGGTACGTGCGGGCATACGCGTAGGGGGTCAGAACACCGTGTCTTTCGGGAGAGATTCCCTCCAGGCCTGTCAAGGTGGCTTCCTGGCTGATGCGCCCCTCAATGCGCGTCGAGATCCAGGGCCAACAGTTAGATTCGTTGTTGCGGGGAATCCAGCGCACGAATACGATGCCCCACGTTTGCTTCTCTGTCGTTGGGAAGCGCATCGTCTTGAAGGGAACGGCAAGCCACACGACGAAACCTTCCGCGGTGAGTTTGCCCCGCGATTGCCATACCCCATCCCAGGTGCCATCGAACTGACTTCGAGGGCCCTCCGTCCAGAGGCCGTCCAACTGATGGCCATAGGGGTTGACGGTGAAAACGTAGGCGCGCCGGTGGTCGTGGAAGGTGTCCAGAAAAAGGTCGATTTTATCTTCCATGTAAAACGTGTCGCGAGCAACCCGGTGGGCGCGGATGCGTGCCGGCTCGGAGTCAAAAGCCACGTAGATGCAGTACAGATTGTTGGAGTCGTAGCCGAGGTAGGCAATGGTTTTCTGGCTGGCAGGCTGACCGTCGCTCGGTAAGCGTTGAGTGAACCCTTCCACCTTGGCCAGTTTGCCTTCCCACTTGGAATCAGGTTTCATCGAAAGAAAATCTTCCAGCCTGGGTGGGGTCGATACACGCGGGATGACTAAAGTCGTGTAGGCGCCTATAGGCCTTGATTCGGCGGCCACAGTCCAAGGCAGGATCAAAACAAAGAAAAAGAGAAGAACACAACGCACAAGCTTCATAAGGCAGAGTAATCGTCACGCCGACGCCTTTTGGGCTGGCGGCATGTGAGGCCATGGGAAAAATGGCAATGTTGGTGCGCGAACGGCAATTGACTCAACCACAAAATCTATTACAGACGGGTTTTACAATTCCACGCCATTGCAACGTCCGCATTCTACGCCAATCCCTCGAGGTTTGGAACAAGCGCTTGCGCGGCACGCTGGTCGAAACACATTGTACATGAAAAAAGCGGGCGCCACTTGCGCAGCGCCCGCCAGGAGATGGTCAATGCCTGCAGTGGCCTGACTGGGACCGGGTTTCTCACCCGGTCCCAAAGAGTCAAGCCAAGCGACTAGAACCTCAGGAACGCCCCAAATTGCACGACGCGTTCACCGTAAGAGGAACCGATCTCGCCGAAGGTTAACCCGCAAGTGGGCGCCCCACCGGTTGTCGAGGCAGTGGTCGTACACCCGGTGTTGACGCCGCTGAAGTGAGGATTGTTGAAGAAGTTCTCCGCTTCAGCGCGCACCTCCAGGTTGAACCGCTCCGTGATCTTGAAAATGCGAGCCAGGCTGGGGTCAAATTGCCACAGACCAGGCCCGGTCAGCCACGATTCCGTCCGGCCCATGTTTCCGATAAGGGTCGAAGATAGATTGGGAACAAAGGCTGAACTGTTAAACCACTGGGGGTAACCGAGGGAGTTGTTGGCTGCGCCCAGATACTGGACCGCCGCAACGTGATTCGGAACTGCAGCGGTACCGTAGGTGTTGATATTGCTTATGTCTTGACCGAGCTGCAACGGCGCGCCCGTGAAGGCGGAGAAGATGCCGTTCAGTTTCCAACCGCCCAGGATCGCGTTTGCCGCTTTGGAGCTGCTCCCGAACTTCTTGCCTTCGCCGAAGGGCAGGTCATAGACGAACGCCAGCTTGAAGTTCTGCGTGTGGTCGAAGCTCAGCGGACCGTAATTGAGCGGCTGGCACCCTTGTGGCATAGCCGCCGATGGCGGGCAGTTAAACTCCAGCCCGTTTTCCCAGGTGTTGTCGCTCACATAGCCCATGGCCTTCGAGTAGGTGTAACCCACCTGGACGAATAGGCCATGAGAGGACCGGTGACTCAAGCTGACCTGAAGGGAATTGTAGTGCGAATCCAAGTACCCTTGGAATTGGTACGTCCCTCCGCCTCTCTGGATCCCGCCGAACGCGGGCTCGATTCCGTACAAAGGAGCGGCGTTGAGATTCCGGCCGTTGAATTCGTGAACATAGTGATTGCCCACATAGCCGACGCTCAGCAAGAAATCCGAGGGCAGCTTGTGCTCGATAAACACATTCCACGATTCAACGTATCCCCGGTGGTACTCTCCCGGACCGAGCGTCCCGACGTCTACGTTGCTAGGCGGAGTGATGACGCCGCTTGCCAGGTTGGGCACCTGGATGACCGGCAGGCCGACGGCGTAGGGGCTGCCCGTGACCGCGCCAAACGTGGAGTAGGGGTTGTAGCAGGTGGACCCCGACGCTTGGCCGTTGCAGGCGGCTGCCTCAGCCGGGGAGGACGTGTCAAAATTGTCCGCCCCGATGGCCAGGGGGAAAAAGCCTCTCAACGGTCTTTCCAGGGGAGTCGTGTCGTCGGAGATTGCGAACCCGGCCCGTGCCACCGTCTTCTGACCAAGCTGATAGGCCAGGCCGATGCGAGGCATAAAGAGGGTCTTGCTTGAGGTCATTCCGTTATGGGTCGGATTGCCGCCCAAGCCCCCGAAATGAAGTTGGCCGGTGGCGGTGTCAAACAACTCACCCTTGTCTATGCCGTCCCGAGTGATCAAGGGGAAGTATTCCCAGCGTACACCCAAGTCAGCGGTGAACTTCGGAGTGACCTTCCACCGATCGCCGAAATAGACGGCAAACTGGGTGTCCTTACCGGTGGACTTTATGAACTGGGCATCGTTTTGAGCTTCGGAGATCAAGCCCAGGTCCCACCCCGCCCAGGAGTTCTGTAAGAAGGGGGTCAAAGTAACGGGGCTTCCTCCGCTGGTCAGCCCGTTTGTGTTGAGAGCGGTGATCCCGTAATCTTCAATGACATTGCCGCGCGGGCAGCAGAAGATTTCAGGCTGGAATGCATTGAGATGATTATGGGCAATGTCCACGCCCAAGCGCAGTTCGTGGGCGTGTTTGATCCAGGTGAGGTTATGCGAAGTGGTGAACGTCCAGTCGTTTCGGGTGTCGGGCTCCCAGGAGTTCAGGCTGCCCATGCCGCTGAACCCTTGCACGCTGACTCCGGGAAGGCCGGTATAGCGGACATCTCCGGCGGGCGTGTTGCTCCCTGCGATGCCGAGCAGCGATTCCCCGAGAGGCTCGCCGAATCCCGGCGGGTGAGCGAATTCGCTCATCCGGTCGAAACCGACGTGGCCGGTGAGAATGAGGCTGGGAGACAGTGTCCAGGTATGCCCCAAAGTTGCGATCTGAGCGAACTGGTGGGCCGTACCGCTGCCGCTGCCGCCCGCCGCGCCAAGATCGAAAGGCTCATAGAAATTGGCGTCCTGACCAGACCACTTTACCCAGATGGTGTGATTCTGGCTCTGGTTCCAATCGACCCTGCCGGTGTAGATATTGCGGGCCAATGGCCGCGCAGCTTTGGTCCCGATAATGTTGTAGGGAGTGCCGGTGGTGATGACACCGGTGTTGATGTTGGGTTCCGGGATCAGCTTGTTGAATGCAATCGCGCCTTGGTTCATGCGATTCGCAGGGATGACATTGAGCACCCCGCCCGAGGAGAACACGCAACGTCCCGTGCCATCCGGATTCCCGCTGGCGGGATCGAACACCATGCCCTGCTGTAATGGAACCGATCCCCCTTCGGTCGTGCAGACGTTGACGCCGGGAACCGTGGCCCCCAGATACGCATTAAAGTTTCCGTTCTTCAGGTCGTCTGTCGGAATAGTGTCGGTGTAGCCTTCTGCTAAGTGCTGCCAACTCCCATCCCAGTTGCCGAAGAAAAAGAGCTTGTCCTTCTTGATCGGCCCGCCGATAGCAACTCCGTCATTATTGAGAATGCCGGTGTTGGTGGCATGGTTATACCAGTTGGTGGCGTTCAAAGCGTCGTCCGTGTGGAAGCCGTAAAGGGACCCGTGGAGTTGATTGGTGCCGGACTTCGTCACGACGTCCACGGCGGCTCCGGCCGTAAGCCCCTTTTCCACGTCGTAGTCGGCGGTCTGAACGTTGACTTCTTCTACCGCCTCTTGCGGCGGGACCATCAGCATGTGGTCGGGCAGCCAGATGAACAGGTTGGTGGCCCCGTCCACGCGCGTGATGTTGTCATGAGCCGGCAAACCGTTCGAATTAATCTCGAACGACCGCTCCGGCGTGTCAGCGATAGAATTTGGGTAGCTGTTGGAGAGTCCCGAGGTCGAGAACACGCCCGGGGCAAGCAATTCCGTGGCTTGGAAATTCCGGTAAGTGCTCAGGGGAAGGTTCTGCACGGCGTAGCTGCTGATCTCCGTGTGAACGTCGGCCTTCTGTGTTTGCAGCACTGCCGCCGAAGCTTGCACCGTAACTTCTTGCGTGGTGGAACCCACAGTCAGTTTGATGTCCTGCAGGTTCACCTGGCCGATAGCCACGCTAACGCCTGTTTGCTTGAACCCTTGAAATCCCGATGCCGACGCGGTCAGGGTATAGGTGCCTTCGGAGAGATCGAGCAAGCGGAAATAACCGGCGGAATCGGTGGTTCCGGTTCGCGTAAACCCCGTTGTGTCATTGACAATAGTTACCTGCGCCCCGGGTATGACGGCGCCGCTGGGATCGCTTACCGTGCCCGACACCGAGCCATAAAGGACTTGCGCGTGCAATGGCTGCGAGAGTACGGTCGCCAGCAAGCCGGCCCCAACCACCGCCATTACACAGAGAACGATGATGGTCGAAGCGCCAGATCTTTTGGCCTTACACTCTTTCATAGTATCTTCCTCCTCATTATTTGAAGTCACTCATAGAATTCTGGGCACTCCTTACCTTGCCCAGCGTGCTTCGACCCGACGTGACGCAAATAAAGGCAGCAATGATCTGACCCGCTCGCGAGATCACCTTCTAATCTCGTTCTCGCAGGGTTTCTCGTTATATATGCGGAAATTAACCTGCGAAGCGGGCATTCTCGTTCAGTTTTTTGTTCAAGTACTACCGCAGCCCTTGAGAGCCCTCTGGCCCCCCCAAAACCCGAGCGACAAAATGTTGCTTCCCTGACAATTTACGAAGAAATAAACGACTGCGTAGTTTTTATACCAGTGAGAGACGAATTTGTCAAGATTATTTGGGCGCCAGCACTGTACTAGTTTGAACGTAGCGCCGGCCTTTAGAGCCTGCCCTGAGCAGAGCGAAGGGTCGGTAAATGCCCCGACAGGTCGGGGCGCTACGCTGAAACTGGGACACTGCCGAAGCGCCTCAGCGCCGCACTCTATCCCTGCGGTCGCGATGTCCGTTGCAATCGAACGAGTACCTCTTGCAAAATACCAAGCTGAGTGACTCGCGCGGCGCGAGGCATAGGCGTGGCAGGTTGGGGTCGGAATCCCGGATCTCTGCTCAACGAGCACCCATTATTAGCCATGCCACACAGCTTGAAAGGGGGAACCTCTTGAGAAGACGAACCTTTTTGAAGGGGGCGGCAATCGCGGCTTTGACGCCCGACGTGAAGTGGGCGGCAGAAAACAAACGAATCGCTTTTGGCGGAATTCAGATCGAGTGCAGCACTTACAGCCACATCCGCACCCGGTTGGAAGACTTCACTGTCAAAAAAGGTCAGGAGTTGGCCGACGATCCGTTCTTCAGACAACTGAAGGAGTACCCGTACCCGTTTCACCCCACGCTTCTGGCTACGGCTGTTCCCGGACCACCCGTCGAACGGGAAGCCTACAGCCAGCTAAAGGCGGAGTTCCTCGGCCTGCTTAAGGCACTGCTCCCGCTGGATGGTCTCTACCTGGCCATGCATGGCGCGATGTACGTGGTGGGTATGCAGGACGCGGACGGGGACTGGGTTGCTGCGGCCCGCAAGACCGTCGGAGATCGTTGCCTGATCACCGCAAGCTTCGACCTGCATGGCAGCTTGAGCCGGCGCACGATCGACAATCTCGATATGCTCTCCGCCTTCCGGACCGCTCCCCACATCGACCGCGAGGAGACCGCCAAGCGGGCTTGTGACATGCTGGTCCACTGCCTGGATCAACGGATTCGACCCACCCTGGTTTGGTCTCCCATTCCCGTGCTGATGCCGGGAGAACGCACCAGCACGGTGTACGAACCGGCCAAGCATTTGTGGGCCCAACTGGCGGGCATGAACGCTGAGCCTGGGGTACTCGATGCATCTTTACTGGTTGGTTACGTCTGGGCGGACGAACCTCGGGCCACCGCAAGCGCCGTGCTGACAGGCACCAAACCGGATTTGCTTAAGAAGGACGCGCTCTCGCTCGCACAGCAATATTGGGATGCGCGTAAGGAGTTTCAATTTAAAGTGCCCACGGGCAGTCTCGCCGATTGCATTGAACGGGCGCAGCGCCTGGCGACGAAACCGGTGGTAATCTCCGACTCGGGCGACAATCCGACTGGAGGGGGCGACGGCGACCGGGCCGACGTGCTGGCCGAACTCCTCAAACGGAGTGTTCAACAGGTCCTTATCGCAGGCATCGCGGATCCGCATGCAACCGAGGCCTGCTACCGCGCCGGCGTGGGCAGTTCGCTGCATCTCAAGATCGGGGGCGCGCTCGACCTGCTGGCAAGCAAACCCGTGGAGGTCTTGGCGAAAGTGGTTTTCTTGCTCTCGACAGATAACCCACGCGAAAGGCAAGTTGTGGTTGAGGTTCGCGGGGTATCAGTGGTCCTGACCGCAAGGCGCCGGCCTTTCCACGAGATCCGTGATTTCACCGTGCTCGGTCTCGACCCGACACGTTTCAAAATCGTCGTTGTCAAGGCGGGCTACCTGGTTCCGGAGATCGCAAAGATCGCCAACCCAAACCTCATGGCGCTCACTGATGGTGCGGTCAACCAGGATATCGAGCATCTGCCCAAGAGCAAGTGGCGCGTGCCCTCATACCCGTTTGTGCCGGATTTGCAATGGACGCCGTTTACAATTGTAGGCGCGCGGTCTCCGGGACTTGCGCGATCGTAGCGATCCTTGGGGCACCGCAACTGCCCATTACTAATCAGCCAAAGGACTGTCATTCCGAGCGAAGATTGCATGATCCTCCGGCTCACCACTGTGCGTGAAAATGGCCTCGCAGGAGCTAAGTCATGTGTTTTCAACAAAAGCTCCGGCCATTTTCAGGGCAGCGAGGAATCCGCTCCGAATGCCTTCAAGCCCGTGCGAGATTCCTCGTCGCCTGCGGCTTCTCGCAATGACAGACTAGTTGAGTTATCACGGAGATTCTAACGACCGGGAGGGAACGAGGATGCACTTCCGGCCTTCACCTTTTCGAGATCTTTTTCGATTTCGGAAGCAAGGGCGTTTTGGCCGCGCGCCACAGCCAATTCCTTGGCTTGTTCCAGGTAGTGCAGCGCGTTCGCGCTGTTGCCGGCGCGCCCGTAGGCGGCTCCAAGAGCGTAGAGGTACGTTGGTGTCTCCTCATCCACCGGAGTGCGGGTCTGGAGAAGCTGCTCGATTGCCTCCGCATACTTGTGCTGATTAATCAGCAGCCGCCCCAGGTTGAAGTGACCGCGACGGAAGCTGGGATCGCCTTCGATCGCCTTCCCGTATTCCGCAGCCGCTTCCGCAAGTTTTCCCTGCCGTTCGAGAACATTGCCGAGATCATTGTGGGCGGCAGCGTAAGACGGAGAAATGGCCAGCGCTTTCCGGAACGCCTGCTCCGCCTCGTCAAGCTTGCCTTCCATGATCAAGAGCACGCCGTAATTGTAGTAGGCATCGGGGAACTGCGTCGGGTTTAGCTTTATTGCCGCCTGGAAGTGCTCCTCCGCCTTTTCCCGATTCCCCATACGCCCGTAAAGGATAAGCAGGTTGATGTGGGCTTTTACCAGCTCCGGGTTGAGCCGCAACGCCTCCTCGGTTTCCGCCACCGCATCCTTCAAGCGCCCTACCTGCTCGAGTTGGACACCTCGTTCCAGGTGGGCCGCGGCTCGCATGTCGAGTTTTCTTAGCTGATCGCGGAGGGGGTCGTCGACGGGAGGCACCACCGCCTCGTGGTGCGCGTACAAGGCAAGCTCCTGCTCAGCCTCTTTGGTACTGCCCAATTTGCGATCCACTTGCGCCAAGGCATAGTGTGCAGGCCCGTAAGTGGGGAACAGGTCGCAAGCCTTACGGAACAGCTTCTGGGCGGCGGCAGGATCGCCTCGCAGAACGGCGATCCGTCCCAAACCGTAGTACGCCTCCGCGGCGCCCGGTATATCATCCACAATTTCAGAGTACGCTTCCTTGCTCTCGTCGATCTCGCCCGAGTCGAGGAGATTCTCCGCCAATTTCAGGCGTGCCGGCAGATACGATGGGTCCGTCTGCAGCGCTTGCTTGAAAACTGCCGCAGCCTCGGCGTGCTTCCCCTGTTTTGCGAGGAGCGAAGCGAGGTAGTACAGCCATTGGAACGATCCGGCGTTGAGTTGCGTCGCACGCCGATAACACACCAAGGCTTGTTCGGGCCGGTCGTAAAGATC
>Ga0181536_10002651_pt1 | contig 19939 bp, 18 predicted proteins | sample PEATcosm2014_Bin_41_FD_121105 | JGI IMG/M metagenome (GOLD analysis project Ga0181536, IMG submission 121105) | Peatland microbial communities from MTU Mesocosm Facility, Houghton, MI, USA - PEATcosm2014_Bin17_60_metaG | ecosystem: Environmental > Terrestrial > Soil > Wetlands > Peat | place...
CCCCAGATGTTTGGCTGGATACCAAAATCATCGGTCATGGCGACCGGTGGAATCAAGCACCTGCGTCTGTGAGCGCCGGGATTTCTCTCCTCGGGTTTTCAAGGGCGCAGCCCTTGGCTATATCTAGCGGAGCTTGCCCTCTGGGCGCGGCGAGCTCAGTTCGCCACAAGGCGGGGCTTCAGCCTGGCTTTAGCCCGCGCGGGGCTTCAGCCCCGCTCTTAGCGAAGCTCGCGGGAACTTACGGCAGGTTTGCGGCATCAGCCACATCCGGCCACCAACAGGCCCCACTAGACTTGCGCAACGTCGAATCGCTATGGTGATCGAGAGCCACCGCAAATGACCAGCCTCCCGGACCCCCGCGCCCTGCTCGCCGAAACCTTCGCGCCAAGCGGGCCAGACTGGCCAAGCCGCGAGCCCGGACTGGTGTCCGCGCCCGGCCGCGTGAACCTGATCGGCGAGCACATCGACTATCACGGCCTTCCCGTCTTGCCGATCGCCATTCGTCGCTCGGTGCGCGTGGCCTTCCGCGCCAGAGCCGATCATCGCATCCGCGCCGTCAGCGACGGCTACGGCGTCCGCGATTTCGCCTGGACGGCGGACCTCGCGCCCACGGCCGCGGGCGATTGGGAGAACTACCTGCGCGCCGCTGCGTGCGCCGTTGGCCGGAAATGGGGGACCGGGCTAGGAGTGGACGCCGCCATCGTCTCCGATCTCCCGCCCGCCGCCGGACTGTCCTCATCTTCGGCGCTGCTCGTCGCCTTCACTCTGAGCCTGCTCCGCGCCAATGCCGCCGCGCCCAGCTTCGAGGAACTTATGGACGTTCTGCCCGAAGGCGAGCAGTTCGTAGGCACGCGCGGAGGCGGCATGGATCACGCCGCCTCGCTCGCCTCGCAGGCAGGTTGCGCTTCGCTCATCGAATTCGATCCGCTGGCGGTGCGGCCCGTGCCGATTCCACCGGATTGGGCATTCCTGGTGGCTCACAGCCTCACCGTCGCGGAGAAATCCGGGACCGTCAGGCAGCGGTACAACGCCTGCCGCGCGGCTGGCACAGCGGCTCTGCAGCGCCTGGGATTCCCCTCGTACCGGCAGGCTATCGAGGGGCGCACGCTCCAGCACCTGGAAGAATTGGCGCAAAAGTTGGCCAACGCCGACGAGCGCGCCGCCTTTCTGCACGTCGTGAGCGAAGCCCTGCGCGTCAGCGCCGCAGTCGCCGCGATGGAACAGCGCGACGCGCCGGCGTTCGGATCGCTGCTGGTGGCCTCGCACGCGAGCCTGCGCAACCGCCTGCACGTAAGTTCGGCCGCGCTCGACCGCCTGGTCGAAGCCGCCATGGGTTCCGGCGCATTGGGCGCGCGCCTGACTGGAGCCGGCTTCGGCGGCTGTGCCGTGGTCTTCTGCCGCCTGCCCGATCTGCCCGCCGTGCGCCGCGGGCTGATTCAGCGTTATTATGCTGAATCAGCGCAATTCGACGAGCGTATGCATCTGATCCATGCCGAACCCGGACCCGGCGCGCTGCAGTCGATGAAGGATCTCAATGCATCTCCATACGCTTGATTGGATTATCGCCGCGGCTTCGATCCTCATTTGCTTCGTTCCCGCCCTCTTTTTCGGGAAACGCTCCGGCAAAAGCACGGCGGAATTCTTCGCTTCCGGGCGTTCGGTGCCGTGGTGGCTGGCCGGTCTCTCCATGGTGGCCACCACTTTCTCCAGCGACACGCCGAACCTGGTGGCCAATTTCGTCCGCACCCAGGGCGTCGCGGGCAACTGGCAGTGGTGGGCATTCACGCTCACCGGCGTCGCCACGGTGTTCTTCTACGCGCGTCTCTGGCGGCGCTCCGGGGTCCTCACCGACCTGGAATTCTATGAAATGCGCTACTCCGGAAAAGCCGCCAGCGCGGTGCGCGGCTTCCGCGCCGTCTATCTCGGCTTCTTCTTCAACTGCATGATCATGGCCACGGTCGATCTGGCTGCCGTGAAAATCGCCGCCGTTCTGTTCGGTTTCGACCGCTGGCAGACGCTGCTTGCCGTGGGCCTGCTGAATGTCGTTTTCGCCGCGCATTCGGGCCTCTGGGGCGTCCTGGTGATCGACATGATCCAGTTCTTCATCAAGATGTCGGCGGTGATTGCCGCGGCTTACTTCGCGGTGGAATTGCCGCAGGTGGGCGGCATGCACGGCCTGGTGGAGAAACTCTCGCATATGCACGGGCCCGGCGGCCTGAACTATCTCAACATGCTGCCGGATTTCACCAATAACTGGGATCTCGCAGTGGCAGTCTTCATCATGCCGCTCGCGGTCCAGTGGTGGGCGGTGTGGTATCCCGGCGCAGAGCCGGGTGGAGGCAGTTACATAGCCCAGCGCATGCTGGCGTCCAAGACTGAAAAAGACGCCCTGGGTGCAACACTGTTCTTTAATGTGGCGCACTATGTATTGCGTCCCTGGCCCTGGATTCTGGTCGGGCTGGCGTCGCTGGTTGTCTACCCGCAGTTATCCGACCTCGAACGATCCCTCCCGAATCTGAATCCCAGCCTGATCGGTCACGATATCGCCTTTCCGGCCATGCTGCGGTTCCTTCCGGTAGGCTGGGTAGGACTGATGCTAGGTGGTCTGATCGCGGCTAACTCGTCCACGATTCTTACGCATCTGAATTGGGGCGCATCTTATCTGGTGCATGACTTCTACCGGCGCTTCATCAAGCCGGGCGAAGGCGAGAAACACTATGTCATGGCTGGCCGCCTGGCGACCATCTTACTTTTCGTAGCATCTTCCGCCCTGGTGTTCGCACTGGAAACCGCCAAGCAGAGCTTCAACATTATCCTGCAAATCGGCGCCGGCACCGGACTGTTGTATCTGATGCGGTGGTTCTGGTGGCGAGTGACTGCCTGGTGCGAAATTGTGGCCATGAGCACTTCCTTCGGCATCTCAATCCTGTTCCTGATTTTGACCAAGAGCGGAGTAAACGTCGGCACCTACCAGCAATTGCTGATTACTGTCGCATTCACCACGGTCTGCTGGATCGCCACCGCCTATTTCGGCCCCCAGACCGATCCGGCGGTGCTCATCGCGTTCTATCAGAAGGTGCACCCGTTCGGCCCCGGCTGGCAGCGCGTTCGCGAGTTAGCGGGTATTTCCCCGGCCCAGGCCGCGGAATGGTCGCAGCACGAAAACGTGCCGCTGTCGCTGCTCGGCTGGAGCATGGGATGCCTCATGATCTGGTCCGCTCTATTTTCCGTAGGCAACTTTCTTTATGGGCGAATGGGCTACGCATTTGCGCTGCTGGCCATATTTATCGTGACCGGCGCCGTCCTGATACGGGTCATCAACCGGCTCTGGAACTAATGACGTGGCGCACGCTTTAGCGTGCAGCGGCGAACTTCAGTTCGCCGTCCCCGCCTCACCGCTCATCGCGATAATACCAGACCAGATCCAGCTTGGGCGGCACATGTCCCATGGCGCGCAGAAATCCCGACACCTGCCCGCGATGGTGCGTCCCGTGATTCACCACGTGTAACACGAGCAGACTGAGCGGCTGCCGCCAGGGGTTGCCGCGCATATCGGCGTAAGATATTTCCGCCTGGGCGGCCTCGTCAGTCAGTCCGTCAGCCCACTCCTTCCACCGCTGATAGAGCGCGGGCCAATCGTTTTGGAGCACTGTAAGTCGATAGTCCGCATCCGTAAGATATTTATTCGCGGGTTCTCCCTTCAACCGGGCCAGCCACAACCGATCCGCTCCGAATACATGAACCAGCGTGCCCAAGACGCTTTTGTCCGCCGTTCCGAAATCGCGAGTCAGTTCCTCCTGTGTAAGTCCGCCCGCGGCTTCCACCAGCAGCCCGCTCGCCCAGGCAGTGTAGCCGATATGAGAACGCAATAGCTCCGCCGATACGGTCATGTCACCTCCTCAGAAGTGTTCCTTCAAGTCCGTAAACCGCTCCAGCATCAGCAGCCGGCCCTCGCCCGGCCGGATATCCTGCCGCTCCAGGGTCCACGTGTGGGCGTGCGGAATGAAGACCGCATTCAGGCCCGCTTCTAGGGCCGGATTGACATCCGACTTCGCGCTGTTGCCGGCCATCCACGCCAGCTTGGGATCGATGCCGCGCTGCTCGACCAGCGTCCTGTACGCAGCTACGTCCTTCTCCTTCACAATCGCCGTGTGGCCGAAGTAAGTCCCCAGGCCCGAGCGGTCGATCTTCAGTTTCTGCTCGTCGGGATGGCCCTTGGTGAACAGCGTCAGGTCGTGACGCGACGCCAGGTACTCCAGGGTCTCGGGGACGCCCGCGATCACTTCCATGGGGCAATCCAGAATCCGCTCCGCAAACGACATCACCGTGCCCAGATCCTCCTCGCACACATCCCGCTCGGCGAGATGCTGGTAGCATTGCCGCAGGTTGCGCCCGAAGTTCAACGAGCCGTAACCGTGAATCTTCGCGTTGGCCAGTTCGATCTCATCCAGCACATCGCGGATCTCCGGCGCGCTCAGCGTAGAGTGATCCAGATACTGCACAAACTCCTCGAACGCCCGCTCGAAGTAGATATTGTTCTCCCAAAGCGTGTCGTCGGCATCGATGATCAGGTATTGACGGGTCATCTCGCCACCTTGGGCGCCAAGCGGAAAGGGATCTCGATCAATGCGTCGACGTCCACGGGCTGGCCGTCGCGCAGCGCGGGCCCGAACTGCCACTTTTGCAAGGCATCTTCGGCGCTCTGGTCCAGGCGGTCGTCCAGGTGCCGCAAGAGGCTCACCGAGTCCACGCGGCCGTCTTTGCGAATCACCGCAACCAGGCGCACCTTCCCTTCCACGCGATCCGCCATCGCCGCCGGAAAGTACTTAGGGTCCACGACGTGCAGAGGAACCGGCGGACTCAACAGGCCGCCCGCTTCGGATTCCTCCCGCCGCTCCGCGAACCAGATCAGCCAGCTTCCGGAGTAGCTGGTGATGTTGGGCATCTGCACGGACATGGCGTAGGTGTCGCGCCCATGCCACAGCGCTTCGGGCGCGGATGAGACGCGAATCGCCGCGGGATACGGTCCGGCGATCGGCGTTGCCGGCAAGCTGCTCCGCAACGCCGCGCGCAAATTCGCCGCCGAGGTTGGCGACGCGCGAGCCATCGCGGTGGGCTTGGCATCCGCAACCTCGCTGCGGATGCGCAGGCCGGGCACGGTCAGAATTGCGCCATCCGCCGCGGCATCCATTCCGCCCGTGCGGCGAGGTTGCGGGGCGGCTGAAAACTGGGCGTTGCGCAAACCTTCCGGCACTGGCGCGGCCGAGTTCGCACTGGGGTTCAGTCCCACGATTGCCATGCTGACAGCGGCCGGGGATGCCGGCTCAGGCAACGCTGGAGCCTCGGGTAGCGCAGACCCGAACGGGCTGGGCTTGGCCGCGTTGCTACGCAAAATGGGCGGCGCCGCCATCGCGGCATTCGCTGCGGCGACGGCCGGCGCATCGGGTAGGGCGGGCGCCGGAGTGCGCGGACGGCTGGCTGGGGGCGCCACGAACTTACGTGGCGGGGCTTTCGCCGGCTGCATGCCGGGCAGGTTGGCTGCGCCGTTAACGTTCCGCGCCGAGTGGATCTCCGGGGGAGCCGCCAGCATGGCCGCATCCGCGGTGGGCGGAGGCGCTTCCGGAGGAGGCACAAACAGCTTCGGCTTTGGCGGCGGCGCCGCACGCGGCGCGCGAATCGCCAGCACATTCGGCGACTGCAAGTCCGTGTGCAATTCCAGTTTGGGCGCCGGTTGCCAGACGAATTGCCGGGCGCGCCGCGCTTTTGCCGAACCGGCCACCATCTCCTGTGTGGCGAGCTGCACGTCCGTGCGCGGCGGCTGCGCCGGTCTCCGCGCCGCGGCGGGAGAAACATCCGGCAGCTTCTCGCGAAAGTCGTACCACACCAGCTTGCTCGCGTGTGGCGCGATCGCTTGCGCGTAAAGCGACTTCGGTTCTTCGCGCACTGGCCCGGAGGCCAACCATGCCAGGATGAGCCCGTGGGTCGCGAGCGAAACCGCGAAAGACGCCAGTCCGGGTCGCGCAAACATGCTTTCCTAGACGCCGGCCGGCTTGCCGCCGTATCCGTTGCGAGGGGCCACCTGCCGCACGCGCGCGATATGCCGTTGCCGCGGAACGTACTGCGAGAGGAAATCGCTCAACACCCGCAGGCGCTGCGCTTCCGACCGCGTGCGCAACAGCGCATTCAGAAAATCCAGGTCCGGCAGCCCTTGTGCCAGTTGAAAGCTGAGCTGGGGGTCGTCCAGGTTGGGCTCGGGCGTGGGCGGTTGCAGGACGCCCGATTCCAGCAGGCTCTTGTATTGCGTCAACGCCATATGCTGCGCTTCGAGCGGCGTGGGCTCGTCTTCGTCGTCGTCGAAAAACTGCACCTCGCCGCGCAGATACTCTTTCTCTTCGTCGAGCATGACCACTTCGAAGCGCCGCCGGCCGCACGTGAGGATATCCATTTTCCCGTCCGGGTAGTTCTTCAGCACCTTCTCTACGATTACCGTGCAGCCGGCATTCACGATGCCATCGTCCTTCGCCAGCACGATGCCGAACTCGGAGTTCTCCCGCAAGGCATCGCCGACCATTTCCTTGTAGCGATCCTCGAAAATGTGCAGCGGCAGATGCGTGCGCGGAAAGACCACTACGTGCAATGGGAATAGCGGGAGCAGCCGCGTGGACATGCTACCATTATTGCGTCTCAGGCCGATTCAGGCAATGGCGGGAACTGCTCCCTTACGGTCGCGGCTCGGTAAGCGTAGCGAAATCAAAGCGACTGTTACTGAGCCGCGAGCGTAAGCGAGCGGGTTGCGATGCGCATCGACGGAAAAGTGGTCCTCATCACCGGAGCTTCCGAGGGCATCGGCGCGGCCTGCGCGGCGGCGTTCCGCAAGCGCGGCGCGCGGCTTTCCCTCATCGCGCGCTCCCAGGAGAAGCTGCGGGCCGCCGGCGGGGACGGCGCGATCGTCACGGCCGGCGATGTCACCGTGGCCGAGATCCGCCAAGCCGCCGTGGCGGCCACCCTGGATCGATTCGGCGCCATCGACATCCTGATCAACAACGCCGGCATGGGCCTGTACGATCCCGCCTGGAGCACTCCGCTCGCCGATGCGCGCAGCCTGTTCGAGTTGAATTTCTTCGCGCCGCTGGCCCTGACGCAGCTCGTAGTCCCGCACATGCGGGCGCGAGGTAACGGCGTCATCGTGAATGTTTCGTCCGTGGCCGGAAGGGTCACGCTGCCGTGGCTCACGCTGTATTCCGCCTCCAAGTACGCGCTCGGCTCCCTCACCGACGGCCTGCGCATGGAGTTGAGCAAGGACGGCATTCACACCATCGCGGTTTGTCCTTGTTATGTGAAAACGAATTTCCAGGATCACGCGTTGGGCGGCGAGCCACCGCCCAAAATCGCGCGAAGCAAACAACTCGCCATCACGCCCGAGCAGTGCGCCGAAGCCATCGCTCGCGGTGTGGAGCGCGGCGCGCGCACGGTAATGGCGCCCAGATCCGGTTGGCTGTTCGTGCTGGCCGAACGTCTTTTCCCGTCCCTGGTTGACGCGCGGCTTGCCGCCATGTTGCACGACCTATGATCCTGAAGCTGAAACGCACGCCCGGCATCTACCTGGTCGGATTCATGGGGTCCGGCAAGAGCACCATCGGGCTCCTGCTTGCCGACCGGATCGGCTGGCACTTCGTCGATCTGGATGCAGAGATCGAGGCCACGGAGCAAATGAGCATTCTCGAAATCTTCGAAACACGCGGTGAAGCGGAGTTCCGGCGGATCGAGCGGGAGAAGATGCGCGCCCTGGTGCGCGCCATCGAGTCCGGCCGGCCGACAGTCTTGGCGCTGGGCGGCGGCGCGATCGTCCAGCCCGAAAACTACGCGCTTGTCGAAAACAACGGCATCACCATTTGGCTGGATTGCCCATTCGAGACCGTCCGCCGGCGCGTCGAGCCGGCTTCTCACCGGCCGCTGGCGCGCGATCCCGCGAGCTTCGCGCAACTTTACGAAACGCGCCGCGAGTCCTACGCCCGCGCCGATTACCGCATTCCGATCGAGAGCGACGATCCCGCCGTCGCCGTGGAGGCCGCGCTCCGGCTGCCGTTATTCAAATGACAAAACCTTGTGGGGCAGGCCCGCGGCCTGCAGCGGCCTCCCAGGCCGCCCGGCTGCACTTTCAACACGAACAGGCCGACGTGGACGTCGGCCGCAGGGCTGCCCCACTCTACGGCGCAGTTTGCTCAACATGCGAAAGCTAAGTGGCATTGGGACCGAAGCACGGCTCCGCCGCCTGGCGCTCGCCATTTTCAAAGCCGCGCTGCGGGCCGCCAATCCCGCGGAGGGCGTCGCCGGCCGGCTGGCGCGCGAGGACCTCACGCGCTATCGCCACATCTATGTGGTGGGTGCTGGAAAGGCGGGCGCCGCCATGGCCCGTGCCGCCGAGCGCGTGCTGGGCCGCCCGATCGCGCGCGGCCTCGTGAACGTCAAGTACGGCCACGTGGCTCCGTTGCGCCGCATCGAGCTGAATGAATGCGGCCATCCCGTGCCCGACCAGCGCGGTGTGGAAGGCGCGCAGCGCATCGCCGAAATCGCCTCCAGCGCAGGTCTGGACGACCTGGTGCTCTGCCTGATCTCCGGCGGCGCTTCGGCCTTGCTGCCGCTGCCCGCCGATCCCGTCACGCTGGACGAAAAACAGGAAGTGACAAAACTGTTGTTGGCCTGCGGCGCCAGCATTCACGAGATCAACGCCGTCCGCAAGCACATCTCCCGGATCAAAGGCGGCCAACTGGCGCGCTTGGCCTGGCCCGCGCGGGTCCTCTCGCTTTTGCTCTCCGACGTGATCGGCGACGATCCCGATGTGATCGGATCCGGCCCCACCGCGCCGGACGCCTCTACCTTCGCGTCCGCCCGCGCCATTCTGGAGAAGTACGGGATCTTCCATCGCGTGCCCGCCTCCGTTCGCGAGCGCACGGAGAGCGGCGTCCGCAGCGAGATTCCCGAAACCCCCAAACGGGGCGAGCGAATCTTCACGCGCGTCCGCAACGTAGTGATCGGCAGCAATCGTCTGGCAGTGGACGCCGCCGCCGCGCGCGCACGCCAATTGGGTTTTCGCACCCTGGTGCTCTCCACCTTCGTCGAAGGCGAGACTCGCGAGATCGCCCGCATGCACGCCGCCATCGCCAAAGAGATCGTGCATGCCGGGCGTCCGCTGAAGCCGCCCGCCTGCATCATCACCGGCGGCGAGACCACCGTCACGCTGCGCGGCGATGGGCTGGGCGGACGCAATCAGGAATTCGTGCTGTCGGCGGCCATCGATATCGCGGGCCTCGCAAACGTGGTGGTGCTGAGCGCCGGCACGGATGGCAGCGATGGTCCCACCGATGCGGCCGGCGCCATCGCCGACGGCCGCACGCTTGCCCGCAACCCGCGGGCGCCGGAATTCCTGGCGCGCAACGATTCGTATCGCTACTTCGAAAGCTTGGGCGACCTGATCGTGACCGGCCCCACCCACACCAACGTCATGGATGTGCGCCTGATTCTGGTGGGAGAACAGCCGTGAGCTTCTGGCGCAAAGAGGTGGTCGATTTCGCGCTGGATCGCGAAACCGCCGCGCACATTCGCGAACAGAAGGAATGGATCGCGCGCGAGCCGCAGAATCCGCGGCCATGGTACAACCTGGCGCAACTATACCGCATCGGGCAGAAGCAGGACGAAGCGCTGGCGCTGCTGCTCGAAGCTGTCCGGCTGGATGCGGCGTACGCCGACGCGCACGTGGCACTCACCGAGATTTATGCGGTCCGCGCAGACTACCCCGCGGCGCAAAGGCACGCCCTGAAGGCCGCCGAGCAGGGCCACCCGCGCGGCGTGGAGTTGCTGCGCCGGCACGGACTGGAGTAGGCTACGCGCTATGTGGCGCACGCTTCAGCGTGCCGCTGCCGGCTTCAGCCGGCAGTTTCGCGCCGGCGAGTAGCTTTGGGGCGCGCAAGGCGAACTGAAGTTCGCCGGGCCCAGAGGGCACCCCCGCTAAAGCGTGCGCCACGGGGCGGCCAACTATTGCCTTAATACCGGTCTAGCAAATCGCCAATCCGAATCGCAAAGCCAGGGATGGGCTCCGGACGGAACTCGTCGTTCTCGTCCAGGATGGCGCGGCGTTGCTCGGAGTATAGAAACGTCTCCCTGGTTTCCTTGGAAAAGATCCAGACTTCCCGGGTACCGCAGGCGCGATAACGTTGTGCTTTCTTGACCAGCATTTGGAACGTATCGTTGGCCGACACGATCTCAATAGCCAGGTCCGGCACAAACCGCTGTACTCGCAGGTTCATATTGAGCAGCGGACGCTTCGACTCGCTGATGAAGGTGACATCAGGCGCGTGCGCATTGCCGCCGAAGTCGTATTCCTGCTCGGCTAGGACAATTCCGAGCCGATGTCGCTCGACATGCGACCGCAGAAGCGACTCCAAGAGGCCCCGAAGAAGGTTGTGTTGTGGGGTATTGCCGGGCACGTCTACCAATTCTCCGTCGTCAAGTTCATGATTGCGTACGAGCACCTCGGGGAGCCGCTCGAAGTCGTCAATAGTCAGTCCGGTCGCCGTCGCCATGAGTCTATTGTACCCGCTTCCCCGGCGCGCTTCGCCGATATATCACTTTCCCGTCGAACACAGTCGTCTCCACCCGCGCCTTCTCGATCTCCACAGCCGGAATGCTGAGGATGTCTTCGGAAACGACCACCATATCGGCCAGCTTGCCGGGTTCGATCGACCCTTTGATCTTCTCGTCGAAGCTGGCGTAGGCGGACCCCATCGTGTAAGCCCGAATGGCCTCGGCCACGGTGATCTTCTGCTCCGGCACCCATCCGTCCGGATGCTTGCCGTCCAGCGTGCGGCGCGTGGCGGCGGCGTAGATACCCATCAGCGGCACCATGGGCGCCACGTCCCAATCCGACCCGAACGCCAGCACTGCGCCCGAATCCAGCAGCGCGCGGAAGGCGTAAGTGCCCTTCACGCGCTCCGGACCAATGCGCTTTTCCGCCCAGCGGCCATCGTCTATGCAGTGATACGGCTGCATGGAAGCGATCACGTGCAGCTTGCCGAAGCGCGGGATGTCCGCCATTGTGAGATGCTGGGCGTGCTCGATGCGAAAGCGCCGGTCGCGTGCGCCGTTCTGCCGCTCTGCTTCTTCGTACATTCCCAATATGATGTGGTTGGCTTTGTCGCCGATGGCGTGCACCGCTACCTGCAACCCCGCGCGATCCGCGCCCAGAATATGGTCCTGCATCTTGCTTTCCGGAATCATCTCGCTGTTCGCCAGGCCCGATGTATTCGGCGCGTCCAGGTAAGGCTCGAAGAAGAGCGCCGTCGTCGATCCCAGCGAGCCATCGGCGAAGCCCTTCAGCCCGCCGATGTGCAACTTTTCGCCGCCAAAGGCGGCGCGCAATCCCACTGCCGCCAGGCGGTGCCACGCGGCCAGCGGCTGATGACCGGAAATGCGTGTGGTCAACTCACCGCGTGCCAGCAGCGTTTGAAACACGCCCAGGATCTCGGGCGCCGCGGACATATCCTGCACGCTGGTGACGCCATTCTCCGCGGCGTAGCGCATGGCCGCGCGCACGGCGTCCGCGATCTGATCTTCCGAAGGCTCCGGGATCGCGCGATACACGCGCTCCATGGCCGCATCCTTCAGTACGCCGGTAGGCTCGCCCGCCGCATCGCGAACAATGGTCCCGCCGGGCGGGTCAGGCGTATCGCGCGTGATGCCCGCGAGCTGCAGCGCTTGCGAGTTGGCCAGCGCCATATGGCCGTCCAGCCGGTTGACGAAAACGGGATGGCCCGTGGTGACCGCATCGATCGACTGCCGCGTGGGCAGGCGCGCGGGAGTCCAGTTCTCATGGTCCCAATCGCCGCCGGTAATCCAGCGGCCGGCGGGTTGTTTGGCGGCGAACTCCGCGATGCGCCGCCGGAACTCGTCCTCGGATTTCGCATCGCGCAACTGCACGCTGGCCAGATTCTGGCCGCCGCTGAAGAAATGTACGTGCGCGTCGTTGAAACCGGGCAGCACCAGTTTTCCGTCCAGATCGATCACCTCGGTGCCGGCTCCGATCCACTTGCGAATCTCGCCGCTCGATCCTACCGCGACGATGCGGCTGCCCAGGCAGGCGACCGCCTCCGCGGGCGGCTGTCGGTCGTTCACCGTCCATATTTTGCCGTTCAGCAGCACCAGGCTGGCTGAAGGCTGCGCGCCCGCCATACGAAGACCGGCCATAAGAAGCATCGTCGAAAGTCCCACCCGTAATCCGGACATTCTCTGATTGTATCCTTTTGTTGATTTTAAAGGGCTTGGGTGCTTCATCCCGCACGAGTCACGCTTGGACGGATCGGAACTACCTTCTGCGCATCCTCTACCGCGCGTCCTCGGTTCGCCAAGCTGGGCGAGACATACCGCGCCGTGGTCGCCACCTGGGCATGGCCCGCATGCGCCATCAGGTCGGACATTTACATCCGGTGTCGCGTGAAAGTGCCTGAGATCGCGGACGGCAAGCCCGTGATCCGGCGTGTGAAGAAGCGGGTTCGACGGAATGAGATCACTCAGTCCAGTCAGATTTACAAGCCCCGAGCGAATCGAAATAACCCTGGCCGGGGTGCGGGTGTCGTATTTCCTTTTCCAAACACCGGCAATTCTGTTACCGTTTGAGTATCACAAAATCGCCTGTCATGGCAACCACAGTCCATCCGTCCTTCCCAAGCTCATTCAGGTTGTCATTCACCTTCGCCCTGAGACACTCCCCCGCATCCTGCACACCCGGTGTCGTTCCACACTGTTGGTAGATAACGGCCGTATAGACAACCTTATAGCTGACTGGAGTGTACCCTGCCGCTGACACATGACGCTCAAATATCGGACGTAAAGCAAATCCTGAAAGGAACAGAATAATTCCAAGCAAACACCTTCTGGTCAAGGAATCAGTCATCATCCTCATAAAACATCTCCTTTTTACGCTCAATGAACCGTTGGAAGCGTGCTTCTCCTCCTGGGACTCGACGAAACTCGACCGAAAGCCTATCATCTGGCGGTGGACCCGTCAGGCCACGCTCGAAGCCACGCCCGAAGTCTCTAGCTGCACCAGGATCATCCCGGAATCCTGGATCATCCTGGGACCGGGTGCCGGGGAGGTGGACAGTCGCTCGGTGGCCTGTTTTATTCTTTCAGCGACATCAAGCACCCGACGAAGTACAGCCCCGCGACCAGCGCAAGTGGCCCGCAAAGGATAAGACCTATACGGTCGGCCGGTGGACCATTCAGGATACTAACGCAATCACCTGCAAATCCCTGGAAAAAAAGGCCCGAAACTACAAGACCTACCACACTTCCCCCCCTTATTTTTGGCCCTGTAGTTGAGGAAGATTGATAGTCTCGATAGTCTCCACTCCCTGCGGCGCTGGGAGCAGAATCGCAAGTGGCCACAGAATCGCGGGAGCGGCTTCTCTCCCATCCCTTTGGGGTCTTGTGATAGGCGTCTTCGCGCGCTCTCTCCTCTGAACCCCGAGGAATGGGTATTATGCCACGCTCCAAGTCGGCGAGTTCATGCAGTATGCTACCGAGGAGAGTTTCGCTCTTGGCCTCAGCTGCGCCTCGCCTTGCGGCCGCGTCATCCTTTGTTCGCTGGTAGTCATCGAACCAAGTCGGCACGGCTGCATTGTAACAGCAAACCGTAGACGGGTCAAGGCCGAGTCTTATCTCCTGTCAAGCCTCGTTAGAAATGTCCCCTTCCTTACCTCGATAGAAGTGTCCCCTTTTTTCTTGGCCCGACGCACTCGGCTGCTTTTGGTTTTTTCTTCCTTCAACCCGCCAGAAGGCGGTGGGAAAGTGGGAAACCTGCTCATGGCTTTCCACTTTTCCACCGTCTCGTCGCCGGAGCTGTGGGAATGTGGGAATCTCGCCGGTTTTGCGAGATTTCCAAGGAGCGGGATGGGCAAAGACGGCACGCTCTGGGATATTCAGCCCGATTCTCCCGCGGCCGGTCATGTGCATGCCAAGACCGGAACGCTCGGCGGTTCCGACCTGCTGCACCATTCGTTGATGATCACCGGCAAAGGGATTGCGGGATATATCGACCGGAAGGACGGCCGCCGGCTGGCTTTCGCCGCGTACCTGAGCATGGTGGATGGCGACCCCGAAACGATCATGCATAAGGTGGGAAACGTACTGGGCGAGATAGCCGCAGCCGCCTACGACGCGCCGCTGGAGGATTGAGGGCAGTGGGCCAGTTTGGTTGTGGGGCAGCCAATCTTGGCTAGGCGACAGGCGACACGGTAAAAAGGGTGTCGAAAGTGTCGCTTTTTGTCGCATTTTGTCGATTTGTCCGGAAATTTTCAAAGATCTTGCAGCCCCTGCCAGCGCATTTGCCGACGGCGGGTGCATCTCATTTCTGCTCCAAGCGTACCACAGCGCCGGGCATGTTCTGCGGGACCGGTTGACGCTAAAGCCGTGTTTTCAGTGCTATAGAGAGATTCGAGGAAACGTGACTGGGCTGAAGCGGCGAGCTACGTTCTAGGCGTTTTCTTGGCCTGTTTAGCAAGCGGCGGTCCCGCCCCGTCGTGCTCTATGCCGAACAGCACCAGCGACGAGTCTTCCAGGCGCGCTGCGTTGGCATGTTTCTTCGCGTCCGACATGCACGGCGCGCGGTCCGTGAGAAACCTGCTCAGTTTATCGCTCGGAACAATCACGATCCCAACGTCAATGCGTCCATCGCGGAAAGCCGAATGCAGGTGGATCATGTCCATTACCAGGAGGTCGCTCCTGGCTGAAACCTGCACTTCGACTCCAATGCAGACTCGGGTGCCGTTCACAATTTTGCATTTGGTCCAGTCAATACCGCCGGAAACTTTCTTCGTCCACCCTCCGAGTCTGTCGAACTGCATGTCAATCAACTTTCGGACGGCAGCGCCGCCGTTCGCGTCAACCTGCTCCGTAATGAGGAGCTGGAAACCGGTCAGAGCGGACTTGACTTCATCAACGAGTGGAGTGAGACCGAGCCGTCCAATCCGTTCTTTGGCTCCGTCGTAATAGACTTCCTCGACGATTTGCGGCATAGTGTAAGGTCGATCTGCAGTTCGGTATTTGGCGCCTTCAGTATTTTGGAAAGAGCGTGAGGGATGGCTTCGTGAGCTTCAGGAACGTTGCGCTGGAACCGCTCGCGGATTAGGTTGCAGTCGACGATTTCTGTGCCAATCCACAGGCGCTTCAGCTTCTCAGCCGACTCAAATGTAGAACCGCCGCCCGCAAACGGATCAAGCACGATCTCGCCCTCATTGGTCGTCAACTCAATGCACCGGCGTGGGATTAGCGGCTTCAATTCGTTGATGCCCCAGCGTGCCTTGAACTTGGTATGACGCGCCGGGGCGGTGTCATCCCAGAAATCGGTGAGGTTTAGTCCGAGGGGGTTTAGGTATTTCCTATGGCCGCCGTAGTCTTTGACGTCCCTCTTGCAGTGCCGGCAGATCGGAACCGGCACGCGGACATCGTCACGGTTGAACGTCTTGGGGGCGCCTTTGGTGAAGTATAGAAGCGCGTAGTGCGCTGGATAGAGTTTCTTGCCGCGCGGAAACGTTCCCTTCATCGAAACCGCAATCCAGTGCCTGAAGGCCATCTTCTTCGCTTCAAGATGCACCGCAAGGTGATAGGCCCAATGCGGCAAATTGTAGATGAAAATCGCGCCGCCGGGCTTGAGTACCCGGACCGCCTCGTCCATCCATCCGAAGCACCAATCGAGGTAGTCGGTGGTTCCCATCTCGTCCTGGTGCGCACCGTTGCCGTAGTCCTTTCCAAGGTTGAATGGTGGATCGGCAAAAACCGTATCTATGCGCTCGTCCCGAATCGACGCAAACAGGGCCATGCAGTCCCCCTTGTAAACAGCTCCTCGTTCGGTACTAAAGGCGGGCTTCATCGCAGTTTGGTCGGGGGAGACCACCGAGTCTAACACACTCGGCCACTCAATATTCTCCCATAGCGTCGTTTGCTCCACGGGCGCACCTCCCTGCCTTGCTTATCGGGTGGAAAAGCGGGGACTTTAGGCGGGGACTTTAGGCAGGTCCTTTGACCCGGTGGCTGGTCATGGCTTGCTGACTGAAAGCTGCTCTGGGTGTGCGCCGCTGCCCGGGCGTGGGAGCCAACTGACGAACGGAGCCAAATCGGTGGGACGATGGCGGTTCGGCATGCTGACGGAGAGAGTACGTTGCGGCTTCCAGGAGGGGGCTGGGTTGTTGAATCTGGGCGGGGCACACGGGGAGAGAAAGTGGCGAGGTTTTGTGAGTGAGAGTCTGGAAGGCAGACCGCTAGGCTCTTCACCCAATCTGCCGGAGCGCCTGCTCCAGATCCTCCACCATATCTTCCACCGCTTCGATGCCCACCGACAACCGCACCAGATTGTCGCGGATGCCCATGCGCTCCCGATGGCGCGGCGATATTTCCCGATGCGAGCTCATCATCGGATAGAGCATCATGCTGTGGACGTCCCCTAGCGACGTGGCGCGCACGATCATCCGCAGCGCGTTCATGAACCGGAACACTTCCGCTCGGCCCGCGCCCTTCAACTCGAAGCTGACGATGGCGCCGTACATGCCGTGCGGCAGCAAGCGGCGGATATCGGCCGCGTCCGGGTGCGCGGGGTCCGCCGGGAAATACACGCGCCCGATGGCGCCGTGCGATGCCAGCCACGAAGCCACCCGGCAGGCGTTCGCGCACTGCCGCTCCATGCGCAACGGCAGCGTCTTGATGCCGCGCATCGTCAGATAGCTTTCGAAGGGACCGAGCACCGGACCGACGGCGCGCGCCAGGGTCCGCAAGCCCTCGTAATGCGCCGCATCGGTGACCACGATTCCGCCCAACACATCGCCGTGGCTGGCCAGGTACTTGGTGGCGCTATGCGCGGCGAAATGCGCGCCCAGTTCCAACGGCCGCAGCAGCACCGGCGTGGCGAAAGTGTTATCCACGATCAACGCGGCGCCCGCCTGGCGCGCGATTTCGGCGATGCGGTCGAGCGGAGCCACACGCAGCAGCGGATTCGAAATCGTCTCCACCAAAACACAGCCGGGCTTCGTTTCTTCCATCGCCTGGCGAAAAGCGTCCAGGTCCCAGACATCCGCGAAACGCACGCTCACACCGGACGGCTCCATCACATTCATCAGCAGGCTGATCGTGGCGCCGTACAGCGCATTGGCGGCCAGCACGGATTTACGCCGGTCGGCCAGCGCCGCCAGCAACGCCATGTGGATGGCGGCCATGCCGGAGCTGCAGGCCAGCGCGCCGTGGCCACTTTCGAGCGCGGCCGCCTGCTCTTCCAGCGCGGCATTCGTGGGATTGTCGTAGCGCGAGTAACAGTAACCCGGATCTTCCCGCCCGAAGACGCGATCCAGCTCCTCCATGCTGTCGTAGAAGTAACTGGAGGCGGTATAAATCGGAGTGGTGGCGGGTACGTGCGCGCCGGCCTTCTTCCGGTCGCCCGCATGCACCGCTTTGGTTTCAATCTTCACGATGACTTCCTCTTCCAGCGCGTTCCCGACTTAGTATCTTCCAGGATGATGCCCTGTTCCAGCAACTCCTGGCGGATGCGATCGGAAAGCGCGAAATTGCGAGCCTTCTTGGCGGCGTCGCGCGCCCGAATCTGCGCCTCCACTTCCGCATCGCTCACCTGGCCGCTTTCGGCGGTCGGCTCGAGCACGGCGAATACGCAATCGAATCGCGTCAGAAACTCCAGCGCGGGCGCGCGGTTTTCCGCCCGCATATCGCCCGCATCCATGGCCGTGTTGACGTCGCGCACGTACTCGAACATGGCCGCCAGCGCTTCGGCCGTATTCAGATCGTCGTCCATCGCGGCGATGAATTGCGCCTGCGCGGCTGCGGTGCGGCCGGCGAGCGCCGGGTTCAAGCCCTCGGCGAACGCGCCAGTTTCCAACCGCAGCTTGAAATTGCGCAGCCGCTCGATGGCGGTCTTGGCGGATTGCAGCCCATCGAACGTGAAGTTGAGTGTCTTGCGGTAAGGCACCGAGGCGAGCAGATAGCGCACCGCCTCGGGCCCGTAGCCGCGGCCAAGTATGTCGCGCAGCGTGAAGTAATTCCCCAGCGACTTCGACATCTTCTGGCCTTCCACCATCAAGAACTCGGCGTGCAGCCAGAAGCGCGCGAAGGGCTTTCCGGTGAGCGACTCCGACTGCGCGATTTCGTTCTCATGATGCGGGAAGATCAGGTCCACGCCGCCGGCGTGGATATCAAGCGTCGCGCCCAGATACTCAATGGCCATCACGGAGCATTCGATGTGCCAGCCCGGCCGGCCGCGGCCGATCTTTTCGTCCCAGAAAACTTCGCCCTCCTTGGGTGCTTTCCACAATGCGAAATCGCGCGCGTCCGCCTTTTCGTACTCGTCGACATCCACGCGCGCGCCTGCGCGAATGCCGCTGAAATCGTTGTGCGACAACTTGCCGTATTCCGGAAAAGTCGCAATACTGAAGTAGATAGAGCCGTCGCTCGAGTAAGTGTGGCCGCCCGCCGTCAGGCGCTCGATGGCCTCCGCCATTTCGTGAATGTGTTCGGTGGCCGGCGTCACGTGCTCGGCAGTCTCCAGACGCAGCAACGCGCAATCGTCGCGAAAGGCTTGTATGTAGTGCGCGGTGTAATCGTCGAGCGATTGGTTTCGCGCCACGGCGTTGCGGATGATCTTGTCGTCCACGTCGGTGATGTTCATGACGTGGTCGAGCCGGAGGCCGCTGGCGCGCAGCCACCGCCGCAGGATGTCCACGAAGGTGAAGGTGCGGAAGTTGCCGATGTGGGCGTAATCGTAGACGGTCGGGCCGCACGTGTACATACGCACGGTATTGTCCCGCTGCGGGGTGAATTCGGCGGTTTGCTGCGTGAGCGTGTTGTAGAAGCGCAGGGGCATAGCGAGGGGAATTTTTATCGTAGCAGACGCACGCGGGACTCAAGTCCCGCGCGGGCTGAAGCCCGCCCTCCAGATCACCTAAACCAGGCCTGGACGCCCTGCTGCAACGCCGCCGCGCCCGCCGCGCCCGTCAGCGCGGTCACGCATGCGGGCACCGGACCGCGCCGTTTCCACTCCTCATGTACCGCGTGCGCGCCCAGGTAAAACAGCCATCCGGCGGCCAGCGCCAACGGATAGGTAATCCAGGCGGTGCCCAGCCGCGGGGCGATCGCCAGTCCGAGGATGCCGCCCACCAGCGTGATGGCTTCCACCAATACGCTCCAAAACAGCGCGGCGGAGCGCGACGAGACCGACGCGCGCACGATCGCTCCCAGCGCGATGCCCTCCGGAATTTTGTGCAGGGCCACCGCCAGCGCCACGGCCAGGCGGATGCCGTGGTGCGACGCCAATTGCGCCGTCGCGATCGTCCAGCCATCGAAGAAGCTGTGCAACATGCTGGCGCCGATCATGGGCGCGGCGAATCCGTGCAGCACGGTGTCGCAGGACCCGTGGTCGTGATCGTGCGCGCACGACGGGCACACCGGAGCCACATGCCGGTTGATCCAATATAGCAGGCCGTAACCGCAGGCGAAAAAAAGCCCAGTCACCGGCCAGCCGATGTCCTCCACCAGTTCCGGCAAGAGTCCGAAAAACACCACGCCCAGCAGCACGCCCGCGCTGAACGGGACCACCAGGCGCGTGCGGCGTCCGGCGCTGGTCAGCCAGAGCCCGAGGAACACGCCGGCCACCCCGATCAGGGCGGCCAGCAGCGGCGGTCCGATTCCGGTCGTGATCAGGGCGGAGGACAAGCCTCCACGCTAGCACAGCCCCGTGGCGCGGCTTCAGCCTGACCTGTTGCGCGGCCCAGGCGGCCTGAGAGGCCGCCGGTCGCGGTAGGGATGCCGGTTACCCGGCACCCCCCGCACAGATCCGTGCGAGCGCTCCTAACGCACACGGTTCTTACCTCGGATGTTGCCACGCAAAGCGAAC
>Ga0181536_10002660_pt1 | contig 19895 bp, 16 predicted proteins | sample PEATcosm2014_Bin_41_FD_121105 | JGI IMG/M metagenome (GOLD analysis project Ga0181536, IMG submission 121105) | Peatland microbial communities from MTU Mesocosm Facility, Houghton, MI, USA - PEATcosm2014_Bin17_60_metaG | ecosystem: Environmental > Terrestrial > Soil > Wetlands > Peat | place...
CTGTTTGGCTAATACTGAGATTTGAGGATTTCTTAGGAAATGCTTTAGGAAGGAATCCAACCCATTGAAAACAAAGAACTGGCGGAGGAGGAGGGATTCGAACCCCCGAGGCCCTTTCGAGCCTAACGGTTTTCAAGACCGCCGGTTTCAACCGCTCACCCACTCCTCCGTTTTTAATTATAACGTGCAACTACACTTAGCGGGGCTTTTGGTGACACTTTTGGGGTCGATTGCTGCATTTTGGCGCAAGGTGTCACCAAATCGTCACCAAAACCTTCGAGTTTCGCGACCGCATTCCGCTTGGAATCGAGATTTGTATGCGTGTAGCGCATGGTTACGGTGACAGTCGAATACCATCTGCGATACGGCCAAGGAAAGGAACCCGATATTCCCCTTCGCGCTCGGCGTTCCGCACTGGAGTATCGTTGACCCAAATACCGCCGGTGGATTGCCCGAGCAGAAAACAGAAGTTTTCCGCCGTGTGCGAGACGAGATCGAGGACAAGGTTAAACAATTCGTAGCCGATACCGCACAACTAAAGGCAAGTGAGCTTTCCATCGCGTGATGAATCCAGGCCCTAGGGGCGTGCCCCCCTTTGCCATAAGGAGCGTCGCTTGCTTTTTAACTCGGCGTTCACCGGCCGGTAACGAAATGGACTCAACATTCCCCAAGAGTATTCCCATTAAAATGCAGGACGTAAATCAATCACAGCTCGAGGAGCTGATTCAGAATCTGAATCTTCTTCGTTCCGAAATGCTTGAGCTGGAAACTTCCGGCCTGATCGCTGCCACAGAAGTGCATCCCGAGCACCATGCAACTGCCAGGAATCTCATGCATTACCTCGCGCTTCGCCGCCACGATATACGCCAGTTGCAGTCAAAGCTTGCGGGCTTGGGACTGTCATCGCTGGGCGGAACTGAGCCGCATGTACTCAGCTCTTTGCACGCGATATTGAATGTACTCCACAAGCTTGCCGGTTCCGCGGAGAGTGCGCTGGCCTCGGAGGCGGTTCCGGAACTTGTGGAGGGCGATGCTCTCCTTGAGAAGAACAGTGAAGCCCTGCTTGGCGCAGCTCCCGTAGCCCGTCACGTTCGAATTATGGTAACCATGCCACCGGAAGCCGCAACGAAATATGAGCTGGTTCGAGACCTTCTGGCCCAAGGGATGGACTGCATGCGTATTAATTGTGCCCATGGCGGTCCCGACGCGTGGTCAGGAATGATCCGCAACCTTCGTCGCGCCGAAACGGAAACGAACAAACGCTGCAAAGTTGCGATGGATTTGGCCGGTCCCAAGCTGCGCACTGGGCCTATCGAGCCGGGACCCACGATGTTGAAGTATCGCCCGCAGCGGGACACTTTCGGCCGCGTAGTTTCGCCGGCGCGAATCCTCGGCGACATTCTGCAACGCATGCAGCCTCACCATGAGAAGAAGCGTTCGATGTTGCGAAAGCTTCACCTGGCCGCCGCTTTTCACGCCGAGGCATGACCGTTTGTTTAAAACTCCTGCGACAGAGACGGCACAGGGGCACATGATTTAACATCCATAAAGCGGTCAAACAACAGATGACAACACCGGATGCGGATAGCACGCCAGGGGCTTCGGTCAACGACGCTGGAACGGCAGGGTCTAAGCCCGCGGGGCCACCGGCTCGCCCGAACGAGCCGCTGATTCCAACGAAGACGAAGAACCAGAATATTCATGTTTCCCCGGCAGTCCTCGACGCCGCCCGAAAAGACGGCGAAGAACTGCTCCGGGACTTGCGAACGTCTCTAGGTGGCCTAACGCAAGCCGAGGCCGAAGAGCGGGCGCGCACGACCGGTCCGAATGAGGTTGCACAAGAGCGGAAGCAAGGCTGGCTCATCCGCGTTCTGAAAATCATCCGCAACCCGCTGGTGATCCTGCTGACGACTTTGTCGGCAGTTTCCTTCCTTACAGGCGACGCGCGCGCCGGCACTGTGATGGCGGTTATGGTGGCGCTGAGTGTGGGACTCCGCTTCTGGCAAGAAGCCCGGGCGGACGCCGCCGCAGAGAAGCTCAAGGCCATGATCCATGTGACCGCTACGGTCGTGCGGGACGGCGCGGCGCGGGAGATACCACTCCGGGACTTAGTGCCTGGGGACATCATCAAGCTGGCCGCCGGCGACATGATTCCAGGCGACGTCCGGCTGCTGTCTTCGAAAGACCTTTTCGTGAGCCAAGGCAGCCTTACGGGTGAGTCGCTCCCGGTCGAGAAGTTCCACGACCCCGAGACGAAAGAAGAGAGTTCACCCACTGAACTCAACAACATCTGCTTCATGGGGGCGAGCGTCGAGCGGCACGGCGACGGCAGCCGTGGTCACCACGGGGGTACAAACCTACCTGGGGAGCATGGCCCGCTCAATCACCGGGGAACGAGTGCAGACGAGCTTCGACCAGGGCCTCAACCGTTTCACATGGCTCATGATGCAGTTTATGGTCGTTATGGTGCCTCTGGTTTTCCTTATCAACGGTTTCACCAAGCACGATTGGAAGGGAGCCTTCTTCTTCGCACTGGCTGTGGCCGTAGGCCTCACTCCCGAGATGCTGCCTATGATCGTCTCCGTCTGCCTCTCCAAAGGCGCCCTCTCCATGAGCCGCAAGAAAGTGATCGTCAAGCGGCTTAACTCCATCCAGAACTTCGGGGCCATGGACATGTTGTGCACCGACAAGACGGGCACGCTCACTGAGGACCGTGTTGTCCTCATGCGGCATTGCAACGTCGCTGGGCGTGAAACCGAGGACGTGCTCCTGGACGGGTACCTGATAAGTTACTTCCAGACGGGCCTGAAAAACCTGCTCGACCGGGCGATTCTGGATAGTTCCGACTTCCACGGGAAGACGGTTGTCGAGAAATATAAGAAGCTGGATGAGCTCCCGTTTGACTTCACTCGACGCATGATGTCGGTCCTGGTGGAGGACGCCGCAGGTAAGGCCATCCTCCTCACCAAGGGGGCTCCGGAAGAGGTCTTCCTGCGCTGCTCGCACTTTGAACTTGACGGTAAGCTGTCCGAAATGCACCCGGAGCTGATGGTCGGGCTAGAACAAGAGTACGACAGCCTCAGCAACGACGGCTACCGCGTGCTGGCTGTGGCGACAAAGGACCTGCCCGGGAAGCAAATTTGCACCAAGGACGACGAGCGCGAACTCGTACTCAGAGGGTACGTTGCGTTCCTGGACCCGCCCAAGGACACCGCGGCCCGCGCCCTTGCGGCGTTGCACAACCATGGCGTAGCCGTAAAAATCCTCACCGGGGATAACCACCTTATCAGCCGCAAGGTGTGCAAGGACGTTGGCCTCTCAGCCGACCCCATGCTGTTGGGCGGCGACGTGGAGAAAATGTCCGATGCCGAACTGGGCGAGGCAGCCGAGAAGGCGGTGCTGTTCGCCCGCCTCTCTCCCGCGCACAAAGAGCGGGTCATCCGTCTTCTTCGGGGCAAGGGGCATGTCGTCGGATTCATGGGCGACGGAATCAACGACGCTCCTGCCTTGCGAGCGGCGGACGTCGGCATCTCGGTAGACACCGCCACTGACATCGCCAAGGAGTCGGCGGATCTCATCTTGCTTGAGAAGGACCTCATGGTGCTGCAAGGGGGCGTTATCGAGGGCCGTAAGGTCTTCGCGAACATCGTTAAGTACATCCGGATGGGAGCGAGTTCCAACTTCGGGAACATGTTCAGCGTGCTCGGGGCGAGTGCCTTCCTCCCCTTCCTGCCGATGGCCCCAATTCAGGTGTTGACGAACAATCTCCTGTATGACTTCTCGCAGGTGCCGATCCCAGCGGACGCCGTGGACGAAGAGCAAGTGAGTCGGCCGCGGCCCTGGAACATTAGCGAAATCAAGCGCTTCATTTTCTTTATCGGCCCCATCAGCTCGATTTTCGACTATACGACTTTCTTCGTCATGCTCTGGATCTTCAAATGCTGGGACCCATCCCGAGCGTCGCTATTTCAGACCGGCTGGTTCGTCGAATCGTTGATGACGCAGACGCTCATCATCCATGTCATTCGTACAAATAAGATTCCCTTTCTGCAGAGCCGAGCGAGTTGGGCGCTGACGGTCACAACATTAGCAATCATGGCTTTTGGGATGTGGCTGCCCTATTCCCCGTTGGCCTCCGCGCTGGGCTTCACGCACCTGCCGCGGATGTACTGGCCAATCCTTATGCTCACGCTGCTCGGCTACGTGGGCCTTACGCAGATCATCAAGGTGTGGCTGCTGCGAAGGCAATGGATCTAAAGCGGCAGTTCCGGCGAAGGCACTATTGGATGCGCGGTTGCAGCACACTCGAAACCGGTTTTTACAGGCCGCGCATCGTTGTCTTTAGGCGATCTTGAGGCGATGGAATACGGGGACTTTGACAATGTCCACCATGAATGCAAAGACAACTGCCCCCGCCAACGTTCCTCCCATCACGAGTAATGGCAGGGGTTCCATGGAGATCCCGCGATTCGCCATCGTTGAGGCGATCAACATTCATCGGATACCTCCCGGCCATGGAAGTGCCGGTGTTCGTAGGGAGCCGCTGCATGAATACACTCAATTCACTGTCCAAAAAATCCGGCGCGAAACATTATATCTTGCAACCATGCTTCGCGAGGTTCCCTCAAAAGGCTGGGGGGTGAGGAAGTAAACGGGCCATAATTTGCCATGAGATCTCAGGAAGTCGTGATATTATGCGTTACAGTAAACGGTTCTTTTATGGCATTTTGTGCGGGATTCTCGGGAAAACGCTTCCTCCCAAAGAAAATCAGCGTGGGCTAGAGGAGAGCAAGTATGGCTTTTGACTCACGACGTGGATTCCTGAAACGCGCTTCGGCTGCAGGCCTGGCCATTTCCGCCAATCATCTGTTGGCGCCCTTCGTGCGAGCTCAGACTGGCGGGTTGGCTAGTTCCATTTTTCGCTTCGATCTCGACTCTCGCCGGGTCCTCCCGGCTCTCGATCGCAATGTCTTCGGCTCTTTTCTGGAGCATCTGGGACGGGCCATCTACGAAGGAATTTACGACCCCAATTCCAAATTTGCCGATGCCAATGGGTTCCGCAAGGATGTGCTGGAGGAAATTCAGAAGCTGCAAGTCCCGATTGTCCGCTATCCCGGCGGGAATTTCGTCTCAGGCTACCACTGGCTGGACGGCGTGGGCCCCAAGCAGGATCGTCCCAAAGTGCTGGATAAGGCCTGGAACTCGCTTGAGACCAATCAATTCGGCACCAATGAGTTTCTTTTGTGGTGCAGGACTGTCGGGACGCAGCCGCTGCTCGGCCTGAATCTCGGCACCGGGACACCGGAGTCAGCAGCCGCGCTCGTGGAGTATTGCAACGTAGACAAGGGCACGAAGTGGAGTGACCTTCGGCGGAAGCACGGCATCGCCGATCCCCACAAGGTCACGCACTGGTGTCTCGGCAACGAGATGGATGGTCCCTGGCAAATCGGCCACATGTCTGCCGTGGAATACGGTGAAAAGGCCGCCGATGCTGCGCGGCAAATGCGCTATGTAGACCCTTCGCTCAAACTCATCGCCTGCGGCTCCAGCGGACCCACAATGCCCACCTATCTGGAATGGGACCGCGAAGTTCTCGAACAGTGCTACGACTATGTGGATGCCATCTCGTTGCATCGCTACTTCGATAACACTTCCGAAACCGGCGGAGACACCGCAAAGTTCCTGGCCCTCAATCTCAGCATGGAACGGCAAATCGCGGAAGTTGCCGCCGTTTGCGACTACGTGCAAGGCCGCAAGCGTTCTCCGAAGAAGCTCTGGCTGTCCTTCGACGAATGGAATGTCTGGTACCGTGCCCACAGCGGCCCTGCCATGGACGGCAACCGCAAGGAAGCGCCGCACCTGCTCGAGGAAGTGTACAACCTCGAAGACGCTCTCCTGGTTGGTGGCTTGATCAATTCGTTGCTGCGCAACTCCAACCGCGTGCGCGTCGGGTGCCTCGCGCAACTGGTCAACGTCATCGCGCCGATCATGACGAATTCAAATGGTTTCTACCGGCAAACGATCTACTACCCTTACAACTGGGCGTTGCAATTCGCCCGCGGTGCCGCGCTGGACGTTTTGGTGGAACCCGGGCCTTCCTACGAGGTGCCCGGTTACGGACAAGTTCCCTACCTGGACGTGGCCGGAACGATCAACCCGGACGACGGCACGGTTTCCCTTTTCGTCCTCAACCGCGATCTCTCCAAAGCGCATCAGCTCGAGTTGAATTGGGAAGCCAAAGCAGGGAGCCGCTTGCTGACTTCGTATGTGCTGACGGGCAGTGACTTGAAAGCGGTGAACGGTTTCGATGCACCACAGAGAGTTGCTCCGCAGGCCGCTGAGAAACCCGTAACGAGCAGCGGTGTGACAAAGATTGAGCTGCCGCCGCGTTCGTATTCCCTGTACCAGTGGGGAATTTAGTCTTTTCCGAGGATAGGGAACGGCCGCTCTTCGTTCAAGCAGGCAACAGCCTGGGCATGAAAGGATCTCGTCCAAGATGAAAACCCGAATTTACGTTTCGGCTTTGCTATTCGCTTGTTTCTTGTTCATGTACCAAAGGGCCGGTGTTGCTTCTCATGCCAGCGACAACGGCTCATCCGGCCGGGCAAAACTGGCCACGCAAACACCCGCCGGAACCAATTCGCCCGACGCGCATCCCATCCTCGCTGCTACTCCTCCGCTTGGGTGGAATAGTTGGGATGGCTACGGTACGACGATCACCGAAGATCAGGTGAAGGCCAACGCCGCCTGGTTCGCCGAACATTTGAAACCTTCCGGTTGGGAATATGTCGTCATTGACATGGAGTGGTTCGTCACCAACCCCACGCCGGAAGGCAATTCGAAAAACTCCCTCTACGCCCTCGATGCCAATGGCCGGTACATTCCCGCAGAAAAGCGTTTTCCCTCTTCCGCTGAAGGAAAAGGCTTCAAGCCCATCGGCGACTACATCCATTCGCTTGGCCTGAAATTCGGCATCCATATCCTGCGGGGAATCCCCAAAAACGCGGTTGCATCGAACGTCCCCATCGCGGGCTCCTCCTACCACGCTTCCGATGCGGCAGACACAGGGGAAACCTGTCCATGGAACCCGGACAACTTCGGCGCGGACGCCACAAAGCCTGCAGCGCAGGCCTACTACGATTCCATTGCCTCCCTTTACGCCAGTTGGGGAGTCGATCTGATCAAGGTCGATTGCATCAGCAGCCGTCCGTACCGCGGCGACGAAATTCGCATGTTGAGTGCCGCGCTCGCGAAAACGGGACGCTCCATTGTGCTGAGCCTCTCGCCAGGACCAGCCCCGATCGAAAAAGCGGAAGAGATGCGCAAGTATGCCCAAATGTGGCGCATCTCCGACGACATCTGGGATTTGTGGCACAGCGATGTGCAGTACCCGCAGGGCCTCGGCGATCAATTTCAAAATGTCCTGAAATGGGCGGGACTCTCGCAACCCGGCCATTGGCCCGATGCGGACATGCTGCCACTTGGCTACCTTGGCCCCGCTCCCGGCTGGGGCCAACCACGCCAGTCGCGGTTGAGTCACGATGAGCAGCGCACCCTTATGACTTTGTGGTCCATTTTTCCTTCGCCTTTGATGATTGGTGGGGAGCTGCCCAAAGCAGACGCCTGGACCGTTTCCTTGCTCACGAACCCGGAAGTCCTCGCGGTAGATCAGCATTCTTCCGAAAGTCATCCGGTGATCGCCACCGGTACGGCCGTCGTCTGGCTTGCGGAGTCTTCCTCGCATGACGGCTACTACATCGCCGCATTCAACCGCGGGGAGTCCTCCTTGAATGTCCGTTACTCCTGGAAAGAACTCGGCCTTAAGGACAGCGAATATCTACGGAGAGATCTTTGGGAGCGAAAGGATCTGCCCTCCGCGAAATCTTTCGACGTTAATCTGCCGGCTCACGCCAGCGTGCTTTACAAGCTGAAGCTGCTGCGCATGCCGGCGCAGTAATTTGATGAACCTATGCTTGACAGTACAAGGCGCTCAACTTTTCCGCTGCAAAAACGTGCCACGACAATCATAGGACTGTGTCGAGTTTGAGAGTGAAATCATGCCTGCCACGATGAAGAGTATCGCGCGAGACCTGGGCGTCTCCGTCGTCACCGTCTCGAAAGTCCTGCACAATCATGCGGACATCAGCCCCGAAACGCGAAAACGCGTTCTGCGCCGCATGAAGGAAGTCAATTATCAGCCGAATCTCTCGGCCCGCGCGCTTTCTACTGGCCGGACCAGCCTCATAGGCCTGATTGTCCCGGACTTGGTTCACCCCTTCTTCGCGCAGGTTGCCAAGGGGATTTCGGCGCGCCTCAGTGCGCAAGGGTATAGCTTGATCATCTCGTCCTCGGAGGAAAATCCTCAACTAGAGCGCCGCGAAGTGGATCAAATGATGGCACGCAGCGTGGATGCCCTGATTCTAGCGTCCACGGAATCCGATTCCGTCAGCCTGGTGAAGCTGACGGAGCGTGGCGTTCCGTTTGTTCTGCTCGACCGGAAGATTCCGGGCTTCCCGGCGCATTTCGTTGGTATTGATGACGTGATGGCTGGCTCGCTTGCAACCAGGCATCTGATTGATATCGGCTGCAAAACGATTGCTCATATTGCCGGTTCCGAGGTTAGCACTGCCATTGATCGCCAGGCTGGCTACGTCGCGACACTCGCGAAACATGGTCTGAGTCTTCCAGAGGGCTATATCGTCAAGCATGGAGGTGGCGACGACGCGGGAGACAAAAGTGGCTACGGTGCCATGAAGCAGCTTTTGCAATTGAATCCCCGGCCCGACGGCGTGTTTTGCTGCAACGACCCATTGGCCATGGGTGCTTTCCGCGCCATTCTCGAGGCCGGAGTGGATGTACCCAAAGATATCGCCGTGGTCGGCTGCGGAAACGTCCACTATGACGATCTCCTTCGCGTTCCTCTCACTAGCCTTGATCAAGATGCCGCTGGCCTGGGTGAAAGCGTTGCCCGTCTCGCCTTGAGCATCATCAAGAAGAAAAACGGCAGTTCGCCGGCGAGCGTTCTTCTTCCTGCCCGGTTAGTGGTCCGCGCATCCACACAAAGATAGAATGTTGATGGAACTCTGGAAGAAATGCTGGGCCACTCAGACTCCATTAGGCGTCGAAAACTCTCTCCTTTTTTTTTGCAGTGGAAAAGCGTTTACTGTATCGCTTAAACTCAAGCCGTGATTCTTCTCTCTTCCTTTCACGAAAGGTTTCCCTTTCCCCATGGCTCTCTCTCCTTTTAGCCTCGCTGACAGGACTGCGGTTGTGCTCGGCGGCACCAGTGGCTTGGGTCGTACGCTGGCTCTGGGGCTGGCGGACGCCGGCGCCGATGTGGTTGTTTCCGCGCGCAGGCAGGCACTCGTCGATGCGACGGCCTCGGAAATTGAAGCCAAGGGCCGCAAGACACTCCGCGTTCTGTCTGACGTGCGAAACAAAGAGTCGCTTATCCGACTCCGCGATGCCGTTTTGAGCGCTTTCGGTAAAGTGGACATTCTCGTGAACGCCGCCGGCATCACCCGCAAGCTCCCCACGTTGGAAATGTCGGAAGGCGACTGGAATGCAATCCTGGACACCAATCTCACCGGCACGCTGCGGGGCTGCCAGGTTTTCGGCGAACTCATGCTGAAGCGCGGTTACGGCCGTGTGATCAACATCGCCTCTCTTGGTACGAATCTCGGGTTGTACCAGGTGGCCGCCTATTGCGCCAGCAAGGCCGGGGTCGGCTCGCTCACAAAATCCTTGGCCGTCGAATGGTCGCGCCATGGCGTCCTGGTCAACGCGATTGTTCCTGGCGTCTTTCGCACGGACTTGAACGCCGCGCTTCTGGACGGCACCGAGCGCGGACGCGAATTCCTGATGCGCACGCCCATGGGCCGTTACGGCAAAGCCGAAGAACTTGTTGGCGCGGCCGTGTTTCTTGCCTCTGACGCCTGCGCCTTCGTTACGGGAGAGCTTCTCGTTGTGGATGGCGGCTTCCTCGCCAGCGGTGTGAACCAATGAGCGCGGTCAGCGGCGAGAAAGCAGCGGCCGTTCCCAGGCAGCCGGGAGGGACGCCGGACGGTGCCGCCTTTATCTTCAATTTGCATTGGCCTTCCGGGAAGCCTGAAGACAATGCTTGAGCGAATTGATGCTCACCATCACTTCTGGCGTTACACAAAAAAAGAGTACGCCTGGATCGCTGAGGACATGGGCGTGCTGGCACGGGATTTTTTCCCCGAAGATCTGCGCCGAGAGCTTTTGGCTTCTGGAATTCATGGCAGCATCGCTGTTCAGGCAAGACAGACTCTTGAGGAGACATGCTGGCTGCTGCGCCTCGCCGATGACTTTGACTTTATTCGTGGAGTGGTGGGTTGGGCTCCCCTTGCCGGCCCGGAGTTCCCCGCGCTTATCGAGCGCCTGCAGGAGTGTGAAAAACTGAAGGGCCTTCGTCATGTGATTCAGGATGAACCGGACGAAGACTTTATGCATCGGCCAGATTTCAACGCGGGTGTTGCGCTGCTCAAGCAATTCGGCCTCGTCTACGACATTTTGATCTTTGAGCGTCATCTTCCGGAAGCGATCTCCTTCGTGGACTGTCATCCTGCGCAGGTATTCGTCTTGGATCATCTTGCCAAACCGCGCATTGGTGACCGCGAACTCGAACCCTGGCGAACGAACATTCGCGAGCTTGCGCGCCGGGAAAATGTCTATTGCAAAGTGTCCGGCATGGTAACGGAGGCCAACTGGAAGAACTGGTCCCCAGCGGACCTGCAACCCTATTTCGATGTCGTCCTTCAAGCCTTCGGTTCCAAACGCTTGATGGCCGGTTCGGACTGGCCCGTCTGCCTTCTGGCAACGGCCTATCAGACCTGGTTTTCCACCGTGGAGGAATTCATCCGTCCTCTCTCCATTGCGGAACGCGAAATGATTCTTGGCGGTGTGGCCAGTGAAGTGTACTCCTTAGCGCGCGGAAGTTCCGCAATCAGGAAAGGATAGACGATGGCGAACCATCAAGTTGGGAGTGCCCCGGGCGTAACGGTATCGCCTGCCAGGCATTCGTTGTTTCCTGCAGGGCAGATTGTTCCCTTCATTCTCGTCACCGCACTCTTCTTCCTCTGGGGAATCCCCAATAACCTGAATGATGTATTGATCCGGCACTTCATGAAGTCCTTCGAAATTTCCCGCTTTCAGGCCGGTCTCATCCAGTCCGCCTTCTACATGGGCTATTTTCTTCTGGCGATTCCCGCGGGCCTCATGATGAAGCGAGCAGGCTACAAAGCGGGTTTCGTCGTGGGCTTGCTGCTTTTTGCCGCAGGTTCATTCTTGTTTTGGCCAGCCGCACTGAGCGGCAGTTACGCTTTCTTTCTGTTCGCGCTCTTTGTCATCGCCAGCGGGCTCTCCTTTCTGGAGACGGCTTCCAATCCTTTTATTGCCCAGCTCGGTGACCCCGACAGTTCGGAGCGCCGTCTGAATTTTTCGCAGGCGTTCAATCCTCTGGGCTCTATTACGGGGGCGCTGATCGGCACGGTCTTCATCTTTTCCGGCGTTGAACTGAATTCACAGGAAATTGCGGCACGCCAGGCGGCGCATACCTACGAGGCGTATCTTCGCTTCGAAACGTTGCGCGTAATTCGTCCTTATCTGGTCATCGGTATCGTCGCGGTGGTTTGGGCTCTGCTCATCATCCGTACAAAGTTTCCCGTGATTGCCAGCGAGAGCGAAGCCGGCCACAGTGAGCATGGGAGCTTTCGGCAATTGCTCAGCCAAAGGCATTTTCTCCTTGCCGTCATCGCGCAATTCTTTTACGTCGGAGCCCAGGTCGGCACGTGGAGCTACTTCATCACCTACGTTCAGGAGTACGGCCACCGGCCCGAAAAAATCGCCGGATATTTTCTTACGGGCACGCTGGCCGCGTTTGGCGTGGGCCGCTTCGTCTCTGCGTATCTGATGCGTTTCGTCTCGCCGAGCCGCCTGATGGGGGCCTACGCCACGGCGAATATTGTCCTGGTCTCCGTCGCAGTCCTCCACCCGAGTTGGGTTGGCATCTGGTGCATCTTTCTCACCAGTTTCTTCATGTCCCTGATGTTCCCGACGATTTTCGCGCTCGGCCTGAAAGGGCTCGGCCCAAACACCAAAATCGGCGGCTCCTTTCTGGTCATGGCGATTATCGGTGGCGCGGTTCTCACTCCGCTCATGGGTCTGATCTCGGAGAAGTTCCACAGTTTGGCTCTGGGCTACTCAATTCCCGTGATCGCTTACATCTATATTTGTGCTTATTCGTTTTTGGGCTCGCGGCGAGTGGATATCTTCGCAACCGTTGGCGAACCCGGAAGATAAAAACCATGCAATCTCCAATTAGTTTATCCACCAGAAAAATTACTGGTCCCCGAGGAGGGCAAATGAAAGTAAGTCGATTGCAAAACAAGGTCCGGCGAACTCTTGGATCCGCCGCGTGCCTGGGTCTTCTGTTTCTCGGCCCGGTTCACGTCCTCGCACAAGACTCGTCCTCAAGTACAAAGCCAACTGCGTCGCAATCCCCGCAAGAGATGGATCAAGCCTGGCAGAAGGCCAGCGCTAAATACGACGCAGCGCGCAAAGCTCTCTTGACCAGCGTTGACCGGACCGCGAACGCCGGCCCTTATCGTCCCGATTGGGAATCGCTTCGCCGCTACGAAGCTCCGGATTGGTATAAAGACGCCAAGTTTGGCATCTTCATTCATTGGGGCGTCTATTCGGTTCCGGCCTTTGGCAACGAATGGTATCCACGCAACATGTATCAGGAAGGCTCCGACGAATACAAACACCACCTCGCCACGTATGGCCCTCCTTCGACGTTCGGTTACAAAGATTTCATTCCGCGTTTCAAAGCTGAGCATTTCGATCCCGTCCAGTGGGCCGAGCTCTTTAAAGCCTCAGGCGCCAGGTACGTCGTTCCTGTCTTTGAACACCACGATGGCTTCGCCATGTACGACAGCGGCCTCTCCGATTGGACCGCCGTAAAAATGGGCCCGCACCGCGATATGTATGGCGAACTCGCCAAAGCCCTGCGGGAAAGGGGCCTCCGCTTGGGCGCTTCCTCCCACCGGATCGAACACAATTTTTTCCTGGAGGGCGGCCGGAAGATCGATTCGGACGTGAATGATCCCAGGTACCTCGCATTCTACGGTCCCGCGCACACCTGGTTGGACGGAAAGAAGACCTTGCTCCAGGATTGGACCTATCTCAGCAACGAATACCTCGATGATTGGCTCGCTCGCGGTGCGGAAATTGTGGAGAAGTACGAGCCGGACATCATGTACTTCGATTGGTGGATCGGGCAGCCTAATGCCCGCAGGCATGTCGCGGAGTTTGCCTCCTTCTACTACAACCACGCCGCAAGTCAGGGCAAAGTGCCCGTCATCAACTACAAGGACAGCGCCCTCGAGGAACACTCCGCCGTCCTGGATATTGAACGCGGACAGTTGTCGGGCATTCGCCCGCTCTATTGGCAGACGGACACTTCCATCAGCAACAAATCCTGGGGCTACATCGAGAACGACAACTTCAAATCAGCCGAAACAGTGGTTCACCAACTCGTTGACATCGTCAGCAAGAATGGCAATCTCCTCGTCAACATTGGGCCGCGTTCAGACGGCACCATCCCCGAGGAAGTCCAAGCGATCCTGCGCGACATCGGTTCCTGGCTCAAAGTCAACGGAGAAGCCATTTACGCTACTCGCGCCTGGACCAAGTTCGGCGAAGGCCCCACGACAATCGTCGAGGGCGCTTTTCACGATACGGACACGAAGTCTTTCACCGCTCAGGATTTCCGCTTCACCACCAAGGGCAATTCTCTCTACGCCATCGAATTGGCTTGGCCCGAATCCGGCGAAGCCGTCATTCACTCTCTAAACGAGGCCGCGCTCTCCGGCCAGAACATTGTCTCGATCTCTCTTTTGGGTCAGGGATCTCCGCTGACATACCAACTCAAATCTGACGGCTTGCACATTCAGTTGCCGCCCCAGAAAGCTGGTAACTACGCCTATTCGTTCAAGATCGAATTCCAGAGGCCCCCGTCGGTGCGCGTTCCCTAGGGCCGATGAAAGCAAGAATGGCCCGACCCGTGCAAGTAGCTCCGCAGGCGGGTAGTCTTGACTATTTCAATGAAGCGCGTTACAGTAAACGGTAACTTTATCGATTTCTGGAGAACCATATGCCTCATGACGATCTCGTGCTTGTGACCGGTGCCGGCGGCTTTATCGGCGGTAATCTCGTGGCTTCCTTGCGGGCGCAGGGCTACATGCGTATTCGCGCCGTGGACATCAAGCCTTTGCATCATTGGTACCAGCGATTCGGGGACGTTGAGAATCTCTCTTTGGATCTCAATGATAAGCAGAATTGCGAGACGTCGGCCAAAGGCGCGCGTGATATTTACAATCTGGCCGCCAACATGGGCGGCATGGGATTCATCGAGAAAAACAAAGCCCTTTGTATGCTCTCGGTGCTCATCAACACGCATATGCTTCAAGCGGCCCTGAAGTATGGCGTGGCTCGCTGCTTCTACTCATCGTCGGCCTGCGTTTACAACGGTGACAAGCAAACGAGCTTTGAAGCGCCCCTGCTGAAGGAAGCAGATGCCTATCCGGCGCTGGCCGAGGATGGCTACGGCTGGGAAAAGCTGTTTTCCGAGCGCATGTGCCGCCATTTCCGCGAGGATTTCGGCCTATACACCCGGGTGGCGCGCTTCCACAATGTCTACGGCCCCTGGGGCACGTGGTTTGGCGGGCGCGAAAAAGCCCCGGCGGCCATCTGCCGGAAAGTCATTGAAGCGAAATTGTCCAAGAAGCACGACATCGAAATTTGGGGCACGGGAAATCAGACCCGCAGCTTCATGTATATCGATGATTGTTTAGTGGGCATCCAGAAGATCATGAATTCGGAAATTCTGGAACCCATCAACCTGGGCTCGAGTGAGGCCGTCAGCATCAACCGGTTGGCCGATCTTGTGGAAGGGATTGCCGGCATCCACCTGGAGCGCAAATACGACCTTAACGCACCGCTGGGAGTGAACGGACGCAACAGCGACAACACTCTGATCAAGAAATACCTGAACTGGGAGCCTACTATCCCTTTGCAGGCTGGCCTGGAAAAGACCTACGCCTGGATTTACGACCAGTATCTTGCTCGCGAGAAGGGTGCCGCTGGGGTTGTACAGGAATTCACCAACACGTCGTCCTGAGTTCGGACCACAGCGTGACGTTCATGCCGAACATGACGAGCATGTGGGATTACCTGATCGTTACGGCCGCGAATGACCAGCAAGCCAAGGCTTACGACCATCAGATTCAGGAGCGTCAGAAAGCCGGCCAAATTCCGCAGGTTCGCAATTGTCTTGTAATTCCTGATATCGATGGCAAGCGGATTGGTAGTGGGGGAAGCACGCTCCACTCGCTTGCGTGCGTCTTGCATGGCGAGCGGCCCGACGTTGGTCCTGCCAGTTTTGAGGAAGCCGAGGCGATTCTGAGTTGTCTCCGCATCCTGATTGTCCATGCCGGCGGCGACTCCCGCCGCCTGCCGGCATACTCCCATTGCGGCAAGATGTTTGTTCCCATACCAGCCAAGGGCCAGCCTTCAGTTGCTTCCACGCTTTTTGACCGGCTCGTGCCGGCATTTCTCAAGCTTCCGGAAGGATCTCGAGGGCAAGTGGTGGTTGCCTCCGGGGATGCTTTGATCCTGTTCGATGCTTCCGTCGTAAAGTTTGCTCGGCCAGGGATCACGGCGCTGGGATCCTTCGCTTCCTCAAAGGATGCAGCCCATCACGGCGTTTTTTGCATAGCTAAGGATGGCTCGGTAAGGCGGTTTCTGCAAAAGCCGTCGCCTGACGCGCAACTCGCTGCCGGGGCAATCAACGCGCGGGGAGAATCCGTACTTGATCTTGGCGTGATGAGTTTTGACGCCGGCGCCGCTATTCAGTTGATGCGCGCCTTCTTTGCGAAGACTCCTCAGAAACATGGCCAACCTGCGCTGGATTGGAAAACGGAGGCGCGCGCTGCGCTTTATTCCAACGGTATCGACCTGTACCGTGAAATTTGTTGTGCGCTAGGGGCCGATACGGCCTTCGAACAGTACGCAGACAACGTGCGAGCAAGCGGCTCAACCCTTGATGGCCCCCTCCTTGCGGAGTGGTTCGCTTTCCTGCGACACATCCCTTTAAATCTGGACATACTACCGCGTTGCAAGTTCCTCCACTTCGGCACGACTCGTCAGTTGATTACGAGTGGAATCGCCCTGCTTTCAGAAGACTCACACAAACCTGCGCAGACCTCTTTGATCCTGAATAGCGATATCCACTCTGAAATAGCCGCGAATCACGCGTGGATTGAAGGTTGTTCTGTTCGCGACACTTTAACCCTCGAAGGGTTCAATGCCATCGTCGGTGTCGACGTTGTGCAACCCCTCAGTCTCCCCAAGGGTGCCTGCTTGGATATTTCTGCTGGTATCAGCCGCAAAGGCGAAAAGGTTTGGTTCCTCCGGTACTACGGCATCGATGATACGTTTAAACACTCAGCCGAAGAGGGAGGCACATTTTGTGGCCAGCCTCTTCAGAAGTGGCTGGGCACGATCGGTGCGGTCGCTTCCGATATCTGGCCACCCAAGGTGCCGGAGCGCGAGCGGACTCTGTGGAACGCTCGCGTGTTTCCGGCATTGCAGGAACACCAGGATTTCCGGGGCTGGTTGTGGCTTTTGAATGTCGAGTCCGCAACCCCGGAACAAAAAAGAAGCTTCCTGGCCGCGGACCGCTACAGTTCTTCTGAAATAGCGGTCCGGGTTGACCAAGCCCAGTTTCAACTGCGGCGTTCGCGGATTCGATCGGCCCGGATGACGCATGATGATCGGGGACGCACTCAGGCCCAGACTGACGTGGTCGATTGTTGACAATAGTTGAAGTGAACGCTGTAACAAGCCCTTACAGGGACGGTGACTATGCTGAAAAATGGAATCCTTAATCCCGCCATCAATTCGTTGCTGAGCCGCGTCCGCCACACCAACACGCTGGTTATCGCGGACCGCGGCTTTCCGTGCTGGCCGCAAATTGAAACTGTCGATATATCTCTCGTCGACGATCTTCCGCGCGTCTTGGAAGTGTTCAAAGCAATTCAAGCCAATTTTGTAATCGGCAAAATCGTGATGGCCGAAGAATTCCGCCGCGTCAACGATCTGCATACGGTGCACAGCTTCGAGCAGTGTTTCGGCGAGATTCCAGTGACTTTTGAGCCGCACGCGCAATTCAAGCTTCGCGTCCCCTTAGCGATTGGCTTGATCCGGACCGGAGACACCGTGCAGTACGCGAACATGATCCTTGAGTCGGCATAGTTCTGGTGTTGGCAGATGTCCTTGAAAAAGATGCCCCCTTTGCAGTGGTACAACGCAAGAACTAAGCGGCGATTATGGTCTCGGAAAGGGCGCCAAAGATGAACAACCCCATCGGAAAGATCCCCTATCGAATGGCGCTCGCTGGGGGATGGATTGATCAACCATTCGTGTCCAGGCTCGACCCTGACCCACCGGGTTCCATGGTGGTCGTCGGAGTGGAGCCCACCTTCCGCTTCATGGACCGGGCCGGGATGGCGACCAGCACGCGAAGAATCGCCGAAGCGCTTTGGCATGGGGCCTTGCCAGAAAAAGATCCAATGGCATTGGTGCGGGAACTATATGATGCAGAAAACACGGGGAAGGCAAACCCGTCCGGTTCTCAAGACATGGCCGGCCTGATATTGCCCGGTATCAACAGGCTTGACTATCATTATGAGTTCGCCGGCGGGTTGTTTCCCGCCCACGTCGAATCCTGCAATGATCCTGACGTCGGACGCTGGCTGCAGGAAGTGCTTCATCTTCTGCCGATCGCGCAGCGTCCCGATGGCTACAGCCCTCTTGACGAGCAACACTTGAATGCCGAGTGGGTGCGTCGCCTGGGCCAATCCGGGAAGGCCTGCTTCGTTGCCATCCTGGCGAAAGATACTGCAAAGCTGGGTGCCTCCCTGAACGAATGCATGGGCTGTTGGGAAGCGCTTCTTCCTAACACCGTAGCGCATCCGCTCATCACGGTAGACTTGCTTGGCTTGCTGGCTTATTACCAGCAACGCTACGCGGGCGCCATGTATTCGGGTTGTGGCGGCGGGTACCTCTATGTAGTCTCCGAAGAACCAGTGCCCGGCGCAATCAAGGTGAATCTCAGGCTCGCAGCAAAGCACGGACAAAATGGCAAGGCCGCCAGCAGGGCTCCAGGGTCCGCAGTCACTCTCTGATTTCATCGCGCACATTTTGCATTTCGGTGAAGGACCGCGAAGCGCGTTTTGAATCCGCCTATGCAGGCCTGCCCATCAATAGCCCATCGCGAGAAGCCAGACAGAGACAGAAACCGCGACTGAGTCGATACATGGTAACCGGCATCCAACGCAACGCTTTTACAGGGATTTCAAATCCCTCGGTTTCAGCCGCCCACCTTCCCCTCCGCTTCCAATTCTGGCGTACTCTATAAATTAGCAGCCAGTTTGAGGAAGTGCCCAGACGTACCCGTAACGCCCTTGCGGGAATCCTAAGAGGAGACGCCATGAGCAGGTTTTCCACATCACGCCGTCAATTCTTAAGGCTAGCCGGCGTTGCCGGCGCCGGACTCCTCCGGCCGGGCACTGCACTCCTGGGAGGCACTATCGTTGGAGACGCGGAGTCGCAAGCTTCTGAGCCGCTGGCCGATTACACTCTGCGCATCGCGAACACTCCCATCGAGCTCGCGCCCAATCGCATCGTGTCCGCAATCACCTACAACGGTCAATTTCCCGGCCCCTTGCTGCGTTTCAAGGAAGGACAGCAGGCGGTGGTGGATGTTTACAACGACACGGATGCCCCGGAACAACTGCATTGGCACGGTCAGTTTCTCTCGCCGGATGTAGACGGCGCGGCGGAAGAAGGCACTCCTTTCATTCCTGCACACGGTAAACGTCGCATTACATTCACGCCGCGGCCCGCGGGTTTCCGTTTCTATCACACGCACAATCGCGCTGGAGCCGATCTCCACGCGGGGCAGTACAGCGGCCAGGTTGGGCCCGTCTACATTGAGCCCAGGCGCGAGCCGGGAAATTTCGACCGCGAGGTCTTCCTCGTCCTTAAGGAGTTTGAACCGTCGTTCAGCCAGGGCGGCGACATGGCCATGGATTTCCTCGCTCCAACCGCCAAAGTGAAAGAGCTGGAAACTTCCGGTGAGTCCGCGATGAAAGCCTCGCTGGCGAAAGGCATGCCGCACGGCTACGAAGTCGGCTACCGGTATTTCACGATCAATGGACGAATGTCAGGGCACGGCGACCCTGTTCGCGTGAAGCACGGCGAGCGCGTCCTCTTCCATATCCTGAATGGCAGCGCCACGGAGGTTCGCAGCCTGGCGCTGCCCGGACACACCTTTCGGGTCGTGGCGCTCGACGGCAACCCCGTACCCACGCCTGCCGAGGTTCCCGTGCTCTGGCTCGGGACGGCGGAGAGAATCTCTGCGATCGTCGAAATGAATCATCCGGGCGTGTGGGTGATGGGTGATCTTGCGGACGATGACCGCGCTCACGGCATGGGCATTGTGGTCGAATACGCTGGACACAAAGGCAAACCGGTGTGGACGCCGCCGAAGCCGTTTCATTGGAACTATTCGCTTTTCGCGAAGCAGAAAGCTAACGCTTCCGAACCGGATGAACTGATTGAGATGACCTTTGCGAAGCAAAACGCCGCGGAACACGGCTTCAACCTGTGGTCCATTAACGACCAGCTCTTTTCCGGCGAGACGATGACCGCCGCCTATCATCTCCGCCAGGGTCAGCGCTATCGCATCCGTATGCGCAACGCCAGCGACGATATTCATCCCATCCATCTTCATCGTCACTCCTTCGAGC
>Ga0181536_10002662_pt1 | contig 19883 bp, 16 predicted proteins | sample PEATcosm2014_Bin_41_FD_121105 | JGI IMG/M metagenome (GOLD analysis project Ga0181536, IMG submission 121105) | Peatland microbial communities from MTU Mesocosm Facility, Houghton, MI, USA - PEATcosm2014_Bin17_60_metaG | ecosystem: Environmental > Terrestrial > Soil > Wetlands > Peat | place...
CTGCTCCGCCTCCTTACTCAAGCGGATCAACCGATCATAGGTTTTAGGATGCAACCGCAGCAGGCGAGGAAGCATGGCTACTCCTCCTGCGAGAAGTATGCCATACAGGGGCCGATTATGTCCTTTTAATTATGCGCGGATGTATAGCAATCTCCTGGCCCTCGCGAGCCAGATTACTAGCCGGTACTACTTCGGCACCGACGCGGGTCCCGAACACAGTGTGAAGGGCGCGATCGGTTATCACGAAAAGTGACGTCTGTTCGTGAATATTTCGCGTGAGGAGTTGCACGGCAGCCCCGGGCTTGGCCGACGCAAAGTCGTCAGTAGGGAAAGTCAGGAATGCTCACCCAGCCGCAAGTGCAGCATCATGATCGCGGAGAAAGGTGTCGTGCTAACATTTCTGCTTCAGCCTCTATTCGAGCGTGCCCGACTCTTAGCCGGCCATAGCCAGTAGCGCACCGCCGTGCACTGCCTGCCAACGATGGCGGCCATTGTCGACACCGTGGGCTCGGCAGCCCACCGTCAGGCACAAGGACTTGGAACCATTCCTTGCTTCTCTGCACTCTCTTGGCTGAGATCATAATAATTGGGAGACCCAGTCGCACGGTCTGAATGTTGCTGGTGGCGCTATTGATTCCTGCATAATAAGTGTCCTATACTCCGGCTGGGAGGTGAATGATGCGCCCGGCTGGAACTCCAGAGGAGCTTGAGCAACGGCGGTTGCGTGCCGTCCAACTGCTGGCCCAAGGTCATCCACCCGTCGAAGTCGCGCGGATGGTCGGAGTGAATCGACGTAGCGTGCGTCGATGGAAGGCTGCTTACCGAGAGCAAGGGCGCGCAGCGATCGCGGCGCGGCCCGCCTGCGGGCGACCGCCCAAACTGCCCTCGTCCCTCACCCGCCGATTGGAGCGGGAGTTGCTGCGCGGCGCTCAGGCGGCCGGCTTCGCCACCGACCTGTGGACCTGCCCCCGGGTAGCGCGATTGATCGAGCAACGATTCCGTGTCCATTATCACGTGGACCATATTGGTCGCTTGCTTCACTCCCTCGGCGGGAGCCCGCAAAAGCCCGCCCGCCGGGCGATCGAGCGGGATGAAGAGGGGATCCGGCGCTGGATCAAGCAAACCTGGCCCACCCTTAAAAAAAAGCCCACCGGCTGAACGCCTGACTGGTTTTCCTCGATGAAAGCGGCCTGCTCATGGGGCCGCTGGTCCGCCGGAGTTGGCAGCCGCGGGGCCAGACGCCGGTGCTGGTGCAGCGGGGGAGAAATCTGCAGAAGGTATCGGCCATCGCCGCCTTGGCGGTGCCTCCCCGCCGCGATGGCGCGCGGCTTTACTTTCGCCTGCACCCCCAAGCCGAGATCGGCAGCGTGTAAGTCATCGCCTTTCTCCGTCATCTGCACCAAGAATTGAAGGGCCCGTACGTGCTGGTCTGGGATCGCCTCAATGCCCACCGCGCCAAACGCACCACGCAGTTCGTCGCCCGCGCTCATCACTTGCATACTTTCTTCTTGCCGGCCTACGCCCCGGAACTCAATCCGGTCGAGTACGCCTGGGGCTATCTGAAAATGAACCCGCTAGCCAATCGGCCCGCCTTCGAAACACAAGAGTTGGCAGCCCTGACCCGTCGGCATGCCCGTGCGCTGCAGAGGAACGAACCCCTGCTCCGCTCTTTCCTCCGTCATAGTCCACTTTTTTTGCGCTTAACATAGGACATTACTTATGCAGGAATCAATAGCTGAATCAAATTCACGGCTTCTGCCAGATCCGCTTTGGTAATCACCGCCAGGTCGGCGGCGTGAATATCGAGCGCGAATTTCGGGGGTTTGCCCTCACTCCCGGAACGGGTGCGAAGCGAAACAGGATTAGCCGGATCATTCAGGAAAAAAAGGCACAAGAAATCCTTGCCCATTTCCTTGCCCAAAACTCTGCCGACTACGCCCAAATGATGCCGTTTTACCCTACTAATGCCGCCGTAAACCGCTGAAAACACACGTACCCGCATCATGACAAGGACATTATGAGTCCGGCGCTCTAACCAACTGAGCTATGGGCCCGTGCTGTATTTTCAATAACTTATAAGAAAAATCTGAACTGACGTTGTTATTTTATTGCCCAAAACTAGCGATCGTCCCACGTATCCATTACGCGCCACGTCTAGTATCCTACTGAATCCATTGGTTGACAAGAGGGAGAAATCAGAATCTCTGTTATTGACATGCGGACTTAAAACCGATAGTCAATGGCTATTCTCGGTCCTCCTAAACCCAGCTGGGCATGAGACCGACATGAAGAGCGCACAAGGCTTCCTTTCCAAGTAGGCCCACTTTTAGACTGGGCGCACGTGATTCTTGTGCTCTTCTGCGGCAAGCGCAGCCAACTCATCCCAAGTGCGTTACAAGCATAATCTGGCACGGATATTTTATGTAACAAAACCCCCTTCCTGAAGGGGTTTTGCCGCCCAAATGTTGATTCGGATGAGTTCGCCCGCGGCTCTATTCGTGATACCTCCATTTTCGGTTAGTTCTGTGGCCAAGAAGATCATCGACTTCGAATCTCGCACCTTATCGGCGCAGGAGAGGTTGGTCGTAGTTTCCCTTCCCCTTGCAGTAGGTGAGGATCAGAACTTCGTGTCGGCGGCGTGTCGTACGTGCTCCGCCAAGGGGAATCGGGCGAACCCGCCTTGGTCCGGTTGGATTTTGGAAAAGCTTGACCAAGCAGGCACCGGGTTGTAGTTCGATCTAAGCCCCAGCACCGTGCTGATCAGGATCCCTAATAGTGCCACGGGAGCAACGGTGTGAGTGAAGAAGAGGTAGTATTCTGCGCCTGCACGGGCTCATACCCCCAAAGGGCGTCAATTCGATTACCGGCGGCTGACCGGCAACCCTATACCTATTGCCAATGATGACGACATATTTTTGCACCTCCGTGCAGGTTGCAGATTACTCACGCCGGCCCATCTGCACCGCAGTGCTTGTATTGTCTGCGTGCCAAGGGTTCGAACGCGTAAGCGTGGACATTGAGCGGCTGCCCGAATGGACCTTATTTGGCGCCATGCATTTGCCCTCGCTCTGGCTCCGTGTAGCACTCCGAGACTTGGCGTCTGACTTCCCCCATCAGTAGCACCCTTTAAAAACCCCTATGGATCCTGATCTCCATCCCACGTGTGTGCGGATTGTGTGCCCGATTCCGGGCAGGAGATGCTCTTATGGCCCGGAAAGCAGGGCGACCTATGTCACGCGGATCACGCACATAGCTGGTTCGCGTTTCTCTCGGCCGCAGGCCGGAAACACGAACGGGGAAGTGTTGTCGATCGCCAAGAGCAGAATTTGGTTCCCAAACTACTTCCATCCGGGGTTACACGACGCTTCTTAACAATGTTAAAGGCGCGCGCCTAACCTGTTGAGTTTCCAGGCGCACGAGTTTTGGCGAGGCACAGGGGACCGTTCTTCGAGGACGTTCCCACCGAAGATTTCTCCAACACGGAGATCAACGCCGACACGATGGCGCGGTACATTCTCGAGCATTCTTCCTGGGATGCTAACTGGAACAAAGACGCGGCGGGAATCCTCGGCTGGAGCTATCAGTCGTTCGCCAACCATGAATGGGAGAAATTCGGGGTGACAGCCATTAACGAGCAGACGGCTTACAGGGTGCCCGGCAACAGCCACACCTCTCGCCACGCGTCGGTGGAGCTGCTGTATTGCGAAAAGACCGGCGACGTGACGCTCAAGGACGCCGCCATCCGCCGTCTGAACTGGGCCACGTACATGGTCGACGTCGACGGCAAGAACCGCTATCCGCGTGACGATAACTGGCTCACCGACGGCTACGGCGATTACGTGCGGCACTATCTGCGCGCTATGGCGTCCTTCCCGGAGCTGGCGCCGGACGACCAGAACCATCTCTTGCGGACGACTTCGGTGATCCAAACCATCGTTTACGCGAGCGACGCCATCACTTACACCAAATTCGATGCCACTTCGACCGAACGCTTCAAGCTAGGCTTATGGCCGCCGAAATCGGTGACCGGCGGAACGATCGAGTGGGATCCGAAGACCCATGTGCTGACCGTACATGCGACGGAGAAATCGGTGCGCATCACGCCTTAGCCCCAAACCATCCCGCTTACGCCGGGTCACGCCAAGACGGCCTCTGCGGGAGGTTTTTGGGTGAGCAAGACGCGCGCTCACGGGTTGAAAAGTCCCGGCACAGCGCGAAAACCAGGATCTCGCTTGGGATCAAAACGTAGAGAACTCCGGTCCAGGATTTTCCCATCGAGAATGACGGTTTCGACCTTGTGCGTATCGGAAATTCGTTCCGCGGGCCGCCCGGCAACAATCAAGAGATTGGCGCGGCGTCCAGGCTGCAAACTTCCCCATTCCGATTCCGCCTTCATGATCAGCGCGGCCTTATAAGTTGATGCGCGTATCGCCTGCAGCGGCGTGAATCCCGACTCGACCAGCAACTCCAATTCATGATGAATCCCCTCGCCCTGGAACCCGCCCGGAAAGGGCGCATCGGTGCCGGCGGCGAGAAGAACTCCCGCATCGAGCAGCTTTTTCACGTTTCGCTTAGATTCTTCGAACTCCACCCGAGCGTTCGCGGTCTCCTTTTTTTCCGCATCCGTTTGAGGCTTGGTAATGAAGTCGGTGAGTTCGGTCAGAACCCAGGGTGGCGTCGTGTCAGCAATCAGAGGTTCACGCAAGAAACCCCCGTCACGGAAGCGCGTGCGCGCAGAAGACTCGCGTACGATCAGTGTTGAAATCACAAAGAGATTTCTTTCCTTGATGTAACGAATGGCTTCGTCAGACATTTTACGCGTAGGGGCGTGCGCGAAACCCGCGATGCCGGTGGCTACCAAGTCCGGCGATCCGTTCCTTTCCCACTGGTCGATAACCACTCGCAAATCCTGCTTGGCAGCAGATTCCGTAATGGCCCCGAGCATCCTGTCGGATAGGTTCACATAGGCTTTGATCATATCGACATTCGCCCGCTTGTCACGCCGAATGAACTCCTCCACTTGGGATACCGAAGTGAGGGCATACGATGAATCTGGCCACGCCAAGTCCGCGCCATCCAGCATGGCGCCGACGCAATAGATTCGCGGCCCGAGGAGACGACCCGCCGCCTGCTCCTGCCGCAATTGCAAAATCCAGGGTTGGTAATTTCCGGTATCGAGGATCGTGGTCACGCCCGCGTAAAGTAATGAGTTCATATATCTCTGGTAACCGAGCAAGTCGATGGCGGTGCCATCCCACCCTCCCTGCACGTGGACGTGCAAATCAGTGAGCCCAGGCATGACGCTCTTGCCTGTTGCGTCTATGAGCTGCGCAGCCAGCGGCACCGTCACTCCGCCGGCGGGTCCCGCATACTCGATCAATTTTCCGCGAAGGATGATTGTTGCATTCTCAACAGGCGCCCCACCCAGTCCATCAATAAGCGTGCCGTGGACGATCGCAATTGGCTTGTCCTCTGCCGCAAAGGCCGTCACGACGTAAATTAGAAGGCTCAGCGAGAGCCGAAACAATCTTCTTGAGAACATCTTAGTCATTTCTTCTCCTCAGACTTGAATCTAGCAATTCCCGATTTCCCGCAGGCTGATGAAAAAGGCTGTAACGGCGGTTTTGCACCGCCATCGCGCGTTGAAATAAATGGAGAGATAGTGGGCTCAACCCGCGGCTACCTCGCGCCGGACGACTTCTTCATCAGCCTGCTCGGAAATGATCGTTTGAGGCGTTGGACAAAGCGTTGATATTTCCAGCTTCGCTATCGAGGGGAGCATTCGGCCTACCCCTCCGGTTGGTGACGCCATGCTTCTTCACGATGATGCCCAGGGCGCACCACGAGAACAGTCCCAGCCACTCATACCGGGTGAAATGTCCAGGAACAAACGGGCAGATTTTCATCAAAACCATGAGCAGCGTCACCGTTACGCCCATCGCGGCCACGCAGCGCCCGCCCGCGGTCGAGCTCAGCCTGTAGTAGGCTGCACATGCGGCCATCCACCCGAGTGCTCCGACGACCGAGCCCACTTCCGAGATCGGAACAAGGATTGCGCTGCCCAGGAAGAGCGCAAGTGCAATGGCCACCCCAACGCTTACGATGGCGACCGATGGAGTTTGGTTGATGGGATGTATCTGGGCCAACCTCGAATCCACAAGATTCCGCCTTCCCAGGGCGAACAGCAAGCGGGAAGCGGTCAGCAGATTTGCGTTGAAGATTTTCAACAACGATATGATCGCGGTCACCATGATCAACTTTATGATCCACGGGGACCCCAAGGCCCTTTCAAAAGCTACAGCAGTGGCGAATTTTTCCTGCGTGATTGACTTCCAGGGCGCGGCAAAGGCCACCGCAGCGATGATAATCACGTAAAAGGTCAATCCCACCACAATGGCCAGGATGACAGCGGTGGAAAAGCTCTTTTTCTGAAAATCCGGGCTGGCCTCCTCCGCACATTTGCCCACGGCATCGAAACCGGTAAGGAAATACGGTACGATCTGTAAAACGAGCAGAATCGAAAGTAGAGGGCTGTGGCTGAAGGGAGGCCGAAAATTAGCGACGGAGCCACTTCTCAACCCCGCCGAAGCGAAGAGAGCAACCAGGCCGAGAACAGCAAAGGTCGTCCATCTTAGAAAACGTGCGCTAAGCTGGACGCCGCGATAATTGATCGTCATGAATACCGCGGTCAGCGTCAGCCCCAGTATCAAGTGTGGGAGATAGACGCTATAACTTCCCGTTCGGTAGAGTTCGCAGCGGTTGAGAGCAGGAAAAAGGTATCCGGCAATTTTGCCGATGGCCACCGCTTCGTAAGGACAGACGATGAAATACACCAGCAGCATGACCCAGCCGGTCGCAAAGCTCACGATTTCCGGAAAGACTTTGGCGGTATAGGCCACCTCTCCGGCGGCATCCGGAATGGCAATCACCAATCGGCCGTAGACCCAACCCACGGGAAGCAACATCAGCCCCCCGATGGCAAATCCCAGAACCGCGCCGACCGGACCGCCGCGCAACAGCCAATCATCCATCACGACCAGCCAACCCACGCCAATCATCACGCCGAAAGCGAGGGAAAAATAGTCGGTCAAATGCAGTTTGCGCGCTAGGGTCCTCATGATCGCAAGCGTCCTTTCAGAGAGCGGTCATTCATCCCGTGGGCATTGCGAGGTGCCGCGGCTTTGCCTTGTCGCTTGCTCTGTGCGACACGCTGTCGCGGACCACGCTCGTCCCGGTCAATCTGCTGCCTTCGGGGAAATGCCGGAGGGCAGCCGTCTTCTCCGTGAGCGGTGTTCCCGCCGTCGCGCAGGAGCTGCTACCGCGGCTACACAGGGACGTGCCATACGGCGAACCCTCGCCGCCGAGCGCTTTCAGAAACACGTTGCGAAGCATTTCGGTTTCTCGATCGGTTTTGCTTTCCTTAAGTTCCTCGAACCGTTGGCGCGCCTGCTGAGCTGCGCCGTGTTGCCCGGTTTGGTCATAAAGCGACGCCAGGCGATACCAGGCTTCCGCGAAAGTCGGGTCCATGCCAACGGCCTTTTCCAGATGGGTCGTAGCTTCCTCCGTGTCACCCTTCCTTTCGTGCACCTTGCTCCTCGCCAAGTAACACAAGCTACAGTTGGGGATCGCCTGGGCTGCCAGTGTAAGGTCGTTCAGGATAAGGGCGTAGTCCTTGGACTGCAACTTGAGGAGAGAGACGGCGTGCAGGTAGTAGAGATATGCGAACGGGTGGGGGTCGTGCAAACCCTGGCCCGCAATCTTTGCCGCCTCGTCGATTTTTCCCCGCATATAAAGGCCAAAGGCCATCATCACTCGAGCGGTGGAAAAATCCGGCTGAAGGGCGAGGAGCGTGCGGCAAGTTTCAATCGATTCGGCGCTCTGCCCGGCCAGGAATTGAGCCAGACCGAGTCCGAGTTGAAGGAATGGGGAGTCCTTCTTGGAGCTGGTTGCTTGCTGGAAGACCGCCAGGGCTTGCTGGTAGTTGTACGCGCGAATGTAATGAATGCCCAGGTCCAGAGCGTAGTTTTCTTCGCCGGGAGCGGCGGCGAAGGCAGCGGAAAGGTCGCGTTCAGCTTCCGCGTTGTGGCCCAGATCCGCTTCAATCTTGCCGCGCAGATAGGTCCGCGCCACTTCACCGGGCGACGAAGTGCGGGGCGCCTGCGCGAGGGTGGCGAGCGCTTCCGAGTATTTCCCGAGCGCCAGTTCGGCGAGCGCGAGGCTGGGGTAATCCTTGACGCATCGCCCGAAGACGTCTGCAGCCTCTGGGTACAAGTCGTACTGGGCGAGACCGACACCTGTGTGCAAGAGGGCGTCAACCGGCAATCCGGGCTGATCGAGAAATTTGTGAACCAGTTTCTGCGCAGCCTTCAAGTTTCCGTTCGCCAGGGCATCCGCGATTTGATCGCTGAGTGGCCGCTCCGGGATCTCAGCGGCCCGCCGGTTACTCGCCCCCTCTCCGCCAGCCAGCCCTGGGGGCGCGACCGAGGGATCTTGCCTTCCCCACGCTTGCGCGCCAAAAGTGAGTGAGAATCCGGCAAGCAGGAGCACCAAAGCTCTTGCCGACATCGGATGTTGAGGCACACTGAGCGAGATGGGTTCCATCGCGTGGGTATATTGCCACGTGTCGGGCGGTTTCGCACTAGCAAATTGTGCGGATCTTTTTCTCAGAAAAAATTGTCGCATCCTTACAGAATGAGTATTCCTGACACTGTAGACTCTTGTTCGTTCTCAGCACCGGGTGTGCTGCAATATCCTGCCCTCTGGTCGAGAAGGATCTGCGAAGGGATGCTTCTTAGCTATATAAGTTGTCGGGGAGAGCGGGACGTCTTGCTGATCACGACCTCTAGGCTTTGCAGATAAGGCTCCCACAAGAGAGGTCTCATGGCACAGCGGGCCTAGGGTCGTTGTACTTGCGTCGGGTTCAGTCCGTTGCGCCTCAAGTGCCCGTGGAAAAAGGGCCGGAGGCGCCACCATAATGAATCGAGGAAGGAGGGGGAAACGATGTACGCGTGGAAACGACTGTTCATTCTTGCCTTGGGGTGGTCGTTTTTCTTAGCTGCCCCGATAGCGCTCAAGGCGCAACTGAACCGCGGCACTCTTGAGGGTATAGTGACGGATCCCCAGGGAGCGGCGGTGCCCGGCGTGGCGGTGACCGTGACGGAGGTTGCAATTAACGTGACCGCGAAAACAGTGACGAACCGCAGTGGCAGTTACCTGGTCGAGGCGCTTGTCCCGGGTGAACATAGCAGCGCGTTAAGGAGGCTCAAATGAAATACAGCATTAGGGGCGAGAACGGTTGGATACTTGATCGAATTAAGTTGACCTTCCCAGCGTGGCTACTGGTTGTTGCCACAGCCTTCCTGACCTTGCCGTGTGCGGGCCAGCAGGTGACCGCCAGCTTGAGCGGGACAGTTAAGGACACTAGTGGTGCGGTGGTGCCGCAGGCTCAGTTAAGCATAACCGATGTGAGCACGGGCGTGGTCTCCAAGACTGTCTCGGACTCCGCCGGTGATTACATATTCCTATCCTTGCCCCCGGCAACTTACACCCTTGAAGTGCGCCACGAAGGTTTTCATGCCTCGGTGATCTCAGGTATCACTTTGACCGTATACCAAAAGGCAACTGTGGATGTGTCTCTTGAGATAGGCAGTCTCGCACAGTCAGTGGTTGTGCAAGGTGCTGCCCCGCTCGTCAGCACCACCAGCGCTAGCATCGGGACAGTCGTCAACGAGCAGGAGATCAGCGATCTGCCGCTGAATCTGCGCCGCACAAGCAGTCTGAGCCTTCTGACCCCAGGAGTTTCGAATAGCACCGGGAGAGACCTGACCTCGGCGAATGGGAATGGATCGGGTTTCAACACCACGAGTTTCAGCGCCGCTGGGACTACCTCCGCCAGCAATCTGATCCTGATCGACGGAATGCTCGACCGGGCGTTGAACAATGGAGGCTTTGCGCTCGACCTGGCTCCAGAAATGGTGCAGGAATTCAACATGCAAAACAACGTCTACGATGCGGCGTACGGAATTGCCGCGGGGGCTGTGATGAACATGGTGAGTCGTTCTGGGACGAACCAGCTTCACGGCTCCGCGTGGGAATTCTTGCGCAACGGCCGTGTCCTGGACGCGCGCAACTTCTTCGCTTATGACCAGACAAGCCCCTCCACGGGGCAGGAGATCCCCGATTCAGCGATTCCGGAGTATATCCGTAACCAATTCGGGTTTGCACTGGGCGGGCCGATTCGCAAAGACAAGACCTTCGCCTTTGGTAGTTTTGAAGGCTTGCGGTTAATTCAAGGCCAGACGCGTGGCTCCACGGTGCCGACCGCGGCCATGAAGGCGGGCGATTTCAGTTCCTTGCTGACCGGCCAGAACGCTAACCTCTGCGGAGTCGGCGGCCCGGCGAATCTCAGCTTTGACACCGGACAGATGTTTGATCCCTCGACGGAAGCCCTGTATACATGCCCCTCGGGGTCGCAGGTGCTGGTCGGGCAACCCATCAGTGGGAACATCATTACGAACATCTCTCCCTTCGCGCAGAAGATGATGGCCTTCTTCCCAGCGCCGAATTCACCCGGCACTCCCAACTACGTCAACCAGACGCCCTACCGGGAGAACGACGAAACAGTACTAGTGCGAGTAGATCACAATTTTTCTGACAAGGATCAGATAAACGGACACTACATCTACGGGAAATCCACCGAGTTTTACCCCGGGAACTTCAACCCATTCAATTACGAACAATACTACACTGGTCAGAACGCGGTCGCCGCGTGGACTCACACGTTCTCCCCCTCCTTGCTCAACGAGGTGCGGCTCGGGATTCAGCGCAACTACATGAACGCCGGATGTGCGGATTGTCCCCACCCCCCTGGCACGTTGGCCAGTTTCGGCATCGTCGGCGTCAGCGCCACCTCGCCCCAAACCGAGATCTACCCTACTGTCTACCTTAACAATTTCTCGGGACTAGGTGACGGATTTTACAACCCAGACATCCTCCCAGACACCACAGAGATGGTTGAGGATATGCTCACCAAGATCAAGGGCCGACATACGATGGTCTTCGGCGGCAATTTCACTTTCTACCAAGTTCTGGGGTACGAGGATCCTGTCCAACTTAACGGGGCGGCTACTTTCAACGGGCAATATTCTTCGCTGGCAGGCGAAGTACCCGGGGTGAGTGCCGCGTCCGACTTGGCGGACTTGGAGTTGGGCTACCCGAGCTCCGGCGCATACACCAAAAATGCATTCACGAACGAACTTGCGGGAGGCGGATGGTTTAGCATGTTTGGTCAGGATAGCATTCGCGTTAACTCAAGGTTGAGTGTTCAGGCTGGCGTGCGGTGGGAATATCGTAAGCTGCCCTACGATAAACACGATCAAATGGCCACCTTTTTCCCGCTCAGCTATAGCTATACGCCGGGCGACGCACTGCTGGTGACCGCCCTGCCGGGCGCCGCCAATGACGCACTTTGCTCACAGGCATATTTTGTCTCGGCAAGTGGGCAGTGCCTGGTCATGACCTCCGCCCAACGGTCGCAGTACGGACTCACGGGAGGCAAGCGCAGGGAGGTAAGCCTGGGTGGCGGCTGGCACAGTTTCGCGCCACGGCTCGGCGTTACTTTGCGTCCCACGAATTCCGACAAGTTTATCATTCACACCGGCGCGGGCGTGTTTTACGATTTGCCTGAGATGAACCAGGTGGTTGCTCTAGATAACAACAATCCTGTTTCCACTCAGACGCTCCAGTACTCGCCACCCTTCGGCGCACCGCCCCCGCTCACCAACGGCGCCCCCACGACCACGGCCACGATGTTTGAAAGCGCCGACGCCCTGCAGTCGCTTTCCGCTATTACCGGACAGCTTCCGCCCTTGCCTTTCTACTTCACTCCCACTGTGTATGAGTGGAGTTTCGGCATCTCGTCGCAGTTGGGGCCGAGTTGGGCCCTGGAAACCAGCTATATAGGTAACCGCGGTGTTCACCTTGGCACGAGTTTGTTCTCGGGCAATCAGGCAAGACCGGGAGTGGGTGACATCGGACCTCGGCGGGTGTTCCCGGATTTCGGCACGATGAGGTATAACGAGTTCAATGGCATCTCGCGTTACGACGCTTTGACGGCCAAGTTGACAAAGAAATTCTCCCATGGCCTTTCCGCCCTTGCCTCCTACACATATGGCAAGGAGATGGACTTTAATGGAGGCGATTCAGGCGAATTTACTCAGGTCCAGGACGCAAATAATCCCTTTGCCAGCTATTCCGTCGGCGATTTCGATACTCCCCAGCGCTTGGTTATCAGTTCCATCTGGCAATTGCCGGTCGGCAACGGGCAGCGTTTCCTGAACCAGAAAGGTATCCTCAATTCGGCGGTAGGTGGCTGGGAGGCGTCCGCCATCGTCACATTCCAGAGCGGATTCCCCTTTAACGTGACTTCGCCTTCTGATTTCTCCAACACGGGCTCGGCTACTCCGCAGCCGGATCGTATTTGCAATGGCTCCGGCCCAAAGACGGTGGCCGACTTTTTCAACACCAGTTGCTTCACGGTTGCGGCGCTTTCGGCGGCGTTCGAGAACGGAACGCCACGATTCGGAAACTCGGGCCGTAATATTCTGTTTGGCCCCGGTGTAGACGAGTGGGACGTGTCACTTATCAAGAACACACACATCAGTGAGCGCTTTTCACTTGAATTCCGGGCGCAGTTCTTTAACCTCTTTAACAGGGTGAACTTCGGAGGGCCGGACGCAGTCGTAGGCACCGGTAATTATGGCGTGATCACGGGCGCAGGAGCTCCGCGGGACATTCAATTTGGTCTTAAACTCTCATTCTGAGGCTCCGCTTGAGAGTTATAACGTTGCCGGGCCGGAGCAGCCATGGTACGTTCGGGGGGGCAGGGAGTATATCTCTGCTCCACTTTTTTGGTTGCTCCAGCGCGCAACGCTCCGTATGAAGACGGATGGGCTCGAATTCACACCGCGAACGCCTTGGGTTTTAACCCTTTTTCTGGCGTTCCTCCTCCTTGTTTCCGCGACGGCGGGGGTAGATCAGGAAGGGGCCGCTCCGGCGAAACCCGACAACGCGGACTAACATCCTCGGGAAGGACTTGCCGAGCACGCGCTGTCTAAACCAGAAGGTTCGGGAGGGATCATGAAGCTCAAGGATCGAGTTGCTGTCATCACGGGGGCGGGTTCGGGGATTGGCCGCGCCTCGGCATTGGAGTTCGCGCGCGAAGGGGCGCGGGTGGTGCTGGCCGACATCAACGCGGCCGGCGCCCAGGAGACGGCGACGCAGATCACGGCTCTGGGCGGCCGGGGGTTGGCGATCCCGACGGACGTTGCCGACGCCGCTTCGGTGCAGAACTTGGTGCAGGCTACGCTCCAGGCCTACGGAGAAGTCCACGTGGTCTTCAGTAACGCGGCCATTCAGGTGAACAAAACCGTGGAAGACACGACGTTGGAGGAGTGGAATCGCGAAATGGCTGTGAACGTGGGCGGCATCTTCCTGTGCGCCAAGTTCTTCCTGCCTCATTTGCGGCGCACCAGGGGATGCATCGTCAACATGGCTTCCGTAAATGGCTTCTTCGTGGAACCGATGTGCGCCGGCTATTGCGCCACCAAAGGGGCCATCATTGCCCTCACCAAGGCGATGGCCATTGACCACGGCAAGGATGGCATTCGCGTCAATTGTATCTGTCCGGGTTACATCGACGCGGGCCTGGCCTGGGGCTACTTCGAGGCGCAGCCCGACCCGGCGGCGGCGCGGGCGGCGGCGGGAAAACTGCATGCCTTGTGGAGGATCGGAAAGGCCGAAGAGGTCGGCCGCGTGGCGGTCTTTCTCGCCAGTGACGACGCGTCGTTCATGACGGGGTCGGTGGTGGTCGTAGATGGAGGTTTCGGTTCGGGTCTCCCTCCCCAAAGCTGACGGCCGGGCCTCACTCGCCGGAGGGCGCCACGGCGGCGGCTTCGCGCTCTCGCCGGTGCTCCTCGTACACGGTCACCAGCAAGGTGCTGGCGAGGACGAGAATGCCTCCCACTACCATGAATCGCGTGAGCCGTTCGTGCAGCACGATCGCCGCCACGACCACGCCGAAGAAGGGAATCAGGTAGTTGGACACCGCGGCCTGCGTGGCGTCGAGGCGGGTGAGCACGTTCAGGAAAATCACCATGGAGAGGAAGTACTGGAAGATGGCGAGGATCACCAGGCCTAGCCAAACCGTAGTGTTGTAGTGTGGTAGGTTGATGAATCCCCGGGGTTCGGTGTACACCGTGATGGGCAGAAGGAACGCGACGACCGCGTAATAGCTGTAGAGCAGCACTTGCAGGGGGGAATACCGGCGCAGGAGTTTCTTGCTGTAGACATTGTAGAAGGCGCTGCCGTTCACGCTCAGGAAGATCATGAGATTCCCCAGCAGGAACTTGACGCTGGTTAAATTCAGTTCTTTCCAGTCCACTCCAGAACATTCCATCACGCCAATCAAGGCCAGCGCAAAGCTGAGCCCGCGGACCCAGGTCATACGCTCGCCGAGGAAGAAGTAAGCCATGACCGCGGTTGAGATGGGGAGTGTCAACGCGAGGAGCGCCGCGTTGGAAGCCAGCGACCAACGTACCCCCCAAGTGATGAAGAGTTGCGCTACGACCTGTCCGAAGACTCCAATCAGGATGAATTCGAGTATGTCGTGGGTGGGAATCCGGCCACGCTCACCGGTGGTTTTACTTCGTTCTCGCCGCACGATGGGAATGAGAAAGAGCATGGCGAGCGTCATGGGAAAGAACGTCGCAAAGACCGGCCCCATCTGCCGCTGCACCAGTTTGACCATGACGAACTGGCTCGCCCAAATCAGGTTGCAAATGAGCAGAAAGGTCCAATCGCGAAGACGGGATGCCGAGAACATTTACACTCCTTGGGGTTCTGTCTCTGCCATTTCCACCAGGTGGTTCAACTCGGAGAGGACACGCCCCTCCAGGAGCCGTTCGGGCCGGTCTTTGAGGATAGCTTGGACCGATTCGGCAGCCCTCTCGCTGATGTCCTTGCCGCCGGCTTCCACCCAAGCCTCGGGATTGAGGCGAGTGGCCAGCGCCGAATGACGGAATTCCTGGCGCAGATACTTCAGCGTATGCGGCTCCACGAGGAAATGGCCCTGAGGACCCACAGACGTGATGACCTCCAATCCCAGGGTGTCCCGATCGACGCGGATCCCTTCGCACATGCGCAGAATCCGCTCATAAATATCGTCGTCGATGACCAGTTGCTCAAGGCTTGCCGTACCCACGGCCGCAAGGCTCCCCGCCCCGCCGTTTAAGGCGGCGCCGCTCAGCACCGCAAGATAACCGGTGATCAGCTTCTCGGTGGCGGCCTGCTGATCCGGGACGTGGGAGTCCGTCGTCAGCCCATTGCTGGCCGTGGGAAAACCGTAACTTCGGCCCAGGTCCACCATGGCGGCGGCCAGCAAGCCAATCTCGGTATATCCCATGGAGGCGATACTGGTTCGCATATCGAGCACGACCGGGTGCCCGACGTAGATGATTTTCGCTCCCGGCTTGGCTAACTGCGCCACTACGATTCCCGCCAGAATCTCCGCATTCATGATGACCAGTGTTCCTGCCAGCGTGATGGGGGCCGTAGCCCCTGTGACCGCGGAAGAATTGACCATCACCGGCAAGTCATGCTCGGCCGCCGCGAGCAGCCCATCCAACTGGCTTTCTGAATAGATAAGCGGGCTGTTACAGGAGGAAAAGATGATGGCCTTGGGGGTGCGCTGATCGGGAATCACCTCGAGCATGCGGGTGAGCCATTCGACGCTCCGCCCCGAATACGGGGCCATGAGAATCGGCTTCGTCGAAAGCCGGAGCATGGCCTCGGCGGCACGAAGGTCGCGCGTCGCGATCGGCACGTCCCAGGGATAGAGCCCCGTCACCAGGGAAAGGTTTGGTAGAGCCTCCACGACTCGAACCCAGGCTTCGAGGTCAGCTCGCATGACTTCGCGCCGCCTCTTCTTGCCATAATCCACAATCCAGTCGAGCGATATCACCGGCCGCCCTCGCGGTGGGCTCTCGTGGCCGACGACGATATCCTTTGACGGATGTTGGCCCGTAACGACAAATTCGGAGGGTACGGTCCGTGCCGATTTTTCAACTAACGCCGCGGGGATCTTGACTCGATGCGAATCAAAGTCGACGGCTGCTCCCGCTTCTGCCAGAAGCGATAATGCCCTCGGGTGTTCGATCAAAATTCCAACCTCTTCCAGAACTTTCAGCGAACTTTGCCGCACCGAATTGACTTCTGCCTCGGTTAGGACTTGGCGGCGAAGCAGTTTGTCGTGCCGGTTGGCGTCTCCAGTCTTCATGAATGGCTCCTTGGTGGTCCGAAAAACCTAACAGTTCTGGCTGGCACACCCCCCTGCGGGTCGCGTGCCGGTCCTCTTGTGCTCCCCAATAATTGCGATCCGCAAAGATCGAACGTTACACTGCGCGGCTCTTAACAACGTTACGAGCTCACTCCTAAATTTCTGAAACTGCGTGCGATTCAGTTTTAGCGGAGGAGTGGCTCAACGCGCGGCCGCACTGCCATTAACTTCCATTACGGTCACCGCATGCGCCGGGAAGAGATAAGTGAACGGTGTCCGTGTTACTTCCACAGTCCGGTGTGCGATGTTCACGTTTTCGGTGCTCCCGTAAGGATTAAATGCGTCCCAAGTCTTGCCGCCCAGCTCATAGATTTGAGCCTGCGTGCCTGCCACTTGCCAGCCCTTGAAATTAATCTGCGTCGACATTGCCTCATTTTGCGCGCGGTTGACCACCGCAAGGTAAAGCGTGTGCCCGTCACGGCTCCGTGAAGTGGCTGCATCCAGCGCAGGCGGCTTTGAACCAAAATCGACAGAGGGAGCGTTAGCCTCCGTCTTAAGGATTTCGGTTCCGATGTGATTCGCATAAAGAAGGTAGGCAAAATAGGGTGGTGTGAGTTTAATGGCTACAGGGTTGACTTCGACGATGCCCTGTACGTTGATGAGCGAACACGACTCCGCCAGGAAGATATGCTGGGAATGGCGAAGGAGCGCATTGAAAACTCCCCCGAAATAAAGGGCATTCGCAAGGTGGTAGTCGGGGTCCTTGGTCTCCGGAAGCCACCAGGAATTGAATTCGGTGATGGCAAAGAAGGGATGAGCGGGCAAATGGCTGCCCGGAGCCTTGATGTTCGCCTCCAATTTATCCGTGAATTCCAACGGTTCCGCAACGACGGCTTGATAGAAGTTCTTTTGGTCGCAGATCATGTCGGTGGCACCATAACGGCCCGTGTAAATGGAGATGGCGAGACGTTCGGCAGGCACAGACTGAAGCAATTCCTGCACCCAGTCCGGCTTTCCCACGGAGGAAGCCATGAATTCAATCGAGGAATCTTCCTTTCGCATGGCGTCCTGAAATTCATGGAAGCGTCCGGCATAGTCACCGAGTTTTGTGCCGCCGGTGTATTCCTCGCTGCACAGGTTCGGAGCTTCATTGCCTATCGCCCACAGCTTGATGCCATTAGGCTCCGGATGTCCGTTTTGAGCCCGCAGGCGCCCCATGGGTGTGTCCCGGGACCCGTTGGTGTACTGAACCCATTCCGCTGCGTCGTGAGCCGTACCCGAAACGTAATTCGTAGTGATGTGCCCGTCGTAGCCCAGCATGCGGGCGAGTTCCATATACTCATCGGTGCCAAAATCGTTCGAATTCCACTCGTGCCAAACGGTCGACCACCGCTCCGGTCGTTTATCCCGCGGGCCGGTTCCGTTCTTCCAGTTGTAATAATCAGCGTAGCAGCCTCCCGGGTAGCGCAGCACCGATACGTGGATAGGGCGTAAGGCCTCAATCACATCGCGCCGCATACCGTCCACGTTGTCCGACGGCATCAAAGAAGCGGAGTCCATCCAGAAAGTGCCCGTGCCCGTAAATCCAATGCGAACGCGGCCCTGAGATGTGTCTTCGGGGGCCGTAAATTCGGCGGTGTATTTTTCCCAACGGTCGCTGGCGAGGTCGAAGTCTTTGTGCAAATAATTCGGCCCCCCTTGCCTGTCGATCTCCACAAAGCCCTTTCCTGTCCCGTGTTTTCGCAGGTACACGTAAAAGGCATAGCTCCGGCCCTTGACGAACTGCAGCCCGATCTGATATACGCTGGCGTGGTTTGAACCTGACCCGGAGATCTGGATCTGTTGGGAAGCGCCACCCCCATAGTAGATATTGTGGTCGATAGAATACCGGTCATTCACCCCCTGGCCATTCCGCAGCTCCCAGTACCGGTCCTGAACGCGCTCATCCGGGACCCAGCCGGCGGAGACGCCATTGCCGTCCCGGTCGTCTTCATCGAACTTCCGGTCCTGCAAAAGCTCCGCCAGCAGGCCGTTGTCAATCGTGTTGTGCTCGTGCTCGATGAACTGCCCGAAAAGATAGTGAGGCACCTTGCCGGTCACCTGGCCGGTTTCCACTTCGATGGTGGCTTCGAGTGGGGTGCCCGACGCGGCGTGGTCGGCGCGGGTTTGCCACACTACACAACCCAGGATTGCCAGGGAAACACACAAGGATTGCAGGACAGACTTTCGCGTCTGCATGGTAGAACCTCCTCCATCAGGCACTAAATGGTGCTTGACCGGCTGCTAAGCCCTTTCTTGAAAATACGCATTTAAGCGCGCGTAACCCTTGAAAAAACTGCTGGCTCCCTGTGTTTTGTTTAACATCTCTGGAAACATATCTGCCGGAGAATTCAGGGCGCCTTTCTGGCGCCTGATCTCGCGGGTAACCTCGTCCGCCTTGACGGTTGGCCCGCTCGGTCGGCCAAAGTGTCCTACGTTCTCCGCCTCAATCTCGCCCTTCCTCCCCCCCGGCGGGCGACCCGGTGGGGCGGCCCCGTCCCGTTCAAGCTGCCATCTATCTAGGCTGCATAAGGCCCAAGCGCCTCGTCAAACGAATCCTTGCCTTTGTTCTTGCCGGCAGGAAGAGATTTTACCAATGGGCTCCACCACTTCCGACCGGTAGGAAAGCCGGTTTCGCAGGTTGCCGATGCTCAACTCCCGGGTGGCCCTCTCGCCCCGGCCGACGCCGCGGGAAAATGTAGAAACTCCAGTGCCGCTACGTGGCCATTCTCGTCGTAGATTGTCTTGCTACATGTGCGAAGGCCAATATCTGGTCACCCGCGTGAGCTACAGCCACCAGGATGTCGGGCTTGAAGCGTTCGTCGGGTGCAAGCTTTGAAGGCACCTGCTTGACTTCCGCGAGAGTGAGATGAGAGAAGCAGACAGTGGGGAAAATGGCATAGTCGCATGCCCTATCTCTCAACGTGGGAATCCTCCTTCTTAGATCCCTCCCGACCCAAAAGCATGGTGTTGCCCGAGACCCGACGCCAATAGCGAGCAAGAGTCTACGCTGTCAAGAATGCGTTTTCTGTAAGGATGAGGCGGTTTTTTCTAAGAAAAGGATCCGCATTTCTGTTGCTGTCGAGGTTCGTTTGCTAACAGATGGCCGAACACCGAGCCCCCGTCTGCCCGTACCTGCGATTCAGACAGTAAGAAACCAAGCTGGGCGGCCGACGTGCACGCGGTCTGTCAACGGATCTATCCGATCCGCCAGCACGGCTCTTGACGGCCTTTCCGACGCCCAGTTGTCCACCTTCCGCTTTGGTTCCACTCCTGCATGTGACAGGTAGGTGAACGAAGTTTTGGCCCTTCCTCATTTTTCCTCTTACTTCTCTGGCTTTCTTTATGTTAATATATATAGTAGCATAAAGAGAGGAGATGGTCTTGCCCCCTCGCCTCGATCAGGCCAGCCGCCAGCGCCGGGTTCTTCTCGGTCTGCTGGCGGACTATGGCCGCCTCATCCGTCAAGTCCTGGCCCTGCGGGAGTTGCTGAAAGGCTCGGTCTACGAGC
>Ga0181536_10002664_pt1 | contig 19874 bp, 17 predicted proteins | sample PEATcosm2014_Bin_41_FD_121105 | JGI IMG/M metagenome (GOLD analysis project Ga0181536, IMG submission 121105) | Peatland microbial communities from MTU Mesocosm Facility, Houghton, MI, USA - PEATcosm2014_Bin17_60_metaG | ecosystem: Environmental > Terrestrial > Soil > Wetlands > Peat | place...
AGGCACGGCGCGACATGAAACCGTTGAGCGGCCTACCGGACGCACTCAAACCAACCTCGATCGAGGAAGCTCACGCGAGCCAGGACGAGGCCAGCCATCAGCTTGGGAAATTGATCGCCGGCTTCAAGGCGATGGCACCAGCCAATGGCGAGCCCACAAGAGGTGTCATTTACGGCGGCACCATTCACGCCTCGCCATGCAAACTCCCGGCCTCAACCGTACCGCAATGCGGTGTCGAAGGTGAGGTCGCGTTCATCTTCCGCCGCGATCTGCCATACCGCGCCAAGCCTTATACCCGGAACGAGGTCGCCGCCGTCGTTGATGCCTGTGCCGCGATTGAGGTCGTGCACAGCCGCTTTGCTCAGAAAGCACCGGTGTCGAACCTGGAAAAACTGGCGGACTCGATCAGCAATGGGGCACTCGTGTACGACATGCCGCGTTCCGATTGGCGCGGGTTGCAACTGGGTAAACTCAAAGTCACCCTGAGTGTGAACGGCAAGTCACGACTTGACCAGGTTGGCGGCCACCCGACCGGTGACCCCCTCGGCGTCGCGGTCGTGCTGGCCAACATCTGGCGTGAGAAGGGCGGAGTTCGCGCCGGTCAATTTGTCACCTGCGGTTCTTGCACCGGCCTGAAGTACCTCAAACCTGGCGATGTCTGCTCCATCCGATTCGAGGGCCTGGGCGCGGCTGAAGTCACGTTCATCAAGGCATGAAAGCATAACGTCAGGAGCAAACCCATGGCCGAGACACCGGCCTTCTGCGGTAATGCCTACCGCCACAGCGTCGCCCTGAATCGCTGGATCGCCCGCGCCCGAAAGGAGCAGGCGCTTGAACCGGATCTGCCCATCATCGATCCCCATCACCATTTGTGGGATGATGATCGGGGTCCTTATTTATTGCCCGACATTCTTGGCGACATCGGTGGCGGCCATAACGTGAAGGCCACAGTCTTCATCGAATGTCGAACCCACTACCGCGCGGGCGCCACCGACGCCGAACGTCCGCTCGGAGAAGTCGAATTCGTCAACGGCATCTCCGCCATGAGCGCGAGCGGCGGCTACGGCCCGACCCGCGTCGCGGCGGCGATCGTCGGTCACGCCGATCTCCGTTTAGGTGAGAAAGTCCAGGATATCCTGGAGAAGCAAATCGCCCTTACCGGGGGCAGAATGCGTGGTATTCGTTGGTCCATTCCCTATGACGCGAGCGAGGTCGGCAAACATGTGTCCCGCTTCGTCGAAGAAGGGATTTCCCGCGATGCCACGTGGCGCGCCGGCTTCTCGCGCCTGGCGAAACTTGGCCTGACGTTTGAGGGTTGGTGCTACCACCCGCAATTGCCCGAAATCACCGCGCTTGCCCGCGCATTCCCGGACACGACGATCATCCTCAATCATGTCGGCGGGTTCCTGGGCGTGGGCCCCTATTCCAGCCGTACAAAAGACGAGTTCCAGGCCTGGAAGCGCTCCATCGTCGAACTCGCGACCTGCCCGAACGTGGTCGTGAAGCTCGGCGGGCTCGGCATGTTGATATTCGGCTTCGATCTGCATCTGCGCGAGAATCCGCCGTCATCCGAGGTGCTGGCCGCGACCTGGAAGCCGTTCCTTGAGACCTGCATCGAGGCTTTCGGCGCCGAGCGTGGGATGTATGAGAGCAACTTTCCCGTCGACAAACAATCATGCGACTACACCGCCTGCTGGAACGCGTTCAAACGGATTTCCGCTGGCGCGGCGGCGGCGGAAAAGGCGGCACTGTTCCACGACACGGCGGCCCGCGTGTACCAAATCTCGACCTGACGCCATGCGATTCGAGGCCTTTTCCGTCAGGGCCTTGAGAAGCGGCGTACCTGCGGGCATGGTGAACTGATGGAGCCAGAACATCGCCTTACCTATCAGGCCAGCATCGACCGGCCGCGGCTGACGCTACCCGACGGCAAGCGGGTCGCGGTATTCGTGGTCGTGAACATCGAGCGGTGGGACATCAACCGCTCCATGCCGCGCCAGGTGCTGACCGCGCCCCAGGGTGCCTCGGTTTCCCCGGACCTTCCCAACTGGGCCTGGCATGAGTACGGAATGCGAGTGGGTTTCTGGCGGCTGAAAGCAGCGCTCGACTGCTTCGGCATCGCTCCGACGCTCGCGATCAATGGCGCCGTACCAGCGGCCTATCCTCGGGTGACGCGAGCAGCCCGCGACGCCGGGTGGGAATTCATGGTGCATGGCTTCCACCAAATGGCGACACATCTGGTCGACGATCAGCGTGCGATGATCCGCTCAGCGATCGACACGTTGCGCGAGGCCGGCGGACATGATCCGGTCGGTTGGCTTGCGCCAGGCCTCACGGAAACCCTTGAGACGCCCGATCTCCTGGCCGAATCCGGTATCCGATATTGCGCCGACTGGGTCATCGATGATCTGCCAACGACGATTCGCACGACACACGGACCTTTGCTCACGATGCCTTATAGCGTCGAATTGAACGACATTCCGATCATGATGATCCAACATCATCGCGCGGCAGAGTTGTTCGACCGCACGGTGGCCCAGTTCGATCGGCTTTACGATGAGGCTGAACGCCAGGGGGCAAAGGTCATGGGCCTCGCGGTGCATCCTTATATCAGTGGCGTCCCGCATCGAATCGGCTGGTTCGAGAAGGCACTCGCCCACATGGCGGGGCGACCCGGCACTCTGTTTTGGCAAGGACGTCAGATCATGGACTGGTATCTTGAGGCAACCAAATGAACTGGGGAACGCTCAGCCGAGCGGAGCGCGACGCCGCTTATGACAATATCGCCGCCGTGCCCGACAGCCTGGCGCTGAACGCCGCGCGGGCCGAGGCTTCCGCCGCATTTCGGGCTGCCCACTCGGGCCATCTCGATCTTCGTTATGGGCCACGTGAAAGAAATACCTGGGACCTGTTCCCCGCGTCGCGCCCCGACGCGCCCTGCCTGGTTTTCATCCACGGCGGCTATTGGCAGCGCAACAGCAAGGACCAGTTCGCCAGCCTGATCGCGGGTCCTTACGCGCACGGGTGGTCAGCGGCTTTGCCTGGTCACACGCTGGCTCCCGATGCGTCACTGACTGAGATCGTGGCCGAGATCAACGCCGCACTCGACTGGCTCGCGGCCAACGGCCGAGCGCATGGAATCAGCGGACCCATCGTACTAAGCGGCTGGTCCGCGGGAGGGCATTTGACCGCACTGTGCCTCGGTCATCCCGTGGTTCACGCGGGACTCGCCATTTCCGGGATTTTCGAACTGGGACCGCTGCGAGATACCAATCTCAACGACAAGCTTCGTCTGACCGACGGTGAAATCGCGACCTTGTCGCCGCTACGTTTGCCGATGGTCAACAAACCTCTGATGATCACTTACGGCACCGCCGAATTGCCGCCTCTTGTCGCGGATAGCCGAGACCTCCATACGCGGCGCTCAGCCGCGCATCTGCCCGGAGCGCTCATTCCGGTGCCGGGAGGCAACCACTTCACCATCGTCCATGAACTGCGGGACGAACAAGGCATCCTGACCCGGCACTTACCAACATTGCTGGACTGACATCATCCGGCGCACCGGCGCGTCATCGACCGGCGGGAACGCCAAATCCCGCCAAGGCACCAAAGACGCGGCTTGCCTTCGTCGTGTCGCGGTTTGGTGAATGCCGCCACACGAGCGCCGGCGATTACCCCAGAGCTTCGGCGAGGAGTTGCAGGGCCCGGTTGGAAAAGGCACGCATGTTGGCCACCCGGTCCCCATGTCCGGTCTCCAAGGTAATCGCCCGAGAAAATCCTGGGCCTGTCACGGCGATGCACGTGTGGCCGGCCTTGTCACCGTATCGATTGCCAGTAGGCCCGGTCGCGCCGGTCTCGCCCAGGCCCCACGTCGCACTGAGCCGAGCGCGAACCGTGTCCGCCAGGAGCAGCGCATACGGTTCCGTGGAGGCACGTTCGATCGGCGCCGGCAACGGATTGGGAATGTCAAGAAATCCGGACCGCGCGTACGCGGTGTAAATCACGCCGCCGCCACGGAAATACACTGACGCGCCGGCAACCGACAAGAGCGCGGCCGATATCAGTCCCCCTGTCGAGGACTCAGCGATCGCGATTGTTTCGCCACGCGATTTCAGACGGGCGCCGATTTGTTCGGCCAACGGCAGAAGGCTTTGCATCGTTCAGACTCCTTTGTTAATGATGGTGTCGATGACACGTTGTGTCGCGAGCGCTTCTTCCCCCGGGATAGCCGGATCGCGCCCCTGTTCTATCGCGTCGAGGAAATCGTCGATCACGGCTTTGTGCGGCTCATGAGAGAACGCCATGAAGCCAGAGCCGCTCCCAGATCCTCCGGTATCCTGAACCACTTCTTCGGTTCCATCCAGGAACGAAACCCGCAGATTGCTACCGTCCATCCGGGCGGTACCGCTCGAACCTATCACCATGATTTGCTCGGGGCCCCCAGGGAACGCGGCGACGGTGGCCATGATCGTGCCAGGGGCACCGTTGCCAAGGCGGACCAAGGCGGTGCCGTAATCCTCGGTCTCCATCCTGTGCAGCGACGTGGTGCGCACGATGGCCGCGTCGACCGAGCCAATACCAACGAACCAGCGGAACAAATCCAGCGTGTGGATTGCCTGGATCATCAGTACGCCGCCGCCGTCGCGGGCCTTCACGCCGCGACCGGGTTCGTCATAGTAAACCTGCGGACGCCACCACGGCACAGTCATCGTGGCGGCCTGGATCTCGCCCAGTACATTGGCCTCCAGCAACGCTTTCAATCGTTGACTCGCGGCGCGAAATCGGAGTTGCAGCATTACGGCAAGCCGACGATCGGCGCGGCGGCCGGAAGCGACCAGACGTTCGGCGCGCTCGACCGTGGTTTCCAGTGGCTTTTCACATAACACGTGCTTACCCGCGGCGAAGGCGGCCTCGGCGATCTCCAGGTGCGCATTGGTTGGAGTCAGGATCAGCAGGGCATCAACGCGCGGATCGGCGATCGCCGCGGCCGCATCGTCGCTGGGTGAGAAACCATATCGTTCCGCCGCGATCCGCCGCTGTTCGGCATTCCTGGAAACCGCGTGTACCACGCGGACCCGATCAGTCAGATCCAGCACGGCCTGCGCATGTGGTGCCAGTGCGTTGCCGAGGCCAATGATCGCGAGGCCGATCACGGACGGCGTTCCGCGACATATCGTCTCGCGATGGCCTGCGCGTTCAGGGCCATGCGGCACACGGTAAACACCGGCTCCGGCGGCAATGCCGAAAAATCCCGCGTCCGAACAGCCGCGACAACGTCACGAAAGTAACTTACGGGAAGCGTGCTGCAATCCACATGGCGCGTGCGATCCCGGCCGGCGACGAACATATGGTTCGAACCCGCCCGTCCTTCGATATCGAGGTTTTTGCGTAACTCCAATGTGCCTTCGGTGCCAACCAAAAACAATCGACCATCGCCCCACGTCGGCAGCCCGTCCGGCGTGAACCAATCGACGCGGCAATAGCCACGCACCGACGGCGTCCGCAGAGTGATCTCGGCGAAATCCTCAAATCCTTCGGGTTCGGTACCAAATGCGCCGATCGTGCTGCTTTCGATCTCCGCCTCCGTTACGTCCGCGAGAGCCAGGAACTGATCGATCGAATGCACGCCGATATCGTTGATAATCCCACCATAAGCCGTTCGGTCGAAGAACCACGCCGGACGCAGCGCGCGATTGAGTCGATGTGGCGCCAGACTCACCACCTGCACCAACCGCCCAAGCTCTCCTGACCGCACAACGCGCAAGGCTTCCTGGATCGCCGGGGACGCCACACGCCCGACGCAAACAGACCAGAGGCGGCCGGTGTCGTGAACGGCGTGCCGGACTGCCTCCAGTTGCTCCAGCGTCGTCACGCCCGGCTTATCCGACACGACATCCTTGCCGCGCCGCATCGCTTCAACCGCCAGTGCGGCGCGGTCACGCGGGACCGCCGACAGGACGATGAAATCGATGGATGGATCGTCGAGCAGACGTTCCCGGGGCGCCTCCGGAACATGCGGGAAGCGCTCGCGGAACCCCGCCAGGACACGAGGATCAGTGGTGTCAGGATTATACCCGACACACTCCGCGCCCGCCGCCAGCAAACCTTCGGTCATGTCATAGACATGCCGGTGGTCCAATCCGATCGCGGCGAAGCGGGCCATGGGGTCTCCTCTCGGGCCGTCAGGCTCGCACCATCTTCCACCTCTCGCAACCAAGGTCCACAATGGTCCGGAAACCCATTGGACAGGGAGAAAACACCATGGCGGATCGGGTCGCGGTCATCACTGGAGCGGGCAGCGGCATTGGCCGGGCTTCGGCGCTCGCACTTTGCAAGGACGGCTGGTCCGTCGCGCTCCTGGGGCGGCGCAAGGACGCGCTGGAGGAAACGGCCGGCCTCGCCACCGGCGGCAAAACCCTGCCGGTCCCGACCGACGTGACGGACCCGGATCAGGTGATCGCGGCGTTCGCCACGGTTAAGGAAAAGTTTGGCCGCGTGGACATGCTGTTCAACAACGCCGGCGGCAATGTGCCCTCGACGAATTTCGGCGATTTCACCTGGGAGATGTGGAGGCGGGTCGTCGCGGTGAACTTCGACGCGATGTTCATGTGCGCCAACCAGGCATTCCGCATCATGCGCGATCAGACGCCGCGCGGTGGGCGGATCATAAACAATGGCTCGATTTCCGCGCACGTGCCGCGGCCGGGATCGGTCGCCTATACCGCGACCAAACACGGCGTCACTGGCCTGACCAAGTCAATCGCTCTCGACGGTCGGGAATTCGACATTTGCTCCGGTCAGATCGACATCGGCAACGCGGCCACGCCGATGACCGCGCGTTCGACCAACGGGCAGATGCAGCCTTATGGCCAGATGGCGGTCGAGGCCCGGATGGACGTCAACCACGTTGGGCAGCAGGTGGCGTTCATGGCCAATCTGCCGCTCGAGTCGAACGTTCAGTTTGTCACGATCATGGCGACCAAAATGCCGTTCATCGGGCGCGGCTAAACAGTGCTGGGGCGGCGGCGCCTGATCGGTCAGGCCTGCCTGGGGTTTGGGCTGGCAGGTCCGGCGTTCGCTGTCCCACAAAAGAAACCCGACGTTCAGAATGCGATCGTGGAAACCTCACGCGGGCGGGTGCGCGGCGTGAATGTTGACGGGATCCGAACGTTCAAGGGAATCCCATACGGCGCTCCCACGGATGGCCCGAACCGCTTCCGCGAGGCCAAACTCCCCGTGCCGTGGACAGGGGTTCGCGACACGATCGCCTATGGGCCGATGTGCCCTCAGGAAATCCGTCCTCGACCGTCTTTCGAGGCATCATGGGTGGTTGAACCGACCATGGGCGAGGACTGCCTGGTCCTGAATATCTGGACACCGGCCCTGCGGGATCATCGCAAGCGGCCTGTCATGGTCTGGCTGCATGGCGGTGGTTTCTCCAGGGGTTCCGGCGCGAATCCGGTTTACGACGGCACGAACCTCGCGCGGAAGGGTGACGTCGTGGTCGTCACCCTCAATCACCGGTTGAACATATTCGGCCATCTTTACCTCGCCAGAGTTGGCGGCAGCGAGTACGCGGAATCCGGCAATCTGGGCGTTCTCGATCTGGTCGCGGCATTGCGATGGATTCACGTCAATATCGCCGAATTTGGCGGCGATCCATCGAATGTCACGATCTTTGGTCAGTCCGGTGGCGGCGCCAAGGTCAGTACGCTGATGGCCATGCCGCAAACGAGGGGATTGTTCCACCGCGCGATCGTTCAAAGCGGCTCGGAGTTGAACGGGCTGACAACGGATGAGGCCAACGCCAACGCGCTGGCCTTTCTCAGAGCCGCCGACGTCCTCACCACCGATCTCTCGCGTCTGCAGAAACTTACGTTTGGGCAACTTCTGGCGGTACTGCGCAAAATCATGGCGGCGCCGGGCGCGCAACCAAATTTCAGCCCAGTGGTGGACGGCAAATTCCTGCCGAAAGCCCCTTGGGTTCCAGAAGGACCATCGAGTTCCGCGATCGTTCCAATGATGATCGGCACCACCGGAACCGAAACCACGGGTTTAATTGGCGTCGACGATCCGTCTGTATTTTCACTGGACGATGCCAGCCTGCGGAAGAAGTTATCGGCGTGGCTTCCCGCGAACGAGATCGATCGCGTCGTCGCGGGGTACCGACGATCCACACCTCAGGCGACGCCATCCGACTTGTTTTTCGCCATTACGACCACACGTCGGATGCGCCAACAGGCATGGTTCCAGGCTGAACACAAAGCGGCGCAAAATGCCGCGCCCGTATGGCTCTACGAACTTGATTGGCGAACGCCGGTCGATGGCGGAAAGTGGAAGTCGCCCCATTCGCTCGATCTCGCTTTCGTATTTGATAATGTCGCCAAATCGGAATCCCTGGTGGGCCGAGGCGATGGGCCGCGCGCCCTCGCGGAGCAGATGAGTACCGCGTGGCTCGCGTTCGCGCGAACCGGCAACCCGAACAACAACATCTTGCCGCAGTGGGCACAATTTCGGTTGCCCGAGCGCACCACCATGGTATTCGATGTAAGATCTCGCACGGTGAACGATTTTCACGGTGAAGAGCGGCAACTTTTGGCGTCACTGCCGATGTACCGTGTGACGCGGTGAACCATTCTTGAATCTGCCCGACGGGGGGGGGCGCGAATGCGCTGGCCTGTGGCAATGCCACGTCGCCGGTTGCCTCGACCAACCGGCAATCGTGCCCACGCGGTGACGATCATGACGACCACAATGAGACCGCGCGGATGACGCGAAGGTCCCGCGGCGCGGGACTCTCGGCACGAGCCTCAGCGTCGAAATCCAGGCACGACCGGCGACGATCCGTGGCGGCGTTGGTCTCGCCCGCCTATTTCCCGCGAATATTTGCGTCCAGCTGGTCAGGCGGGAATCTGGAAGCACACGTTCCGCTCGGCTTGCAGGCATGTTTGCCCACGGTCACGCCGTCTCAAAATTATTTCATTGTGCTTAAACCGGACTCTCCGTGCCATCCCCGGCATGGCCCGCGCGAAGCGGCCCACCGGTCGCATCATCGTGTCGATGCGGGTGGAGCGCCTCGTCCAGGCCATCCGAGAGGACCGACGTGGGTCGGTGTTCAGACGCGCCGGAATTGGAGGGGACCCACACGCCGACATCCGGTCAGACAGTGGAACTTCGATCGCGCCAGTCCGAAACCAACGGTCCGGACGGTAGCGAGGCCGTACGAGGCGTCCCCTCTTGTGAACCGTTCCTCTCAGGTCTAAGCCCCGCGCTTCCTCACCCCAACACCCAACGTCGGTCATTGTCGAAGGTTTCACGTATGTTCTCTCGGGCGCTCGGCTTCATGTCCGCTGACATGGCCATCGACCTCGGTACCGCCAACACTCTTGTCTACGTCAAGGGCCGCGGCATAGTTCTGGCCGAGCCCAGTGTGGTGGCGATCGCCGAAACACGCGGCAAGAAGCATGTCGTCGCGGTGGGCGAGGAAGCCAAGATGATGCTCGGCCGCACCCCGGGCTTCATCACGGCGAGCCGCCCGCTGCGGGACGGCGTGATCGCCGACTTCGAAGTGGCGGAGGAAATGATCAAGCACTTCATCCGAAAGGTGCATGGACGCCGGGCCTGGGCTTCCCCGCTGATCATCGTCTGCGTGCCCTCAGGCTCCACCGCCGTCGAGCGTCGGGCTATCCAGGAAAGCGCGGAAAGCGCCGGCGCCCGCAAAGTCCAATTAATCGAAGAACCCATGGCTGCCGCGATTGGCGCCGGGTTACCAGTCACCGAACCGTCGGGCTCCATGGTTGTCGATATCGGTGGCGGCACCACCGAGGTCGCGGTGATTTCTCTGGGCGGTATCGTGTACTCCCGCAGCGTACGGGTCGGCGGCGACAAGATGGATGAGGCGATTATTTCCTATATTCGGCGCGCCCATAACCTGTTGATCGGCGAATCCTCGGCCGAGCGGATCAAGATGGATGTCGGCGCGGCATGCCTCCCCGACAACCATGAGGACGGCCCCTACCGGGAGGTGAGAGGCCGCGATCTCATCAACGGTGTCCCGCGGGAGATCATTGTCAGTCAGGCGCAAATCGCCGATAGTCTGAGCGAACCGGTGGCGGCGATCGTCGAAGCGGTCAAGGTGGCCCTGGAAAATACCCCACCGGAACTCGCGGCCGACATCGTCGATCGCGGGATCGTCCTGACGGGCGGGGGGGCGTTGTTACACCGCCTTGATCAGGTGCTGCGGGATGCGACAGGCCTGTCGGTGGTCGTTGCCGAGAACCCGCTCCAGTGCGTCGCACTCGGTACCGGGAGGGCCCTTGAAGAACGTAAACGACTCGGCAATGTGTTGACGAGCATGTATTGACCTCGGCGTGCCTCGCGCCGGATTGGAGGCATCATGGCATCGACGTTTTCTGTTGCTTGATTTCGGAGAATGATCCGTCCCTCCATCCAGGCGCGCCATGCGCTGGCCAGACTCACTTTGCCAGTGATGGTTGTCGCGTCATTCGGTCTGATGCTGGTCGGCAAGGTCGACACGATCCTGGTGGAGCGCGCCCGTATAGCCGTATATGACGCGAGCGCCCCGATTTACGCGGCTCTCGCTCGGCCCCTGGGCGACATGAACAAGACGGTCGTGGAGATCGTGGGGCTATGGGGGCTCCGAGATGAAAATGCGCGTCTGCGCGACGAAAACGAACGTCTGCGGCGTTGGCAATCGATCGGACTGACGCTTGACGCGGAAAACCAGCGTCTGAAGGCCGCTTTGCGTTGGATCCCCGACCCCGAGGCATCCTATGTAACCGCGAGGGTCGTGGCTGACGCGGGTGGTGTGTACGCCAAGGCTGTATTGCTGTCAGTTGGACCCAATCATGGGCTCCGCAAGGGCCAGATCGCGCTGGATGAACGTGGCCTGGTCGGTCGAATCACGGAAGTCGGAACCCGCACCGCGCGGGTACTCCTGATCACGGACATGAACAGCCGGGTGCCGGTGATCCTTGAGGGCAGCCGCTCGCGCGCGATCCTGGCCGGCACGAACGGTCCATGGCCACGCCTGCTGTATTGGTCGGAGGGCACGGTCCCGAAGGAAGGAGAACGGGTCGTCACCAGCGCGGAAGCGGATGCATTCCCGGCCAATCTACCAGTTGGCACCGTCCGGTATAATGCGAATGGCATTCCAGAAGTCGAGCCGGACGCTCAGTTGCGAGCCCTGGATATCGTCCGGGTCTTCGATTACGGCCTGAATGGTTTCGCGGCGCCAGAGGTGACCGCCCGCTCAACGCAAGGTCACCACTGATGGCGCTGAGCGACCGCATTCCCGGTGTGCGGCCACGCCTGACCGTGGGCCGCCGACTGGATATCGTATGGCGGCATGCTTTCCCGGGAACGACCAGTTTCCTACTGATGCTGGTTTCTCTGGCGCCATTTGGCCTGTGGGGACAGGCGGCGCTTTTGCCGACGGTCGCACTGACCTGTGTGTGGTTCTGGTCGTTGTTCCGGCCCGCGGCGATGGCACCTCCGGTGGTGTTTCTGATTGGCCTATTACTCGACCTTCTTGGCTTCTTGCCACCTGGCGTCGGCGCCCTGACCATGTTGACAACGCACGGGATCGCCCGATGGTTGCGGCGGTTCCTGGCCCGCCAGGGGTTTACCGTTGTCTGGCTGATTTTCATCACGGTCGCTTGCGGTATCGCCGCGATGAACTGGGCCTTGGTCTCGCTCTTGACGTTCAGCCTGGTTCCCGTTGGTCCGGTGCTGTTTCAGGCCGGTCTCGCGGCGGCGATGTACCCCGCGGTGGCTATTCCGCTGATGTTCGCTCATCGCTCCATAGCTGATCCAGACCAGGCATGATACGTCGTGACATCCGCCGCGGAACTGTCTTCACGCGCCGCGCTTTGCTGGTCGGTGGAGCCCAGACACTGCTGTTGGGAGGTTTGGCCGCCCGCCTGCGTCAGGTGCAGGTTGAAGAAGGCAGCCGCTATGCCACGCTGGCCGAGGATAATCGTGTCACGGCCCGATTTACGGCGCCGCAACGCGGCCGGGTTCTCGACCGGTTCGGCGCGCAAGTGGCCGGAAGCCTGATCAATTGGCGGGCCTTGCTCGTCACCGAGCAAACCGTCGACGTCGGCCGAAGCCTGGACAATTTTTCCGCGATCGTCCCCCTGACTGACGCTGAGCGCGCCCGCATCGACCGGGACCTGCGTCATGGCAAGAGCTTCATACCGATCCTGATCAAGGAATATCTCAGCCGCGATGCGATGACGAAGATCGAAGTGAATGCTCCCGACCTACCCGGCATCCTGGTCGATGCGGGCACCAGTCGGACCTACAATTATCCTTATGAGCTCGCCCACATCCTCGGCTATGTCGCGCCACCCAATGAATCCGACATGGACGGCGACCCGTTGACGGCTCTACCTGGGGTGAAGGTCGGGCGGGCCGGGATCGAAAAATTTCATGATCTGGCGCTCCGGGGCCACCCCGGGGTCGTGCATCTGGAAGTTAACGCGGTCGGCCGGGTGATCCGCGAACTGGATCGGACGGATGGGCTGAATGGCGACGATATTGGCCTTGCGTTCGATGTAGGTCTCCAGTTGGCGGTCCAAAAGCGGCTTGGCGATGACGCCGCGAGCGCGGTTGTGCTGGACTGCCGTAATGGTGAGATCATGGCGATGGTATCCAATCCGTCGTTCGATCCGACCTTGTTCGCGACCGGGGTGTCACAGGCTCAATGGAAGGAATGGACGAAAGATCGACGAACCCCGTTGATCAACAAAGCAACGTCAGGGCTTTACGCGCCCGGGTCGACCTTCAAGATGGCGGTCGCACTGGCGGGCCTGGACGCGAAGGCGATCAGCTTCCACGACCGGCTTAACTGCCCAGGCCACCTGGATCTTGGAACGAGCCGGTTCCACTGCTGGAACAAAGCAGGCCACGGGTCGCTCGACCTGCATCAGGCGCTTAAATACAGCTGCGATGTGTACTTCTATCAGGTCGCCTTGCGTACTGGCATCGATCGGATATCCGCCATGGCCCACCGGCTGGGCATGGGAACTGAACTTGATATCGACATCCCTGGGCAGCGCGTTGGCCAGGTGCCGACCAGGGATTGGCGGCTCAGCAAGGGTCACCCCTGGGAGCTTGGCGACACGGTTGTGAGCGGAATCGGCCAGGGCTACATTGTCGTGTCACCCTTGCAACTCGCGACCTATGCCGCGCGGATCGCTACCGGCCGGGCCGTGCAGCCCCACTTTACCCGCCGCATCGCCGGCGCCATGCAGCCGGGCTCGCAACCCGAAGACTGGCCCGACCTCGCCGTCCCGGAGCCCATGCTCCAGGCCGTAAGATCGGGAATGTTCGCGGTTGTGAACGAAGCTGGAGGCACCGCCCCCAGAGCTCGTCTCGCTGGCCCAGCGCACCTTGCCGGAAAAACCGGGTCATCCCAGGTCCGGCGCGTGTCACGCAAGCAACGGGAGAGTGGCACGTTCGACAGCAAGAACCTGCCCTGGGAATTTCGGCCCCATGCTCTCTTCGTCGCGTACGCGCCCTACGAACAACCACGATACGCGTTATCCGTTGTAGTTGAACATGGGAACGCGGGTGGTACGGCTGCCGCGCCCCTGGCGCGAGATATCATGGCCGAAGTTCTTCGCCGCGATCCGGCCAGCCGCCAGGACGACGAACCGGCGCAGGTCGCGGACGCGAAATCATGACAGGTGCCGGAGCATCATCAAATGATTGAACAGCGCCTGTGGCTGAAAAGCCCCCATGATCTGACCGGCAAGATTTTCCGCATCAATTGGTTGTTCGTGCTGTTGCTGTGTGCGTTGGCGACAGTCGGATATGTCGCGCTTTACAGCGCGGCGGATGGATCGCCCGAGCCGTACGCCACGCGCCATATCGTTCGGTTCGCGTTCGGGCTGTTGTTGATGATTTGTATCGCGCTGGTGGATATCCGGGTCATCGCCCGGTTTTCATGGATCGCCTATGCGGTCGGTGTCGCGCTGCTGATCCTGGTACTGAAAGTTGGCCACGTCGGCAAAGGCGCCCAACGCTGGTTGGAACTGGGCGGCCAACAAATCCAGCCTTCGGAATTGATGAAGCTGGGTTTGATCCTCGCGCTGGCGGCCTGGTTCCATCGCGCGAACTGGGAACGGATCGGCAATCCTTTATTTTTGCTCCCACCCCTTATCGCGGTGCTGGTTCCGGTCGCATTGATCCTGAAGGAGCCCAATCTGGGCACCGCCATGATCACAATGATGCTCGGCGGCATGCTCTTTTTCGCCGCTGGAGTAAGATGGTGGAAGTTCGTGCTCGTGCTGGTGCCGGTGCCGTTCGCCGCACATTATGTCTACCAACATCTGCACGATTACCAACGCGCGCGCATCGACACGTTCATGAACCCGGAGAGCGATCCTCTCGGTGCCGGTTACAATATCATTCAGTCCAAGATCGCCTTGGGCTCCGGCGGTATGTGGGGCAAAGGATTCCTGCAAGGCACGCAAGGTCACCTGGACTTTTTGCCGGAAAAGCAAACCGATTTCATATTCACGATGATCGGTGAGGAGTTCGGTTTGGTGGGCGCCATCGCCGTGATCACACTGCTCATATTGATCACCTGGGGGGCTCTGCTGATCGGTCTGCGCTGCAAGCACCAGTACGGCCGGCTGGTCGCCTTTGGTATTGCCTGCAATTTCTTCTTTTACTGCTTCGTGAATATCGCGATGGTCATGGGAGTGATACCGGTGGGCGGTGTGCCGCTACCGCTGATATCACACGGCGGCTCGGCGATGATCACGATGATGGTGGCATTTGGTATCCTGATGTCGGTTCAGGTGCACCGGGATGTAGAGTTCGCCAACAGCGACAACGACTGATAAAACTGAAACTGCCGACGCTCCTGTTGAACGCCTGCCGGCTTACGCGCCACGCCGCGAGTACGGTCGAGGCATGGATCACACGCCGATCACTGGCAAAGGACGAATTGCTGAGAGCGTGTGGCGTACGGGCCGCGGTTATCGTGACGACCCGGAACCTTCGGTCCCGTCCGACGCCAGTTCGATGGACTCAGCGCATGCGGGATCAGCTGGCGGCCCTGATGACCAGCTTCCCGGTATTCTCGCCCCTGAACAACATCCCCAACGCGCGTGGCGCATTCTCCAGCCCATCGACGATATGAAGCTTCTGTCGGAGGCGACCACCGCGGATCTGGGCCGAAAGCCACGTGCGTGCCTCGGGGTAGCGGTCGTGATAATCAAACACCAGAAAGTTTCGCATCGTGATCCGCTTGCCACCCAGCATCCCCAGATTGCGGATGCCATACGGCTCCGCCGCGGCGGTCTGAGAGATCCGTCCACACAGCACGACCCGCGCGTCCGTTCGCAGATTGGCCAGCACGGCGTCCAGCGTCGGGCCACCAACGTTGTCGAAATAGACATCCATTCCACCGCTGCATGCGCCCCGTATCGCCTCCGTTAGATCGCTCTCCGCTTTGTAATCGATCACGCCATGCAGGCCGAGCGTTTGCCTGAGAAACTGACATTTTTCCGGCCCGCCAGCGATGCCAATCACGCGACATGCCTCGATCAACCCAATTTGGGCGGCGATTTGCCCAACACCTCCAGCCGCCGCCGAAACCACCAACGTCTCCCCCGGTTTCAGTGCTCCGACGTCGCGCACACCGAAATAGGCCGTCAGCGCCGACGTGCCGAGCGGTCCCATCCAGTCCTCCAGCGAACCCAAAGAAAGATCGAGTTTCTGAGCGTCTCGCCCGCGTAAGACTGGATGCGACTGCCACCCGGTTCGGCCCTGAACCAGGTCTCCGACCGCGAAGCCCTCCGCCCGGGTTTGCAGAACACGCCCAATGCCGCCGGCTCGCATGACATCGCCAATCGCCAGGCCGCGCGCATAACCGGGCGCGTCAGCGATCCAGGAGCGCATGGCCGGATCAATCGAAATATACATGGTCTCAACAAGTAATTCGCCGGCTTCGGGTGAGCGAACCGGCATGGCATCCTGGTTGAAATGCTCGGGGCCCGGGACTCCGGCGGGACGTGCCTTCAAGGTGATTCGGCGGTTCAGCATAACGAGCATTCTCCCGATTCAGTTTTGGCATTGAAGCAGGCCAGCGCCGGTCCGCCAAACTCTCAGGACCACGGCGGTCCGGACCTCGTAGCGCGAGACGGCTTGCACGGCACGGACCAACCTCGACAGCCTCCCGTCACCGGCGGCATGCTGGCGCCCGCGACATCGCGCGATGGGAGGGTACATGAACGACCAATCGGCACCGGTGGTGGAAATATCGTCCGGCAAACTGCGTGGCACAATCATCGAGGGTGTCGCCGCGTTCAAGGCGGTTCCCTATGCCGCTCCGCCAATTGGCCCGCATCGGTTCCTGCCGCCGCGCGATCCGGAACCCTGGCCTGGGGTCCGCGATGCGACAGCATATGCGGGCCGTGCGCCCCAGGCGGGATTGCGAGCGGCTACTCGCCCCGAGCTTGAAACGTTCTCTGGAACGCCGGACACATCGCCGGATTCCGAGGATTGCCTGACCCTGCATGTTTGGACACCCAGCGTGACGGATGGCGCGAAACGGCCAGTGATGGTGTGGCTGCATGGCGGTGCGTTCGCGTATGGTAGTGCGAACTCCGAACGGCTCCGCGGCAGCCGCCTCGCCAGGCGCGGCGATGTCGTGGTCGTCACTGTGAATCATCGATTGAATATTTTTGGACATCTCGATTTATCGGATGTCGGTGGAGCCGACTACCAGCGGTCCGGCAATGCCGGTGTGCTTGATCTGGTTGCCGCGCTTGCCTGGGTTCGGAACAATATCGCCCGCTTCGGTGGTGATCCAGGAAATGTGACGATTTTTGGTGAGTCCGGCGGGGGTGGCAAAGTGAGTACGCTACTGGCGATGCCCGTCGCGGCTGGCCTGTTCCATCGAGCAATCATCCAGAGTGGTGCCGCGGTCAGGCTCCGGACGAAAGAACGCTCGTTGAAACTGACCGAACTCGTTCTAAAGGAACTCGGCGTCACCGCGGCGGCGATCGAGCAACTACGGACTCTCTCGGTCGCTCGTCTGTTGGCGGCGATCAAACCAGCCGAACGCGCATTGGGTCTGTCCCCATATCGGCTGTTCGATCGTTACCCGTTTGGACCTGTCGTGGATGGCGATGTGCTGCCGCGGCAACCGTTCGATCCCGATGCACCCGATATCATGTGTGACATTCCGGTCATTATTGGCGACATGAAGGATGAGACGGCGAGCTTCCTCGCCTCGGACGATCTGGTCTGGCGCCGCACTTTGACCGAGGCGCAAATGGTTGATCGGGTCCGCGAGATCGCCGGTGTGGATACCGACCGCGTGGTCGCGACCTACGGTCGCCTCTACCCTGGCGCCGGCCCGGCGGAGCGCCTGATCGCGACGACGACCGACTGCAACTTTCGCATTCGCTCTCTGGTCCTCGCGCAGCGGCGAGTTGCCAAAGCGACCGCGCCGCTTTGGATGTATTCGTTCGATTGGGAGACGCCCGTGCACGGCGGCAAGATGAGGGCCCCTCACGCGATGGATGTTCCATTCACATTCGACACGATCGATTTGACCAACGCAACCGATGGAAGCGACACGGCACGGCGGCTGGCCAAAACGATGTCTGGTGTGTGGAGCGCTTTCGCGCGAAACGGCGTGCCGGATCACCCTTTGATTCCCCATTGGCCAGCCTATCGCGTTCCGGAACGCGCCACCTTGATCCTGGACGCCGCGTGCCGCATCGACAACGACCCCCGTGGTGAGACCCGCGCCATGTGGCAGGAAATCAGCGGGTCGCTATAAGTAACGGAGCAAACACGCATGCAGGTACAAACCGTCCTCGGGCCGATCGGGCTCGATCAACTTGGCCGCACGTTGATGCATGAGCACTTGTTCATCGCATTTCCCGGTGCCGAATTCGACCCAACGGCCAGCTACGATCGCGCCGCGTTTATCGCCGAGGCGGTGAAGCGGCTGACAGAGCTCAGGGTAGAACACGGTGTAAAGAGTTTCGTCGATCCCTGTCCGATTGAACTCGGCCGCGACGTCACCGTGATGGCCGAAATCGCCGAGAGAGCGCGGATGAATATCGTCTGCACTACCGGCTTCTACTTTGAACTCATGGGGCTGCCGGTCTACTGGCGCGCCCGCACCGCGGAGGAAATCGCGGAGCTTTACATACGGGAAATCACCCATGGCGTCGGCACGACCAAAATTCGCGCGGGTGCGATTAAGGTCGCGACCGGGGCACCCGATATCACGCCGCTCGAAATGAAATTCCTGGAGGCGGCCTGCATCGCGCAAAAGGCCACCAATGTCCCTATCATAACGCACACGCAGGATGGCCACGCGGGCCCTGAACAGCAAGCCGCGTTCGGAGCGGGCGGCGTTCCGGCGCATCGCTGCCTGATCGGTCACTGCTGCGGGAACCCAGACCCAGCCTATCACCGGCGCATTGTTGATGGTGGGTCATATATTGGTTTTGACCGGATCGGACTGCTGCGATACCAACCAGATGAGGTGCGTGCCGACAATCTGGTCAGACTTGTGCGGTCCGGCCATCGTTCGCAAATCATGATGAGCCAGGACCGGCATTGCGGCTGGCTGGGGAAGTTCGCCCGGCAAATTCCACCCGCCGAACAAGCCCATATCGATGCGTTGCGGGCAGAAGGCAAATGGCCACCCCCCTACACGTATCTGTTCACCGATTTCGTGCCAATGCTGCGCGCCCGCGGCATGGCCGACAACGAGATATTCTCGATCCTGGACGACAACCCGCGGCGATTCTTCGCGGGCGAGGCGCTTCCCAACAGTTGAAAGGTAAGTGTGCATGCGCGCCGTTGTGAACACCCCCGGCGGGGCAGCGCCCGTCGAACTGCGAGAGATGCCCGAGCCAACTCCCGGACCGAACGAGGCGTTGGTGACGGTGCGGGCCTTTTCGCTCAATCGCGGTGAGTTGCGCTCGTTCGTCAACAACGAGGCAGGCTGGATCCCCGGCCAGGACATCAGTGGCGTGGTACGGCGAGCGGCCGCGAACGGTCTTGGCCCGCCGGAGGGGACACGTGTCGTCGCGCTGACCGACGAATTCGGATGGGCCGAACAAGTCGCCGTCCCAACGCACCGTATCGTCCCGCTCCCCGACAATGTGAGTTTCGCCCAGGCCGCGACCTTGCCCGTCGCGGGATTGACCGCGCTTCGTTGTGTGCGACTTGGCGGTGCGCTTGTTGGGCGCCGGGTGCTGATAACCGGAGCGGCTGGTGGTGTCGGTACACTCGCGATCCAGATCGCCGCGCATTCGGGCGCCCATGTCACCGCCGTGGTAGGACGTCCAGAGCGAGCCGCCGGTCTGATTGATCTGGGCGCCGAGGATGTTGTTCACGGCATCGAAAGCGCGACGGGGCGGTATTCACTGATCTTGGAATCCGTTGGTGGAAGCTCATTTTCCGAGGCCGTAAAGCGTATCGAACCGAACGGTACCGCCGTCGTCTATGGAAACTCCTCTGGTGAACCCTCAACCATCGGCTTTGGGGATTTTCGGACAGCGCAAAACGCGCGTATCCAAAGCTTCTTTTATTTCACCTCCGGCCCCGAGGAGTTGTTCGCACCTGACCTTGCCCTCCTGGTGTCGCTGATCGCGGGCGGCGACCTCCGTCCGGTTATTGGTATCGAGCGGAACTGGGCTGAGATCGCCACGGTCGCGGAATCGTTGCGGCACCGGCAGGTCGCGGGGAAAGCGGTGTTCAGAACCGGAGATTCATGAATGGAGGCCGATTACGTCATTGTGGGAGCGGGCTCCGCGGGTTGCGTGGTGGCAGCGCGACTGTCGGAGACTGGTGCGAAGGTGATCCTG
>Ga0181536_10002668_pt1 | contig 19853 bp, 10 predicted proteins | sample PEATcosm2014_Bin_41_FD_121105 | JGI IMG/M metagenome (GOLD analysis project Ga0181536, IMG submission 121105) | Peatland microbial communities from MTU Mesocosm Facility, Houghton, MI, USA - PEATcosm2014_Bin17_60_metaG | ecosystem: Environmental > Terrestrial > Soil > Wetlands > Peat | place...
ACAGCGTTTTGCCTCAGGGGAGCTTGCAGGTCACTCGCAAGCCTTCTGCTCGCATTCAGTGCGATGGCGTTTCTCTTCACCGGGCCCATCTCCGTTGCACAGGATTCCAAAACTCCCGCCGTAGTGCCCGCGCCATCCAGCGGCAAAGCCATCGTCTGCATCTACCGCACGTACAGATTTACCGGCTCGTCCTCACACGACGAGATTTATGTCAACGGCAAACACCTCGGCAAACTCCTCAGCAGCGAATACGAGTTCACGGAAGTGCCGCCGGGTACTGTTGTGATCTCCGGATTCCCCAAGGAGTACTACGGAAGCGCCATCATGTCCGCCATGGCGGCCGCCAATCAAGCCAGGCAGAAAGAAAACGAGCGGGCCCGGTTTGAGGCGGAGGCGGGCCAAACCTATTACTTCAAATGGACCGCGGGAGTCGCGGCAACCGGGATCAAGGTCACGCCGGTGGATCCCGATAAGGGAGCCAAAGAGATGCGCAAACTCCATCTCTCCAAGCCCCCTGACGACAAGGAAGAAGCGAAACCAGGAACGAAAGACACCGACAAACCGCCAGCGAACTAACATCGCTCCGGCTGATTGTGAGCTATCGGTGAACGTGCGTGACCTGACCTGATTGCGTTGATAGCGTCGGTCTATGGCGGACCCGAATGACAGCCCCACACGGAGATCCGCCGGCACGGATGGGCCGTAACATATGTCACCTCGAGCGCGATCGGCCATCATGCGCTCCTCCGTGGCAGGCTGACGCGTACGGGGGCACGGCCGTTGCCCCTTATGCAGGCTGGAAGATGCAGTCTTCCAGCCTGCAAGAGAAAGAAAGATCGTTGGGCTCGTTGCTGGAAATCAGGACTTATGTTGCCCGGTAGGGTCTTCGACGACTACTGGTTGGGTCGTGAGGTTTCGGTAGGCGTGCGTAAATTAGGATGCCAAAACCGCTGCTCGAGTGCTCAAGAAGAAAATGTTGCTGACCGTGGTGTAACGCGCCATGATTCCCCAGGTTGCGTAGAGCGCCCTGCTGGACCATTGCCGCTACTTGGTCTCGGGACCGGAGGTGGCTGGAGCAAGGCCGGAGGAGAAGGCTCCGCCTGAACGGAAACGAGGCGGAATCACCATCTCTCCTTTATTATTGATGTAACCTGTCTTACATCCGAAAACGAAGTCTCTGTTATTGAGACGTTGGGTTTTGCAGTCGGTTTGGACGGCCCCTAGACCTTCCGAAAAGACTGTCGTCAATCTGAGTTTGCCCCCGAAAATGTAATTCCCCGTCCGGTCGCTGCTTCATTAGCGCGGATGTTATTCTATCTCACAACGGCCTGGGATTTAAATACGGCCGCGCAGGTAGGGCAGGCCACTGCCTCAGCCACGGTGGCTTTTGCCGGCAGCGCAGAATCGCGCCGCGACCCACGGCGAGCCGCGGGAGGAGGCAATAGTCGATTCCCAGTCGTCACCGAGCGCCTAGGCCCTTGCTGACTTTGGGAGAGCGACGTATTTTTGATTCTTGGGGGGAACAAAAGGCCAGGCAGTCTAACAAGTTGATGTAAAATGCCCTCGCAGCTTGTGACCGGGTTAATGCCGTGTTGTAGCGCTGAGCTTTAGCTCAGCACTGGAAAGCAGTCGGCAGTGGGAAATGGCGAAGGACGCGTGGCCATTGCCCACTCCTTTCAATGGCCATTTGTGATCCGCAAACGGACCGGGGCACCCCCTCACCCGTCCCCGTCGGCTGACGGGCTGAAGAAAGCGCCGGCGCGGGCCACCCTCTCCCCCAAGGGGGAGAGGGTTAGAATCTGTAAAGGGGGAAAGGGCTAGAATCTGCAAAGGGGGAGAGCGCCCGGAATATCTCAGCACAGAATCGCGATGAGGAAGCAAACTTACAGCCGGGATCGCTCGCCCGAACGCGCCATGCCTCAGGCGTCGGCAGGCGGAACCGTCATCGACCCTGTTTGCGGAATGGAGATAAGCCGCGAGGATGCGGTGGGCAGTTACGTGTACAAAGGGCAAGAGTACTTTTTCTGCAATCCTTCCTGTCTGGAAAACTTTCGCGCCAACCCAAGTCAGTATCTCAGCCCCGGCCGAGTAGTGGCAGCCTCCGGCGTAGGGGCGATCCGTCAGCCGACGGATCGCCCGGGGCCGAACGCCGTTCGGCCCTACGATGCGGGCGCGACTGCGATTTACACCTGCCCCATGGATCCTGACGTACGGAAACAAGGTTCGGGCGCATGTCCGAAATGCGGGATGGCGCTTGAGCCGCTCAAGCCCGCAACCACGGCTACCCGTACCGAGTATGTGTGCCCCATGCACCCTGAAATCGTCCGCAGCGAGCCGGGGGTTTGCCCCATCTGTGGCATGGCTCTGGAGCCTCGGTCGGTGACCGTGGCGGAGGAACCCAATCCCGAATTGGCATTGATGACCCGCCGCTTCTGGGTTTGCCTGGCTTTCACCCTTCCGGTTTTCTTGCTCGCGATGTCCGAAATGATTCCCGGCCAACCGGTACAGCACGCCTTCTCCGCGCGCCTGCTCAGTTTGGTCCAATTTGCCCTGGCCTCTCCCGTGGTGCTTTGGGGAGGACGGCCATTTTTCGAGCGCGGCTGGGCCTCACTGGTCAATCGCCACCTGAACATGTTTACCTTGATCGCCCTCGGAACCGGGACTGCCTATGTTTATAGCGTCGTAGCCGTTCTCTCGCCCGGCATCTTTCCGGAATCGTTTCGCGGGCCTGGCGGCGAAGTCCCGGTCTACTTTGAGGCGTCGGCCGTTATCACCACGCTGGTGCTCCTGGGGCAGGTGCTGGAGCTTCGCGCGCGGGCCCAGACCAGCAGCGCCATCAAAGGATTGCTGGGCCTTACACCCAAGACCGCGCGGGTTGTCCGGAAGGAAGGCGGCGAGGAGGACGTGCCGCTCGATCGCGTCGAGCGAGGAGATCGGCTGCGCGTCCGTCCCGGCGAAAAGGTGGCGACCGACGGAGTCATCCTTGAAGGCTCGAGCTCGATTGATGAATCCATGGTGACGGGGGAGCCGATCCCCGTGGAGAAGAAGGCTGGAGACCGCGTGACGGGTGGAACGGTGAACGGCTCCGGCGGTTTTCTGATGCGCGCTGAACGCGTGGGCAGCGATACGCTCTTAGCGCACATCGTGCAGCTTGTCGCAGAAGCACAGCGGAGTCGCGCGCCCATCCAACGCTTGGCGGACGTTGTTTCCTCTTACTTCGTTCCCGCAGTAGTTTTCATTTCTGTGCTTACTTTTGCGGTCTGGGCGATAGCGGGCCCTGAGCCGCGGCTTGCTTATGCGCTGGTAAACGCTGTGTCGGTCCTTATCATCGCCTGCCCTTGCGCGCTGGGACTTGCCACGCCGATGTCCATCATGGTAGGAACAGGACGTGGCGCCCAGGCGGGCGTGTTGATAAAGAACGCCGAAGCGCTTGAAGTTCTCGAAAAAGTGGACACGCTCGTTGTGGACAAGACTGGTACCCTTACGGAGGGAAAGCCTCGTCTTGCTTCGGTTCATGCCCTGCCAGGATGGAATGAGGCGGAAGTGCTTCGCCTGGCCGCAACCCTCGAGCGCGGGAGCGAGCATCCTCTCGCCGCCGCCATCGTGGGAGGGGCGCAAGAAAAGGGACTTCAACTCGGCGAGGCTCGAGAACTTCGTTCGGTCACCGGTGAAGGGGTGCTGGGCAAGGTAGATGGCAAAACCGTCGCACTCGGAAACCGCAAGCTTTTTGATGAGCTGAAGGTCGAATTGAAGGCGCTGGCCACGAAGGCTGACGAACTTGGAGACGAAGGCCAAATTGTGGTCTTCATCGCAGTTGACGGACTTGCCTGTGGCTTGCTGGCAGTGACTGATCCCATTAAACAATCCACCCCTGAGGCCATCAGAGCATTGCAGAAGGACGGGATACGTATTGTCATGCTTACCGGCGACACCCCCACCACGGCAGAGGCCGTGGCGTGCAAACTGGGCATCGACGAAGTCGAGGCGGAGGTTCTGCCGGACCAAAAGGGAAGGGTCATCGAACGGCTTCAAGCGCAAGGGCGGGTGGTGGCAATGGCGGGTGATGGCATCAACGACGCCCCGGCACTCGCTCAGGCCGATGTCGGCATCGCCATGGGTACAGGAACCGATGTAGCCATGGAAAGCGCCGACGTCACTTTGGTCAAGGGGGATTTGCGCGGCATTGTGCGGGCTCGCAGGTTGAGCGAGGGTACTATGGGCAACATCCGACAAAACCTTTTTTTCGCGCTGGTTTACAATGCCATCGGTGTGCCCCTGGCGGCGGGGGTTCTTTACCCGGTGATGGGGCTGCTGCTGAGCCCGATGCTCGCGGCGGCGGCCATGACGTTCAGCTCGGTGTCCGTGATCACCAATGCGCTTAGGCTGCGGAGGATGGAGCTGTAGGCGGCAAGTATCAGGCGGCAGGTAGCAGGTGTCAGGTGTCAGGGGACAGGGAGCTGAGGGTTCGCAGGAACTGACTACGGGCAACTGACGACGGACAACTGACCAATGGCTTATCTTCGAGGTTCATAACATGACGTTCCTAACTACGCGTTATCACCTGAAACAAAACTTGACTCCAAAGGACTTTGAAAGACTGCACAGCCTCTCCACGGTTTATGGCATCCGAGGGCTTTTCATTGAACGCCAGCTTCTGGAGCTCGAGTATGACGCCTCGCGGATTCACGAAGCTGAGGTCTTGGCACAGGTCCGCAGGGCTGGGATTGCCGTAGAACCCGAGAAGGCGATTGCTCCCGGCAGCTTCGATTATACCGGCGAGTTCAGAGATTTCGCTTGGCCTACGGAAGGGTTAAGCCTCGCCAACCAGAAGGGGTAGCGTTTGCGGTAGTGTCTTAGCTTGATGTAGAGGCGGCTTTACGCCGCCATTTGGCGAGGTAAACTCGCCGCTACATCATCAAACTGAGACGCTACCGCGTTTCCGCTCGGCTTGACGAATGTCGAACGGCGCGCTAACTTTACTGCACGACCATGAGAACAGACGGACACATTCCACTAACCAGCTTTTATCTTCTCGAACGGACAGAGCCGAGCCTGCCGAAAATTGATGATTTGGGCAGCTCAATTCTGGAGACTCTGAGGGGACTGGGCATAGCCGCCGAAAAGCTGCGCGGCAAGCGCTTCGCCCTGGCCGTGGGCAGCCGTGGCATTGCCAGCCTGAAGGAGATCGTGCAAGCAGTCTGCGGCTGGTTGAAGGCACAAGGGGCTCAGCCTTTTATCTTCCCCGCCATGGGGAGCCACGGAGGGGCAACCGCCGAAGGCCAGCGCAAGATCCTGGAGGATTACGGCGTTACGGAGGCCGCCACCGGGGTGGAGATTCGCTCCTCCATGGAGACCGTGTTTCTCGGAACGACCCCCGAAGGGTTCCGGGTCTTTGTGGATCGGAACGCCTGGGAGTCCGACGGCGTCGTGGTCGTCAACCGCATCAAGCCCCACACCGATTTTTCGGGAAAGATTGAAAGCGGTTTGTTAAAAATGTTGACGATCGGCATGGGCAAGCTGGAGGGGGCCACCGAGGGTCATCGCCAGAGTTGGAAATACGGGTTCGAGACTGCCATCCGCGCCGTTTCGGGAAAAGTGCTGGCTAGCGGGAAAATTCTCTGCGGGGTGGCGCTGGTTGAGAACGAACTGCACCAGATTGCCGTGGTCCGCGCCGCGCTTCCGGAAGGCATCGTGGCGCAGGAGGAATCGACGCTCCAATTGGCCCTCACCCTGGTGCCGCGCATTCCCTTCCCAGCATTCCATCTGCTGATGGTGGACGAAATGGGCAAGAACATCAGTGGAACGGGAATGGATACGAAAGTAATTGGGCGCGGGGTGGAACTGCCGCCCGGAGAAGCGCCCAGGATTTCCATGATCTATGTTCGTGATCTCACTCGCGAAAGCGATGGGAATGCAGTGGGGGTGGGCTTCGCCGACGTCATCCATGAGCGTCTTTACCGGAAGATTGACTTCCATAAAATGTACCTCAACACCTGCACCTCCTTGAATCCTGCTGCGGGCAGGCTACCCATTCATTTGCCTTCGGACCGCGAAGCTTTGGATCTCACCCTCGGCCATTTGGGAAGTCCGGAGCCGTCGGAACAGCAGATCGTTTGGATTCGTAACACGCTCAGCCTTGATCGGGTTGCCATCTCAGCTCCTTTGGCTCGCCAGGCCACAGGGCTTAAGCGCTGGCGATTGTCGGAAGGAACTCATCCCGCCGATTTTGACTCGGTCGGAAATCTCGATTCGCTGCTCGGTGGGTAGTGGACGGTATGTGGTAGATGGTAGGTAGTACGTGGGGGAGAACTTCCCCCAACCTCTCCTCTTCCTTAGTCGATGCGCCGCCCTCGTAGCTAGTTCATGGGAGCTTGCTGTGCCGCGAAGAAAAGATTCACCACAGAGCGCACGGAGAACACAGAGAGAAATACTTCAGCATTTCTCTGCGAACTCTGTGGCCTCTGTGGTGAGTTTCATCTTGGCTTGCAGTTTTGCCGCGCTATGTATTCTTGTGGCCGCATTAGGCCTTGGCAGCGCTCATAAGTTTTACGCCTGGCCCCACCCTGAGACTTCTGCAAAGACCGAGTGCGCATCCGTTTCCAGCGCGCTTTTAGGGCACTCCGTGGGCTTTTGCGTTGTTTTCCCCCCCGGCTACGAAGCATCTTCCAACAAGCGTTATCCAACCCTTTACTTCCTTCACGGCCTCTTTGAAGATGAGCACAGTTGGATCGACCGGGGCGGCGAACAAATCTGGGAAAGTCTCACCGACCAGGGCGAACTCACGAATTTCATTGTGGTCTTGCCTGCTGGGGGACGGACCTTCTATGTAAACTCACAGGACGGCCAGGAACGGTACGAGGACTTCTTCATTCAAGAGCTGGTGCCCGAAATCGACCGCCGATATCGCACCCTGGCTGTCGCTGGCGAGAGGGGCATCAGCGGGACATCCATGGGCGGATACGGCGCTCTTCATCTTGCCATGCGCCATCCCGAGGTGTTCGGTTCAGCGAGCGCCCATAGCGCGGCATTGCTGCCGAAGTTCCCTAACCCGCTCCCCACCGAGGGCCGCTGGGGCTTTTATGCGCGCGTGCTCCAGGGGCCTTTCGGGTCACCGCTTAATGAGAGCTATTGGGAGGCCAACAGCCCTCTCACCTTAGCCGAGCATCCGGAACGCTTCGCCCAACTTGCGCTTTACTTCGATTGCGGTGACCACGACCGCTACGGTTTCGAGGAAGGGGCTGAACTTCTCGACCACATTCTCTCCCAGAAAGGCTTCCCGCACGAATATGCCCTCCGCCCTGGGGGTCATGGTTGGGACTACTTACACCAATACCTGCCATTCTCCCTTCGGTTCCATTCCAAGCTATTTATGCAGGCTCAGAAGGCGAACTTGAGAACTCACGCGAAGGGAGAAACGCGGTGAGATTACCCACCCGCAGAGTAACGCCAGTCGTTTGGTTATTCCTGCTGTTAAAGGAGAGAATTGTATGACGAAGATTTGTCGAACTTCGATCGGGCTCGCCACTGCCACTCTTATAGTTCTGATGAGTAGCGCAAGCATGGCTCATGGGAACGAACGGGGGAGTTTGAAGGTGACGATCAACGGCGTCCACATCTCCATCGACTACGGCCGCCCCGCCCTCAAGGGCCGCGACATGCTCAAGCAAATTCAACCAGGTAACGTCTGGCGGATCGGCGCCGATGCTCCGACGACCCTCGAATCGGACAAGGAGCTGAATTTCGGCGGAACAATTGTTCCCAAGGGCAAGCATATCCTGCTGGCGCGCTTGGTTGAGCCTGGGAAATGGACGCTCGTATTTTCAAGCAAGTCTGTCTTCCAGTACGAGCCGAGTGCAAAGCTCGCGGAAGTCCCGCTGACGCTCGAGGAAGCAAGCGACTCGACCGAACTGGTGACCATTCAAGTCACCGACAAAGATGGGACGGGCGTCATCGAGATCGCCTGGGGCAAGATGCGCCTTTCCGCTTCCTTCAAGCCTGCTTAGGCGTCGTCGCGTAACAACCGTTCCATCCTCGAATTGGAGCCCGACATGCTCCAACCACTGCGAGTGCTGGCGCTCTTTGCTCACCCCGACGACGCAGAGTTCCTTTGCGCAGGCACGTTGGTCCTTCTGGCCGACCGGGGCGCCATCGTTCACATCTTTCGCGTCTGTACGGACTTGGCTCTGCTTATGGGCCGGACGGAAGTATAATAGTCGGGGCGCCTATGGGATTCTTGGAATTTCGAGATGAAATGGAAGAGTCTGGCCGAACCCAGACCACGAGACTTTGAGCTTGTCAGCCGTATCTGCCACATTGCTTGCCTACGCTTGGCGTTGCCTGAAGGCTATAGCAGTCAAAGGCACAGTTTTCTGCGTTGCACTTTGGCTCACCCTTCCCAGGTCCACAGGGGCACAGGTCCCCCTGGCCGGAGTCGAACTCTGGGGACAGCCCGTCTTGGATGTCGGGCTAAGTTGTGACGCGCGACTGGCCATGAGTGACTTCCCCGGTGTCGTCTCTCAGGAGGTCGGCCAACCTCTCGATGCCTCGAAAATCGCCGCCAGCCTGAAGAAGCTATATGCTACTGGCCTGTTTACCGAGCTGCGTGCGGAGGCTGAGCCTGGGCAGGGGGGCGTTCACTTGCTCTTCGTTGGGCGCGCCCAATACTTTGTCGGCGTTGTTCAAGTCGAGGGAATTCCCAGTGCCTTGGAACCCAGAGTCCTGCTCACCTCCTCTCGCCTCCGGCTGGGACAGCCCGTTTCGGACGATGTCCTTGTCGCGGCCCAGAGGCATATCTCCGAGACGCTCGCTTCGAACGGCTACTACCGGGCAATCTCCAAGTACCGTCTCCTTCCTGATCCGGCCACACTGGAGGCCGAGGTATTGTTCTCTGTTTTTCCTGGGAAGCCCGCGCGCTTAAGCAGCCTGGAATTCCGGGGGCACGTCGGGTTTCCTCCGGCGAAGCTCGCCAAAGTGGCCGGCTGGCACTCCGGAATCCAATTGACATCGGCGCGTGTCGAACGTGGCTTGCTCAGGCTCCACCAGTTTCTTGTATCGCACGATCGTCTCCAGGCAACCGCGAGTGTTCTGAAGCGCGAGTATGACACTAAACTCAACACCGAAAAGCTGCTGGTAGGAGTTGAAACCGGCCCCCTAGTTCGGGTGCGCGTTGAGGGCGCCAGGATTTCACGCTCCAAACTCAAAGAGCTTCTCCCCGTTTATCGAGACGGCGTAGTGGATGAGCCCGCTCTTGCACACAGCGACGAGATTCTGGAAGACCATTTCCAGCAACGGGGTTTCTTTTCAGCTACCGTGAAGGCAGGACAAGCATTTCATGCCGAGTCCCAGACGCTGAACCTTACCTTCCGAGTGGATCGGGGCAAGCCGGGACAATTCATGGGATATGGCTTTGAGGGCAATAGGGCCATTCCCACCACAGAACTCATGGCGGCGATCTCCCCTCCCGCACAGGGAATTTTCAGCCCTCCCCCGCTGTACAGCCGCACCCTGATGGAGAACAAGGTAAACACCCTGACGACACTCTATCAATCAAGAGGCTTCCTCGATGTGCGGATCTCGCCTCGCGTGGACGATCATTTCCGAAACCAAGATGCTCATAGGTTCGTCACCTTCCAGGTCGAGGAAGGACTCCAGACAACCGTTCGCCAACTGGCTTTGAAGGGAGTCTCCAGCGACACGCAGAAGGCCCTCTGGCCTTCTCTGCTGACCAAGCCGTCCCAGCCTTATTCACCGTCGCGGGCCGTGGCGGATCGCGACACCCTATCCAATTACCTTGCCGACCACGGGTATTCTCAGGTCAGGGTGACTTGGCACGCCTCACCTGTAAACGAACAACACCAAGTTGACCTGGAATTCCTGATTGAGCCGGGGAAGCAAGAACGAATCCAGCGTATCGTCGTCCTGGGAAATGAACACACCCGCCTGGGGGTTATCCGCCGCGAACTCCTGATTCGCCAGGGTCAGCCTTTGAACCAGGACAACGTCGCTGACTCACAACGCCGGCTCTATGGGTTAGGAATATTCAACCAGGTTCAAATTGCTACCCAGGACCAGACAAGTTCGGAAACGGAAAAAACCGTCTTGGTGGCGGTGGAGGAGAGCCGGCGATGGACTTTAGGCTACGGCGGGGGACTCGAGGTCCAAAGACTGGGAAGCAGTAACCCACAGGGCGCGTTCAAAGCCAGTCCGCGAATCTCGATTGACCTCCACCGGCTCGACGTCGGAGGACACGCACAGACCTTTACCCTATGGGGACGGCTGTCGAACCTCGAAACGGGCGCCGGAACAAGCTATGTGATACCCTACTTGGCGAATCGTCGGGACCTGAGCCTGCGCATCAGCGGGCTGATAGACCGCAGCCGCGACGTGCTCACCTTTACGGATGACCGGAAAACAGCGTCGGTCGCTATCGAAAAGCGTTTCAGTGCTTCGACTGTTATTTCGGGTCGCTATAGCTTCTCGCGCGTTGAGGCTCTCGACATTTCCAATCGCATTTCCTTTGCGGAGAAACTTCTGTTGGGCCCGCCGGTGCATGTGGGAGGGTTCGGGGCCAGCTTTGCCAATGACCGTCGCGACGATCCCGCGGACGCCACCCGCGGCTCCTATTCCCTTGCCGACGCGGGAATTGCCTATAAAGGCTTCGGCTCGCAAGCAAATTTCGTTCGCTTCACGGGTGAAAATGCAACCTACTACCGATTGGGCGAGCACCTGATTTTTGCCCGCAACACGCGATTCGGATTCGAGTCTCCCTATGGCAGCCTGGAGAAGATTCTGGTTCAGCCTCCCAGCGGGCCCAAGTACTACATCTACACCGACGTCCTCCCCTTGCCCGAACGGTTCTTTATGGGCGGCGGCGAATCGCATCGTGGTTTCTCCGTCAACCAAGCGGGACCGCGCGACCCTGGAACGGGCTACCCCATTGGTGGTAATGCTCTGTTCTTTAACTCGCTCGAGCTTCGTGTGCCCCTGGCGCAGCGGAGGCTTGGCTTCGTGGTATTCAACGATTCAGGGAATGTATTCACAACCATCCGATACATGCGTTTACTGAAATTCAGACAAAGCAGTCCGACAGATACCGATTATGACTCAGACGCGGTGGGGCTGGGTATCCGATACAAGACGCCTGTCGGGCCCATACGCATCGATGTGGGCTATAATCTAAATCCCACGCGGTACCTGGTGGGAACGGCGGTGCAACAATTATCTCGATATCAGTATTTTCTGAGCATCGGACAAAGCTTCTAGGCCAGGGTCGCGTAAAAGTCGGGGAGAGAGCCGCTGTGGGCCCTTGTCCTTCGGGGACTTTGACGCCACCCGGCCTTGTGGCCTGTTCACTTGTGTTGCTGGCCATGGGGCTTGCGCCGTCCTTTTCCCGTGCTGAGATTCTCGATCGTGTGGTTGCTTCCATCGGCGAAGTCGCCATCACCCAGAGTGACGTCGAGCGCGGATACCGATTGGAACGTTTCCTCGACGGGCAATGGCCGGCTCCTCCCCCCGACAGTAAGACACTGGAACAGGTGCGCGAGCGGCTGACTGACCAGAAGCTTCTGCTCGAGGAAGAAACTGAGGACTCTTCCCACGACGCCGCGCTGGAAAAGACGGCAGCCGAAGAACTGGATGGCGTTCGCAAGCGGTTCCCATCTGAGTCGGACTACCAATCTGCTCTCCACGCGCTGCACATGGACGAAAAACAGATTCTGACAACGCTCATCGAGCAGCAGAGGATCTTGGGGATTGTCCAACAGAGGTTGCGGCCGGCGGCGGCCCCTGGGACAAGCGATGTTGAATCGTACTACCGCGACGTGTTCACGCCCGAATATATGCAGACGCACGGCTCCGCCGTTCCCCCTTTGACCGAAGTCCAAGGGCAGATCCAGGAAATCTTGGTGCAGAAAAGAATCGATCAGCTTCTTGCCAGTTGGTTGGCGGAACTGAAGCCAAGCCGCGCCGTGCGTTTTCACTCTTTCTGACTACGGCTTGGCGGTTTCGAGTTAGCTGGCTGCTGAAAAACGCTTGTGAAGTCGCCAAGGCGACTCATTCCGACCCTGAGCAGAGCGAAGGGGAGGAATCTGGCTCTGCGCTGAGGAAGAAAGAATCAGGGCGAGATTCCTCGCTTCGCTCGGAATGACAATCCAGCATCCTATTAGAGAACCTGAATGTCGAAACATTTCTGGATCACGCTCGCCATTATGGGAACGATGGTGGCGCTGGCCACAGCCGCGATTGGTGTCATGAGCACCCCCTGGTTCCGCCGCGCTCTGGAACGCCGCCTCATCGCGACGCTGGAGGACACGACGGGCGGACGCGTCGAAGTACAGGACTTCCGCTTTCACCCCCTAATCCTTCAGGTGACTTTCCACGGAGTTGTGATCCACGGAAGCGAACCGCCCCAAGCACCCCCTCTCTTCTCTGCCCATACCGTGGTGCTCCGTCTCAGCCCAGCCAATTTGCTGCATCGCGAAATCCGAATAATGAGCGTTGACTGGGGTGGAGCAGAATTACATCTCAAGACCAACGCCGATGGTTCGACGAACCTGCCAGGCCCCGCAACCCGCCATACCGCCGGGCAAATCATGGAACGGGTGGTGGACCTTCGCATTGGAAGGGTGACGCTGGCACACTCCACTTTCTTTTGGAATGACCGGCCCATAAACCTGGATCTCAGTGCCCGAGAAGTGGCGCTCCTCCTGCACCTGCGGCGCGGTCCCCGCTATGAGGGCAGCCTTGCGGCCTCGGCTGTCACGACCCATTTAGGGCAATCGACCACGCCTCTTACTTTGTCAACCCGCTTCGTGTTGTCGCAAAATGAGCTTGCCGTTACCTCGTTGGTCTGGCAGTCCCGCGGAATGACTGGACAAGGTTCGTTCACCTTTCACCCTGTCCCTGAACCCGAAGGATACTTCTCCTTCCAGACCAGCTTTGAGGTGGCGGCTCTAATTCCACTCCTGCGTCTTCCCGGTTTGCAGAATGGGAACCTCCGCCTCGAGGGTCAGGGGATCTACCGTCATGGGGAGATTTCCGCGCAGGGGCGACTCCAAGGACGGCAAATGCTGTTCCGTGATGCTCAGTTCGACTCGGGGCCGCTTGAGGCCTCGGCCGACTACTCACTGCATCGGTCGCAAGTGGCAATTTCCAATTTGAAGGTGCTTGGATGGGGAGGCAGTGCGGTGGGCGATGGCCAGGTTAGTTTTGCAGAGCCAACTCCCCAGTTCCACGTCCACGCCCGGCTCCGGGACATGAATCTGCTCGCGCTCCTTCATAGTTCCAAAGGCCAACCTCTGTTAATCACCCAGCTTAACCCTGCCTCGCTCATAGAGGGAGCGGTAGATCTAACCTGGGCAGGTGAGTTCGAAAAGGTCAAGTCGGAATTCGATCTGCATTTATTGGCCCCCGTCACACATCCTCCGAGCTTCCTTCCCGTCAGCGGTGACCTGCGTGGATCATTGGAAACGAATCACGGCTTCTCCGTACGCTTGGAGGACTCAAACTTCCACACTCCCCATTCCTCGCTCAGAGCAAAGGGAACGCTGATCGAGTCAACTGCGCGCAACGAATCCCCGAGCCGCCTGCAAATCCAGTGGGAGACGACGCAATTCGAGGAATGGCGTACCGTGTTCGAGGCCCTGGTCGAATCAACCCCCCACTTGCCACTCTCACTCAAGTCGCCGGCAACTCTGGTTGGAGAAGTCACGGGTTCGATTAAGAATCCCGAAATACGTGGCTCGCTGCGGGTGGGCGAGTTCGAGTATCGTGGCTGGACCTGGGACGGGCTCGAGGCAAACGTGGTCGCGCGGCCGGACTATTTCCAGGTTTCTTCCGGACGACTTGCACATGGGACGAGCGTGTTTAGCCTTGAGGCCTCAGCCCAGCTTAAAGACTGGAGGATTACGAAGACCTCACCAGTAATGTTTTCCGCCCGCGCTCAACGCACCCCGCTGGAGGGCCTTAAGGCGGCGCTGGGAATAGACTACCCCGTCGGTGGTTACGTCAGCGGGCAGGTCAACTTGATGGGAACAGCTTCGAACCTCGAGGGAACAGGTTCCATCAAGGTGGAAAACGGCAACATCGCCGGAGAAACGGTCGATTCCTTCTCGACCAGTATTCGAGTCGGTGAGTCCACCTGGGATCTTGATACGATACAGATGCTGAAAGATCACGGCAGTATAACGGGAAAGGCACAGATCGGGCCTTTGAATCACTCCATAACGTGCCAACTTCATGGCAGGGGCTTTTCTCTCGCTGACTTCAAGAGACTGGCACTCTCTTTTCCGAATTCCTCCCTTCCCCAACAATTAGAAGGCCAGGCAAGCTTTGACCTCCAAGGAAGCGGCACTCCTGACAATTTCCACTTTCGCTCCACCATGCTCGTCGAGGGTCTCGGTGTGGCCGGAACTCAGGTCGGCGACCTCCATGTTCAACTGGATGGCGAAGGTCAAAACCTGCGGATTCAGGGCATAAGTTCCGGACCTGGGGGGATGTTCAGCCTGGGCGGAGACGCAAAGACGGCCGGCGATTCGCCGCTCCAACTCCAAGGGCAATTCGTATCCTTCCGCTTGGATCCCTGGGCACGCCTGTTGCTGAATAACCGTCTTGGTGGTCAAGTTACTGCGAGTGGCTCCTTCCAGGCGAACGGTTCCCTGCGTGATCCTTCGAAATTTCAAATGCAGAGTCAGATCGAGACCCTGGAGGTCAGTTTTCCCTCTTTGAAATGGAGGAACGAACATCCCGTTGAATTGCGGTTTGCCTCAAATCTGCTCTCAGCTAAACCCTTCCGCATGCAAGGCCCCTCTACGAACCTTATCATCGATGGCTCTCTTCGTTTTGCCGGCCCAGCTTCTCTATCCGTCACAGCCCAAGGCATAGCTGATGCCACGATGCTGAGTTTGCTTGACCCCAGCCTGCAAGCATCCGGGCACTCACGAATCAAACTGAGCATGTCGGGTTCACCCGCGCGACCGCAATTGAATGGCGGGGTAGAGATCCAGGACGTCAGTCTTGGCTACCAGGGTCTTCCCTTCCGCCTGAGCAACCTGAATGGCGAAATTCAGCTCGAGGGGGAGAGAGCTACGGTGAAATCATTACGGGGCATCAGCGGTGGCGGTACTCTGACCTTGGATGGTTTCGTAACCCTGGCATCGCCGCCCCGTGTTGAGCTGCGAGCCGAGCTCGATCAGGCAAGGGTGCGCTATCCCTTTGATTTCACCTCCATCCTCAGCGGAACTTTGCGCTGGGTGGGAACATCGGATCGTTCCCAGCTCCAAGGCGACTTGGCCCTCCGCCAAGTGCTTGCAAGCCAGAACAAGAATTGGCTTGCACAGATAATGCAGTCCGGCAGTCCCTACGAGGAATCAAAACCCAGTACGCCTTCCCCACTTGCCGATACCATTCGGTTGAACATTCGAGTGGCCTCCGCGACGCCGGTGAGGCTGGAAATACAGGATATGCACCTGACCGCCGACGTTGATGTGCACCTGCAAGGAAGCCTTGCAAACCCCGTGGAATTGGGAACCGTGCACTTTCTGAGTGGCGAGGCCATCTTCCGTGGAAATCGCTTCATCCTCAATCGAGGGGATCTCAGTTTGACCAATCCCATTCGCCCTCAGGCCACGCTCGATTTGGAAGCTCGAACCGTTGTGCAACAGTACGACCTGACGGTTGATGTTTCAGGCCCGGTCGGGCGCCTGAAGCTGGCTTATCGTTCCGACCCTCCGCTTTCCACTGAGGATGTGCTTTCGCTGCTGGCGCTGGGGTACGCGCATCAACAACAGGAGATGTCCACACCAGGATTAGTCAGCTCATTCACTGGTGGTAACCCCTTACAAAGCGTGGGCGAAAGCGCCCTGCTCTCTCAAGCCCTGTCCAGCCAGGTAACTGGGCGCATCCAGCGGCTCTTTGGAGTGAGTCGAATCAAGATCGACCCGAATGTGGGACTGCCGGGGTTTACTTCCGGCGCGCGGGTGACCGTCGAAGAGCAAGTGACCAGGGCCTTGACCTTCACCTACGTCACCAACACTGCTTCATCACAATACAAGATCATCCAGTTTGAATGGGCGCTCGGAGAAAACCTTTCGTTGCTCGGCCTTCGCGACCAGAACGGAATCTTCGGCATCGAGCTGAGGCGCCGCCAGCGCTTCAGGTGAAACCGCCACGCCGCGACGGCCTCTCTTGCTTTCTGTATCCTGCCTGGGGCAGTCGAGAGTCGAAAGTCGAAATGGGCGACACCACAAGAATGTGCGCGACAACCTGCACGGAGTTCGTCGGTAGGAATTTAACATGCTGTGTTTTCAATAAGATTCCCGCTTTCAACGCGTAACTATATTTGTTTTCAATAACATTCCCGCTTTGCCCTGGGTTGCTGAAAGCCGGCCCTTTGTTTTCATAGACTTTCCCGCATCATTCGTTCATTTTTAAGAATCCTTTTTCCCATTCTTTTGCTAGCACGGACCAATTGCCCACCTCAAACCGGCAAATTTTTCGAGCTCTTGGCCCCGGTGGGGACACCTTCGAGAACGGATTGGGACATCGGGGTAACATTGCAGCCGAGTCTTCCCAGGAGGCCATGACCGCCTCGCTGGCTTCAACATAGCATCCTAGCCTATCCTCTTCCTCTTGTCAAGAGACATAGTGTCGCCTTCGGTCGGTTGGAGGACATGGAGGTTGGGGTCCTCGCCGTTGGCGGAATCCTGGTCATCGCTCTTAAGCCCGAATTCGTAAGTTGAAAGAGGTTCCTGGTTTTATTGAATGAAAAACCCCTCACCCACCCTCCTCCGGTCTGTGCCGGACGGTACAGACCTCCGTCGGGCACCCTGTCCCCATGGGAGAGGGCTCTCATTTGGGGGGCGCGTTGAAGTCAGGAAAACCGCCCTCTCCCCATGGGAGAGAGTTCTCATTTGTGGGGCGCGTTGAAGTCAGGAAAACCGCCCTCTCCCTTGGGGAGAGGGTGGCCCGCTTCCGGCGCTTTCACCAGCCGGAGCGGGCCGGGTGAGGGGTTACTTGGGAGGGACTCGAAGCGCAAAGCGAAGTAATTCTCGGGCGCAACGGTCTGTTCCTGCGCGAGTCTGGCCGAAGCGACTTCGCCCTAAGGGGTTGGAACGGAGCAGTCTTACTGCCGACTGCCTACTCGGCTTGTGGCCAGTTCCAAGGTGGGATGTTATACTAGGTTGAATTCGGCCAGCAGTTTGAAGATCGCAGGTGCGCCGCAGCCTGACGCAGTTTTGCGATTCACGGCCCCGGAGAGGTGTCCGAGTGGCTGAAGGAGCACGCTTGGAAAGCGTGTTCACGAGAAATCGTGACGTGGGTTCGAATCCCACCCTCTCCGCCAGAAAACAGTTAACAGTTCACAGTCGACAGTTGACAGTGAAGAACCCGTCTCCTAAGTAGGGAAATCGTCTTATGACGGGATCGGCAAATCCCGAACTACTCGGAACGTATCGCGAGCGATGAGCAACTCCTCGTTCGTGGGAATGACCATGATGCGGATTCGGCTGGAATCCGAGGAGATTTCGCCCACCTTACCGACGGCCTCCCCATTCCGAACTGGGTCAATCTCATAACCCAATTCTGCCAGGCCCTCGCAAGCCTTCTGGCGGACCAAGGGAGCGTTCTCGCCGATGCCTCCCGTAAAAACCAAGCCATCGACGTGGCCCAGAGACGCCGAATAGGCGCCAATATACTTCCGCAGGCGGTAGCAGAAGGCATCGATGGCCACTTGGCATTGCTTATCTTCCTTTGCCGCCGCGATCAGTTCTCGCATGTCGTTTGACTGCTCCGAAATGCCGTAAAGACCGCTGAACCTATTCAAGAGTGTGGACATGTCGTGAAAACTTAGCTCATCCTTGGACATCAGATAGAGGATGATTGCCGGGTCGATATCCCCGCAACGGGTGCCCATCAACAATCCTTCCAGAGGAGTGAATCCCATGGAGGTGTCGATGGATTTCCCTTTCTCGATTGCCGTAATCGAGCAACCATTTCCCAGGTGGGCGGTAATCAAATTCGCCTCACCCTTGGCCTTGCCAAATATCTCCCTGTAGCGGAACGCCACGTAACGGTGCGAAGTGCCGTGGAACCCATAGCGCCGAATCCTGTAACGGCGGTAGTAGGAATAGGGCAGACCGTAGAGATAAGCCTTCGGTAGCATGGTTTGGTGAAACGCCGTGTCGAACACCGCAACTTGTGGGACCTGTGGCACAACCTGCCGAGCCACGAGATACCCCCGCAAGTTGTGGGGATTGTGGAGGGGGGCAAGTTCGCTGCACTGTTGGATCGCCTTCTCTACATCCTTGTCGATCATCACCGAAGCCGAAAAATGCTCACCGCCGTGAACGACGCGGTGCCCCACTGCCTCGATTTGTGAAATATCCCCTACGACTTTGGCCTCTTTAAGAGCTTGAATGGCCCGTGTAAGAGCCGCCTGGTGGTCAAGCATCTCCTCAGTTAGACTCCGCTCAGGGTTGGGCGGCACGGTCAAATGCAACACGGCCTCGTCCGTCCCGATTCTTTCGACACTTCCCTTGGCAATACAACGGTCAGCGTTCGACGCGATCATCTCCACATCCGTCTCGATCAATTGAAACTTTATTGATGAGCTGCCGCAGTTGAGTACTAGAATTTTCATCGCTCACTCCCTAACCCGACCGTTTAGTTGTTACAATTCCTGAATTGGATAACCTTAGAATGCTAGCATGGTAGACGAGTGCACGGATGTCACGCGTCTCCGCTTCCTCAGAATGACACCAGAATGCCTTTTCCAGCAACCCGATAAAAGCACAAGGGGCAGCAGTCGGAATCCTAACCCTCTCCCCCTTGGGGGAGAGGGTGGCCTGCCGCCGGCGTTTTCTTCAGCCGGGGCGGGCCGGGTGAGGGGGTCGCGAGCCTGCCCCGTCCGTTTGGGGATCACAACTGGCCGTTTTTCCCCCGCGTGGACTCCCGCCCTGTGGCGAGCTCAGGGCAAGCTTTGCGCGGGAATGACGTGTGGACGCACGGGCCAGGGTCTGGTCAAAGTCCCCGAAAGGTAACATCCCAGAGCGGCTCTGCCGCCTGATGTGCGGAAAGGCTCGGCCTTTCCGAAAACTTCCACCCTGACTAAGCCCCTCGGCTGGAAGGCACAGCCTTCCAGCCGAGCGAGGGGGGGAAGGGAGCCGGCCTGCGCCGGAAAGCCAGAGGCTTTCCGCACATCAGGCGGCAGAGCCGCTTTGTGCCCAACTTTGACGGGGCCCTGGCGCACCGCGGAATCTTGCGCAGGGCGCGGAAAAATGGTTACACTCGCTCATGGCCTCGCTTGAGGAGAACTCGGTCCTCGTAAGTGTCCAGAACCTGCACAAGCATTATGGTGATTTAGCGGCCCTCGGAGGCATCAGCTTCGACATCCTTCAAGGCGAAGTATTTGGCCTTTTGGGGCCCAACGGGGCGGGAAAAACCACCACCATCGAGATCATCGAAGGCCTGCGCCAACCCGACAGCGGGTCGGTCACGGTGTGCGGGCTTGACCCTGCGCAAGCGAGTATGGCGCTCAAGGAGCGCATTGGAGCACAACTTCAGTCCACCGTACTGCCCGACAAAATGCGTGTGGATGAGGCCCTCCACTTGTTTGCGAGCCTTTATAAGCGCTCTGCCTCCGTGCACATGCTCCTGGAGCGGTTCGGCCTGGCGGAAAAGCGTCACACCTTCTTCGAGAAACTTTCCGGAGGCCAAAAGCAGCGTTTGGCGCTCGCGCTGGCACTGGTGAATGATCCCGAGCTGGTCCTGCTGGATGAACCCACGGTGGGCCTCGACCCACAGTTGCGCCGCGATATTTACGCCCTCATCGAGCATTTTCGGGCTGAGGGACGGACCGT